>Ga0066658_10000660_pt1 | contig 12170 bp, 14 predicted proteins | sample GraSoiAngelo_107_FD_75174 | JGI IMG/M metagenome (GOLD analysis project Ga0066658, IMG submission 75174) | Grasslands soil microbial communities from the Angelo Coastal Reserve, California, USA - 14_0903_09_30cm | ecosystem: Environmental > Terrestrial > Soil > Grasslands | place: USA...
CCTTCGACCCAAACTACTTGCCACCTTTCGCGTGTTTCCCGATGTAGTCGATCGCGTCCTGCACGGTGCGAATCTTTTCCGCGTCCTCATCCGGGATTTCAATCTCGAACGCTTCCTCGAATGCCATTACCAGTTCCACCGTATCCAGGGAGTCAGCTCCCAGGTCATCCACAAAAGAAGCGCTGGAAGTCACTTCGCCCTCATCCACTCCCAGTTGCTCGACAATGATCTGCTTCACTTTTTCGTCAACGGCTGCCATTCGCTCTCCTTGCTGGTGAATGCCAAACGTGTCTACTTGCTCACTTTGGCGTGCTTGTCGATATAGTCGATCGCGTCCTGCACGGTGCGGATCTTCTCTGCGTCCTCGTCGGGAATTTCCACGCCAAACGCTTCCTCCAGCGCCATCACCAGTTCCACCTGGTCCAGCGAGTCCGCTCCCAGATCGTCCACGAATGAGGCGCTCGGGGTGACTGCACCTTCATCCACCCCTCACTGCTCGGAAATGATCTGCTTCCCCTTTTCGACACCATCTTTCTTGCTTTCAGCCATCAGCACGCCTCCTCATTCAGGATTTCCAAAGGGAATATTTAGTGTAAAGGCCAGTCCGAATCGGTGTAAAGGAAGTGAGGCAGCCGCCACCGGCTGCCGCTTATCAGCATTCAGATAAAAAGACTACCCGCTCCCCAAGAGGCCCGTCAAATTGGCAGCGCCCTTGACACTTGGCGCAAGGCGCGACCACATGGAAAGCTCCGGCGCAGCCTGGCCTACTTCCCGCCGTACTGGTCCCGCAACATGGTCTGCCGGTTTGTCATGGGGATTTCGCGGCCTGCGATGAACACCTGCTTTACGTCCGTCTTCACATCCAGCGGATCGCCGCTCGCCACCACCACGTTCGCCGTCTTTCCGGCATCGAGCGAACCTAGTTGATCTGCCACGCCCCACACTTCGGCTGCGTTCAGGGTGATCGCCTTCAGCGCTTCATCGTGGGGCAAGCCGAACGCCGTTGCGTATCCGGCGGCATAGGGCAGGTTGCGCACATTGTGGGCGTCGTAGGAGGCAAACACAATCTTCACTCCGCGCTGTTGCAGCATCGCCGGAAGCCGGTACACCGCGTCGTATCTTTCTTCCGGCTTCGGGTCTTCATAGATCGGCCCGACAATCACCGGCGCCTTCAGGCTGACGACATAGTCAAGGATCTTCTGCGAATGGCTGATGTGATTCAGCACGAACTTCAAGTTGAACTCCCTGGCCAGAGCTACCGCCGTTTCAAGGTCGCTTCCTTCCTGCGCCGCCAACACGATTGGGCGTTTGCCATCCACATAAGGCAGCAGGGCTTCCAGTTTCAGATCGCGCTTCGGAGGAGTCGGCGCCTTCTTGTCTTTGTCGTCGCCGGTCGCCTCCGATTTCTTCTTTTCGTAATCTGCCAATTTCTGCTTGTAATCCTGGGCATCGAGAAACGCCTGCCGCAACTGCGCCGCCAACCCCATGCGGGTGGAGGGAAATTTGCGCTTCTCCCAGGTTTCATTTCTTCGCTGTTCCCCGGTGAAGTTCAGCGGCAGGGCAATATCTTTCATGAGCAGCATCTCCCTTGAAGAGCGCCCATCCAGTTGAATGAACGCATCCTGCCCGGGAAGGGTGTCGCCGCTGTCCGGCGCCACAATCGCATTGGTTATGCCGTTGAACCGCGCTACTGGAATCAGTTCCGATTCCCCATGGAACGCGTCGTAAACGTGCATGTGCGGCATGATCTCATCGCTGCTCTCGATCAGGTCGTTGGTCATATCTTCAGCAGAAATTTCAGTCAGCCCGAGATGCGTCTCAGAGTCGATGAGGCCCGGATAGACGGTCATTCCAGTCACGTCAATCACCCGCGCATCACGCGGGATCTTTGCCGACCCACCCGCCGAAACCGCGGTGATCTTTCCGCCCTGCATGAACAGTACGCCGTTTTCAATCACCCCGTGCGAGACCGTCAGCAGCTTGCCGCCTTTAAGTACCACCGGCTTTTCCTGGGCTGCCATTGCCAGGCAAAAAATCAATAAAACATTCAGGGCAAGAAACGTTTTGGCCGGCTTGCTCATTATTCGCCCTCCTTGTAATGCGGCATTCCCAGTCCCGGCAGCGAGCGATCAAAGTAAACCTCGCCGTCTATAAAGACCTTGTCAGGCAATCCATAACTCGAAAGCGGATATCCTTCCCAGATCACGAGGTCGGCGTCTTTGCCGACATCAATCGAGCCCACCCGATCATCCACGCCGATGATCCAGGCCGGATTGATCGTGATCATCTTCAGCGCCTCGTCCTCGCTCGCGCCCCCATAGCGAATTGTCTTCGCCGCTTCCTGGTTGAGGCGGCGCGCAAAATCTTCCGAGTCGCTCTTGATTGCGACCTTCACTCCTTTGCGCATTGAGATCACCGCGTTCCAGGGAATCGCGTCCCATGCTTCATTTTTGAATCCCCACCAATCTGAGAATGTCGCAATGCCGACGTTCTGCGCCGCCAGCTGATCGGCGACCTTGTACGCTTCGAGCGCATGATGAAATGCTCTCACCTTGTAACCGAAATCTTTCGCCATCTCCATCTCGGTCAGCAATTCATCCGCACGATAGCAATGGATCTGTACCAGCAGCTTGCCGCGCAACACATCACCGAGCGCTTCCATTTTCAGGTCGCGCTTGGGGGCGGTCACGTCTTTATCGCCGCGCTTCAGCTTGTCGTTGTACTGGTTCCAGTCCCGCAGATATTCCTGCGCCTGCAGCAGCGCCTCCCGCTGCACTTCGAAATTTCCCATCCGGGTTGACGGCAACTGGTCGCGCCGTCCGTAAACTCTCTTAGGGTTTTCACCGCTCGCAAACTTGATGGAGCGGGGCGCGTTGGGAATCAACATCGCGTCGCGCCCGCGACCGTATTTGTGCTTGATCACCACTGCCTGCCCGCCGATCATATTGGCCGAGCCATGAAGCAAGAGTGAAGTGGTTACGCCACCGGCCAGCCCGCGATAAATCGCCTTGTCCTGATAGTCGAAGGCGTCGATCATCATCATCTGTGGCGTAATCGGGCTGGTCGCTTCGTTCACGTCATTATCGAGCGCGATATGCGAGTGCGAATCGATGATGCCCGGCGTCACAAACTTTCCGCCCGCATCGATCACCCGGGCTGAGGCAGGAGCGATGAGGCTCTTTCCGACTGCGGCGATCTTTCCGTCTTTGATGTAAACGCTGCCGTTCTGAATCGTCCCGTGCGACGCGGTCATGATCACAGCATTGCTGATCACGATTTCATTCGGCTGCGAGGTCTGCTGCGCGCGAACACAGAAGCAGAGTGCGCAGAGTACGATTAATCGTTTGGTCACGAGTAACTCCACTGGACGTGCTCACAGAAACTGGCGATTGTATTTGGGAACTTTGGCGCGGGTCAACCGCTAAAGGCCGATGTCGTATGATGGCTTGCCATCACAGGAAAAGAGGTCTGACATGCAACATTTGTTGATAAAGGCCGTGGTCTCTATAGTGCTGCTTGCGCCGCTGTGGGCGAGCAATTGCCCAACCCAAAATAAGTTTGCGAACGAATTAGCTGACGCCGAGCGGAGATGGGCGCACGCGCTCGATACGCACAACACGGAAGCGGTGGCCTGCATTCTTGCGGATGAATTCCAGGACGCAGATACGAGTGGACAGTTGCACACTCGCCAGCAGACCCTGGCGCGCGTTCCACAGAGGCGGCCCGGTCAGGAAACACTCAGCGAACTTGATCCACATGTATTCGGCGACTACGGATACATCCGTGGGCTGGCGACCCTCACTGATCCGCAGGGCAAAACGGTGGCGCGCGTACGCTTTACAGATATTTTTGTGTATCGCGATGGACGCTGGATGGCACTGGCCGGTCAGGAGACCCTTCTGCCGGAAGCGAAATAGCAGTGCGGGCGGTGGTGCAGCGCGTGAGCCGCGCAAAGGTGTCGGTGCGAGGTGAAACCAGCGGGGAGATTGGGCGCGGCCTGCTGGTGCTGCTGGGCGTGGCGCGAGAGGATTCCGAAAGTGATGCAGATCATCTTGCCAAGAAAATCGCTGGATTGCGCATCTTCGAAGATGAACGTGGCAAAATGAATCGTTCGGTCGCGGAGATTGGCGGCGCCCTGCTCGTGATATCACAGTTCACTTTGTATGGCGATGTGAGAAAAGGAAAACGTCCGAGTTTCGACGCGGCAGCACCTCCGGAAGTTGCGCGGCATCTCTACCAAAGATTCATCGATGACATAAAAACTCTGGGCATCCCGTGCCAGAGCGGGCGATTTCAGGAAGACATGCAGGTAGAACTACTGAATGATGGGCCGATAACGATCCTGCTGGACTCCAGCAAGTCGTTTTAACTTGCCACAATATCTGCGATCTTCACGGCATCGGCGCAGGCTTTGGCGTCGTGCGTCCTGATAATGTGCGCACCTTTCAGGATTAACGATGTCTCTGCTGCAAGCGTTCCATACAGACGAGCGGTGACCGGCGCATCCTCACCGTTGCGCGCCAGCGCGCGCCCCACAAAAGATTTCCGCGAAACGCCTGCCAGCAGCGGATACCGAATCTGATGCAATTCCTCGAAACGCTTGAGCAAGGGATAGTTTTCCTCACGATTCTTTCCGAAGCCGAAGCCGGGATCGAGCACAAGGCGCTCCCGCTTAGTGCCCGCGATAACCGCCGCCTCGGCGCGGTCGCGCAGTTCGCGCTTGACCAGCGTCACGATATCGCCCACCGGAGGGAGCTTTCGCCATTCATCAGGCTTGCCCCGCATATGCATCAGGATGGCGGCACATTTAAGATCGGCGACAGTCTTTGGCATGGCCTTGTCCCAGAGAAATCCGCTGACGTCATTTACGATGTCAGCACCGGCTTTGATTGCGGCCCGTGCGACATTGGCGCGAAAAGTATCCACCGAGATGAGAGCTTTGGGGCGGTGATTCCGCAGGCCTTCAATTACGGGGAGGATGCGGCGAAGTTCTTCGGCTTCACTGAGGTTGTCATCAATGATCACGCCGGGCCGGGTGGAAAAGCCTCCGATGTCGATTATCTCAGCGCCTTCGTCGATGAGATGGAGCGCTTTGGCCATGGCGTTTTGCGGGTCAAGGCAATCTCCGCCATCGGAGAATGAGTCAGGAGTGACATTGACGATGCCCATGATCAGGGTACGTTTCCCCAGTTGCAGGGTGCGGGAGCCGATTTGCCATTCGAAGACTGGGCGCACGGAGAAATGGTAACGCAGTGCGATATCGGAACGCCTGAAGCCGTGCCCTTGCTAAGACCCCGAAGATTCCCAGGTCTCGCAAAAGCATCCAGACCTGGGGCACCCGGCCGAAGTCGTGCCGTTTCTCATTTTAGCGGCGGGGCATACGGCGAATCTTGCGTTCGCGGGCGCCGGCCTTGACCGGGCCAGTACCAGTGGGCGGCTTGCGCATGCCTTCGAGAAGATCTTTCAAAACGGTCGCATTATTCCGTTCCACATTCTTTGAAGCGAAAAGCAAGCTCATATGCCGGCGTTGCGCAGCAAAGGTGTAGAGCTCCTGTAAGGCCTCGGTCGCTTCGGGCTCAGCAAGTTCTTTCAGATATCTTTTCCGGAACCCGATCCATTGCTCTGGCTGCTCATGAAACCACTTGCGAAGTTCGTTGGAGGGCGCGACGTCCCGCAGCCAGGCATCCAGCTGGGCTTGCTCTTTTTTGAGCCCGCGCGGCCACAGGCGATCCACAAGAATGCGAGCGCCATCAGTTCTGGCGGGCTTGTCATAGACGCGCTTGACGGAGATTTGCGGGCGACCACCACGCATGCGATTGCTGCTATTGTACTGCGAGAGACCTATGAGGCTGCTTCGCATCTTCGCAGTCATTTTTTCCACGCTGGCGTTTTCGGCTTGCAACGCCGAGTTGCGCAGGAGCGATGCGGAACTCGGGCTCAATCCTCAGCAGGCGAGGGGGCGGAGAATTTACGACGATCGCTGCGACCGTTGCCATGAGCCGTATTCAACACGCGATAAGAAGGGCCATAGCATGAAAAGCGTTCTCTCAAAGCAATTTCTACCGCAGAGCGGGTTGCCGGCAAACGATCAGCAGGTGGGAGATATCATTCGCTACGGCAGGAACAATATGCCAAGCTTCGGGCGGGTTTTGAGCCAGCAGGAAATCGACGACCTGCTCGCCTACATGCACACACTGTGATCACTGCTCCTTCACCTGGCCATAATTCAGCAGACTTACCATTACCACTCCGCCCACGATATTGCCCAAGGTTGCCGGAACCAACCAGCGGATGTAACCCATCGCGGGGACAAGGCCGTAGAGAACCGCGGAAAGTATCTCACTGCTGGTGACAATGCAATGCGCAAAACGGCCGATCCCTAGAACAAACGTGAGCAGCCAGATCATGGCCACCTGCCCGATCGTCCAATGGCTGGCTGTTACTACCCAGGCGACGAGCGCGATTAGCCATCCGCCAACCATTCCGCTCCAGAAAAACGATCCCATGCTGCCGTCGGCGGCACGATGCCCAATCTCCACAAGGTGCGAGATGATGTCCGGCTTTACCGCTTCGGTCTTGACAGCAAGCGCAGCGAACAGCAGCGCACCCAGAATGTTGGCGGCGAATACTACAGCCCACAAGCGTAGCGTGTTAAAGAAGTGACGCCGCTCATCAAGAACCAGCACCACCGGGTAGAGAGTGTTTTCGGTGAAGAGTTGCCCACGCCCTATGATGACGGCGATAAAGCCGACCGGATACATCAGGTGCGCTACCAGATCGGCCCATGCTGAGGTTCCGGCCATTGCCTGGATAGAAGCAACCGCCAGGCCGCTTAAGCCGAGAGTCAGGCCCCCCGCTACCCCCGAAAATGCGAGTGTTCGCGATGAGCGTTGCAGCTCTGATCGTGCGTTCTCGACCGCGGCCTTGAATATTTCATCCGCGGTGAGGCGCCGGCTTTCCGGCGTTGGATCTTCAGTCTTCGACATCCGTGCTTAGATTCACGGCTTTGTCACAGGGTTGACGCGGTTCGCAAAATGACGCTTGTTGACAGCTACAATAGGCGCGTGAGTACGGTGGCGGCGCCCGAAATACCTGCCCAAAATGTCAGTTCCAGGTTCACTCTGAAGCAACGATTTGCTCTATGGGCAATCACCTGGGCGGGTTATTTAACCCTGCGCGCCCTGGGACCTACCCTTCGCTTCGCCGTCTCATGGGAAGATCCTTCCGACCATACTCCAGTGAAGCGACCGCACATTTATTCCTTCTGGCATAGCTGCATGCTGCCGGCCATGTTCGTTTTTCGCGACTTCGGGATTCGAGTGATGAGCAGCGACAGCTTTGACGGCGAATACACCGGGCGCATCATGATGAAATTCGGGTTCGTGAAGGTGCGCGGCTCCAGCACGCGCGGAGCGATTCGTGGCCTGATCGGTATGCGAAGGGCACTGGAAGACGAAAAGACAATAGCGTTCACCATTGATGGCCCGAAAGGCCCAAGGTACGTCGCTAAGCCTGGACCGGTGCTGCTTTCGCGGACGACCGGAGTTCCGCTATCAGTGTTTCATGTGGCGCTCGACCGCGCCTGGGTGCTGAACACCTGGGACAAGCTGATGATTCCCAAACCGTTCTCGAGAGCCCTGGTTCGTTTTAGCCGGGAGATGCTGGTGCCGACTGATGCTGACGAGGCGCAACGCGAAGCAAGCCTGGCGGAAATGCAAGCTGCTCTTGATCGGGTTCGGGAGTTCGCAGAGGCGAACGTAGACAAAGTGGGCAGCAGTCCGTTTCCGGTGCTGAAGGTGAAGCCCAAATTATGAGTTGATGATCTCCGCTGCTGTCCGGTAACCACTGGCCATTGCGCCGTGAACCGTTCCGTGGTGGCCGGTGACATCCGTGGCCTCACCTGCGAAAAACAGCGTTCCGTTAATCGGAGCACCCAACGCACGCTGCGCCCCTTCGCCGCCGACTTTCACATAGCTATACGCTCCGCGCGCATAAGGGTCGCTCTGCCAGTCGTGAGTGTAAGAGGCGGCGAGAAGAGATTCGATCTCGTGGCTGCTGATGCTGAGGATGGAAGCGAGTGTTTCGAGCGCTTTCTCAATAACAAAAGATTTCGACCGGCCGGAAAGTTTTTCGGCGCTGCCAAATGGCGCCCAGCCGGTGAGTAATGGAGACTTGTCAGGAAGTGGCGTCCACCAGGTGGGGAACCAGTCGTGCTGAGTAAGCAGGAAACTGAGGTTCTTGGCGCCCTCGCTTCCGTGAGGCGCCTTTATCGAGCGCCAGAATGCTTCTTTAAAACAAAGATCGACGCGAATGACTCCGCCCATTGCCAGCAGATCGATGGCGCGAACCTTGTCGGGCGGAAGTTCCGGCTCAAACTGAACGGTACCAGGCTCACCGGCCCAAGCCTGCAATACTCCGAGAGGAAGGGTGACCAGGCAGCGTTTTGCGGTAAGCAGAACTGGTTTGCCGAGGCTTTCAGCGTGCAACTCCACGTAGCCTTTTCGCCAGATAACAGTTTTGGCAACGGTCGCAAGATGCAGCTCGACTCCGGCCTCGCCCAGTTGCTTCAGAAATAATTGGCGAAGCGCTTCGTAACCCTGGCTGGGAATGCGAAAGGCGCGCTCTCCGTCAATTTCTTCGTCAGACTTGGTGCCGCGCACCAGTGAATGCAGACTGATCAGCGAAGGGTCGGCGGCATGAAATCCCATTACGTAGTTGCGAGCCCAGCCCTTAGCTTTATCGCTGCCTTGGGTTTGGCTGAGAAAGTCATCGAAGGATTGGTCCGGGCCTCCATCAGACATCTCGTCGAGGATTTCATTTGTCTCGGTGAAGAAGTCGCATTTGTTGAGTTTGCCATCCTGAAAGCACCAGGTGTCACCCTCAACTTCGTGGACGGGGATCTTATGCTGGCGCAGGAGATCCCAGATTTCGTGAGGGCGGCCGTGGATGAACTCAGCTCCCAATTCGATGGGCGCATTTGCGGCCGTGTCATGCAGGGTGAAGACGCGGCCGCCGGCGCGGTCTTTGGCCTCGAGCATAGTCACCTTCATGCCATGCTGTGCGAGTTGAATGGCCGCGACCATGCCTGCGAAACCAGCGCCGATGATGAGGACGTCAGTCATAGAACAATCTCTTCCGCACCCAAAAGAATGAGCCCCAGCGGGTTGCGCCAGGGCTCAAATTGCAATCAGCGGGTCAGGCACTTAGCGGCTAGCCAATGCAGGCTCATGCTGACCCGACTTCAGCTTTTCGTAGCGATGGTTGATTTCCTCCCAGTTCACCACGGTCCACCAGGCCTGCAGGTATTCAGGCCGCCGGTTGTTATATTTCAGATAATAGGCGTGCTCCCAAACGTCGTTGCCCATAATCGGGAACAGGCCTTGTGAAAACGGGTTGTCCTGGTTGGGCGTGGACATGATCTGCACGCTGCCATCCGGCTTGCCCGCCAGCCAAACCCAGCCGCTGCCGAATTGCTTGGCTCCGGCGTCGTTGAACTTGGTCTGAAAATCTTTGAAGGTGCCGAAATGCTTTTTGATTGCGTCGGCGATTGCGCCCGCAGGTTCGCCGCCTGCTTTAGGCTTCATGATTTTCCAGAACATGCTGTGGTTCACGTGTCCGCCGCCGTTGTTACGAACCGTGGCCCGGATGTCTTCAGGAATTGAATTGAGATCGCGAATCAGGTCTTCGGCAGATTTGGATTGCAGATTCGAATACTTATCGAGAGCGGCGTTGAGATTCTTAACATAAGCTCCATGATGCATGTCGTGATGCAACTTCATGGTCTGCGCATCGATGGTGGGTTCGAGAGCAGAATAGTCATACGGAAGGGGTGGTAATTCGAATGCCATTATTTGTCCTCCAGTTCAATTGAGATGACAGGATGCACCGAAGCGATTCAGGCGCGCAACCGAGACTTGATGCCCTGTGCATGTCCGGGTTGTCTCGTGTAGTCTTTCGCGCATGAAAATTATCGCCACCGTTTTGTTCTTAATCGGCGTATGTGCCGCGCAGTCGGCCGATCCAGCCCTGCTGGCCGAAATCAACAAAATTAAGGCTGTAGATAATCATACTCATGTTCCGAAGCTGGTGGGAGCGGGGGAGAAAGATGAGGAGTACGACGCCCTCCCATGCGGCGGGTACGTCGAGCCGTCGGATGATCCGGTGATGGCGCGCCCGGAGAACCCGCTGTTTCTCGAAGCCTGGCAGAAAATTTACGGCTACAAGTACTCGGACAAGACTCCGGCGCACGTGGCCGAGTTGCTGGAGACGAAACGCCGGATCATTAACGAGCAGGGCGACCGGTATCCGGCGTGGGTGCTCGATCAGCTTGGAATCGAGTACATGATGGCCAACCGGATCGCGATGGGGCGGGGATTGGATCCGAAGCGGTTTTTGTGGGTGCCGTTTGATGATGCGCTGCTGCTGCCTTTGGACACACAGGCGATGGTGGACACGCCGGATAGAAAGTTTTTCTACTCACGCGAGGCGATGCTGCAGCAACGGTATTGGAGAGACTCTGGTGTAAATGGAAGTCCGGCGACGCTGGATGCGTACGTGTCGCAGGTAATCGTGCCGACACTGGAACGGCAAAAGAAGGCAGGCGCGGTTGCGATCAAGTTTGAAGCGGCGTACTTGCGATGGCTGAACTTCGCCGAACCGCGCGAGCAGGACGCGCGCGCGACATACCAGCGGTTCGCGGCGCGAGGTGCGCCGGCTAAACCCGATTACATCAACTTGCAGAATCATCTGTTTCGAGTGATTGCGCGCGAGGCAGGGCGGCTCGGGCTGCCAATTCACATCCATACCGGAGCGGGATGCGGCGGGTACTTCGATCTGGAAGGCTCCAATCCGGTTCTGCTGGACTCGGTGCTGAATGACTCGAGCTTGCGTAAGACGAATTTTGTATTGATTCACGGCGGCGCAGGCCCGTACACGAAGATTGCATCGTTCCTGTTGGGCAAGCCGAATGTCTATGCCGATTTTTCAGAGCAGGATTGGATGCTTTCGACCAACGCGCTGAGCACGGTGCTTCGAGACTGGCTCGAGTGGTATCCGGAGAAAGTGATGTTCGGGACGGATCTGTTTCCGGGCACGCCCGAGATCAACTGGGAAGAGATTGGTTACATGACGGCCACCACAGGACGCCAGGCTTTGGCGATAGCGCTGACGGGAATGATGAATGACGGGGAGATCACGCGGGAACGGGCGATCGAACTCGCGAACATGGTGATGCGTGAGAATGCCGTGAAGTTATACGGGCTTAAATGAATCTTGGCAGCCTGCCGACTTGATTAATGCGGCCGGTTGGTTGAGTGTAATCGCCCGATTGCAACACTCGGTTCAGCAGCGATCACGTCGGTAGTTGTCGCAATATCGCGCTTGCACCAACCTCACTCACATTCCTGCTGCAAACCTTCATGGTTCACGCCTTGAAATCCGAAGAAGATCTATCCCCGGCGCAGTTGCTGCGGATCGGTGGCGTGGACCATGCCGACTTCGAGGTCGATCACTCCGGCGCGAATAAGTTTGGCGATTTCGTCATCGAAGATTTGCATGCCCTCCTGCGCGCCGTCCTTAATCACTGACTGCAGGTCGTCATTATTTGCATCGCAGCATTCGATGTAATTTGTGGTGCGGGCGGTATTGCGGAATATTTCGAACACTGAAATCCTGCCGCCGTCACGCTTCGGAATGAGACGCTGCGAGATCGCGTAGCGCAAGACTTTCGCCAGTCGCCCGCGAATAGATGCGTGCTCTGAGGGAGCGAAAGAGCTCACGAATTTCTCCACGCTCTTGGCTGTGTTAGGCGTATTCAGGCTCGAGAACACCAGGTGCCCGGTTTCGGCGGCTTCCAGGGCCATCTCCATGGTTTCGTGATCGCGCAGGTCGCCGATCAGAATCACGCGCGGAGCCTGCCGCAAAGCGGCTCTCAGAGCTAAAGCAAAGCTAGGCGCATCACTGTGTAACTCGCGCTGATGGATGGTCGAGCGCTTGTGATTGTGCAGAAACTCAATGGGATCTTCGATGGTAATGATGTGGCAGGTATGCTGCTCGTTGATGCGATCGAGCAAGGCGGCGAGAGTGGAAGACTTACCTGATCCGCGGGCGCCGGTGACCAGAACGATGCCGTCCCGAAGGTTTGCGACATCGGCCAGAGATGCGGGAAGCGA
>Ga0066658_10000663_pt1 | contig 12141 bp, 9 predicted proteins | sample GraSoiAngelo_107_FD_75174 | JGI IMG/M metagenome (GOLD analysis project Ga0066658, IMG submission 75174) | Grasslands soil microbial communities from the Angelo Coastal Reserve, California, USA - 14_0903_09_30cm | ecosystem: Environmental > Terrestrial > Soil > Grasslands | place: USA...
CTCTCTCCCTGAGACGTTCGGCCGAGTCGGTCGGTGGAAGCGAATTCGGCATATCTATGACTGAAGTGAATCCTCCTGCTGCGGCTGCTGCAGTTCCTGTTGTGAAGTCCTCTTTGTAGGAGAGGTTCATGTCACGTAGGTGGACATGGGCGTCAACCAGCCCAGGGAGTACCAGCAGCCCGTTGGCTAGAATCTCCTCGTCAGCTCGCTCTGTGATGTTCCGCGCTATCTTCTGAATCCTGCCATGCTCGATGAGGATCGAGCCTCTGGTAGTATCGTTCTTCGTCCAGATATTAGCGTCTCGAATTATTAGGCTGGGCAGACCGGACGTCTTTTCGCTTTCAGGGCTCTTCAGGTTGTTCAAGGTCCCTAGAGCAATCAGAACATAGGAACGTGCCGTCTTTCTGGATGAGGTTGTCCGACCATGTTTCGCATTCATCGCAGTATCCACCAAGCGTCGGTCGGGTCCGCGGGCTTTCTAGTCCAGCTCGGCTTTTTTCGGCGGCTAGGTCGATTATGGCCGGGGTTACTTGTAGGATGTCTTTCATGGTAACGATTCCCACCAGTTTTCCTTCATCCATTACGGCGAGTCGCCGAATCTTTCGGTGGTTCATGATTTTTGCGGCTTCGTTGACTGTAGCTATTGGGCTGATGGTTGCCACTGGCTTCGACATTGTCTGACCAACCTTCAGTTCGGAAGGGAGAACGTTTCTTGCGGCTACTCTCTGAACAATGTCTCTCTCGGTGATTATTCCGGCCAGGTTTCCGGACTTGTCGACAATGATTACGCAGCCGATGTCATGTTTGCCCATAAGCTTCGACACTCCGGCCACGGTCTCGTTCTCCTTCGCCGTGATCGGGGGCCGTGACATGATGTCACGCACGAGAATCTCTGGCTCCGTCTCATGAACCGACAATGCAAAAGAAACTAATCTTCGACATCTATAAATTCTTCATGCAGTGATGAGCCTAGCAAACATTATCTGCGGCGCGGTTGAGTTGTGCCCGATCGTTATTGGCTGCGGCCCCAGGGTCAAATCTGGCTCTTGAACCTTCTGAGCCTCAGAAAATCCGCTCGGTCGCGCCGCCCACTCTCGTATACTGGACGCGCCTTGGGCTCGCGGTCTTGGCAGGAGTGCTGTACAACGCACTGGGTCTTGGTGGACCGAGTGTTTTGGAGGGGACGGCCTCTGCGATTAGTATGGGCATCGGAATCTACGCGATCTCTGTTTTTATTGTCAAGTACGTTTTCCGTTATGGCCCGACGGAGTTGAAGGGGCCCAACAAGCACATTACCCTGGGAATTGGCAGCTATATCATCTGGTTCCTGTTCACGACGATTCTGCTGAACACGATCATTCATCCCGGTCCGTACTAGCGGTCGATTGGTCAAGGGTCGCCTGCTGGGGTGGAACAACCTCCACGGGTGCTCGCTGATTTTTCATGTTGGCTAGCAGTGTGAAGTAGTCGTCGAGAGCTTTGAAGTAGCCTCGATCGTACTCGCCGTGTAGCTCGTTCGCGGCGAATTCAGAGAACTCTTTCTTGAGACTGTTAATCGTGTCCTCTGTCCTGCTGGCCAGGATTCTTGGTAGGAAGATGTACTTGTCATCGCTGTTCCGGTATGTCAGCATCAATCCTTCAAGTGCTTTGACGTATCCTCTTGACCATTGTGAGTTGTCCGATTTCTGGCGTATGACGTCGAGCTCTTTCTCTGCATCGGTCCAGGCTCTTGCTTCTACATGTTCGAGAAACCTGTTTACTGGGATTTGCGGAATCATGTTCGCTCCCTCATTATCGGCGTCGTTTGACTTCGTCTTCCTCTGAGACATCGACTATTCCTCCTTCTGTGACTTTGAAGATTCTTTCGCCCTCGGGCAAGTATGGGCTTGAGACAAGTCGGGCTATCCTTATGGGGCCGGTGGCAGCTCGGCGGAGAAACACTCGTGTGTGGCTTGTATGAGCTACAATGTGTCCGCCTACTGCGTCAACTGAATTTGCGAAGAACTGATCGGGTTTCGCCATGACTTGGTTTGTGACTATGGCGACCGCGTTGAAGCCTCGTGCGAGACGGATTAGACGGTGCATGTGGTTATTGAGGCGTTGTTGTCTCTCCGCCAGCATCTCTCTCCCGATGTATTCACTTCTGAAGTGGGATGTTAGCGAGTCGATGATGATCAGGCGGATGTTGTTGTCTTTGATGATCCGGTCTGCTTTCTCGAGAAGAAGTATCTGGTGGTCGGAGTTGTAGGCTTCCGAGTAGATGATCCTCTGGGCAACGTCTGTGGGCTCCACCCCCGCGGTCTTTGCCATTCGCACGATCCATTCAGGACGGAATGTTTGTTCTGTGTCAAGGTAGAGGGCCCCGCCATCGAGGCCGCCTTTGTCAACTGGTAGTTGGACGTTGATCGCCAGCTGATGGCAGAGAATGGACTTGCCAACGCCGTATTCCCCGTAGAATTCTGTTATGGTCTGTGTCTCGAGGCCGCCACCGATTAGTCCGTCGAATGCTTTGCTTCCGGTTGTGAGGCGGCGCACGTTTGCCTTCATCTTCATGAGCTCGTCAGCTCTCACGAAGGAGAGTGAGATGCTGTCTCTGGCTTCTGCGATGATTTTTGCCGCTTGTTTCTCACCTATTCCAGCAGGTACAAGCTCTCTCACTGTGGCTGTTGCTAGGCTCTCGATCGTGTGAAAGCCAAGTTCTTTCAGTTTCTCTGAAGTTGATGGTCCGACGCCCGGTAAGTCTTCTACAACCTCGTATTTCCGGACGGCTTCCTGAGTCACCAAGTCTCACGCAACTAGTATGATCTTGGAATCTGTTTCGAGATTATTTAAACTGCAAATTGGGAACGGGCCCGATTTAGAGCTGAGACGGTTCCGAAGCTAATCAGAAACTGGAGAGTCTGGTGTCCTTTCTTTCCAGTTTCGCAGGTGATTCCGCCAGGTCTCCATTTGATCGAGGACTTGGCTTGCTCTCATCGACTCTGAGGATTACCGTCGTCGGGTTCCCCTTCACTGCTTCACCTAAGAGCCCCTGCGCCTCAGAGATGCGCAGTCTCCTTTCGGCAGGGAACGGTCGAACCTCAACCGCCCCCTCACGCCCATAGCGTGGTAGCTTTGCCTGTTGCCAGTCAAGGATTTTACAGTGGCCGACCAACCAGCCATGTCAGTTCAGACCTGTCACCTGGTCGGAGTCACTCCCCCTCATTTCATGGTGACAGGCTCATACGACGACTGCCCTTACAACTAACGAGTCATTCATCGAACATAACAGATAGAGACGACCGAAGCTACCGCCAAACAACAACCGAAGAGTTGACAGAACGGGTACAACACGCTTAATGTGAGTTCTATTGGTTGTGCTGTTGCGTTGAGTATTATTGGGGGTTGAGGAAGAGGAGGCCCAACCCAGGAAGAGCAATAGCAGGAGGTACATAGAAAACTTGTTGGGCTGGCCTAGCGAGGAGTCTACAGGCGTCGGGGTCTACCAGACCGCTCTCCTAACCTCTCTGCTCGAGTACTTCATCGTGCTCTTCTTCGGTACATGGCTTATCGTGGAGTACTTCTACAATGTCTACGAGCAGCAGTACTTCGGCTCGTTCAATCCAGTCTTTCTGGTCGGTGTTCTGATGGCCGCGTCGGCTTATGGCTTCATGAGACTGGTCTCCACCGTCAGGACCGGTCTGCGGCCAACGAGGGTAAGGAAGAAGGTCGAGGATGATTATTGATGAGGAAGCTAGGCATAACCACAATCGCATCGTTCGCGGCGAACGTGATCTTGAGCCTCTGGCTTGTGAACCAGTACTTCTACGATGTATATTTCCACTCCTACGTTGACGCTACTCTCGGACCCGTGTATCCTTTCATAGTTCTAACAGGAGGCCTCGGAGGCGGTTCCAGCCTCGGATACCTTCTCTTGAAGAGGAGACGCGGAGGAGACGAGACCGGAAAACTAGAGAAGGCTAGACTGTTCAAGTCAAGTGGACCGGTGCAGACGCCTGGAAGCCTCACTTCTCAAGGGAAGATAATGCCGACCGGACCCCCTCCAGGCCAGGTTTCCCGGCACACTGCTTATGCTGTTCCGCCGTTGCCCAAGAACACACCGTCTGCAGGGAGTGGGTCACGAGGCGCCATTCCGTCCTCGATCGGTGCATCCTCCAGGACGGCTGCTCCCTCGATTTCTACGTCTCAGACTCTTGACCGGATTACTCAGCCTTCGACCTCGATCTTGAACTCGACGCTGAGGGACCAATACAGGCCCGAGCAAACTCCAAGGCCCTCGCCCTCTATTCCTCAGCCCTCAGTGCCTTTTCGAGGCGAGAGTGGTGCTCCGATGAACAGGATTCCGAGTGAGCCGTCGCGAATGAGTTTCCCATCCCAATGGAAGCCTGAACCCGAACAATCCAGCGAGCGGCGTCCGGACTCTGGAACAGTCTTCCCCAGGCCGAACCCTGTCGAACAGAAGCCCGGGTCTGACTCTCCAGGTTTCGGTGGTCCTGTTGGTCAGGTTCCAAGGCCTCCACAGGCATCTCAGACCCCGTTTCCAGTTTCGAAGTGGGTTTCTCCTGATCAACGAAGTGGCCAGTGGACGGATCCTGTTCCGAAGCCAGGGCTTGCGGCCCCTCAGAAGTGGGCTCCTCCACCGGGTCAGGGTGTCGCGCCTCGCCCTCCTCCTCAAGGAGGCCCACCTCGACCTGGTCCCGCTCCCGGACCTCCGGGGCAGCGGCCTTCGTTTCCGCCTGGGCAGGGTCCTCGACCACTTGGTTATCCTCCGGCTAGACCGGGGCAGCCTGGTCCAGTCGGGGTCGCTCCGCCTTTCAGGTCGGATCAGCCTCGTCCTCCCGGGCCGCCTCCGCAAGGTCGACCAGTACAGGCTCCCGGTGGCCCATTGCCTCAGCCTTGGAGTCCGCCTAGGCCGGCTGAGAAAGCAGATCTGGGAGGCGTGGCGCAGGACAAGGATGTCTTCGGATCTCCGCCTCGCCCACCTCAAGCACGGGGTTCGGAAGAGCCGCGGCCTACGGACAACAAGGCGGGTGAGCAGGGCTCTGCTGGTGGGGAGATGGATTGGGATACTGCGCTGGATACAATACTGAAGACGTTGAAGAAGGATCGGGGAGTCGGAGAGAGGACATAGAGACCTTGAGGAGTATCAGCGGGTTACAGCAAGGATTAGGCTGTTCGGTCACACGGGTATCTCAGTCGTCTCGGGCATGGGATGTGTCTAGATGAGAAGATTACTCATCAAGCTCGTTGCAATCGAGACAATGCTGGTTGGCTGGCTCTCGTACTGGATCTTCCTCGTCTACGCAAACAATCCATCAGTGAGCGCGGGACTCGGGGATCAATTGACAAAATTTCCGCAGCTCGCTTTTACCACTGTCGATATTGCGGTTCTCGTCATTATTGCTGCGTTCGCGATCACCTTGGCCTTCAAGTTTCACCGTGGACTTCGGCCGGGTATCCGGTTGGAGAGAGCTTTGCAGATGCTGGAGAACCTGATGAAACGAAACCTGGTTCTCGAAGCACAGGTCGCAGAGCTCAGAGTCGACAAGATCCCCTCTCTCAGAGCAGCCTCCGCGTCGAGCGTATCGGTTCCAGGTCTTCCATCGCCCAGCTTCGCCGCTGCGATGAGTTCACCGCCTGGAGAACCAAATCCTGGCTCATGGGAGAAAGCGTTCAGGACTCCTCTAGAGGCAGGTCCGCCAACGCCGAAGATCAGGGGAAGGAATATCTTTGAAGCTCCTTTTCAAGGCGAAACAGGGATTCCGCCACCGAGAATCGAGGCGAAGCCTCCGATGCCTCCTTCACCGAGTCCACCTCTGGTCATCTCCGAAAGACCATCGATCTCAAGTCCGGATGCTGACTCCAAGTTCTCGGAGAAACCAATGGTAGTCGCTTCCTCTTCTGGCTGGGAAGACAGTCCAAAGTACGTTGGAGAGTCTACTGGTGTTCTGAATCCTACGGGTCTGAGGAAGACTGCCCGTATTGTTCCGGATCAAGGATTGAAGCAGCCCTACATTCCAGTTCCAGTCCCGAGGGCGCCGCCTCCAAGCGTGATCGTTGGCCCTATGGCCCAGAAGCCAGCGTCGCCGGGACGGCAGACACCTCGTCCTATTGTCCGTCCAACCTTTCCGAGCAAGCCACCGATCAAGGAACAGGCTTTAGGTGTCTCGGACCAGAAGCAGGCGACTGCGCCTATAATCATCGACAAGCCTGAGGTTCCGGCGGTGAACCTGAAATCCTCGGATACGACTACGCCGCTCGTCTCACCGATCGATGAGACGAAAGAGAAACCGGTTGACAAGCCGGCTGAGGGCTACAAGAAAAAGTCGCCCCGCGAAGAAGACTAACCGACTTTCGAGTCGGTCCGAGGGACTCGCTCATACGGCGCGAGGGTCGGTCGCTAAGACCCCTATTTTCTAGAAACGATTTCCTGTCTGGCTATAATTACAGGCGCTCCCCCAGGGCACAGTCCTGGCTGGGATGACCATGGAAAGTGGACGACAATTCCGAACGATTTCGGGAGAGTCCCCGGAGGCTTTCCAGATTCGAGATCAGGGAATCATCTCGATGACCTTGAGCCCTCACATCTGAAGCCACCGTCGTATGGTCGGACTCGTCCAATCAGGACGAAATCCTGGACTCCTTCTTCTCGTCTGTTGTAATCGAATGTATTGGGCTGTGTACTGACCGTTTATCGGTAGGGAGCTCAAGATTCAAACTAGGCGAACTTGGTAGCCAAAACGGTTTTCCCTGTCCTGCTTCTATTCACAGCCGCTCTGATGTCTCTACCTAACTTTGTTCATGCTTCCCCTTCAATAGGATTGGACGGAGTAGGAAAGCCATCATGGATGTGCTGTGGCTCGCAACCAAACTCAGAACTACTTTCTACAAACAACGGCAATGATGTGATAATTTTGATCATCGAGTGCGGCTACACAGGATGCAACGGAAACGTGTCTTCCATCAACGACAGCAGCGGCCTAAGCTACACCCAACGCACATCATACTCTCCCGCTTCCAAGCTATGGGAATACTATGCCATCGCCCCCACGCCTCTACAGTCAGACAGTATCTCAGTACAGTTTTCCGGACAAAATGCGCCGGGATCGATGTTGGTCTTTGCCGTCAAAGGAATCAACACGGCAACCATATTCGACCCTAACCCGTCACTACCCGCGTCCACACCATGCAGATCCGCTGATGGCTATTTCGGCCAAAACGACTGCACCATTTCAGCAGGAACATCTAGCTTGGACTTTGTCATCGCAAGCACCGCGATAAATGACAGAGGACCATGCACCCCATCGACAGGCTTCAGCGAGGTAACTCCAGCCGGAGGTTCTCTAGACGTTGACTACAGGATAGTTGACGCATCGCAGAGCGGAACCTCGTTCACTTGCGCTGGTACTGACCCCACAGCGATCGTACTAGACGCGATGGTCTCCTCAGCCCACCAGCCCCACACACCTATCCTCATAGAAGGTAACGGAGGGTTCACCGCGAATAACGGTGTCACCGGAGGCAACGGCACCAGCTCGGACCCCTACATCATCCAGGGATGGGACATCGACGGTAGTAACCGGAATGGGATTGAGATCCGCAATACGGACGCGTACTTTGTAATAAGCAACCTCTACATTCACTCCCAAGCAAACCCAACAACCTACACCGGGGTAATCCTCTACAACGTGACGAACGGCGACCTTCAGGAGACCAGAATTGTAGGATTCTTCGTAGGAGTCACAGTCCAAAGTGGCAGCTCTCTCCAGGTAGAAAGAACAAGCATCGAATGGAACAACCAGGCAATCCTGCTTAGAGGCCCGACGAACGCCGAGATAATCAATAACGACATATCTAACAACGGTGCCGGAGTCAACGCGGGATACATCATCGACACGGACATTTCAAACAACACACTCCGCAACGACGGAATCCTCGTCTACCGCTCGCTCAACTTCGTCATAACCGGCAACACGATCCAGGGAAACAGCCAAGATGCAATCTCAGCAGACCAATCGAACAGTTTCCTCGTCGCCGGAAACAGACTGTCAGGCGATAATGGGAGAGGTATCGTGATTACGAACTCGTTTCTAGCAACCGTGACAGACAATAATATCATGGCCGCGACATGGGGAAAAGGCCTTGCTGGAATAGATGTCTCCAGCTATCCCCTCGGGAGCACCCAGAACGTCGAGATCTCAAACAACTACATTTATGGAGACTCCGTAGGGATATCATTGAGCAGAGTCTTTGAGTCGACAGTCTCGAATAACACTCTCTTAGACAGAAACGGTGCTCTAGTGGCGGGCTCGGCCAACATTACCCTCCTAACAAACACCTTCGAGTACGATCCTCAGGGATTGATATTGAACTCGACTCAAAACATGCTTATCTACCATAACAATTTCTTCGGGTACTCCCAACTAGCACTTGACCTCCAAGGTTCCAACAATTTCTGGGACAACGGCTATCCCGACGGAGGAAACTTCTGGTCGGATTTCAAGGGCGTCGACAATTGTAGTGGGCCCAGCCAGGACATGTGCACAGGACCCGATGGCATAGGCGACACTCCCTACACGTTCAGCAACAACCAGGACAGTTATCCCCTAATGCATCCCTATTGAGCAAAAGTCGATGAGACCGGCCCAATTGAGCCGCCGCATTAGGAATGAAATCGATTTATGAGTTCCGTCAAGCCTGGCAAGATTTGTTCTCGCATTGCAGATTCGCCCCGATTGTGACTTTATGTCCATCCGCTGGCATGGTGCCCAGTTTATCGAATCATAATGCGAAAGGGCTGAAGAGTCGCCGGGAAGCGATGTCGAGTGCAGGCGGACGATCGACTCAGATATAGAAAGATAGACGAAAAGCATACATGCTTAAATCATCAGCAGCATAACCGTTCCCTAGCAAGCTACTTGGATTACATCAGGTATCCTTGGATACATAGAGCACCGCCAAGCTTGTCTCTCGTATGGGCTAGTCCAAAGCGCCCGACTATTATTCGGACTACACTACTTATCTGCCTCATAGCCTTCTCCACCTCAGTTGCCGAGAGTTCGAGGGCCGCCGCCGTCACGGCTGCGTCCACGCAGAGTCCGCATTCACCCATACTGGTCACGGGGAATGCGGATTTCACGGCCACAAACGGAGTAACAGGTGGGACCGGCACGGAAAAGGATCCGTATATCATTTCAAGCTGGTCTATTAACGGCTGGAATTATCCGAACACTTGGAATCCTCCAAACGCCTCGATAGCAATAAGAAACACGACTTCCTACTTCGTCATCCGGAATGTCCAGGTGATTGGAGCAGGCCGTGGGCCTGGAATCAGTCTGAGCTATGTTGCGAATAGTGTCATAGAAAGCTCCTCGGTCAGCGCTTACCATTCGAGCCCCATCTCAATCGGTTCGTCGCAAAATATCATGCTGAGGTCAAACAGCGTAGATGGCGGCGGCGCCTGCGTTCAACCTGACGGTTGCATCACCGCTGATGGCATCTCCATCGCCTCGGTCACAGGTCTCATCCTCTTCAACAATACCGTTACCGGGGCGCTAGGACAAGCGGCTCGCATCTCCAGCTCCTCCAACCTGACAGTTACGAAAAACTATCTCTATCCCGGTGGGACCTACTATAACGCGGGCTATGGCGGCTTATACATGTACGGATGCCACCACGCCCTAGTCTACGCTAACCAGCTCGGTGGCGACGCTCCTTTCACTCTCAAATATTCCTCCGACACCACGATTTTGAGTAATGATATGGCAACCTTCCGGAACTCTGGGGACATGCCAGTCAGCATCGGCTTTTCGACAGGCGTTCAAGTCACTGGCAACACTGTTAGGGGAGGAATGGGAGATAATCTAGACCTGGACCGAGTGTCGAATTCGACTGTCTCTGGTAACGATGTGGCCATTGACGGCTCTTCGCAGTATGGATATAGCGACGGGATCGGGGTATTCTCTTCCCGCAATGTTGAGGTCTCCCGGAATAATATTCGAGCCGTTTCGTGCACTCTCACAATCGGCATCGACGTTGGAGTCAGTTTTGTTGCCGCGCCCACTAACATTCAGATTTTCGAGAATAACGTAACATCGTACACTTCTTGTTCAGTCACAGGGATTAGCCTCCAATCCGCAATCGGGGCCCTAGTCTACCACAACAACATAGTCGGCAACACGATTCAGGCCCAGGACGACAAGCCTGGCGCGAACTCATGGGACAACGGATATCCCAGTGGTGGGAACTACTGGTCCGACTATAAGGGCGTAGACAATTGCAGTGGACCTCAACAGAATATCTGTCCGACCCGAGATGGGATAGGCGACACAGCCTACGCGTTCAACACCGGTCAGGATCACTTTCCCCTAATGAAGGCGTTCACTCTGCAGCGAACTTCCGTCTTGGCCGCTGTTATTCGTGGATTAAACGATGGATTGTACTGGAACAGGCTCTCCTCGGGTATCTGGACGGGGTGGCAGTCCCTTTCCGGCGCCACACCCTCACCTCCAGCCGTCTGTTCGTCCGGAACAAGCACGACTCTTGTTGTCCGTGGAATGGACGATGGCATCTATCTTAAGACATCCACAAACGGCACGTGGTCAAGTTCTTGGAATAGTCCCGGCGGTGCCACCCCGGACCAGCCTGCGTGTGCAGTCCTCAATGGCACACTGTATCTCGTAGTGAGAGGGTTAGACAATGTCACCTATGCAAACTCTATGTCCTCGGTAACCATGACCTGGTCAGGATGGGTAAGTCTCAACGGACAGACGCCCTCATCGCCTATTCTAGTAGTAACTCCTTCAGCGAACAGGCTTGACCTTGTGGTGAGAGGACTCGCTAACGGCATTTATCACAAGGCCTTTGTCAATGGCGCGTGGGCAACAGCCTGGGATACGCCAGGTGGGGCCACGCCAGACATTCCAGCAGCAGTAGCCGATGAAAGAGCGATCGACATTGCTGTGAGGGGAATGGACAATGGTTTATGGTACAATTCCTACAACTTCACTAGTGGCTCTTGGTCAAACTGGTTCTCTATCGGTGGGGCCACTCCGACCGCTCCCTCCCTGGCACTCGACTCCTCGGGAACGCTTCATTTGCTAGTAACTGGACTTGCCAATGGAATTTGGCATATCTCCAGAACATCGGCGGGAGTCTGGAGTCCGACATGGGACAGCCCGGGAGGAACCACCCCTGACAGACCGGCCCTCGTCCAGTTCGGGTCAGGCGTCGCGGTCTTGGTCCGTGGCACGAACAACTCTCTGTTTTCAGACATTTTCAGCCAATCCGCCTGGTCCGGATGGACAGATCTTGGGGAAACCTCAAGTTCGCCCCCAGCAATCTCCTCGCTCTAAACCCCCGGAGAGGCGTGCGAACACCAGAGATTGCTAAGACTTTACCATCGCTCGGTCCCGCGGGCTTTTCTGTTGTCTTAGTCATCAAACATTTTTCTCAAGATCTTTGAAATAGGATCTGGGTCCTAAGAGCCAAGATCTTCCAAGGCTGAAAGCTCAAAACCTACGTTCGCCTGGTAGTGGACCAAAGAGTGGAAGGGCAACCAATGGGGTCGCAGCTGCAAGAGGGTAGGCGCAGAATTGCCGTTCTTCCCCTATCCAACATGAGTCAGGACGCTCGGGACGAGATCTTCGCTGACGGCATGACTGAAGAACTGATCTCAGCGCTCTCAAAAATCGCTGATCTAAGAGTAATAGCGCGAGCCTCGGTTATGAGGTACAAGGACTCCAAGAAACCCCTCGGGGAGATCAGCAAGGAACTAAATGTCTCCGCCGTCCTCGAAGGAAGCGTACGAAAGGCTGGAAATAAGATCAGAATCACAATCCAGCTAGCAGACTCGGAAACGGAAGAACAACTATGGTCCGAAAAATACGATCGAGATCTAGAGGACATTTTTGCGGTTCAAAGCGAAATCGCCCAGAAAGTGGCTGATGCGCTAGAGGTCGAGATCAAGAAAGGTGAGAAGGAAAACCTCGCCAAAAAAGCAACAGAAAGCAAAGAAGCATACACTCTCTATCTCGAAGGCCGCTACTTCCTAAACATCAGAACAGAGGAAAGCCTGAAAAAAGCGATCGAGCGATTCGAGAAAGCACTAGAGAAGGATCCTCAATACGCTCTAGCCTACAC
>Ga0066658_10000674_pt1 | contig 12080 bp, 10 predicted proteins | sample GraSoiAngelo_107_FD_75174 | JGI IMG/M metagenome (GOLD analysis project Ga0066658, IMG submission 75174) | Grasslands soil microbial communities from the Angelo Coastal Reserve, California, USA - 14_0903_09_30cm | ecosystem: Environmental > Terrestrial > Soil > Grasslands | place: USA...
TAGTAATAATTGCAAACTGGGTTCTGAAAAAAAAGTACAGTCTTCGAAACCTGGACATAACTGGCATCACGAAAGTCACTCCGCAGAAACTCAAGCAAGCCAAAGCATCAAATGCTAAAGTCAAACTTCTCGGTAGGATTGAAGAGTCTTCAGCCTCAGTAGCCCCCGAACAGGTTCCTACGACCGACCCTACATGTGTTCCAGATACTTTGAACGCGCTAACATTCACGACAGAACACGCCGGTGACATAACCCTCATCGGGCCCGGCGCCGGAGGAGAAAGAACGGCAAGCGCAATAGTTCGAGACCTGGTCAGCATACGCAAAGAATACGCGACATAGAGGGTCGAGATTGAAACTGGTGATGAAGTTCGGAGGCACATCCCTTGCCAACGCCTCCAGAATGAAGAATGCAGCGAGAATTATCCAACGATACACTCCTGGGAACAAGATTGTTGTTGTCGCCTCTGCGATTGGAGAGACAACTGATCAACTCATCGAGATCGCCGAACTCGCCAAGAAAGGGAATCTACAACAATCGAGAAAACTCCTTTCCAAGATAGAGGCTTCTCATCTCAAGATAGCACGGACGGTTACAGGTCGAAGAGAGACCCGGGACCTTGTATCGAGGTTAGACCAGCTCATCTCCGAACTTGAGCGAACGGTGGAAGGAATAGCACACCTCAGAGAACTGACATCTCGAAGTCGTGACTATCTTCTGTCCTTCGGGGAACGACTGTCTACACCTATTTTTGCGGCGACGATTTCCGCCTTGGGCCTGCGGACTCGACCGCTAACGGGCGCTGAAGCAGGTATTACAACAGATGATAATTTCGGAGAAGCAAAACCTCTCATGGAGATCAGCTATCACCAGGTTCACCAACGGCTAGACCCGTTATGGAGTCGCCGAATGATTCCGGTCGTAACCGGGTTCATCGCGGCTACAGTTGACGGAAGCATCACAACACTAGGACGAGGAGGATCAGACTACACTGCGACCTTGCTGGCCGCCGCGTTGGGAGCAGACGAGATATGGATATGGACTGACGTTGACGGGCTAATGACGGCTGACCCCCGAATCGTAAAGAACGCGATTCTTCTCCCACGCATTTCGTTCGGAGAGGCACTAGAGCTATCCTACTTCGGTGCAAAGATGATGCACCCTAGGGCACTGCAACCCGCGGGACAAAAGAAAATCCCGGTCCGGATCAAGAACTCTTCTAGGCCGGCTCGGAGCGGAACTCTTGTGTCCGCTAGCGATTCGAGTAATGGAGGCAAGGTGGTGAAGGCAGTTTCGATCATCAGAGACGTTGGAATCGTGACCGTGAGCGGTAGTGGAATGATGGGTGCTCCAGGAGTGGCAGCGAAAGTCTTCCAGACCCTTGGTTCAAGCAATGTCAACGTAATGATGATATCTCAGGGCTCCTCGGAAGCCACCATTTCCTGCGTTGTTGCGAATAGAGATGTTGACCGTGCCGTCAGGGCACTTCAATTAGCGTTGATGGGACAGGGTTACGTGGATAGGATAGCTGCCGAGAAAGACGCCTGTATCATTGCTGTCGTCGGATCAGGAATGAAGGGAACCCCGGGTGTTGCCGCCAGGATATTCACTGCCGTTGCGAAACGAAAATTGAACGTGCGCATGGTCGCACAGGGGTCCTCCGAGTACAATGTGTCCTTCGTGGTATCTTACAAGGATGGTCCAGAAGCAGTGCGAGCCATTCACGAAGAATTCGATCTAGGTCGCTGAGCTCCTGCCCAGCTTAGCGCATGATAGTGACGACATCCTTGTCAGCAGGGATATGGTCGAGACTCACTCGCTGACCCGTGAATTTCACGCTTGACCCCGAGACAAAAGCGTACTTGGCCCCCTCGACAAATCGGGGACTAATCTTCTTGCAAACATCCCGCAACGTCGAGCCAGCGGGAAGAATGAGAGGCTTCTCGAAGTCCGCGTCACCATCAGGACGTTTTAGATAGATTCGAATGAAATTGAGGGTCTCCCAGATCCTCTGAGCGAGAACGTCCATGTTCACTCCCTTCTCAGCGGATATGGGGACGAAATCGGTTCCAATCTGTTTCTTCGCAGCAGCAAGGTACTGCTCATTCACCAAGTCCACCTTGTTCAAGACGACTAGAGACGACACATATCTCCGGTTCCCAGTCAAGACATCAATCAATTGCTCGTCAGTAACGTCTTCCCGAACCAATATTCCCCCATTACTAATCCCATAGGCTTCGACTATTCCCTTGACAGTTGCCGGCGTCAGTTTCGTGAGCTTGACGCTAGTCGTGAGAGCTAGTCCTCCCTTACTGCCTCTGTTGACGACAACATCGGGAGGTTTCTGGTCGATCCGAATACCCATCGCATGAAGCTCATTCTTCAACAATTGAATCTGTCCCGGCTGAAACACATCTAGAACTAACAGAACAAGGTCGGCGTTTCGTGCGACCGAGAGAACCCTCCTTCCTCTCCCTCGTCCCGAAGACGCGCCACTGATGATTCCTGGAAGGTCGAGGATCTGGATGTCCGCCCCGTTGAGACGTAAGACTCCCGGAACAACAGTAAGGGTTGTGAAGGCGTAGGCCGCTACCTTCGACTTGGCATTCGTCAACCGATTCAGAATAGTCGACTTGCCAACACTTGGAAGCCCGATGAGGACGACTGTTGCGTCGCCGCCCTTGCGAATCTCGAAAGCCGGACCCCCACCCTTCGAGGTAGAACTTTCCAGTTCCTCGCGCAACCGAGCAAGCTTGGCTTTGAGAAGACCGATGTGATGTTCGGTTTTCTTGTTGATCTGGGTCTTCTTCATCTCCTCCTCAATCTGCTTAATCTTCTCAGGAAGACCCAAGTCTCAACCTCAATATTCGCCTACGCAGGAATAACTTAGACTCTTCTTCAAAGCCCTTCAGGGTCTGTCCGATACAACAGCGAACAAAAGAAGCCGACTATCGAGGCTGATGGCTAACGTAAAGGGAGCTCGATCTAATAATCAACCTTCTCGGTCTTTTCTTTGCTGTTCCCGCGTATCTTCATCAAGATAGATTTTTTCTAGCTCCTCTGCGGAAAAATCGACGAGTTTGCCTCAGGCTCGGGTTGAAGGACAACCCTCCAGTCGTCAGTATCACCGGCGTCATCAGAATTCCAATTCCCAAGTCGACTCCGACAAACCAGACATAGAAACCGGGACCGCTAACCGAGACCAGAGTGGACAGAAATATTAGAAGAACTCCACTGAGTCCTAAGACAACGGGAACTCTCAGGGCCTTAGTCCTCCCCCAATCCGTATCCTCAGGCGGAATAGGAGAGAAATTATCAGCGGCTGCAAATGCAGTTCCGCAACTATCGCAGGCAGGCGACCACCGGTTTACCAACGCCCCGCAGATAGTGCATCTTCTATAGTTGATAGCGCCTAGGTTTTCATCGACGGTATTGGAAGGACTTGTCAATACAGGATCTCTCCATGCAGATCGAGTATTAAGCGCCCCCAGCATGACTGGCCAGTTGGGTAGGCAACCCGGTTGGTGAACGAGAAACGAGACTGCGATGACCGTTACGTTCCCGGTATCGCTTCGGCCACCCACGCTGGAATGGTGCCGATTGTCCCGCCACCCTGGTCTGTCCCGCCTAGGAAGCTCTGTCCGAAGTGTAGTGCTACCCTGGTCAGGTCGAAGATGTTGACGGCACCGTCAGGCGTACCAGCGGATCCGCTCAGATCCCATGCGGCATGCCCGAAGGCAAAGCCGGAAAGACCTGGGGACTGTCCGAAGTGTGCTGCAACGGTGGCTAGGTCAACGATGTTGATGACCATGTCAGGCGATGGTAGAGGTCCAGTCTCGGACGAACCGCCTGGACAGGTGGTACAGTACCAGTTGACATTACCCGCCTGATGCAACTTGTACCATCCGCTCTGAACGTCGTTGATGGCGAACAACGACCCTCCAACATTGGTGAAGTAGCCATCGTTTGGAGTCGTTCCTGCCTGGCCTGGAACACTGAACCCGCCTTCGCGCGCGCGGAATATCACTGGCCCATTGGGCTGCGATACCCCTCCTGGTCCCTTGAACGAGTTCTGGGAGTCATAGACGAAGGCATACGAGCCCAAGTCCACGCCTACCGCAGGTCCAGGGATAAAGGAGCCGCCTGTTGATGAGACTACACTGACACCCTCACTAGGCCATAGGCAGGTTGTGCAACCCGATGGAGCTTTTGGCCACGGACAGCTGAAGACACCGTTATTGTTGAAATTCGCGCCGTCGAGTATACAGTTGGTAACTGGTCTACAGTCCACCGACGGGTTAGTGGTACCCGGCCAAGGAGCCGGTGTTCCCTCGTGGCTCTCAACACACCAGTGCTGCTGAGACTCGATCGGTGTACCACCAACATTGTGACGGTTCCACACGGCCTGAGTTCGAAACTCGACCTGAAATGAATGCGTCCCTGTCACGATCACGTTCTGCAAATCGAAATAGCTTGACGAGATGAAACTGGCCGGATCGTCTCGAGCCAGTAACATCGAGAAAGCCACATCGCTAGCAGTGAGGGGCAGTGAAGGTATCGTCCCGTCCAGCGAAGCGGCGAATGTCAGATCCGGACGCATCTGGTAGTTCAGAACTGAGCATCCGCCCGCTCCCGAGTCAGTAGAACATGCCGAACCGTCAGGGAACGCGGCGCCGACTGCAACATTGGTTGTTACTGGTAGACTTGCCATCCATGGCAAATCCCCGGTGAAGCCGAGGTCGCGGTTGTCGAGATTGTTGAGGAAGTCATAGGTTGAAGTGTACGTCTCAAGATCGTAGGGGAACTGGCTTGTGATCGGGTTTGGCGAGTCCAGCACTTCCGCCTTGATCCCGTACTTGAGGAAGAGAGGATGGTTGGGATCATGTACGGGTGCGCCGATCAGCTGAGCGTCGAGGAAAGTGAAGGGTCCGTTCCAGCCTGTTCCTAAGAGCACTTTGAATCCAGTCCAGCGCAGACCGTTCAATACAGGGTCGGGGTCAACGTGGTAGTTTCTGTAAGCGTAAGGAGCACTAGTGGACCAGATATCGACCACCGGTAAGGTGTCATTGTACTCTTGATCGGCAGCATAGGCGTATTGGATAGCGTTCGTTTGGCTGTTAGCAACGTTGAGTCCTCTAGCAGCCTGTGTGAACACCGGATCGTTGTAACCAACGTAGTTGGGCCCAAATGGAGTTGCGGAGAGCGGGTCGTAGAGCGCATCCATGAATGTTGGATCTCGCGGAAGAGACCAACTTCCAGTGTAGAGGTTATACTGGTGGTAACCGAAGACGGCAGCGCGGGGGTCGCGGGTGGTCAAACGGAAGTCCGTCGCGATACCGAGACCACCTTGCCCAACGGGTGATGAAATAATCCTGTTGACGTAAACGCTTAGAGCCGCGCGGTTGGGATCGTCGGACCGTCCAATGAAGAGAACCCCGGTACCGCCGGGATACGAAAGGACAGCACCACAGCCTCCAGGGTCAAACGAGCATCCCGGCCTGTTGTTAATGCGGACCCCTCCAGGACCAACCGGGAATCCTGCCGCGTCGAGAATCGCGTTAGAAGTTGCGAGTCGCGTCGAGAATGGCAGTCCGGCACCATAGCAGTGGTTGACGAGACAGGATGATGCGGACAGGGATGGCTTGACCCAGGATGGAGACGCGCCTGCTGGCATGGTGGTGTAGATTGGTACTCCTAAACCGCCCAGAACGGTGGCTGTGAAGTTCTCCTTGTCTATTATCCATCCGATTGCGAACCTGAACGCCTGAACGTTAGTTGGGAAGACCTGGTTGTTCAGATCGATCTCCCACTTGTTGAGCGCGTTCAGGCTGACGATGGTAATCTCGTGCTGGATTGGAGCCTGACCTGCTGGACAAGGTGCGATGCCGGCTGGGGCATCTGGAGCCGTAACACAAAGGCTGCTGTTGTATTCAGTCAGTTGGGCTGGCAGCATGGCGAAATCGTAGACGTCAATTGTGCCCTGTTTCAATCCGTTCCACTCAAGATCCTGGGTGGATAGGAACTGTGGGTAGAGGATACCGTCGATGAAAGGACCGACAGGCTCGGACGGATGTGGATCACCCTTTTTGGGGACCGTAGGACGAATCGACGAGGCCCAGCTGAGCAGATACTGGTTTGAACTCTGCAGATACTAGAAGCGCCGAGAGGAGCGTTACTGCGACAAGTAGCATGGACCTGGAAACGGCCCTAGGATTCAAAACTACAAATCGTATGTCTCAGATTGTCTGAGGATATTTAGGGTTATCCGAAGAAACGTGGAAAAACCAGTTCAATTGTGGCCGAGATCTTCCAAGATCGCGTTTTCTAACGAGAGACTCTTGGTCCAAAGCCTAGTTAGAAGGGATAGATTCCGGGTCAGCTTTTCAAGGTGGAAACGATCTAGATGTTCTGAGCAAGGAACTCTCGATGGCGGAAGGCTGGGTTGACGAGCGTGATAGGGCGATTCTTGACACGATCTACTACTGTGAAAGCTGTAACATGGTGCTCGAACCAGGCGATATCGATATCGACCGCCACAAGAAGGACCTCCCTAACCACAAGCTACGGAAGGTCCTCATTGTCCGCTGTGGCCACTGCGGAAACATCGTCACGGACAGCCACGCCCAGTATAGCCCCCAGCTAAACCGGTTCTGGTGCAAGAGTTGTTTGTTTTCAACCAGTTTTCGCCAAGAGTTCTATACCACTCGACAGGAATAAACGTAGGGTCCGACACTCTATGGGGAGCGTCTGTCTTCTCATACCTTCTAATGAGCGGTTGTTCCAATCGCGACTTTCCCTAAAGACTATTGAAACCCTAGGACCAAATGCTCTCCCAGTCCATCGGAAATAAGATGGAGGTTTAGAACCAAAAAAGGAAAAGGGGCTGGTCTCTACGTGAGAGGCTGCGGTCCGGAAGCTGTTAAGGCTGGCGAACTCTGTGGAGAAGACTTGTTGCTTACTCGAGTCCTTCGAACTGACCAGAGTACACCACCGATCAGTGATGTCACGATGATCCCTGTGATCGTGTAAAGCATCGGTGCCAGCGAGCCCTGGAGACTGCCAGCAGGATGCGTGTTGGTGGTGCCGGGCGATGGGTTAGAGTTCGTGGGGTTTGTGCTTGTGATAGGGGGGTTGGCGTTGCTGTTCAAGTCGATGTTTGTTGAAGCCAAGCTCAGATTGAGAGTCAGCGATGTCTGTTGGGTTCTAAGAACCGTGACCGGCTGGTTCAATGTTATTCCTCCTCCGCCAAAGAATGGAATCGGTCCCGGGAATCCGTAGAACCCTCCTCCGCCCAGTGTTGACCCGGTCGGATAAGTGTAGCCGAACTGGTAGGTCTGGTCGATCTTGTCAGACGTCGCGAGCATGAGATCGGATGCTTTCCCATAGTCAAGCTGGAGCGAAGTAGCCACACTATTGTTCGCGCGGAAGTATTGTGGATAGTTTTGGTTCGGAGGGATAATAGGGGGTGGCTGGCTGAACTGTTCCTTGAACAACGAGCCGACGACCCATGCGTCCTTTGACCCAAGGCTAGTTCCTAGGTTAAGCGTTTGAGACCCTCGTACGCTTCCAGTCGCAGTCAAGACTTCAACGGTAGAACCAATGAAGAGTGGACCATTGACCCACCAGACAGTGTAGATCTCCGGGGGGGAGTAGTAGGATATTGGGTACGACAAAACATCCCCGGGGCCAGAGAAAAGGATCGGTGGGTTAGGCCAGTATCCTCCTCCAAAGCCGTAGCCATACACATATGGCAGGCTGTTGAGTATGCGCGTTAGGTCCGCTGATTCGACCCGAGTCGACAGATTGATCGAGTCCTCGAAGACACCCGTCTCGCTGGCGAGAAGCGAATGAGTGTTTGATGTGGTATTGTAAACATCAATGTGATGACTTATGCTTAGCAACGCGTTCTCCTGGTCTAAACCAACAACCGTCCAGTTGACCGGTCCCATCGCAGTGAAGTCACGGACAACAGGAGGCGGCGCCGGTATACTGTTTACAGTAATCGTTCCCGTCATTCCAGGATAGGATTTGTCGTGATAGCTGAAAGTCCCCGGTGAAGCAAACGCATAGGATGCTGAAGAGTTGGGAATTAAGAAGGGGGAAGAGGAATTAGTTGGGGCCCTTAGAAACAGGTCGACATGATACTGTGGCGAGTCGGAGGTCACTGTATGGTTGAGCTTCCCATCATTCTGCCAGACGACCAGTTGGCCGATGTTAACGGTCGCGCTATTCGGGGAGACCGAACAGGCTACATCAGAGAGGGTAGCGCAGAGCCCATCGTCCCGAACTTGAATGAAAATCGGTCCCGGGGGCGAGTTCTGGCATGCTATGCCGCTGAAGTTCGCCGGCGTAGCGACGCAGCTCTGAGTTGTTTGGGCAAGGGCTGTCAACAGGTAGTTTGCGTTGCTCGGCGAATTGACATTTAGGACAGGTAGCGCAGACGCGGAAGCGACAAGTAAGGCGACCATTATCAGAGGTATGAAAGCAACAAGATTTTTCGATCTAGTCTTCAATTGTATCCATTGATTCCTTTAGAACCTGCAATAAATTGGTTGCCCTTAGACGATAGATGAAGCGCGCTTTTGATGGCCAAAACAACCCGCATATGCGACTCATTTGGGCAGAAAGGGCTCAACCCGCACGGTCCTTCATGTGACCCAGAGCTAAGACCCCTAGATACTTGAACAAGTTTGAATGCTTAAGGGCGGCGAATGCTGTCAAGGACTCCTCTTTACAGTTGAGACAGTTGATTGTTTCGATGCCCTCGGTTGGACCGGGAAACCCATTGGCTTGGACCCAGTATCGAATCATTAGCACCCGCTTCTTCTGGACAGATTTGGAATGGGCATGAGAAATCCACTCCGCTGGAGAGAGTAGCTCGGTGCGGTCCATGTCCTCACCGCCTATCATGAAATCAACCCCAGAGAAAGCAATTCTGATACCGATGCTACCACGGGGAAAAGAAGTGGTAGGAAGTTACCCACGCAGGTACAAGAACTGCATCGCCGAAACATGCGTCCAGAGCTTCCACACTGCCTAGCACTTCCTTTATACTCAGCTCGGCCAAATGAGCTTCGATAGGTCTCGGTGTCTCTTTGAATATCGACCTCGTCAGAAAACAGATACCTGTCACCTCCCGGCGGGCCTATTTCGACAACGCAGGAACTGGTCCGCCGTCCATACCGGTGCTCAACGCGATTAACGAATTCATGGCCGACTGGCGAGAGTACGGCGAGAACTGGGAGGAATGGCTACCTCTAATCATCGAATCACGCCGGCAATTTGGAAAGATGATAGGAGGAGTTACCCTCGACGATATCGCGTCTGTCCCAAACGTCACGAGCGCGCTCATCAGCCTCGCCAGCAGCATCAATTACAAACCAAAGGGCAACATCGTTATCAGCGAGCTTAACTTTCCAACCAACATCTACCTCTGGCACCTCCAGAAAAAACATGGCCGAGCCAAAGACGTACGCCTACTCCACCGCGACAATAATGGCGCAATCTCGCTAGAACAATGGGAGAAAGCAATCGACGACGACACCTCGATCGTCTCCGTCGACTACGTCTCCTGGACCAATGGTTGTCGGGAGAAAATTCGGGAGATCACAAAGATCGCACATGAGCATGACGCCTTTGTCATCGCTGACTCGTTCCATGCCTTAGGCGTCTTTCCATTAGACGCTCGGCAAGACGGAGTCGACGCGCTAGTTTGTGGGATGTACAAGTGGATGCAAGGCCCCCACGGCGCGGCGTTCGTTTATACCAAACACGACAGGCTGAAGGATCTTGACCCGAACTATATCGGCTGGCATGGAGTCCAAGATTCAGTTGCTAGGAGGCTGACGAGCCAACAAGATCTATTCGGAAAACCGTTCAACATCGAAGAGACGATTCCCGCGCCAGACGCGACAATGTTCGAGGGTGGAAGTTGGGGGGTAATATCGATCGTAGGCGCCAAGGCAGCCCTGGAGTTCGCGTTGAAACATGACCAGACGGAACGGTCCCATCGGGTCCTAAAGGTCACTGACCACCTGATCGAGGGCTTGAAGAGGAAGGGACGCAAGATTCTGACGCCATTACAGTCTGATCGGCGAAGCGGAATAGTGGTCTTCGAAGACCCAGACCCAGGGGCAACGTATGAGAAGCTGAAGAAGATTAACATCACAGTCGCAAGCAGAGTCAGAGCACTAAGAGCCTCACCACACTACTACAATACCGAGGAAGAGATCGACAAACTCCTGGCCGCCCTCTAAACATTGAAAATAGTTGTCGTAAACAACTACAGAGAACCGAATCAGACGGAGCGAGCAATCCAGAACATAGAAAAGTCCGCCGGACAATCAGTAGAGAAAATAGACTGCAATGAACCAGACCTTCACACCAAAGTTGTAGACTCTGGACCAGATCTGGTCATTCTCACAGGGTCCAGTGCCTTACTTTCAAAACCTAGAACCCGCGAACTGTTCCAACCCGAAATGTACCTTGTCAGAAAGGCCAGGTTTCCAATTCTCGGAATATGTTACGGACACCAGATCATCGGCTCAGCCTTCGGCACCCCAATGCGAGACATCGGCCAAATGCTACGTGGATACGAAAAGGTAAGCGTCATCCGGAAACATCCGCTGTTCGACCGATTACCCTCCGAATTGGTGGTAGCGGAATCACACCGACAGGAATTGGCCAAGGTTCCCGACGAATTTCAACACCTGGCTCAATCGACAACATCCAAAGTTGAGGCTATAGTGCACCGATCGAGGCCAATCTACGGCGTCCAGTTTCACCCCGAGCGGTCAAACGAGAATCATCCGCATGGGAGAATAATCATTCAGAATCTCTTGAAACAGATTCGAGGGTCCTGAATGGTTCTCTAGCGTAGAGGAACCCAGTAGTCGAGGACCATCGCTAGAAAGACGATGGCGAGGTACGGGCTTGAGAACTTGAAAGCGGTCCACGCCTGCGCCTTCGTCGGGTTGAAAGCCAGCTTCAAGTCTACGATGATCATCCCCAGACCAAGCAACCCCGCAATTGCGAGGTAGACTACTCCGAATGTTCCTAGAGGGACGAAGATGAGAGACGAGGGAACCAGGAGGAAAGTGTTCAGGGCAATGTATTGTGCGGCCTTCTTGTCTCCCACGACGACCGGAAGCATAGGAATGCCGGCTTTCGAATAATCCTTCGATGCTCGAAGGGCGAGGCTCCAGAAATGACTTGGAGTCCAAACAAAGACCAGCAAAGCCATCAACCAAGGCGCAATCGCACCGACGTTTCCTGTGGCCGCGGCCCAACCCGCTAGTGGCGCGCAGCTTCCCGCTGAACCGCCGAGGACGATGTTGAGAGTTGTCCGGCGCTTCAACCACTTGGTGTAGAAGCCAACGTAGATCGCAGCACCGAGAAAGATGAACAGGCTCGCCCAGAGAGAAAGGAACCAAAGGGAGATCCCGACTCCCGCTCCCACCAGCAAGAATCCGAAGATTAGCGCGTTAAGCGGTGACACTTCTCCCTTCGGAATCGGCCTCTGACTCGTACGCCCCATAGTCTGGTCAATGTCCCGATCGAGATAGCAGTTCAATGCACCAGCACCTCCTGAGGCTAGGGTCCCAGCGATCAAGACCGCGGCGAGATTTGGCAAGTTGATGTCTCGTGTCGCGACTAGGAATGCCATCAGAGCGGTGAAGTCCAGTAGGAAGATTATCTTCGGTTTAGTCAGGTCAACGTAGGCCTGCGCTCTGGTCCGCAAAGGATGAACATGAGGCGTGGTTTGCTGGCGGGTAAAAGGGTTTGGCGGGTTCTGTCTAGTCCTGGGTTGTTTGAGGACTTGACTTGCTCTCATCGACTTTGGGGATTACCATCCTTGTCGGGTTCCCCTTCACTGCTTCACCTGAGAGCGCTTGCGCCTCAGAAGAGTCTTCTCGGCAGGGAACGGTCAAACCTCAACCATCCCCTCACGCCCATAACGCGGAAGTTTGGCCTGTTGCCAGGCAAAGGTTTTACGGTGGCCAACCAACCGGATATCCCGGTTCACGTCTCTCACGTGGTCAGAGTCACTCCCCTCATCCCAACGCCACAGGCTCATACGA
>Ga0066658_10000685_pt1 | contig 11988 bp, 9 predicted proteins | sample GraSoiAngelo_107_FD_75174 | JGI IMG/M metagenome (GOLD analysis project Ga0066658, IMG submission 75174) | Grasslands soil microbial communities from the Angelo Coastal Reserve, California, USA - 14_0903_09_30cm | ecosystem: Environmental > Terrestrial > Soil > Grasslands | place: USA...
CCTTTTCCACGTACTTTTGGAAACCTGAGAGGTTGACCGTGGCCGGGTTGAGGCGTGATTCCCAAGCTCTCATCTTCTCATGGAAACCCCGGTCAGTAGCGAACTTGATCGGATAAGGCATGTCCTCCTTTACACCGGTCCAAGAGGTGACAGTGCTTAGGTCCTTGAAGTCCTGGTTTAGCCGCTCGTAGAGTGCGCTCCCTATGCCCTTTCTCTGATGTTGTGGATCAACCCAGATATCGAACCATAGTTTCTTCGGATGATACATCCAGGGCACATGTTGGCACTGAGCGAACCCAACTGGTTCTTGACTCTCATTCGTTATGCACGAGTATCTTTTGAAATGGAACTTCGACTTATCGAGACTCTCATCTTCAAACCGCCACTCCTCCGGTGTCCGGTCGTAATCAGGAAAAATGGAGCCAAAGACGTAGGCCAACTTCCCGTAGTCATCAGCCTTGAATTCGCTGATTTGCAATGGGAGTGTGGGCTTTTGCAAGCTCTTCATTTTGCTGGTGGCTGGTAGCTTCGGTCATCTCTAAGTGTTATGTTCGAGGAATGACCCACACAGGCAAGGGCGTTCGTTGCATGGGGCCTGCCAAATTGGGCTAAGGAGAGTGACTTCGACCAGGTGACGGGTCAGAAATGGGATAAATGGTGGTTGGACCACCGTAAAATCCTTGCCTGGCAATGGGCCAAGCTACCACGCTACGGGTGTGAGGGGCGGTTGCGGTTCGACCGTTCCCTGCCAAGAAGAGACTACGTGTCTCTGAGGCGCAAGGGCTCTCAGGTGAAGCAGCGAGGGGGAACCCGACGACGACGGTAATCCTCTGAGCTGATGAGAGCAAGTCTAGTCCTCAAGCAACCGAAGACTTGACAGAACCACAACAGACTCTCCAGACAAGATCCATGAGCGAGTGCTGAAGGTGGGTATGGCTGAACCTCATCGCTTCGTGCATTATGAGACCGGTTGGGTCATGTTCCGAATCCGCTCGGAAGAGGATACTGAGACTGTGAAGGAGCTGATTTGCCATGCGTATGATAAAGCGGACAAGATGATGCATGCTTGCATGTCGACACGGGTCCAAAGGAGTAACTAAACACTCTAGGACTTTCTCAGTCTCACTAGAAAATGGGCACGGTTTCCGCCCTCTTCAACAGGCAACAATCTCTCTTCAAAAGATACAACCTCGAACTCTTTGAAACACGACTGGAGTTCGTGACGTGAGAAGAAGTGATGGATTATTCCACGCTCCTCTCCTTCAGTGAAAACGTAGGTATTCGGCTCCAGCTTCCTCCCGTTACCCCTTCTGAAATCTGCCGTGGATAAGGCCACGACGAAAGCCGAGGTTCCCTCTCTCATCACTCGATGAACCTCTTCAGTCGCCCGCTTGATCTGTACGAGCTTCCCGTGGTGGAGAACGTTTGTACAGATCACCCCATCAAAATAATCGCTTGTGAACGGCAGCTCCAACATATCATGCCTGACAAGAATGACGTTGTCGATGGAAGCAGTTTTCAATCGAGCTTCAAGTGTTTTTAGGGCTGTTTCCGAAATGTCGAGAGCCACAACCTGGAAGCCAGCCTCGCCGAGAAGTATGGAATGACGACCTGCCCCACAGCCCAGGTCTAGAATCCTCTTTGCGCCTTCACGCTTCAGGACGTTTGCGAAATCCACAATGACAGGGAGTGGTGGGGAAGTTTCCGCCCACCTCTCTTCTCTCCAAGCAAGCTCCCAAGGATGAGTCTTGTTCGAGCGCATCGCGCGTCAGCCAATCCGATTTGTCAAACTACTTACAGTGCGATGATTTCTCTGAGAATCTCCCTGTCTAGTGTCAGAATCCTGTAGGTTTTCTTTGTAGCGGGAAACCTTCCTGTTGTGCTGCCGTGGAGTCGAGAGTTAGTCCAGACCTGAAAACGAGGGAATGATGCTCTTCGCGAATTCTTTGAGATTGTCAAGATATCCCGTACGATGAAGCGGTGCAATGTAGTACAGTGCTCCGTCTTTTGCGGCCTTTTCCACCTCTTGACCGACGGCTTTTAGATCGAATTTTTGGTCTCGGTTGGCAACGGACCCACCTGCAAAAGCTATCTTGTCCTCCCGATGGAATCTTCGCGCCTCTTGCCTGACGATGGATCGTGCCTTCTCCATGGGAACATTGACCCACGGTGGTATATGGCAGATTTCAGAGTATTGGCCCGCGAGCCGTAGCATTCGTGTCCCGACGCCTCCAAACATCAGGGGCGGATGGGGTTTCTGAACTGGTTTCGGATCTAGGATCGCGCCTTTCGCATGATAGTACTTTCCTTTGAAGTCGACCTGCGGCTTCTCCCAGAGCTGGAGGATCAACTCCACGCCTTCCCGAGTCTTGTCGACCCGTGTTTTCGAATCGTCCCATGTGCTGTATCCCTCGAATTCTGTCTGGGACCATCCTGCGCCCACGCCGAGGATTGCGCGTCCGGACGACAGAACATCCATGGTCGAGACCATCTTGGCCAGCATTGCTGGCGGACGAAACGGGATCGGGGTGACAATTGTTCCGAGCTTGATATTCTGAGTCTTAGCCGCGAGATAAGCGAGGGCGATCCAGCTTTCTACAGTTGAATCTTTCTGTGGCTGCCCGTAGGCTTCAGCCCACATATAGTGGTCTGGGATAACCGCGCCCCAGAATCCAAGTTTGTCAGCAAGCTGAACAGATCGATCGGTCAGGCTCCATCCGCTGAACCAGTTTCCAAGACCTGAAAGAATGAATCTCAAGACTCAGGCCTGACGAAATGATGCTAAGCTTTCAGCTCTCGCAATAACTGTTTCGCAATTGTGAGTCTCTGAATATCATTCGTTCCTTCGTAGGTTTTTATGATCTGTGAGTCCCGAAGAAATCGTTCCACTGGATATTCCGTCGCGACTCCATAACCTCCGTGAATCATCATCGCGAGCAACGACAGTTTTTCTGCCGCTTCCGTCGATGTGACCTTCGCGATCGACGACGCCTTCACGAAATCTTTTCCCTGATCCTTCAAGGACGCAGCCCAATAGGTCAATAGCCGCGCCGTATGCAATCCCATCGCCATCTCAGCAAGCTTATACTGTACCTGTTGAAACTCGACCAATGGCTTCTCAAAACTGGTTCGGGTCTGCGCGTAGCTCACAGCAGCCTCGTACGCGGCTTGACAAATCCCGACGCCCTGTGCTGCAACGTCAATCCTGCCCCTGTCATAGGTCTTCACTCCGACATAGAAGCCGTCACCCTCTTCTCCTAGTAAATTGTCCTTGGGAACTTTCACATGGTCAAGAACTAGCTCTGACGGTTGCGAGCCACGCAATCCAGTCGTCTCGATCTTGCTGGCGACTTGGAATCCATCGGTTCCCCTCTCAACTAGAAACGCGCTGAGACCCTTGTGTCTCTCCTGTCTGCTGGGCGAGGGACTCGTCCGGGCAAAGACAAGGTAGAGGTCGGCTATCTCGCCGTTTGTGATGAACGTCTTTCGTCCAGAGATCTCCCAATGGGTCCCGTGAAGTTTCGCTGTGGACTTTATCCCAGCTACATCGGACCCCGCGCCAGGCTCGGTCATGGCGTGAGCCCCGATCTTCTCGCCTGCGACCATCGGGATGAGGTAGCGTCTCTTCTGATCCTCTGTTCCCCACTCGTTCAAGGGTTCAGAAACAAGATGGCTTGCAACAAAGACTGTCGAGCATGCGGCGCTGACACGGGCTAATTCCTCAAGCGCGATAACCATCGATAGTAGGTCGGCGCCTAGCCCGCCGTATTCTTCCTTGTAAGTAATTGCGGTCAATCCCAGCTTCGCAATCTGGCTGAGCAGTTCACGAGGAATGTGGTTCTTGCGATCAATTTCCGCAGCTATCGGCCGGATCTGTTTCTCGGCGAAATCACGGATTGTATTCCGGAGGCTCTCGTGGTCCGGTGTCAACTTGACCTCGTAGTCGGATGAACGTGGAAGAATCGTGCTTGTCAAGGGTAACTGATGCTCCGAAACGGAGACAGCCTTTGCGTTCCTTTAAACTTTGAATCCTGAGGAGAGGCTTATTCTCACGCCGAGAAACGGGGACATCACTCTTGTCGGTTTCTTTTTGTGCGGAGAAAAGTGTCTAAATAATGGGTTTTCGGCACTGTCACTAATATTCACCTCGTGAAACATTGGACTCCGTTAGAATACTTCTCTTGAATCCGGGACTGAAATCCTAGGATATTCTCGCTTGTCTAGCCCTTCTATTGAAGCCGTAAATCTGTCAAAACGGTACGGGTCGTTTTCCGCCTTATCCAATCTGAACCTGAAGATTGAAGGTTCGAAATGCGTCGGTTTTCTCGGGCCGAACGGAGCTGGAAAGACAACTACTCTGAAGCTCTTCACTGACATGATTAGAGCATCCGAGGGGAAGGCCCTAATCAACGGGATCTTGGTGCACGAGAATAAGAAGAAGGCCCTTGCCTCCGTCGGATCGCTTATCGAGAGCCCGGAAATCTATCCCGCACTAACCCCGAGAGAGGCGCTCTCCATGGTCGCGGAAATTAGAGGACTGCCCCGTTCAGAAAGGAAGAAGAGAATCGAAGAAGCTGTTGCGGAGGTGAAGATGGAAGAGTGGTTAGACAAGAAAGTCGGAAAATTTTCCAAAGGAATGAAACAGCGAATCAACATCGCCGCAGCCCTTCTATCCCAACCTGAAATCCTCCTACTAGACGAGCCGAGCACTGGACTCGACCCTAGAGGAATGTCTGAAGTTAGGGAAATCGTAAAGTCGCTCAAACACAAGAATCGGCTTATCTTTATGAGCTCCCATCTCCTGAACGAGGTTTCCGACATCTGCGACGAGGTCGCGATGATAGACCACGGAAAGCTGCTTGTCTATGACAAGCTTGGCAATGTTGTGTCGCGGTTTTCCGGTGACGGAGGCGCGATCATCATCGACGTGGGGCTATCCAGAGATATCGATGATCAAACAGTGAGCAGGACTATATCCTCGTTGCCTGGAGTAATTTCGGCCGAAAAACTGGAGGGAAAGAACTTGCGCCTACGGTTCTCTGGAGGTCCGGAGAATCAGGAAAGACTTCTATCGGACCTTGTAGTGATGAAAATCGGCTTGATCAGTTTCCATCCATCCTCTTCAGCTCTCGAGGACACGTACCTGAATCTGATTAAGGCAACGCTGTGAGGGAAATGAGCAAGCCATCTCTCAAGTCTGTCGAGCCCGTAGGAGTGCCCAGTCTCCCGAGCAGCATTGCTCAAGTGGGAACGATCACCAAATACGAACTGCTGAACTATTTCAGATCGCGAAGATTCTTCGTTCTTCTGATAATCGGGGTAGCCATCAGCGCACTTCTCACAGCGCTAGTGGCGTACTACGGGGTTGGCAGCTTTGCAGCCTCGGCCTTAGGATTCTACTCCTTCTGGTGGGGCAATTCCATCACCTTGGTCGTCATACTATCAGGAATATTCTTCGGGGGAGACGCAATATCCGGCGAGTTCCAGAACAAGACAGGATATTTCCTCGTCGGGAACCCGCTTCGCCGATCCTCAATCTACATCGGCAAATGGGTTGGTGCACTGACAGCATCCTTAATCATATTCGCCATCTATGCCGCAATTGCCGTAGGCAATGGCATCTACTACTTCGGCGCGAACATTCCCTACCAATTCGGCCAGTCACTCATCTTCTCCGTGCTCTATCTGATTGCCGTACTCGGGTTCACCTTCTTCTTCAGTTCGCTTTTCAAGAGCAGCTCTATGTCCATTCTCGTGACTGCGATCCTCCTTCTCTTTGCCTTCTCGCTCATCCAAGTAATTGTCTCAACACTTGCCCAGGTAGAACCTTGGTTCATTATTACCTATGCTTCAGGAATAATCGGCAACGTGCTCACAGATCCGTACCCGACAACTCAGACCGTCAGAGGAGGATTCCGAGGAGACACTTCGAGGGTATTCGCTGTGAGTATCCCAGAAGGAATCGCGATACTAGTTGGCTACTTCGTTATCACCGCATTAATCGGCCTTCTGGTCTTTGAGAGAAAGGAATTCACATAACCGAATCCTTCAAACGCATAACCTGAAACCGCAAACTTGATCAGCTCCAGTATTCGCCCCGCCTCTCCATCCTTCGACATTCCACACACGCACCGACACACATTGAAAAGTCTCGATCGCACGATCTCCAGGCATACCCAATCACAGCTCATCACGACCATCCCCGAAAGTCCCGCCACTAGCGATCTTGCTATTAGCTGCCCGAATTCTCACGAAATAATTATGGCGTATTCATGGTGGGGCGGGTGGGATTTGAACCCACGATCACTGGTGCCCGAGACCAGTATCGGAGCCGGGTTTTGATGCCCTTTGACCAAGTTGTCCCTGCCTCTCGGCAGCCTGGACCACCGCCCCCAAGACCCGGAATAATCACGGGAAAATAAGTCCTTCAGACGGTCCGAAATGGTCCAAAATTATGCCAGCGAAGCCCTTTCTTCCGAGAATAGTGTTTCCTCCACTCAACCGCGGCACGTGAAGAACCTATAGTTCGGTTCAAAAGGATCGCTTGCTCAGCAACGTGCTGTTTTCTAGCGATTACGAAACCAATCTTATCGACGAACACTCGCACATCATGTGCTCTTTGAATCTGAAGAGCATACGCGTCTTTCCTCAGGACGACGGTCTTGCTGCCATTCTTCCATGTAGATCCTTTTCTCTTCCTAAGGTACGTATTGGAATGTAACCGGAAATGTGATTGAAGCAAGAACCTCACCAATCCTAACAATTCTGGATCTGAATTGCAGAGTATGATCTGAAGCCTCAGACAGCCATGATCAACGTAAACGCCCGCGCAGCCATCTGCAGAGAATATGCCGCGCAAGAAATCCGCCGGATAAGCATCTGCAAAAGGCCTAAGCTCCTCTAGCGGAGAACTGAGGAATAATCCCAAGGAACGCGAGGAGTACTTGGATTCATAGTATACTTTGCCTAAATCGTGTGTTATTACTAGCTTGTTTGTTTTCCGACCGAGAATATGACCGACTGCCAGATTGAAGGCTTCTGCAAAATCGCGGTCTCGAACAGCTAATTTTACGTGGTGATGGTAAGCGGAGTCTTCGACCAAAGCTGCCATCACCGAGGAAAGATCCAATTACGAAGCTTAGGCCTTCAGAGGGTTCAAAATTCAAGACATTGTTACAGCCTCCGCTTGGCTACATAGCCAGTAGTGATTGACGAAAGTGTTTGCTCTGGATAAACCAAGAAATCATGGCGTTACATAACTGGGAGATAAGGCATTCAACTGTTGTCGTCGGCCGATTGTAACTGGCCGTACTTGGCTTGATGTGCTTTCTTGGATGGTGATCGTGTTATTTCGATTGCTTTCGATCCGCTGGGGCTTTCTTGTGTCCATTGAAGTAAGTTCGTACTAGATGTTCGAAGAAGATACTGAAACCCCCGGTCCTACCGTAGTACACCTTGTCAACTTCTTGCCTTACCAGCTGTTCTGCTTCGGACGATAGAGAGATCATTACTTTGCCCATGGTATCTCTAGACTCCTGCAGATAGCTCTGGGCCGTTTTATGCTTATCCCCTGCAGCCGCTCCAATCGGCAAAGAATAAGAACCGCAAACAGAAGGTTGGCCGTCTAAGCCAATTTCTGCAGTAGCCTGCCAACTGCCGTCACTGCGACCAGGGTGCAAACGGTGAGTCCTAACTGATCGTTAAGAGCCAGGGCCAGGACCGCGGTGATGCTTCCGGCTATGAAGTCTCGGAAGAGCCCCTTACTCTTGTCAGAGGTATCAAAAACATCGGAGCCAAGCACGAGTAGCAGTGTCAGGAAGTAGACTGGTTCTTGGCTTATGGCGTTGGCTATTACGAAGCTGGCTACCCATGCCGCAGACTCGGCCACGGGGCGTAGGGCTGGTCGTAGCTCTGCCAGCTTGTACGACAGATCGCTCATGTTATATGACTGCTATAAGGGATAGAAAAGGCGACCCGACTTTTTCTACTGCGTCCCAGTCGAACAACGAAAATGTCAATTCGTTGAGCGGAAAAATTCAATTCATGACGCGGGTCGCAGAACGATCGTGAAGGAGAGCGTAGGCAAAGGGAAAAGTATCTACTGGGGGCCTTTCTTTCATATCTTGCCAACGCTCAAAATCTACAAAGCGATGCAAATGGCTCCGGGAATGGACCAGTCTGAGATTGACGCGTTTCTAGCGGGCAGTAAGACACCACTCCGACTCGGAACCACTAACTCGAAAGGCGAGCCCAACATACACCCAGTGTGGTACCACTATCTGACAAACAAGCTCTATTTCATGAGCTACAAGGACGCGGTGAAAGTCCGGAATCTAGAGCATAACAAGACGGTCTACTTTTCGGTCGATACGGACGCGATGCCCAACACGGGAGTAAAAGGAAGAGGAACTGCCATCATAGTAAAGGACACAGGTAAAGCATTGTCGCTATTGGAAAAGATCATTGCGAAATATCTGGGTGACCTAAACAGCACTATGGCGAAGAATATGGTAGACGGGGTAAAGAAGGGCTCGGAAGTCCTCGTAGAGATTACCCCTCAATACTTCTCGACCTGGGACTATAGCAAATCGAAATTCTAGCCCGATCACTCGGGGAACCCGTAGAGACGGGCTTAGACGATCTCTATGAGATCGAGGGACGGGTACCCCTTGTCGAAGTTGAAAGTGGCCCCGTGAATATGGGTGAAAGGTTTCACGCCGTAGATTAGAAGATGACCGTTCCAGTTTTGGACCTTTATGTGATAGTCGGCTTGTCTGAGAAACTCATCGCGCACCTTGGTGGGACGTGACGATAATCCGATGCTGAAGGCTCCTTCGTCCCGCAAACCTTCTCCTATCTCTGTAAAACCTGGAAGTGTCAACTCCTCTCCGTAGACCTGCACGAGCTTGTCAAAGTTCATAGTTAACATCATGCCGCTTGACGTTTCTTTCAAGGCGTTCCATGTTTTGTAGAATTCTGCAAGATCACTCATTAGCTGGCCCCTCAACTTTAGCCTCCAGGCTTTCGAAGGTAGCTGCGAGTTGAATTCGACTATCCGAACTTTCTCTGCCAAGGCTTTGTCGCCTACATAGGGTCTCAGTGCTTCCGCCGAGGATTCCGAGCTAAAGGTTCCCGTTGAAACACTGAAGCAGGCCCCGCCCTGGTTGACGAAATTAGACCTGATCATATTGATCAATAATCTCAGCGACTGCGGGGAAACGTTGCTCTCCGTGTCGATCATGAAGAAAGCACCTTTCCTAATTCCGCCTCCCAGTAGCCGGTCGAGTTCCCTGCTCCCGGTGGAGTAGTGGGTTTCTGTGTGTTGAACTTTCTCTGGACTTCTGACTATGCTCGGTAGGCCGTTTTCATATTCTTCGTCCAGGAAGGTGAACCTTCCCTTTTCCAAGGAGAATGGAAAGTGTTGGCTCTGGACTCTGAATCCTCTTAGCTTGTCTATTCCGAGGGACCTAATTCTCCTTCCATCTAGCTCGCTCTGTTCGAGGGTTACTACTCCGTCGACCAGGTAGCCAAGGTTGTCGGCTCGTTCGGCCTCACTGACGAGAATCACGCTTACTTTTGTCTGATCTAGTTCGGACATAATGGCTGACTCAAGCATTTTTCGTCCTTCAGGTGTCGCGTTTCTCAACGCTCCTTCCCAGCTATCTACGACAAGGATTGATTTCTGTTTGGCCTGTTTCAGGCGTACGATCTTCGAAAAGACACTGTCGGTATCAGAGCCTCGGAGGTCGTGGAATTCGTCATTCCAGCTGGCCTTAGAGGATCTCCCGGACATAGAATCAATGACCTCATCGATCCAAGGAAACTGTATGCGCAACTTCACCGGTGAGACCCTGCTGGACGCGTAGACCCTGCGCGAGTCCGCAACAGCATTCAGGATCTCGAACGCGAGAGTTGTTTTCCCGGTGCCGGGTGCTCCTTGGATGAGCAGGACGTTTCCGGGAACTTCGAGAAACTCCAAGAACATGTTCATCATAGGGGACGATGTCGCACGGACTACGGAAGGTTCGAGAGCTTGAGGATCGGATTTCGTTCCCGAGGCTATCAAGTTATTACAACACGAAGTGAGAAGGAGCGTGAAAGATTTCAAGAAATTGTTTCCTTTGCAGTCTTTGGGCGGGAACTAATGTGACTGTCATGTCACGTTGACCTTCCACACGGTAGGAACTCGCTAGACCCTAGTCTTCAAAGCCTAGAGAGCGAAGTGCATAGTGGATAACGTGCCAAAACTCAAGTTCAGCAAAGAATACCTCCAGCGTTTGACGAAACCTATTCCAAAGAAAGACCCGAACATGCGAGCGGCAACATCGACCGAGACCCTGTCAGAACCGCGGCATCCCACGGGATTCCATCAGTACTGTACGAGTTGTGGGCGGGAACAGCTTTTCAGCGTGGACACACTAGGCTGGAAAACCTGCACCGCATGTCGCCGAACCGCTCCGGACAGAAGCCAGAGTCCAATATGAGAGGTCCCCAAGTACAATTTTTTAAACAGGTTTGGGGTAGAAGACTCTTGACCTTTTCTTGCAGCGATCCTACGAACGCTTCAGTTCGGATATTCTAGACGCTGCTTCTGCCCCGGTTCGTCTTCACATTCTCAAGCTGTTAGTCTCCAAAGGTCCCCTTCCGTACACTGAGATAATGTACGAGGCGAAGATGGATCCTGTGCGGGACGCTGGAAAGTTCGTCTATCATCTCAAAACCCTTCGTAAAGCTGGTTTAGTTGCGATCGAAAAAGGCACGAAAAAGTACAGCATAACAGACCTCGGCAAAATACTCGTCGAGTTCTCGCGCGACCTGGAAGAGTGGGTTGCCGTTAAGCGAGGCCGCCTCTTCGTCCGAACCTCCAAGATGACAATCGAGGAATTTGACCGGACCCGGATCGCTTCTTCCCTCGTCACCGAAGCCGGGATGCCCCAAAGCCTGGCAGACGAGATAGCCTCAGAAGCCGAAGAAAGACTTCTGCGGTTCGGAACAACCTATCTCACAGCGCCCTTAGTCCGTGAACTCGTCAACACCATCCTCGTCGAGAGAAAACTCGAAGAATACCGCCACAAGCTAACTCGACTGGGACTTCCAGTCAACGATGTAACAATCCTCCTTAAGGAAGCCGGCCGAAAACACCTCGATTCGGCCTGGGTACAACAATCTGCAGGGGCTGCTGTCACCGAAGAATATGTCCTGCTAAACAGCCTCCCCCGGCCCCTAGTCGACGCCCACTTCACCGGACAGATCCACCTAGAAGACGCAGAGTCATGGATACTCAAGCCCAGCATATTCTTCCATGACCCCCGTCCCTTCCTACGAAAAGGACTCCCACGATCCACGCCACCAGTCTCTTTCGAAACCGCGCTCGGAGCATTACTCCGACTAGCCCGCATAACCGAAGGACAAGTAGCAAGTGAGCAAGTCTTCGACCACATCAACGTCCTACTGGCACCGTTCATCCGAGGGATCCCGACCGAAAGAGTCCAAGAAGCGATGAGACTATTTCTCTACCAACTCAACTGGGACGGTTTCTCAAACAGCCTTCCCTTCCGAACTACAATCGGACTCGACCGAACGATTCCCAGTTCTCTCGAGAAATCAGAGGCAGGAGCACCCAACGGCAAGAGAGAGGGGGTGTTCGGCGACTACGCCCACGAGGCCGAAGAATTGTTCCGGACAGTCATAGTTGCAAGTATGGAAATTGCAAGGAACAATCTCCTCGTCAATCCTTCAGTCACAGTGAACCTCAGCCGAGAAAGACTGTCTGAGCCTGACAGCCTCCTATCGGTGACCTATGACGCGTCCCTGAAATATTCTATCCCAAACTATAGGATTCAAGATCCCGAACAGACCGTCACGGTATCCTCTGACGGCAATGCCATGGTCACCGATGACACGAATAATATTGCAGGTGGAGCAGTGGTGGGAACCGTCCAAGTCAATCTCCCAAGAATATCATACGAGGCAACGGGAAAAGACGAG
>Ga0066658_10000689_pt1 | contig 11961 bp, 9 predicted proteins | sample GraSoiAngelo_107_FD_75174 | JGI IMG/M metagenome (GOLD analysis project Ga0066658, IMG submission 75174) | Grasslands soil microbial communities from the Angelo Coastal Reserve, California, USA - 14_0903_09_30cm | ecosystem: Environmental > Terrestrial > Soil > Grasslands | place: USA...
CATGTCGAAATTTTACCCATTATGGAGCACCCCTTTTACGGCTCCTGGGGGTACCAGACCACAGGCTACTTTGCGCCGACTAGCCGGTATGGCACTCCGCAAGACTTCATGTACCTGATTGACTACCTGCATCAGCATGGCATTGGCGTGATCCTGGACTGGGTCCCCTCCCATTTCCCAACCGACGAGCACGGACCAGGCTTTTTCGATGGGACACACCTCTATGAACACGCCGATCCTCAGAAGGGGTTTCACCCGGACTGGAGTAGCTTCATCTTCAACTATGGGCGGAACGAAGTCAGGAGCTTCCTGCTCAGTAGTGCTCTCTTCTGGCTAGACAAGTATCACATCGATGGACTGCGCGTGGATGCCGTTGCTTCCATGCTCTACCTGGACTATTCCCGCCAGGAGGGGCAATGGATTCCCAACCAATATGGGGGCAGGGAGAACCTGGAGGCGCTCGCTTTTCTGCGCCACTTGAACGAGCAAATCTATGCCAACTACCCTGATGTTCAGACGATTGCGGAAGAGTCCACCGCCTGGCCGATGGTCTCCCGGCCCACCTATGCGGGGGGGTTGGGCTTCGGGCTCAAGTGGGACATGGGCTGGATGCACGACACACTGAAGTACATGTCTAAGGATGCGATTCATAGAAAATTCCATCACAACAACCTGACCTTCCGTATGCTGTATGCCTTTCACGAGAACTTTGTCCTACCGCTGTCCCATGACGAGGTTGTCCATGGCAAGGGGTCACTCCTGGGCAAAATGCCGGGAGACGACTGGCAGAAGTTCGCCAACCTCCGGCTTCTGTTTGGCTACATGTATGCCCAGCCAGCGAAGAAGCTGCTCTTCATGGGAGGCGAGTTTGGCCAGCGGCAGGAGTGGAAGCACGAGGAGAGCTTGGAATGGCACCTCCTGCAATATGTCCCTCACGCTGGCCTGCGGAGATGGGTCGCGGATCTGAACCAACTCTACCGGAGCGAACCGGCTTTACATGAACTCGACTGCGACCCGGCAGGCTTTGAATGGATCGACTGCAATGACACGGAGAGTAGCATCATTAGCCTCTTCCGCAAAGGCAAGTCAACGGGCGACCTCGTGCTCGCCATCTGCAACTTCACCCCGGTGCCTCGCTTGAACTACCTCGTCGGCGCCCCCCGCGGCGGCTTCTGGAAAGAGCTGCTCAACAGCGACGGAGCGCAATACGGCGGGAGTGGCCTGGGGAACCTGGGCGGGGTCGAAGCAATTCCCATTCCCTTGCATGGTCGCACGCATTCCCTCGCCCTGACGCTCCCGCCCCTTGCCGTTCTGTTCTTCAAGAGCCAAGGCCAGAGGCCCTGAAAAAGCAATTGAAGAGAGGGCAGCTCGCCCTGATTGTCAGGATTTGAACACGAACCTCAGTAGGTGGGCAAAACAAACTCGGATGAGACGGCATTGCCGTTGCGCATGGCACGGTGGTTAGGTCCGACTCAGGAAGTCAAGGACGGCCCGGTTCCATCCGGCCGGGCCGACACCCTGAGCGCGGGTCAGGTTGGGAAGTTGCACGTCGGGATCATAGGAGCCATCGGGCTTCCTCACCAGAATCGGCCGATCCACCACAGTTAGCATCGGGAGGTCATTGAGACTGTCGCCAATCGCGATGGTGACGAGTGGGTCATGTTGACCATTGAAGTGACGACGGTAGCAGTCAATCAGGAGCTGGCAGGCCCGCCCTTTATCGCTTCCCCCCATCAGATGATAAAAGCGCCCCCCCTTAGTGCAGCGAAGACCACGCGCATTGATTTCGCGCTGGATGTCTTCCTCCATCGTGGGAGGTCCTTCGATCACGAACGGCTCATCAAACTCGCGCTGCTTGGCCAGGAGGGCGTCAGGCTGGCTAAGCCCAGTCCTCTCTGCTACCTCCTCTGCCGACATGTCGCCGAATCCCCTCAGAGGGCACCCGATTCTTTGCTCAATTTCCTTCAGTGCGGCACGCAGCCTGGCGTAGGGCGTCCCAATCTCGATCACTTGGTAGGGACCTCGCAGCGCAGTCTTTTCCACCGGGAAATGAAAGAGGCCTTTCGGAATATAGAGCCCTCCACCGTTCTCGACAATGAAGGGGTGGGGATGATTCAAGCGGAATCGGATTGGTTCGATTTCGACCCGTGTCTTGCTCGAAGCAAGCACGAGCGGACTGTCGCTGGTTCGAAGGGCGCTCAAAGCCTCGTTAGCGGCATCGAATGAGTAGGTGACCGGATCAAGCAGGCTCCCATCCAGATCTGTAAACAGGAGCATCTTCGGCATGAGGTTGTCCGGCTCGCCTGGCCTTGTTTCTGGATGATTGGAATCATGCACACGATACCGGAAGAGCCGAGACCGCGCAACCGCCCAGTGAGCGCAGAGGCAGAATTGACTTCATAGGACAAACGCTTCACACTTCACGGAAAAGAGGCGCGAGGTTATTCCATCACCTCATGTTATTGAATCATATGTGGACTCCTCAACTCAACGCGGTCCTGGGCAGTCTCGTCGTGACCATTGGCTGTTGGCTCATCTGGGGTGAGATGCCACTTGCCTTGTCGGTCGTCGTGTGCCTCTGTACCGCCGCGTTTCTCACATGGCAAGGGTCCAGCATCGCAATCGTCTGGGCCTGGGCCACATTGCTGCTGGGGGTCGAGAGCCTCGCCTGGCCGATTGTGACAATGGCCCGAGTAAGAATGGCGACGGAGGAGCCCAGTGAACAACAGATGGGACAAATTCTGACCGCAGTCCTCTTCGGCCTCTTGTCATCCATCTTCTGGATGACATTCGCGTACGGTATATTCAAATGGGTCTGGCGAAAAGAGGCAGAGGTAGCCGCATCAGCGAGCAACGAGGAGCTCGGAAGGCAGATCGGTCAAAAACCCCGCTAGAATAGCACAATGTTATCCCTTCCGTTTTCGAGGTGATTGCGGTCGCCCCCTATCGTTGAGTCCGATATCCGCATACCACCGCTCTCCAGAGGGGCGGCTGGACTGGCCCCACTGCGGCCGTCGAGCGAGCACTTCCGATGTGCGCGCTCCGGGAGCACAGGGCCAGTCCAGCCGCCCCGACCCCATTCACCCCATCTCCACAGGATCCACATCTACATCGAACTTCAATCTACTCCCTCCCGGTCGCTTTTCCAGAACATCCAACGTCTGCTTAACCACTAGTCGGGCTGCTTCAGCCTTGGCTGATTTGACCAGCAGTTGCCAGCGGTGTCGCCCTCGAACGCGGGCCACAGCGCCCGGAACGGGCCCCAAGATTGTGACGTCATCGCCGAAGGTCTCATGAGGGGCTGGTCTCTCCTCATCATCAGTTGATCCACGTTGGAGCGCTGCCTTGAGTAGCCCAGACCATCGCTCGGCCGCCTCTCTCACCAGCCCAGCGTCCGTGCCGGACACGCGCAGGCTGACGAGGTGAGTGAACGGCGGATAGCCGACCGACTGACGAAAGGCCAACTCTTGGTCGTAGAAGCCCGATTCGTTGTTGCCGACCACCGAAGCAATTGCGTGGTGAGTTGGCAGATAGGTCTGCAGCACAACGTTCCCGCCAGCTTCGCTGGGACGAGCCAACGCCACGGCGTCACGAATCGCATGAAAGGTCCGCTCGGCCGATCGAAAGTCCGGTAGATGCAGCCCGGCGTCCGCATGCGGGAGGCCGACGAACCCCACGGGAGGAAGCGGGGTCCCTTGAAACAGCATCTGGGTTCCGATCAGGATATCAAACTCGCCGGACCGGGCCAGACTTCGAACCGCGTCTGCCCTCGCAGCGGTTAGAGCGGAATCCCGGTCCAACCTGCCGATCCTGGCACCAGGAAACAAGCGCCGGACTTCCTCCTCGACCCGTTCGGTGCCGAACCCGACCGGCTCAAGACGCGCAGCGAGACAACCGGTGCAGGCTTCAGGGACCGGAACAGATGTGCCGCAGGAGTGGCAAGACAGGCTGGCAGCTCGTTTATAGAAACTCAGGGTTACGCTACAGTGAGGGCAACGTTGCGCGCCGCCGCAGTCGCGGCAGAGAAGGGCGGGCGCGAAGCCTTTGCGATTGAGGAACAGCACAACCCCAGCTCGAGCCTCAAGGGCGCCACGGATGCCGGCGAGCATGGGTTCCGTCAGGACAGATCCATGGGGGTGCCGGCGCAGATCTACGACCTGGATCGCAGGCGACATGGCGCCGTCGCCAGAGATGCGCAACGTCTCGCCACAGGCTCCAATCGCTTGCACCGTCTCTAACGACGGATGGGCCGAACCGAGCAGGAGCACGGCCTTGTCCTGGCTGGCCCGCATCCGGGCGACCTCGCGGGCATGATAGCGGGGCTCTGCTTCTTCTTTGAAGGACGAATCCTCCTCGTCTTCCACGCAAATGAGCCCAAGGGAGGTCAGGGGTGCAAAGACCGCCGACCGTGTCCCCACCACGATGCTGGCGGTCCCAGCTCGGATGCGACGCCAGACGTGCCCGCGCTTCGTCGGCGTCAGACCGCTGTGGAATAACTCGACCCGACCCTCCCATCGCGCTCTGGCCAGCTCAGCAATGGCCGCGGCCCTGGCAACCTCTGGGGCCAGAATCATCACCGTCCGATCCCGCGCCAGCGTCTCCTCTGCGGCGCGGATCACGTAACTCAGCCGCTGCGACGCCGGACCCTGCAGCAAAAAGACCCTGGGCTCGACTCTGTTGAGAGCGCTGCAGAGATGATCCCACCAGGCCTGCTCTTGTGATGAAGATGGAGCGGACTCCTGCGGTCTGTGGAATTGCCTTGGTGAGCTGGCAGGAACCAATTCGCTGGCCGACGAATCGCGCTGCTCAGTCCGACTACCCTGACCACCTCGACGGTCTTGCTCAATTTCCTGCACCCACTTGTGGCGCGCCAGAGTCCGCAGCGTGCGGGCCACCGGACCCGTGACTGTTCGACGCAGAGAGGTCGTGGTCATCCCCTTGGGTGCATCAATGAGTTTGGCGAGGATCTGGCTGGCTGTTGATGCCAGTCGTCCAGGGCTTCCTCGCTTCGTTCGGCCTTCTTCAGTGATGAGGTACCGAGACGAGTGCCTGTCTACCGGCAAGGTCGGCAGGATCAACCGGATGCATTGGCCCCAGGGGGCCAAGTACCGTTCAGAGACCAAACGAGTTAAGGTCAGCAGGGCTGGTGTTAGGCCCGCTTCTGGTATTTCGTCGATGACTGACGCAATCTCTCTGAGCCGTCCCGCCAAGCGATCGCTCTTCACAAGATCTTGAGGATCCCCGTGGCTGCAGCGCGCAGAGAGAGCCACGACCACGCCCTGGAGCATGCTCGTCCCAAATGGAATCAAGACCCTGCTCCCTACCTGTAGGTGATCTCGGAGCGGTTCTGGAATCGCGTAGGTGAAGGACCGGTTCAGATGTCGAGGAACAATTACTTCAGCGATGGCCGGCCGGTCCACCATGGTTGGTTGGGTCGCAACGGGGAATGCAGAGTCAGCGGCAGGCAAGGCGTGAGCCATGCGGCATTCTACCAAGCATGCCTGAGTGGGACAACTAAGCCTTTAACGCCTGGCTGCCTCCGAGCTCAGTAGCAGGCAAGCAACCTGAGGACAGCCTGACGAGCAGTAGGGAGAGGATTCTGTCAGCGAACCATGCCCGGCTGCTGATCAGGTGGCTGATGGGGCGGGGACGGAACGGGGTCTGAAATGGGAGGCGACGGAGGCTGGGCAACGGGGGGAGTTGATGCCGGTTGATCACGAAGCGACGGCGTTGGGGACAGGACCCCGGCGTCAGGCTGTCTAGGAGGCTGCTCTTTCGACGGTTGAGTCGGACTGTGGGGGAGCAGGAGAATCTCGACGCGCCGATTCGCCTGACGGCCTTCTTCTGTCTCGTTACTGGCTGCCGGTCTCGTATCTCCGTACCCGACAGCCGACAGGCTCGCTGAGTCGAGGCCTCCTTCCTCGATGAGATACCGTACCACGCTTGTCGCGCGAGCCTTGGACAGCTCCCAGTTTGACGGAAACTTTTCCTTCAAACTCGGACCAATCGGGACATTGTCCGCATGCCCCTCGACCCTAAAGTGCTTGTCGGGCACCGCCTTGAGAATCTCGCTCACTTGTTTGAGGATCCTGAGTCCTTCCGGCTTGAAGGTGGCCTCCCCGGATTCGAACTCGACGTGGTCCACCAGCTCATCCAGATTAATCCTCAGGCGATCCCCGATCTGCTGGATCGCGATCGGAGCGCGAGTGGAACCAGGCTCTTCCGGAAGCCTGGCCACGCGCTCCAGCTCCTCCCTCTGACCTTTGAGCAAATCTTCTTCCTGCCGGACCGTTTCTTTGGTTGCTTCTTTAAAAATAAACCGGTCTCCGCGCAGGAGCGGTGCGGTCGAGCGCACAATGAACGCCGTCGCGGTGGTGTCCTCCAAGGCAACAATCTTCAGCTCGCCGATGACACGGTTGGGCAGGCCAGCCCCGACCCTGAAGACTTCGAGTCGATCTCCAAGCTGCAGCCCCTCCTCGCGACCCCAATCTAGATAGACCACGTTCCTTTGGCCGATCAGAAACCGTGGCTGTTGAACTTCCACAATCATGCCTGGATTGTCGGATAAGGTCCGGCCTGAAGGCGCAGTATCCTCGTGAGACGGCGGCTCTAACCGGATGACTCGGTCTCCCGGAGAAATTGCGCCATAGGCCCGGACAACGCGGACAGTTGTCAGGCCTGGCTCGGCCTTGACCACCTTGACGATCCCAAGGTTTTCAAAGAGGTCGCCGAGATAGTTTCCGTGCTGAGGGTGGAACACCTCTCGGATACGTCTGTAGATGACATAGAGATCGCCCGGAGACACTTCCTCAGGCTGATTCATTCGCAGGTACAAGAGATCGGCCATCCCGATCAGCATCCTGTTGCCGGTCGTCTGGTTGTCGCCCGTGACTTGGCCGACGACCCCGTCAACCGGCACACTCATGCGGATGAAGCCGGAGTAAAAGGCGATGGCGCCCTCCCCCCTGGTCAGACTTTGCAGATCTGCATCTGCAGCGAAGGCGCCTTGCGAGACAAGCAAGGCCCAAGCCAAGGACGGGAGGAGGAATGTGGTTAGCCTGTTCACCATAGAAAATATGCAAGGTACTAACGAGGCAACCATAGCAAATCACGCTGAGAAGTCAAGCAAGTTTGAAGATTGTGCGAGTTTGACAGGCTGTTCTAGCGGGTGATAAGGTGAGGGACCATCAGGAGATTCTGCTGTGGATGTAACGAAGCGAGCCCCTGGGCAGGCTTCTGCGTCAAGGGAGAACCCAAAACGCCGAATCGAGACACAAATCCATCGGCGGAAGAAAGTGAAAGCGGTCTTCCCGCTCGAAGCCGAATGGGATGCGCGGTCGAACCGTCTTCCGGTCGGCCTCAGGATGCCCTCGGACAAGATGAAGAACACGCCCACCTCAGACTGAACGCTGCCTGGTCTCACATCTTGGCCGCTAGACCTCAGTCAGGTCAAGCAATCAGAAAACAAGGCATTTTTGACATCGAAAAGAAGGTGCTAGGGCTTTCGGCTGGAAAGGGTTAGGTCCTTTGTTCGCTTGATTTACCAAACACATAGGGGCTAAGATGCCAAATATGCTTTGGAAGTCAAGGTGTTGAGAGCGAGGGTTTTGTGAGCGGTGCGGACTTGCTCCTTGACTATTTGGGTCGATATTTCCCGGTTCTGTTGTTCATCCTAATCGCGCTGGGGTTCGGCGTAGTGACGTTGCTTCTCAGTTATCTGGTGCACCCTAAGTACCCGGAGACAGAGAAGCTTAGCCCCTACGAATGCGGCAGCGAACCGTTCTCCGACGCGCGCATGCCGTTTCCGGTTCGGTATTACATCTTTGCCATGTTGTTTGTCATCTTCGACATCGAGGTCATCTTTCTTTATCCGTGGGCCGTGGTCTTCGATAAGATCGGCCTCATCGGACTGGTTGAAATGTTGGTCTTCATCGGGCTGTTTCTGGTGGCATACGTCTACGCCTGGAAGAAGGGGGCGCTGGAGTGGGACTGAGCGGAAAAGAGCTGATGGCATATGGCTTATAGCAAATGGCAAGCAGGCGGATCGAGCACTAATTCATTAGCCATCGGCCATAAGCCATAAGCTCTTCGGCCCTGGCCATTAGCCATCAGCTATAAGCTCTTGGGGTTTTTATGGGACTGATACAGATCGGACGGCATGAAAAGGACGGGGAACTGGATATCATCACCACGTCGCTGGAAAAGGTCGTCAACTGGGCGAGGAAAGGCTCCTTGTGGCCTATGACGTTCGGCTTGGCCTGCTGCGCCATTGAAATGATCGCGGCGGTCTCGTCGCGCTATGACATGGATCGGTACGGGGCCGGCGTGTTCAGGGCTTCCCCTCGCCAATCAGACTTGATGATTGTGGCCGGCACGGTCTGTCGGCGGATGGCCCCCGTCATCAGGAAGATCTACGATCAGATGCCCGAGCCCAAGTATGTCATCGCCATGGGCTCGTGCGCGACGTCCGGTAACATCTACGACAGCTATAGCGTGGTGCAGGGAGTGGACCGCTTCGTGCCTGTGGACATCTACGTGCCGGGGTGCCCCCCAACCCCCGAGGCGCTGTTCGACGGTATCCTGAAGTTGCAAGAGCGGATCATGCAGAAGCGGGTGTTTGTCAAACAGCCTGAGCAAGTGAAAAACGCGTGAGGGGTTAGGCGTGAGGGGCATGAGGTGATATGGGAAGGAATCTTTCCTTACCCCTTACGCCTCACGTTTCACGCCTCACTGATTCGTATGCATCCAATAGCCCAACGCATTCAGCGGGAGTTCCCTGGGGGATTCGTCAAGTCTGTTGAATGGCGCGGCGATTTGGCCGTGACCGTGCGTCGCGAGACGATGCACGATGTGGCCGGGTTTCTCCATGATGATCCCGAGATGGATTTCGATTACATCGTGCACGTCAGTTCCGTGGATTGGCCTGATGACGAGGAGCGGTTTGAGGTCGTCTATGAATTCTATTCGATCCGCAAACGCCATCGCATCAGGCTCAAGACCCGTGTGCCCGAATCGGATTGCGAAGTCACCTCGCTGACGGACCTCTGGAAAGGCGCCGATTTCATGGAGCGCGAGGTCTATGACATGATGGGCATCCGGTTCCGCAACCATCCGGACCTGCGCCGTATTCTCATGCCGGATGACTATGATGAGGGCTACCCATTGAGAAAGGATTTTCCCCTGCGGGGCAAAGGGTGGCGGGACACGTTTGAGTTCCTGAACGAAACGAAGCCGTAATGCATAAATAAGTGACGAGTCCTGAGTAATGAGTAATTTAGGGCGCATTGGGCTTTTCTCAACACGGATAACGCATCACGCATAACGAATCACGGGTTCTATGCAGCCGATCGAAAACCTGCGCAGCAACGTCTATGAAGACCAGCGGAGCACCGTGTATAAGGTGGACCCTGCTCATCCGGAGAGTTCGACTCTGCCAACCCTTCGGACTGAGGAGTTGCTCCTCAACATGGGCCCGCAGCACCCTAGCACTCACGGCGTCTTGAAAGTAATTCTGGAACTGGAAGGAGAGCGGATTGTCAAGGCCACGCCGGTCATGGGATTTCTGCATCGAGGGGTAGAGAAGTTGGCGGAAGATGGCACCTACCATCAGTTCATCCCCCACACGGACCGGCTGGATTATGTCTGCGCGATGTACAACAACTTCGCCTATTGTCGCGCGGTCGAGAAGCTGATGAACATTACGGTGCCGGAGCGGGCTGAGTTCCTGCGCACCATCGTGGCGGAGGTCCAGCGGATCATCGGCCATCAGTTCTGGTTGGGGACGCAAGCACTGGATATCGGCGCGATGACCGTATTCTTCTACACGTTCCGGGACCGTGAGATCCTGCTGGACTGGTTCGACGAGTTGTGCGGTGCGCGCTTGACCACGAGCTGGTACCGGATCGGCGGCGTGGAACGGGATTTTACGCCGTCACTGACAGAGAAGCTCCGACGGTTCCTTGACTACTTTCCGCCAAAGATTGATGAGTACGTGGTCTTTCTCGAAAAGAACCGGATTTGGCTTGCCCGCACCAAGGGGGTAGCGGTGATCTCAGCCGAAGACGCGGTCAGCTTCGGTCTCAGCGGTCCCACGCTGCGTGGCTCCGGCGTGGATTACGATCTGCGGAAGTCTGAGGCCTACGCGGCCTATCCCCGCTGCGAATTCAGCGTGCCCGTAGGCAAGAACGGCGACACCTACGACCGATACTGGATCCGAGTCCAGGAGATGCAAGAGAGTGTGAAGATTATCAGGCAGTGCCTGGACCAAATGCCGGCCGAGGGACCGATCATGGCCGATGTACCGAGCGTGACCCTTCCTCCGAAGGACCGTGTGTTCACGAACTTGGACTCCATGATTCAGCAGTTCAAACTCTTCTCGCAGGGATTCGACGCGCCGCGCGGCGAGATTTACTGCGGCACGGAAGCCCATAAAGGCGAACTGGGCTTTTACATCGTCAGTGCCGGGGGCGGCAAGCCATACCGCCTGAAGATCCGAGCTCCCTCGTTCATTCACATGGGGGCGTTTGACCACATGTCGCGGGGGTATATGATCGCGGACGCCGTGACGATCTTCGGGACCTACGATATTGTCATGGGCGAATGCGACCGGTGAAATGGTGAGGCGTGAGGAGTAAGGCGTGAGGGGTGTGGGGAGCCCGTTGGGATTTCGCCTAACCCCTCACTCCTTACGCCTAACGGAGAAAAAAGAATGGCTCTGAAACCAGCGACGAACCCTCACGTCGAAGCGGCGACGATCGAGCTGTCCCTTGACGGCCGGACCGTGACGGCTAAAGACGGGGTCTCGCTCTACGATGTGATTGCCAGCACGGGCAACATCGTGCCGGCCATGTGTTACCACTATACGTTTGACCCCTTCGGCTCCTGCGGAGTCTGTCTGGTCATGGTAGAGGGGAAAAAGGCGCCGGTTCGCTCCTGCACCGCGAAAGCCACGGCCGGCATGGTGGTGCGCACCGAGGGGGACGACCTGTTTCAGGCCAGAAAAAAGGCGGTCGAGAAACATCTGTCCGTCCACCCGCTGGATTGTCCGGTCTGCGATGCAGACGGCCATTGCGAGTTGCAGGACATGGCCTTCCAGCACCAGGTGACCACCCTGGCCAACGCCAAGCAGAAGCTGATTCCGGAGGACACCCGAAGCCTCGTCCTGGATTTCAACATGAACCGCTGCATCGCCTGTGGCGAGTGCATCAACGTATGCAAAGACGTGCTGATGATTGATGCCCTTCAATTCATGAAGAAGGACGGCTTCACCCAGGTCGTGGCCAAGGGCGATGTCGCGCTCTCCTGTGAGTTTTGCGGCGACTGCTTGGCGGTCTGCCCGGTCGGTGCGATCACGAACAAGTATTCCAAGTATCTGTACAAGCCTTGGCAACTCAAAAAGACCACGACAACTTGCAACTACTGCGGGGACGGCTGCCAGATGTACATCGAGACCAAGGACAACGAAGTGGTCCGTGTTACCTCGCCCTTGTCCTGGAAGAACAAGTGGGGGGACCGAGCCGAGACGGCAAAGGGGCACGGCGGCATCTGTGTGCGAGGGCGATTCGGGTTCCAATACATCGACAGCAAGGCGCGCCTCCGTCAACCGCTGGTGCGCCGTGAGGGGAATCTCGTCGAGGCCCCTTGGTTGGAGACGATCCACACTGTGGTCGAGCGGCTGGCCGCCATCAAGGCCCAACACGGCCCCGAGGCAATTGGCGGGCTGATCACGGCCAGGTGCAGCAACGAGGAACTCTACCTGTTCCAGAAGTTCATGCGTGCGGCGATCGGGACCAATCAGCTTGACAGCAGCGCCCGTTACGGACACCTAAATTTCGTCCACGCGGTCCAGCATGCGTTGGGCATCGGCCGGATGACGAATGATTGGGAGGACATCACCAAGGCCAAGACTATCCTCCTTGTCGGAACCAACATTACCGAAACCAACCCGCTAACAGCCGTTCG
>Ga0066658_10000698_pt1 | contig 11889 bp, 13 predicted proteins | sample GraSoiAngelo_107_FD_75174 | JGI IMG/M metagenome (GOLD analysis project Ga0066658, IMG submission 75174) | Grasslands soil microbial communities from the Angelo Coastal Reserve, California, USA - 14_0903_09_30cm | ecosystem: Environmental > Terrestrial > Soil > Grasslands | place: USA...
AGGGGCAGGAGAAGACCCGACTCTTCGCTGTCGCACTATTTGATGTGCTGGGATTCGAAAAACTCGTTCGATCACAGGGAGTCCTTGAGATTCGCCGCAGATATAGGACGCTGATCGATCAGGCCGTCGCGGTGCCAGATGGCCGCTTCTTGAATCTGATCGACGGTGCTATGGTCGTCGGCTACATGGAAAACACGCACGCCTACTTCAGCGATACGATCCTCCTATGGCAACCGTTGGATCGCCTCTTGGCCCAACCCTTTGTCTCGCGTTGCGCCGATATGGTAGCGGCTGCCTTGCAAATGGAAATGCCCCTGCGTGGCGCAATTGCGCTTGGTCCCGCGGAACTGGATAAAGACGCCAACGTCTACCTCGGCGAACCTCTCATTGAGGCTGCAAGGCTCGAATCTCAACAGGAGTGGATTGGGGCAGCGTTCGGGGCCTTTTTCAATGTGGCCACCCTGGATGACAGAGATGTCTACGCGTGATGTGGTGCTCTATCGCATTCCTCTGAAAAACGAGGCGGCGCGAGAAGAACTGTGCGGTTCTTTTGCAATCAATTGGTGCCGAAGAGTAGGAGCAGGCGCAATACCAATTCTGGAAAGGCTTCGCGACAATCTGTCTTCAGATGCAGAGTCAATTCGGCGGAAGTATGAGAATACAATTGCATTTGTGAGCGAGACTGAGCGCTGGCTCGCTTATGTCGAAAAAGAGAAACTCTCGGGATTTCGGATGGTGAGCCCAGAAGAGGTCGAGCGCGATGGAATAATCGATCCTCTCATCCTCGAATGAATCCGAGCCTCTCATATGAGGTTGGCCCGCATCGCCGGACCGTGAGTGCAGCGTTGCGAAAGCCGCTTAGAGGATCAGAAACAAGCAATGGGACCGCGAGCTACCATCCCGTCCGACGTTGTTGCCGACGTGCTAACTGCTTCACGTCGGCGTTGTTGTGTCTGCTTTGCACTTCGAAGTGACGATACCGAGAAGAGGGGCCAAATCGCGCACCTTGACCAAGACCGATCGAATAACTCTAAAGACAACCTTGCGTTCCTCTGTCTCGAACATCACGACCAATACGATTCGAAAACGAGTCAATCCAAAGGCATTACAATGCTTGAAGTGAAGCGCTACCGCACTTATCTCTACGAAAGTCTCGCGTCTCTGCTTGCTAACCCGCCCTCACCGTCATCTGCGCCTCCAAGCCCGATGTCAGTAATCCCCGTACGCCTCCATCTATATAGAACGGAAGCTGAGGCTCTCAACTATTCGCCTCGCACTGCCCTGGTGCGTTTCAGCATAACCAATCTTTCGGACGACTTGCTAAAACTCGTGAGCCTCATAGTACGGGTACTCGCGAAGAACGCAAAACGTCGATTTCGATTGCCGGCCGTTGGTGCGCCTCACGATGAATATAAGCTTAGCGCCGATCTCTCCGTCGGAAATGTTGTGGAGATCTTGGACGATGTTCGACATCAGTTCATTTTGAAGCCGCGCGAGTCGGACGCATTTTCTCTGGCTCTATTTGGAAACGAGGGTTACGAATACAAAATCATAATAGTTTGTGCTCTAGAGTCCATCGAACACCAAGAGCGAGGGCGTTGGACGACTGAGACTCAGCCAATAACGATTTCGTATCCAATCAGAACTGTCGAAGGCTATCGAGACCATGGAAACCTATCCGACTGAAATGACCGTGACGGCGCCTTGTGCCAACTGCGGTAGCCATGTTTCGGTGCCGCTTCCCATCCAATTAGAATTGATCCACGCAGATTTCATTGCGAAATGGCCGGCGTCAAGACTGGAAGACACTATGTGCGGAAGCTGCGGCGCCGTCTGGCCACTGGGAGAGATGCCCTGTGTATACTGGGGCGATGGATGGGCTGCCCTCACTCTGGATGGTCCTCGTACCGGCATCGAGATCCTCACTCAAATCGCTAACTGGATGCCTGTACATAGATTCGGAAGCGCCGGCTCCCCGTTTATCGTCCGTGTCTTTGACTCACTGAAGGATTTAGGATACGTTCTCAAGCATCCCGAATGCTCCGTCTTTCGTGAAGACCTCAAAGGACGAGTAACCCGTCACTGGGACGACGAGGTTCTGGCGCTCATTGACATCTCAGACGCAGCGTTGGAGGGCAGAGTGGAATGGCTCAGCTATGTCATCTTGGCCGGGGTAGTCCAAGACTATCCTGAGTTCTTCTTCATTTCCCAGATGCGTAATGCGCTTGAACTCACAGCCCTGGCAAGCGGCGATGAATCACTCCCCATCTCTGCGGACGGAGCGAGTACCGGCTTAGACGAATATAACCAGACGGTAAAGGCTCTTGAACCTCATCGCCCAGTTTCTGAATTGGATTCATACCACATATGGTATGATGCGCCGCTTGATGAGAACACGGAACGGCCGATCGAGGGAAGCGTAACTCGCCTCATTCGACAGTCACCGCCCAACATCGACCTATGCAAGGTCTGGCTCAGGATTCTTGTTGCCGGGGCATTTCTTAGGCACGAACTCACGAAACGGAAACTACCTGCGACCCAGCGAGCCAAGGAATGGTTATGTGAGGAGAAGTTGCGTGCACGATGGCCGCATCTGGCGGTAGCCGAGCGGACAAAGCTTGGTGCGTACTTTCAAGAACTGACCGGAAGAGAGCTGAAGGACGTCTATGGACTGGACTCGCGAGTCTAAAGATACGCTTGACGCCGTCTTACTGGGCGAGCGATTCCAAACGGTGCCCGGCTCACAATGACTGTTGCTCGGCGCGCCGAAGTGATGAGTTTCGACATGGAATCAACCGACTCTCTGTTCGAACCCGACGACGATGAAAACTTCGTCTGGTTCGTCAAGAACCATCTCAAGAAGGGCGCGGCCAGCGTCAGGGGCATCACGGAGGCGGAGTATTTAGCGACTTGCCGTGAACGATGGGACGGTTGCGCGGCGGACAGAGTGTACGCGATTAAGTTCCTAGTAGACCCGCTCGTGCAGCCGGACCTGGTGGCGGAACTACCAGACGAGTTCATTCAGCCGGGCGAACCCTTCTGCACCCTTGTAGCCAGAATCGGTTCACGCGGAGAGCTAATAGACGCACCGGAGGACTACACGCCGCCTTCGTACCCGTGCGTCCACCTAGCGCATATCGTGTCTGGCTCTCCCTCTGGAGGTGTGGTTCCTGATCCGCATGCGCCTACCGAGTATCTCATCGCCTTTTTGGACGTACTAGGATTCGAGGCTCTTCTGAACCGAATCGGACTTGAGGCACTGACGCTACGTTACCAGCAGTTGCTGTCAGTAGCTCTTAGTCCGCAATCCGAGTCACGACCGTGGAGTCGCGCCCAGGCAATTGTGAATGGAGAACCAACGCCAACCCTGATGTGGCTTCCCATCCAAACAGCGTATTTCAGCGATAGCCTACTGCTGTGGGTTCCCTATCATCCGGGCCACGTTGAGGAGTTCTTGAATCGCTGCTCAAGAGTGTTTTGCGATGCCTTGGCGCATGGCCTGCCCATCAGGGGCGCAATCTCGGCGGGACAAGCTACATTGGATAAGGAGAGGGGTATCTACCTCGGTCTTCCGCTGATCGAGGCGGTTCGCCTGGAAAGCAAGTCCAACTGGGTTGGTGTCTCCCTTGCAGCCTCTTGGAAGTCTGAGACGCTCCGAATCCCAGTCCCTCCCGACACGGTTTTTCTATACAACCCTCCGCTCAAGGACGGCGGTAACGCACTGTTTTCCGGTTTAGTACTGGATTGGCCGCGCGCGTGGCGGGAGTCGCGCGAAGATTCCGCTCTCCCGTATCTAGCGGACCTTTGCCTTCCGGACCTCCTACCGGATCTGAAGGCGAGATACGACGCAGCATCGACCTTCTGGCTGCATTCGGAGAAGAACAGAGATTGGTGCCTGCCGCCTGGCTGGACACGAGAGACAGTCCGCAGTGTATGGGGCGATGAATCAAACGACGGGATGTAGCCGAGTTAGCCACGAGCAACTATGTCATCTCCAAGCCATTCTCATCTTGTCTGCCTTCTCGATGTGCTCGGCTTCGAGAGCCAGTTGAAGGCTCTTGGCCTAGCAGGCATACATGCCAAGTACTCAAGACTAATCGAGTAAGTTAAGAGGGAGAAGGGCGGCATCGATGTCGTGCCTACGCCCGATGGACACGTTGCGGTAGGCTGGCTCGTCATCGGCAATGCCTACTTCAGCGACTCGCTCCTGTTTTGGACCCACTACAGCCCAATTACGCTTCCGAGCTTCACGCACTGTATAGCCGAGGCCATTTGTTTTGGGCTTGAGGTTGAATTGCCGCTGCGCGGAGCCATAGCTGTAGGCGAAGCCATACTTGACGAAGGTAGCGGAGTGTTCTTGGGCGAGCCGCTTGTCGAAGTGGCCCGAACCGAACGTACGCAACATTGGGTCGGAGCCTCCTTTGGTCCGTCTTTTGCCAAGCCGGGCTTCAACGACGGTTTCCAACTGCACACCATCTTGCCATACAAGAGTCATTACAAGGACCGAGCAAACGAGTACGCGACCGGAATGACCGTGGATTGGCCCAGGCGTTGGCGTGAAAGCCGGAAGACCGATCCACGACCAACATTGATGGGCCTTGATCGTGATCCGGCGTTCTCCACTTATTATTCAAGTACTGAGAGCTTCATCGCGTTTTCCGAAGAGAACCACGACTGGTTTCGCAAGCAAGGCCGTCTTGACTACGGCTAAGCCTGTTTTAACCTTGCACGTTGGCGGAAAAGCGCTCGGCATATTCGCTACGACTGACCAATTCGTGAATCCATCCTGGCGTGTTGCTAGAGCCCATGGAGTTGTATCTCAAAAAGAAGGGAGTGGACTCTACAGCTCATGCTCACACGTGTGAGCGCTTTCTAAAGAAGGCTTACGCGACGCCAACCCACCGAAGCGTCAGCAACCAATGTATAGCAAGCCTGGTGAAAATGATCCAAGAGCGATAGCTTCGTCTGCAACGCAGAAATTGAGGGACTTGCTACCCGGGTGGAAGCACAATGAGAAATCCGCCTGCCAGGTCGTGCCAGAGCAGACCAGTGTTGGTGCATGGTCTGTGGCAAGGAAGTCCGGGTAGCAGATCATCGCGACGCAGGTATCCAGCACCCCAGAGAGTACGAATTGTTCAGGGAGAGTCACAATTTGTTCGCGGGCAGCTCGAACGGAGTAACCTTGGAGAGCTACCGGGAACAGAATTCCAACGACAGGCCCAATTGCCATTTTCGCGATCAATATCTCTTGACGTGACTCGCTCGCAATTGCCAACTGGCCGTGCAGCTTGCCGGTCATACTGTCTTGAAAGTGACGCTTCCCAAACGTGGCCATGTAAGCCCTCTTGACCGCTGGCAGGAACACTTCGTCAACAAGATGGCCGTAATCTCCAATCTCACACTTCGGCAGGCAAATCGGGAAATATGCACCGTTCAGGATGGGTGCCAACCGCTCATCGGCTGCGAGCTTGCCAAGCAACATCTTTGACCTCAGTTCGAGGTCAGCTATATTGCCAAAAGATCCAAGTGTGGAGGACTTCCGACGCAAAGGGGCGTTGGTTGGCTCAATGGACGCCGAAGGAGTGACAGGGGACTGCGTCGAAATGAGGAGCTTTTCGCCGACGGTCGACATCCACTGCCGCATGGCTGCTATATCGTCCTCCAGTCGTCGGATTGATTCTCCCGACAGTGTCTTGTAGAACGAGTTTGCGACGTGGGGATACTGCTGCAGAAGTTGGTCGATCCGCTCCCATGTCATGAGTTGAATCTGGAACAGACTCTGAGCGATGTGCTCCTTGTTTAGAGCGGCAACGGCCTCATAGGCTCCCGCGGTTCTCTTCGCTGAGGTCATAATGAAGTAAGTGTCTAGGCTAGGGGTTAACGTGCGTGCCCTCCGAACCTCGGCGTCGATCTCCGCGCGGCGAAGACTCTTCAATGGGCCGCGCAGTTTGCATTGCGCACCTATAATGGGCCGCTCGCCAGATGGATCGAAGATGTCGACGCCGGACTGGCTCTCACCGCGGTGTCCGTACAGTTCCAGATGTGGACGATTGCAGTGAACGCGCAAAAGCTGAAGGCACAGTTCCTCGAAGTCCTGCTCGTTTGCGGGCACCGGATAGATCAGGCGGATTGGCGGCACGTCGTAGCGATAGTCGCAGGTGCTCCTGCTGTTGTCCAGGGGCATCGATCCGGCAAACGCGCGTCTGGTGAGGCGCATCAGCACATCAGGCATGCTCGCGATGGCTTACCGTCTCAGTCTCACAAAGTCAGACCGCTTTGGCCCGCCATGGGTTCTTGCGCGTGGTGCCAACATTGAGTCTGGTCGTCCTAATAATGGCACAGCGAACACATGAGGCGCGCGAATTGTCCAACAAGTCTCGGGACGCTTCGCAAGTGCGGGTTGCAGGTCACTCTCCATTCATTGATCAGGGTGCGACACCTCTTGCAATGGCGCGGTCTAGCTTTTCGAAGAACGCTTTCCTGTTGTCCAGGTCTAGAAGAACTCTGATAAGTTCACGCGCGCGTTGACCAAGGCGAAGATTCAGTTCTGCTATTGAAAGCTCATCCTGCCCAACCTTTATTGTTCGCTTCGTCTCGTTCCCGTGAGCTAGTTCGTTTCGATAGCCGTAACCAGCATATAGATCGTTGAACACTGCTTCACGAGAGTCCGGGTCGGCCCCGAGAATGTATGCGCCCCGCAAGGAGAAACGGTATCGTATTTCTTGCTTAAACCCGCCGAGGAGAAGCGGCTCCATCGCGAGCACTAAATCCATCAAGCGATCATCTTCATCACTTCGTTCGTAAGCTGAGCTGAATCTTCGAAGCGATAGGTCAAGAGAGTCAGATCGCCGGGTTCGTGATCTCTTGAAGACGGTCCAACACTCTCTAATCGCATCGGCTTCTGCGATTGATATAGTATATACATCACCCCAATTCCAAACCGGCGGCTGTTCGCTGTGGGTGCTGTGTCGGCCTCCTTCAAGTGACCATCCGACGACCCTTGTCAGCACGTCGCTGTAGCCGACGCGTCCCGCCTTGAATAGACGCATTGCCGTACAGAATGCGGTGATAGTCTCGCGGGCGGCACGTCCAGCCGGGACGGTTTTGGTGCCGCTACTACTTAGGCCGTGCGCTTTCCGCTTTGGGTGAATGACCTCGATAGCGAACCTCACGTCAGTAAGCCGCGATGCCTCGAAGAACCCACGTACAGTTAAGAATTCCTCTCTATCATTCTTTTCGAGTCTGCTGATTGCCAAGCCCGGCTCGATCTCAATTCGTTCGTTCGGCGACTCAAATCCGACGGGCAGCGCAAGATGCCGGACAGTATAGGTCTCAGAAGTGAGATATGACTCGATCTCCCCGTAGAGCTTGTCGAACACATCTACGCGGAAGTCGACTCCTTGCTGGCGGTCAAGCAGGCTAAAAAACACGGAACGTCGCAACCGCTCACTACCGCCTTCCATTTGCGTTGCCAGCGAAGGATCGCCTTCAATTTCCGCTTGCACATCTTGCGCGGCAGCGCTCTCTTCCAGTTGCTCCTCAATTGGCTCCACCCAAATCTGCCATGGGACGTGATGCTTCCAGCCTTGTCCAATCTGGCCCTCGTCTGTGAGGGTAACAAGATGAGAGACGGCGAGGGGCCTTATCGTTTCCTTGATAGGTTGCAGAAGAGCACAAGCCAATTCACAATAAGCGCGGAGAGAGTTGTACAGGTTCTTGTTGTGCATCTCTTTCAAGTCATGGTCTCATAAATACGACCAGAGCCAAATTGGAAATCATCGGCCGAATGGGCTGACACCATATACTGATAGCGCAACGGCGCCAATCGACAAATGCTTTGGAGCGCCATGAATTTCCCTTGAGATGATCGTAACCAGCGACCGATTCATAGACGCGTTAGGGTTGGCCCGAATGTGCCCGATGACACCATCAATGCTTTCATGAAAGAGTACATTCCAATTCTGACCGCACTCATTGGGGCTCTTGCTGGCTGGTTGATCTCGCGATATCAGTTAAGGCGTCAAGAATCGCGGGAGAAGAAGAAACTGATTCTGCAAAAATTGGAAGAGCTTTATGAAGCATTGTCAGGGTTTGTCGAAGGTCTTGCAACGATTATTCATCGGACCGCCAGAGCGAATCTTGAAGCGCTCGCTAGCAAGTTCATCCCGAAGCATTTGCTGCCGTCGAAGCCTGCCATAGAAGGCAAAATCGTGTCGGAGGATCGAATAAGAGTCCTTGTGGGCTTCTACGCACCAGAATTGTCTGACGATTGGAATAAGATCGAGGCTGCAAGCGGAGACTTCTGCGAGATGATGTTCCGATCGACGGCTCAGGGCCTACTCGCAACGGGCGAGGATGATCGGGACGGCGAACAGTCAGTCGAAGGTGGTCTGCCGGTGTTTGCGCAACTTGACCAGCTTGAAAACGTTTATCGAATGTGCGAAGAAATGAAGAAGAGAGTAGTCGAGATATCTGAAAAGTATAGGTAAACACACCGACAGCTCAGAAACACAAGGGCTTCGATCTAGAACGACACTTAATTGAAAGTCACTCATTATGAACCCAGATGACGGCGAGCTTGTCGTGGCTCTCTTCGATGCTCTCGGTTTCGAGGATCGAATCGGCCGTTTTTCTCTCGAAGAAATCCACGGCCAGTACAGGGACCTGCTCTCCATAGCTACGAGCAAGGGAAGTCACGCCTTCTTCGATGCCCGGCCTGCAGGCGGGGGAACAATGGTGCCTTTCTTTGGTTACGTCGACATCGAACAAGACTACTTCAGCGACACAATTCTGATGTGGAGTCATTTCAAGCCTGCCACACTCAAGCCATTTCTTCACGTGTGCGCCAGCTTCATATGCGAGACGCTCAGGGCAGGTCTACCAGTGAGGGGCGCGCTTGGGCTCGGACGAGCCATTATGGACAAGTCCACGCGAACTTACCTTGGACAGCCTCTCGTCGAGGCGGCACGAGCCGAGAAGGCCCAGCAATGGGTTGGCCTTGCATTCGGGCGTTCATTTGATAACAGACGTGACGTACCCTTCAGCGCGGACCTCGTGCGACCATATACTAAACATCGGAAGTCAGGTTATGAGAGCCTACTACCGGGAATTGTCCTGGACTGGCCGCGGACGTGGCGAAAGGAATACAAGACCAGCGCGGTGCCGACGCTTGAGCGGCTGTCCAATAGCGGTAAGGTCCACGAGTATTACAAGTGCGCGATTGAGTTCGTCAGGGAGTCTGACCGCAATTCAGATTGGTGGAAGACCTACACGGACGGACGAGGCAATGCTAAGGATGGCTGATCCTGCCAGGCTTTGCCCGAACGGTATCCGACAATCCGCACTGTTTTGACGCTTCGCGATCGGAAGAGAGAAAGTGAGGCACAGCCTTTTACTATTACCATAAACGTCATGGCTGAAGGCGATCAGAATCAGGCGACCAGGCGATTCAAGAGTCTGACCACATCGAATTGGTTAGAACCTGATCCTGTGTCTTCAATATTCGTAAAGCTCTCGCAAACTGACGGAAGCATCGGCCCGGTGTCCGGTGAGGATTGGCTGAAGCAATTCCTGTTTCCTGTATTGAATGAAAGCGTTCCTGAGGAGATTCGTGTGCTCTTCGAAGTGGCGCGCGGGGCACTCGCCTATGGATATTTTTTCTATCCGCTTTATACTCTGGCTGGCGAACAGTTGTACCGCGTGGCGGAGGCCGCTATATCCGCAAAGTGCGCGATGCTTCCAGCTCCGAAGAAACTATGGACATTCAAACATAAGATCGACTTTCTCGTTGAGCGGAACGTCATTCCAAGCGACGAGCTCTCCACTTGGAACGCAATCCGCAAACTCCGCAACATGGCTTCGCATCCCGAACGGCAGAGTATTCGTCCTCCCGGCGAGATTGCAATGACGATGGAGCGTATTGCTGAGAAAGTGAATAGCTTGTTCGGGTAAGCTGATGAGGGCAACGAGCATCGAAAAGGGAATGAGGTGCAAGGGGTCAGTTTGCCGGCGAAGTGGGAGTCATCGTGAACTTTGTGTTGGGTGACATGCGGAGACTTCACGAGATTGCGCCCTGCGACTATGGACTGCTCGTCGACTCTTTCGGATTCTTCGAGTCCGACGAGGAGAACGAAAAAGTCATTCGCCAGCTTCGGCGCGCCGTCGTCTCGGCAGGCCGCCTGGTCATTGCGGTTGTGAATGGCACGAAGATATCGAGCACCTTCAACCCGCGCGAGAGCGAGCAACGTGAGGGGGCGGGTTGGAGATCCGTCGAGAACTCGAAGAAGATCGCCGCATTGTTAGAGAGGAGGTCGTGCTACTGGAAAACGGGAGCCGGCATACCGGCAAACGTCGGCAACGCCTCTACCGTGTCTCTGAGCTTCAAGATCATCGCGCACAATGGTTTTCGCTGCCGGCAACTCTATGGCGGTCTGCTGGGTGGCGCGTTCAGCGAGGAGACGTCAGAGAAAGTCATCATGATTTGCGCCAATAGTGCCACGCCGCTTAACAACCCGTTCCCCAGAGACGACGAGGCGTACTTCTTCTGGCTGCGCGCGCGCCCAAGCGTGGCCCCGTCGAACCTCAACGGCTGGATAGTATGTTGTAGCGCAAGGAGTGTAAATGAAGATGGACAGCAATGATTCAACCGTATCGAAAGCGATATCGGTGATCCACACAAGAGCCGAAGTAATGCCCCCCGATTTTACCGCTGAGTTTTCTCTTCCTAACCCGAAGCAGGAAGCCTTCAGCTCTCCCCGCCAGATTTTCATATTCCTCGACGGCACATGGAACGAAGAACGCGCTCCATGGGGAAAGGTGATACCTACGAATGTGCTTCGAATGTTCCAAGAATTAAATCACAAGACCGTCCATGAACTGAGATCGTTACCTGAAGGAAAAAATTCCACTGAAATAATCGGACACTACTATCGAGGAGTCGGAAGCCGTCAGGACAATAACGTAGTAGACCGAAAGTGGTTCGGATTTAATGGAAAAGATGAAGAGAGAATTCGCGGAGCTGCCTTTGCGGATCTGTACCGCGACTACACGAATAATAATGATCGCATTTACATTCTTGGCTTCAGTCGTGGTGCTGCCAGTGCTCGCTTGCTGGCACGGGATATCTGTATCTCAGGGCTCCCGCCACGATTGAGGGTCCATACGACTCACTTTCCGAATCTATTGACAGGCCAGATTGAGGCACGAGTGGATCGTGTCGAAAGGCTGCATGATGATCCGACGGGCGAGAAAAATCACCGCCCAAAAGTTGCGTTCCTGGGCTGTTGGGACACTGTTGATGCTTTTGTCTTGCCGTCTCGGTTTCCGACTCAGGGATTGATGGACAAAGGCGTCCGCATGCTCAAATCATCGATTCCTGCCCTATTGGGGAAGGAGAGGTTTAAGGGAGAAGAGAATGGAATTCCCGAAGGAGTCTTGAAGGCCGTACACTGCGTCGCTATTGATGAAACACGACACGCCTTTCTTCCCAGCCTAATGCCTCATGCGGATAACGTTGAAGAGGTCTGGTTCCCGGGTGTCCACTCAGATATCGGCGGTGGATACAATGATAGCGGGCTGGCGCAGGCGCCGTATGAATTTATGAAGAAGCAACTGATAGCTGCGGCTGACTTGGGGAACCAAAATCTATTCAAGATCAGCGAGCGCCCGAGTTTTTCCTCGGAATTCTGCTTTCATTTTCACGGATTGAATACCGGGTTAAAGCGCGCTATGAATGTCTTTGGCTTTGGAACAAGCATACGCAGCATACGCGTGTTAGACGCCAAAGATGGCGTAAAGCCCAAAATTCATGATTCGCTTAATAAAGTCATGACTAGCGATTCTGTCTACGCCGCTGATACTCGAGACAAGCGTACATGGACAATTACTTAT
>Ga0066658_10000701_pt1 | contig 11876 bp, 8 predicted proteins | sample GraSoiAngelo_107_FD_75174 | JGI IMG/M metagenome (GOLD analysis project Ga0066658, IMG submission 75174) | Grasslands soil microbial communities from the Angelo Coastal Reserve, California, USA - 14_0903_09_30cm | ecosystem: Environmental > Terrestrial > Soil > Grasslands | place: USA...
CCCGCACCGCCGAGCTGCTCAGGGATCACCAGGATCAGATCGAAGCGGGACGGTACGAGGGCCCACCGGGAATCTGTCCGCTCGTCCACCCCACCCGGACCTTCGAGGAGCGAACCGAGCTGCAGGTCGGCGCGCGCCGCCTGGAAGCAATCCACGTCGACGTCCACAGCGACGACGCCGCCGTGCTCTGGGACCCCGAGGCGCGGCTGCTGCTCGCCGGCGACACGGTCGAGGACACCGTCACCTACGTCGAGGAGCCTGACCATTTCGATGCGCACCTGCGCGACCTCGACCGCCTGCTCGGCCTCGACCCGACCGCGATCCTGCCCAGCCACGGTGATCCCGACGTCATCGCCGGCGGCGGCTACGGGCGCGGCCTGATCACCGCGACCCAGGACTACATCCGTCTCCTGCAGCGGATGCCGGCCGAGCCCGACCTGCCCGAGCTACCGCTGCGCGATCTGCTCGCCCCGCCGCTGGAGGCCGGCGACCTGCGCTACTTCGAACCCTATGAGCGGGTCCACCGCGAGAACGTGAAGACGGTCCTCGAGGCTCTAGACGCGGCCTGAGGTCTGCCGCTGCTGTCGCGCGACGGCGTCGACCAAGACCGCCAGCAGCAGGACGCCGCCGGTGACCATCAGTTTCACCGCCGAGGAGAGCGAGAGCAGGTCCATCCCGTTGGAGATCGAGCCGATCACGAGCGCTCCCAGCAGCGCCGTCCAGACCGAACCGCGGCCGCCGAAGAGGCTGGTCCCGGCGATAACCGGCCCGGCGATCGCCAGCAGCAGGAGTTCGTTGCCGCCCGAGTTTTGGTTGACGGCGAACAGGCGCGAAGCCGCCATGACGCCGCCGATCGCCGCCATCGTGCCGGCGATCGTGAAGACCGCGACCCGGACCCGGTTGACGTGGATGCCGGCGCGGCGCGCCGCCTCGGCGTTGCCGCCGACAGCAAAGACGTGGCGACCAAAGCTGGTCTGTTTGGCGACGTACTCCATGCCGACGACGAAGGCGAGCAGGATCATCACCGCCAGCGGCACGCCGCGGTCGGAGTTGAGGATCGCGACGGCGGCGATCACGATCGCCGCAAGGAGAACGAAGCGGACGATCATCGAGATCAGGTTGGTGTCGCCGAGGCCGGCCGCGACCCGACGCCGGTATCCGACCGCGAGCGCAGCTCCATAGACGCCGATGATCACTGCCGCAAAGATCCAGCCGACCGTGTCGGAGTAGAAGATGTTGGCGAGGCCGGTGATCTTCGGGTCGGTGATGTTGAGCGAGCCCGTCTTCCCGAGCACCTGTAAGAGCGCTCCTTCCCAAGCCAATAAGCCGGCGAGGGTGACGACGAAGGACGGGACGGCGAAGCGACTGAAGAGGGACCCCTGGAGGCAGCCGATCGCCGCTCCGACAGCGACGGCCGCGGCGATCGCCAGGTAGGCGTTCCAGCCGTGTTTGACGCTTAGGACCGCCATCACCGCCGCCGAGAGGCCACTCACAGCCCCCACCGAGAGGTCGATCTCCCCCAGGAGGAGGACGTAGACGACGCCGACCGAGATCAGGCCGATCGTCGTGATCTGCAGCATCAGGTTGGTCAGGTTCTCGGCCGAGAGGAAGCGGTCTTCCTGGACCTGGAAGATGACGGCGATCACGATCAGGCCGAGTACGACCCGGACCGAGGAGAGGTCTCCCTGGACGATCCGGCGCACGGTTTCCCCGGTGGTCGGGCGGCGCTCGTTCGCCTCCTCGGCGGTTGCCGCCTCGGTCGCGCTCATGGCTTCTCCCCCTCCTGCTCGTCCGAGTGATGGTTGTTCTTGTCGCCGCCGTCGCCGACTCCGGTGATCGCGCCGACGACGTGCTCCTCGGTGGTTTCTTCGGCCTTGAACTCCCCGGCGGTGCGGCCGAGGCGAAGGACGAAGATCCTGTCGGCGACCGCGAAGACGTCGACCAGGTTATGACTGATGACGACGACGCCGAGGTCGCGCTCGCGCAGGCGCCGGATCAGCTCCAGTACCTGTTTGGTCTGCGGCACACCGAGCGCCGCGGTCGGCTCGTCGAGCAGTACGACCTTGGGATCGCCGAGCAGCGAGCGGGCGACCGCAACCTGCTGGCGCTGGCCGCCGGAGAGGGTCCCAACCTCGCTGCGGAGGCTCGGGATCGTCACGGCGAGGTTGGAGAGCAGGTCGGCGGTCTCGTGCTCCATCTTCACCTCGTCGAGCTGCCGCGAAACCTGGCCGGGACCGGCGGAAACCTGCTCGCGGCCGAGGAAAAGGTTGGCGACGACGTCGAGGTTGTCGCAGAGCGCGAGGTCTTGGTAGACGGTCGCGATGCCGAGGTCGGTGGCGTCCTGTGGGCCTTTGATCCGGACCTCCTCGCCCTCGAACCGGATCGTCCCTTGGTCGGGCGAGTGAATGCCGGCGATCGCCTTGACCAGCGTCGACTTGCCGGCGCCGTTGTCGCCGACGAGGCCGACGACCTCGCCGGCGTGGACGGCGAAGTCGACCCGGTCCAACGCTTGGACCGGGCCGAATCGCTTGCTTACTCCCTCCAGCTCGAGGAGCGGAGTGCCGTCTGCGGCCATCTCAGCCTGAGATTCCCGCTTCTTTGCAGTCGGCCGCATAGGGGCCGGTGCAGAGTTCGGAGGCTTCGACGAACCCGTCTTTGACCACCGTGTCCTTGATGTTGTCCTTGACCACCGCAACCGGTTCGAGGATCGCCGAGGGGACGTCGGTCTTGCCGTTGTTGACTTCTTCGGTGACTTTGTCCTGCGGCAGTTCTTCGTCGTTGCCGAGGGCGATCGCAAATTCGGCCGCGATCTCAGCCTGCGGCGGAATCGCCTTGTAGATGGTCATGTACTGCTGGCCGGCGAGGATCCGCTGCAGACCCGCGACGGTCGAGTCCTGGCCGGTGACGGGCACTTCTTCGGGGTTGAGGCCGGCGCCTTTCAGCGCGGCAATCGCGCCGCCGCCGGTGTCGTCATTGGCGGCGTAGATCCCGAAGAAACCGTCGTTGCCGAGGGCGGTGATCGCCTGCTGCGCCTCACGCTGGGCGTTTTCGGCGGTCCAGCCGGGCGTGTCGTATTCCTTTGCGACTTTCACTCCGGCTTCTTCAAAGCCCTTGTTCGAGCCCTTCTTGAAGAGCGCCGCGTTGGGGTCGGCCGGGTCGCCGTTGATCTTGATGATCGGACCGGTGGGGTGGCCGTCTTCTTTCAGTTTTTTCGCCAGCGTTTCCGCCTGGAGTTCGCCGACCCGTTCGTTGTCGAAGGAGACGTAGGCATCGACTTCGCTGTTTTCGATCAACCGGTCGTAGCTGACCACCGGGACGCCTTGGGCGTTCGCCCGTTCGGCGATCGCTGCCGCTGATTTCGAGTCCATCGGGTCGAGGACGAGAACTTCGGCGCCTTTGGTCAGTGCAGCTTCGCCCTGGGACTGCTGCTTTTCAGCGTCGCCGCCGGCGTTGAAGTAGATGACTTCGCAGTCGGGACACTTTTCCTTGACCGCGTTTTCGAAGTCAGGCTTGTCGTTAGTTTCGTAGCGCGGCGTTTCGTTTTCGGGGAGCAGAAGGGCGATCGTCGCGCTACCGCCGCCACCACCTCCGCCGCCTTCGCCGCCGCCGGTCGTGTCGTCGCTGCTGCCACAGCCGACCGCGACCAGGGCGATGATGGCCAAGCCTGCCGCTGCGAACCAAACTCGCGAACTCAGTGCTGACATCGTTCCTCCTCTGTTGTAACCCCGCTCCCGCGAGGTCACTACCCACCTTAAGCGCTTGTATGCGCCATGACCAGGGGTTTTTTTGAGGAAGTAGCAGCGGTTAGGCCGCGGCGGACAACTCGCGCTTGGCGCTGCGCCGTTTCGGCTTCGCCGGGCGGACCAGCTCGCGGAGGAAGCGGCCGGTGTAGGACCCGGCCACGGCGGCGACCTCCTCCGGGGTGCCGGTGGCGACGATCTCCCCCCCGCCTTCTCCCCCCTCGGGTCCGAGGTCGACGAGCCAGTCGGCGGTCTTGATCACGTCGAGGTTGTGCTCGATAACGACGACGGTGTTGCCGGCGTCGACGAGGCGGCCGAGCACCTCGAGCAGGCGCTGGACGTCGGCGAAGTGGAGGCCGGTAGTCGGCTCGTCGAGGATGTAGAGGGTGTCGCCGGTGGCGACTTTGGAGAGCTCGGTCGCGAGCTTGACCCGCTGCGCCTCGCCGCCGGAGAGGGTCGTTGCCGGCTGGCCGAGGCGGATGTAGCCAAGACCGACGTCGTTCAGCGTCCGCAGTCGACGGGCGATCTTCGGCACGTGCTCGAAGAACTCGACCGCCTCCTCAACCGCCATCTCCAGCACGTCGGCGATGTTCTTGCCTTTGAAGCGGACCTCGAGCGTCTCGCGGTTGTAGCGCTTGCCGTGGCACTGCTCGCAGGGGACGTAGACGTCGGGCAGGAAGTGCATCTCGATCTTGATCTGGCCGTCGCCTTTGCAGACCTCGCAGCGGCCGCCCTTGACGTTGAAGCTAAAGCGGCCGGGCTTGTAGCCGCGCGCCCGCGCCTCTTGGGTCTGGGTGAAGAGGGAGCGGATGTGGTCGAAGACGCCGGTGTAGGTGGCCGGGTTCGAGCGCGGCGTGCGCCCGATCGGCGACTGATCGATGTTGATGATCTTGTCGATCTGGCTGAGGCCGTCAACGCCGTCATGTGCGCCCGGCCGCAGCTTCGCCTGGTGGAGGCGGTTCGCGACCGAGTGATGCAGGGTCTCGTTGACGAGGGTCGACTTGCCCGAGCCGGAGACCCCGGTGACGCAGCAGAAGACCCCGAGCGGAATCATCACGTCGACGTCCTTGAGGTTGTGTTCGCGGGCGCCGCGGACGACCAGGGTCCCGCTCGGCTCGCGCCGCTCCTCCGGCACGTCGATCTTTTTCTTGCCGGAGAGGTACTGGCCGGTCAGCGAGCTCGGGTTCTTCGACACCTCTTTCGGCGTCCCGGCGGCGATCACGTGACCGCCGTGTTCGCCGGCGCCCGGCCCGAGGTCGACAAGGTGGTCGGCGGCAAGCATCGTCCCCTCGTCGTGCTCGACGACGATCACCGTGTTGCCGAGGTCGCGGAGGCGGTCGAGGGTCGCGATCAGCTTCTCGTTGTCGCGCTGGTGGAGGCCGATCGAGGGCTCATCGAGCACGTACATGACGCCGACCAGGTGCGAGCCGATCTGGGTCGCGAGCCGGATCCGCTGCGCCTCGCCCCCGGAGAGGGTGCGCGCCGACCGCGCCAACGAGAGGTAGCCGATGCCGACGTTCTCGAGGAAGGAGAGCCGCTCGGTGATCTCGCGCACGATCAGCCGCGCGATCGCCCGCTCGGTCTCGGTCATCTCCAGCTCCCGGATCCACTCCGAGGCGGCGTGGGCGGAGAGGTCGCTGTACTCGGCGATGCTGAGGCCGCCGACCTTGACCGCGAGGCTCTCCGGGCGCAGCCGCGCCCCCTTGCAGGCGGGGCATGGCTGCTCAGCCATGTAGCTCTCGATCCGCTCGCGGTTTGACTCCGAGTCGGTCTCCTCGTAGCGCCGCTGGAGGTTGTTGACGATCCCCTCGAAGCGGACCTTGTAGGAGCGGCGGCGGCCGAAGCGGTTGGTGTAGGTGACGTGGTGGCGCTCGTCGCCGGTGCCGTAGAGGAAGATCTCCTTCTCGTCTTGGGACAGCTGCGACCACGGCTTGTCGACGTCGACGCCGTAGGACTCGGCGACGGAGGCGATCAGCCGCTTCCAATAGGCGCTGATGCCGCGGTTCCAGGGCTGCAGCGCGCCCTCCGCAAGCGAGAGCGTCGGGTCGGGGACGACCAGCTCGGGGTCGATCACGCGCTGGAAGCCGAGGCCATGGCAGCGGTCGCAGGCGCCGTGGGGAGAGTTGAAGGAGAAGATCCGCGGCTCCAGCTCGGGGATCGAGGTGCCGCAGTTGAGGCAGGCGAACTGCTCTGAGAAGAGCAGGACTTCACCCTCCTGGTCGCCGCTGACGATCTCGACTTCGATCAGCCCAGCGGCGAGGCCGGCGGCCGCTTCGACCGACTCCGAGAGGCGGCGGCGCAAGTCGGTCTTCATCACCAGGCGGTCGACGACGATCGAGACGTCGTGTTTGTACTTCTTGTCGAGGGAGATCTCCTCGTCGAGGCGGCGCAGCTCGCCGTCGATCTTGGCCCGCGAGTAGCCCTCGAGCCGCATCTGGTCGAGCAATTTGCCGTACTCGCCTTTGCGGCCGCGGACGACCGGCGCCATCACCATGAATTTGGTTCCCTCGGCCAGCGTCATCAGCCGGTCGACAATCTGCTCCTGCGTCTGGCCGGTGATCTCCTCGCCGCACTCGGGGCAATGCGGCGTCCCGATCCGGGCCCAGAGCAGGCGCAGGTAGTCGTAGATCTCGGTCACGGTCCCGACCGTCGACCGCGGGTTGCGCGAGGTCGTCTTCTGGTCGATCGAAATCGCCGGCGAAAGCCCCTCGATCGAGTCGACGTCGGGCTTCTCCATCAGCCCGAGGAACTGCCGCGCGTACGAAGAGAGCGACTCCACATACCGCCGCTGCCCCTCGGCATAGATCGTGTCGAAGGCAAGACTCGACTTCCCGGACCCGGAAAGGCCGGTGATGACGATCAGCGCGTCCCGCGGCAGCTCAAGATCAACGTCCTTGAGGTTGTGCTCCCGGGCGCCGGAGATGACAATTCGCTCAGAGGCAGCCACTCGTCTCGATTCTAGCTAGACGAACAGATGTTCCCATCAGCCGAGCACTGCCGAGAGCTTGCGGCGGTAGGTGCGGGCGGCGGGGTCGGCGGGGTCGAGGTCGGCGAGGATGCCGATGATCGCGCGGCGGAGTAGGTCGCGCAGGTCCTCGGCGGAGAGGCCGCCGGCGCTCCATTTGTCGCCCTGGGTCAGCTCCAACTCTGTGAGCAGGGAATCGAGCGCCGCCTCGCGTTCGCCGCGGTCGAGGGCGGCGAAGCCCTCGCTCCCGATCCCAACCTTGGCGAGGCGCACGCGGGCGGCGATGCCGGCGGCGGCGAAGTCGGTCTCATGGTTCTCGACCGCTTCCAGCGCCTCCTCTTCGGCCCCGCGCTCGAGGCGGGCCTTGGCCAAGGCGACGGCGATGTCGGCGCGCGTCGGCTCCGCTTCGGCCGCCTCGCGCAGCGAGAGCTCATCGCCGGCGGCGAGGAGCTCGTCGGCTCGCGACGGCACGAGGCCGTCGAAGAAGGCCTCGACTCGGGCCGGCGGCAGGGCGCCGACGAACTCGTCGACGACGGTCCCGTCGCGGAAGGCCTTCACTGCCGGGATCCCCTGGACCTGGAACTGGGCGCCGAGATTCTGATTCGAATCGACGTCGACCTTGGCGAGGACCACCTTGCCCGCGCGGGCGGTCTCGGCCCTTTCGAGGGCCGGGCTCAGCGCTTTGCAGGGGCCGCACCAGTCGGCCCAGAAGTCGACGACGACGGGTAGCTCCCGCGAACGCTCGACGACCTCGCTCTGGAAGGTCGCTTCGGTGACGTCGACTGGCATTACCGCTCAGGTACCCGCCGTCATCCCGTCCAAGTCGCGCCGGAGCTCCTTCAGCTCGTCGCGGATCCGTCCCGCCTCCTCGAAACGGAGCTCGTCGGCGGCGGCGAGCATCTCCTCCTCGAGGCCGACGATCGTCTTCTCCAGCTCCTCGGGGGTGGCGAATTCCTCGGCTCGGCGGCGACGACGCTTGCGCGGCGCCCGGTCCTCCATCGCCAGGAAGTCGGACATCTCGGAGATGCCTTTGCGGACGGTCTCCGGCGTGATCCCGTGCTCCTCGTTGTAAGCGAGCTGAATCGCGCGGCGCCGGTCGGTCTCCCGCATCGCCGCCCGCATCGCGTCGGTCTCCTTGTCGGCGTACATCACCACCCGCCCGTTGACGTTGCGGGCCGCGCGGCCGATCGTCTGCACAAGGCTCGTCTCCCCGCGCAGGAAGCCCTCCTTGTCGGCGTCGAGGATCGCCACCAGCGAGACCTCGGGCAGGTCGAGGCCCTCGCGCAGGAGGTTGACGCCGACGAGGACGTCGTACTCGCCCAGCCGCAGCTCGCGGATGATCTGAATTCGTTCCAGGGTGTCGACCTCGGAGTGCAGGTAGCGGACCTTGACCCCGTACTCGAGCAGGTAGGCGGTCAGGTCCTCCGCCATTTTCTTCGTCAGCGTCGTTACCAGGGTGCGCTCTTTCTTCTCCGCCACGCGCTTGACCTCGTTCATCAGGTCGTCGATCTGGTTCCTCGTCTCCCGCAGCTCGATCTCGGGGTCGACGATCCCGGTCGGGCGGACGATCTGCTCGACGGTGCGGCTCGCTTCGGCTCGCTCGAACGGCCCCGGCGTCGCCGAGACCATCACCAGCTGGTTCACCCGCTGCATGAACTCGTCGAATTTGAGCGGCCGGTTGTCCATCGCCGAGGGCAAGCGGAAGCCGAAGTCGACCAACGACCGCTTCCGGGACTGGTCGCCCTCGTACATGCCGCCGATCTGCGGGATCGTCTGGTGGGACTCGTCGACGAAGCAGACGAAGTCGTCGGGGAAGTAGTCGATCAGCGTGTGCGGCGGGCTGCCTGCGGGCCGGCCGTCGAGGATCCGGGAGTAGTTCTCGATCCCCGAGGTGAAGCCGAGCTCCTTGATCATCTCGAGGTCGTACATCGTCCGCTGCCGCAGCCGGTGCGCCTCCAGCTGTTTGCCTTCGGCTTCCAGCTCCTGGGTGCGGGATTCCAGTTCGGCGCGGATCTCGTCGACGGCGCGATCCACCGTCTCGTCTTTGGTCACGTAGTGCGAGGCCGGCCAGACGGAGACGTGGTCGATCACGTCGAGCACCTCGCCGGTCAGCGGGTCGAAATGCTGGATGCCCTCGATCTCGTCGCCGAAGAGGGCGATCCGGTAAGCGGACTCGGCGTAGGAGGGCATGATCTCCAGGACCTCGCCGCGAACCCGGAAGGCGCCGCGCCCCAGCACCTGGTCGTTGCGCTGATACTGCATCTTCACCAGCTTGCGGAGGACGTCGTCGCGGTCGATTTCGGCGCCGACTTTGAAGAGCTGCATTTTTTCGTTGTAGACCTGGGGCGAGCCGATCCCGTAGATGCAGGAGACCGAGGCGACGATGATCACGTCGCGGCGGGCGAAGAGGGCGGCGGTGGCGGCGTGGCGGAGTCGGTCGATCTCGTCGTTGATCGAGGAGTCCTTCTCGATGTAGAGGTCCTGCGCGGGGACGTAGGCCTCGGGCTGGTAGTAGTCGTAGTAGGAGACGAAGTACTCGACCGAGTTCTCCGGGAAGAACTCGCGGAACTCGTTGCAGAGCTGCGCCGCCAGCGTCTTGTTGTGGGCGATCACCAGCGAGGGCCGCTGCACCTCGGCGATCGTCGCCGCCATCGTGAAGGTCTTGCCGGTGCCGGTGGCACCGAGCAGGGTCTGGAAGCGTTCGCCCTCGCGCAGCCCCTCCGCGAGCCCGGCGATCGCCTTCGGTTGGTCCGCCGTCGGGGTGTAGGCGCGGTTCAGCTTGAAATCAGGCACGAAGAGAACATAGCTGGCACATATGCTGGGCCTTCGATGAGGCTTTCTCGCGCGGCGTTGGCCGCCTTATTCACCTTCACGGGCACGATGCACTTCGTGCGCCCGCGCTTCTTCGAAGCAATCGTGCCGCCGGCGATCGAGGCGCAGAAAAAGGAGGCGGTGGCGATTAGCGGCGCCGCCGAGCTCGCCGGCGCGGCGCTCGTCCTCCACCCCGCCTCGCGCCGGCTCGGGCGCTGGTGGCTGCTGGCGCTCCTGGTCGCGGTCTTCCCTGCCAACGTCCACATGGCGGTCAGCCCGGAGCAGATAAAAGGCCTCGACATGCGGAAGTTCCCGCGCTGGGCACTCTGGGCGCGGCTGCCGCTGCAGCCGCTGGCGATGCTCTGGGTCTGGCGCGCGACGCGCGCTTCCTGACACCCCGCAGGTCCAGGGAAATCAACTTGATTACATGTTTTGTCTGTAGAGCTTCTGTCTTCTATGACAGAAGCTGACGTATTAATGGACAAACGTGACCGCTTTGCCGTGAATCTGCGCCGCGCCCGCCAGGATGCCGGCATCTCCCAGGAAGAGCTCGCTGAACGCTGCGAACTGCACCGGACCGAGGTTTCGTTGCTCGAGCGCGGCGGCCGTGAACCCCGCCTGGGGACGATGATCAAGCTTGCGACCGCCCTCGGAACCAACGCCGAAGCCCTCTGCGCGGGGATCGGCTGGGACTCGAAAGCGCGCCAGTACAAAATCGACGAACCGAGCTAGTCGCCGTTCACTAGGGCAGAACGAGCCCGCCGAGGCCACCCGGCAGCAGTTCTTCGATGATGTCGTCGGCCGGGCCGAGGAAGCTGTCGACATCGCCGAGGAAACCCTGCGCGTTGTTGATGATTTCGATCGCCTGTTCGAGCGGGATCTGCTGGACAGCCTCCCGTAGCGGGCCCGCGATCAGCGGGCTCAGTGCCCCCGCTTCTTCGGCATCGTCGACAGCACGAACAAGACCGGCGCGGATCGCCTTCGCCAGCTTTTCGTCGTCGATGTCGTAGCGCTCTTCGAAGCGTTCGCGAGCCTCGGGAGTGGCCAGGGCCCGGGCCAGCGTCTCCCGCGAGACGCCGAGCTGACAGGCGGCGCCGTCGAGGGCGGAGATGGTGAACTGATTTGCGATCTGGCCGAGGTTGTGGGGATCGCTCCACTCCCGCGGCTGGCAGGGGTCCTGAACCTTCTCCGGCTCATACGAGGAGCCGCCGGCGGCCAGATAGGCGCCGACGAGGACGAGCGAGGCGACGATCGCGCCGACGATGAGGACGGTGCCGCTGAGCCGCCCCTGCCCGCTCAAAGGTCAACCCTCCGCGAGAGCGCGATCGGGAAGAGAGCGATCAGCCCGAGCAGGGCGGCGAGGATGAACGAGGTGCTGAAAGCATGGGTGGCGCCGCGGTCGAGCTGATCCTGCAGTTCGCCCTGCAGCTGTTCGACTTCGGACCGCTCGCCTGGGTCGCTCGGCTTCGGCTCGAAGGCCGGTCCGATCGTCGGCACTTTGCCGCGCTCGTCGTCCAGTCGTTCGCTCACCTTTTCCGCCAGGTCGAGCTTCAGCAGCGGGTTGACCGAGGAATCGAGAATGACCGCGGTGCCGGCGTTGATCGCGTCGTGGCGCTGCTCTTCGATGTCGGCGGTGAAGATCGGCGTCAGCACCAGCAGGCCGATCACGACGCCGGCGTGGCGGGAGGAGATCGTCCAACCACCGTGGATCGCCTGTGGCGCCCTCCCCCCCAGCGCCGTCTCGGTCAGCGCCGAGAGCACCAGCGCCAGCCCGATCCCGACCAGGATCTGCGGCGGTACCGTCAGCGCGATCGTCGCCTTCGGCAGGAAGGCGAGCCCGGCAAGCCCGCCGGAGACGAGGATGGCCCCCGCCGCCGCTCGCGAGCGCGCATCGGGGACGAGCTCGGCGAGCTTGCGGCTGAGAACCGCCGCTAGCGGCATCACCGAGACGACGAGGGCAGCTTCGATCGGGCTCAGGCGCCAGCCTTCGATCAGCAGCAGCACGAGCAGGAAAAGCGCGGCGGCGATCGCCGCCGAGACCATCGCCAGGGCGAGGTTCGCCCAGAGGTGCGGCCGCCCGGTCTGGCGCACCTCCCCCTCAATGATCCCGGTCGCCATCTCGTCCTTGGCGACGGCGAAGATCGGCACCGCGGCGACCAGCGCCACCGGCACCTGGAGGAGGAAGACCGACTGCCAGGAGACGAGCTCGGTAAGGAAGCCGCCGAGCGCGGGTCCGAGGGCGGCCCCGGTGGCGCCGGCGCTGGCCCAGACCGCCGCCGCCCGGCGCTCTGAGCCGACCGTCGCCGGCAGCAACTCCAGCGCCGCCGTCACCGCCAGGGCGCCGCCGAGCGCCTGCACGC
>Ga0066658_10000705_pt1 | contig 11848 bp, 9 predicted proteins | sample GraSoiAngelo_107_FD_75174 | JGI IMG/M metagenome (GOLD analysis project Ga0066658, IMG submission 75174) | Grasslands soil microbial communities from the Angelo Coastal Reserve, California, USA - 14_0903_09_30cm | ecosystem: Environmental > Terrestrial > Soil > Grasslands | place: USA...
AAGCGCTGGACAGAGTGCTCGACGCATCTTCACTTGCCTGATTCGATACAGATTCGGAGACTGCGATTTTTCGACCCGTCGAGGACCCAACCTACCGCTTAAACTATCGTTTTCCTCCAGCTTGGGTGCACGGACTAATCCCAACTTGGCCTCATCGGCAAGGTATGGTTTTAGAAAGAAAGTTTACACAGTGACCTCGCCAATCTAACACCAGAGAGCATCTGGTTTAGTTGACGGTCGAAATGATTGTTGGTCGTCCTGTTCTTCTCTACGACAATGATTGTGGAATCTGCACTCGATTTGCGCACGTTGCAAGTTCTCTCTCGAGGGGTTGGGTGGACACGGTCGGATTGTTTACCGAGAGAGGGAAGAGGATAAAGTCGGAGTTCTTTCGTCCTATTGATAGACCGGATGAGATGTTTTGGCTCATATTCCGAGATACGGGTTATGGCGGTAGGAGCGGACTCTTACCCTTGGCTCGAGAGGTAATCAGAGGGAGACTGCTTTGAGCGAGCGAACGGGGGAAAGTTGCCCTAGACCGAGAAACGCAGTCCAGCGGGTTCTTGGAACCCTGCGAAGAGGAAGAGTTGTCAAGAGAAAGAGAACTGAGGTTTCCCTCTAGTTCAGTCGAAGACTCTTGTCAGCATCATATCCCAGTGATCGTCCCCAAGCTTTGATGCTATCCAAGATCTTCTTCGAGCCGAACCAACATAACGTCGTGAAGATAGCTTTGAAGGCCGGGTTCAGCTTCATGAGCGTCGGCGGCATCGAGTGTAGCTCTAGTACCGTATGTCTCCAGCTTCTGTAGATGACCCAGAACCTCGCCTCATCAATAGCCTCATCAATATTGAAGAAGCCCTTGTTCTTCAAAACACCCAGCGGGACAAAGCTGAGAGGCGTGACGGTGAAGTGTGCTCTGTTCCCGATCTCTTTTCGGAGACCATGCTCCATCTTATCGATCAACCGGACAGTCTCGATCGCATCGTCAGAGGTTTCTCCGGGCAACCCGACTATGACCGTGTAGGCTGGGAACCAATAGTTCTCGTTGAAGATTCGTGTGCCATTGTAGATCACTTCCTGCCATTCGCTAGGGCTGAACGGTTTCACCTTCAAAGGCATGTATTTGCGGATAAGCTCTGTAGACCCTGTCTCGAGTCCTGACTGAATTCCGATATACTTGTCATCCTTCGCACGGACCGTATCAGATATTTCCTTGATTAACTCTGGATCGGCTGCCGCCGGTGCTGTTGTTCCATGGGTCGGGTTCGCGTAAGTGATGCCACCCTGAGTCATTACTGTCTTGAATAGGTCAACAACCGCCTCGTGGTTGGGCATGAACCCGTTCTTGTCTTCAAGCTTGTAGAGGAAAATGTCTTCGCTGTGAATCCACACGTTCGGGTTTCCAATCTTCCTGTTAACCGCGATCTCCCTCTCAATCTTGTCGGCTGGGTAGTATTTTGCCGTGCGAAGGTTTGGCTCGCAGAACTGGCAGTTGCGGCCGCAGCCTCTCATGACTTCGACAAGCCCGTGAGTTGAAGCTCCAACGATGTCGGGGATCTGCTCTAGCTTTGGTCCGCGGGGGACGTGGATGAACTCTGGTGCGCCGTTGAATTCTATGTCGTTGTAGATGTCTTGTATGACATGGTCGCACTCTCCGATCACGGTATGGTTGACGCCAAGAGCCCTGGTCTGTTCGTCCTTGGTTTCCATCTGCCAAGCGCCTGATCCACCGAGGACGAGTTTGGCCATGGGAAACCGTTTCCTCGCTCGGTTAACCTCATAGACCAGCTCAAGGAATTTCCTCTTGGTGTACGCTGTCAATTGACCCCCGTCAGTGAACATCATGCTGACGGGTCCGAGTCCCAAAGGATCCATGGTAGATATTCCGATTATCCGGGTGTCCTCATCGACGAACTTGGATACATGCTCAGGATGGGCGACCACGACCTCCTCGGGCTTGTACGTCCTAAGAATTGACGCTTCCAGCTTTCTGAGCCCGTAGGGCGCCATCTGCGCAACTCCGTTGTTGTGTTTTACCTGCGGGGAGAGGAAGTCAAATACGATTCGGGGGACTTTTTCTGCAGGCGCGCAGCTGAAGAAAGGGAGCAGGGGTATACCCCAGTACTCGCTCATCTGGGTTGCGTCTGCCGTGAGCACTATTCTAGCCATTCATCTATACCTCAAACACACTTTGCTTTAGTTAGGATTAGGTCTCTCTTCCGACCGGTCTTCCCTAAAACAACCTGTTTTCGAAGTGCTATGTATTTTAAACTAGCGTTTCATTTCAACCGTAAAATCATCAATCGCCCTTGTTAGGATACCTTTCAGGGTAGAAAGCTATCCTTCTTTCCGATGAGACGTAGAGAGGGCCGCAACTCATCCGAGACTGTACAGAAAGTGGGTTGTTCGGCAAAAAAAAGTTTGGAGTTCAGCAGATTCTCCGCAGAACTCTCTCAATGAAGATCCAGTACCTATCCCGTTCCCTGATCGGATCTCTTCGACAGGTTCTGTCAAGTTGTCTGTTGCTCAACTTGACTGACCTCCATCGACTTTGAGGATTAGGGTCACACCATTCGGTTCCCGTTCCTCTACCATTGCTTCACTTGGAGGCCCCTTCACCCTGAACCTCAGGGCTGCGGATAGAACGTTGCGGGCCGCGTTCACATCACGGTCTATGCACCCGCAACGGGGACATTCAACTATTCGGCTCTCCTTGGCGAACACTTGGTCACCGCACTTCGAGCACTTTGAAGATGTCCCTCGCGGACTGACATAATGGACTGGGAGGCCCTCCCATCTTGCTTTGTAGGATAGTTGGCGCTGGAATTCGTAGAAGCTCCATGCGTTCATGCGAAATCGGTAGTGTCTGTTCTGGCTATTGCCCCTGCGGTAGAGCTTCCGGATGCCTTTGATATTTTCAAGTACGATGCCCAGACTGTTCTGTTTCGCTTGGCGGACGATTGATGCGGACGCGTTGTGGAGGACGGGGTTGACCCTGTTCCGTTCTATTCTGCCATATTTTCCATAGATACATCTTCGAATACGCGCATCGTTTCTATGGAACCTGCTCTTCGTCATTCGACATAGCGCCTTGGATAAGGTTGCCTTGTCCAGGCTATGGCGGGAAGTTTTGCCCGCTGTATCTGCCATAGTCACATTGTCCAGATTACGGTCGATAGCCAACAGTCCTGTCGTCTTGACTGGCGCGATCTCCTTCGAATAGGCTATGTTCAGGCTGTCCGGGGTCAGTGTGACGGACCGGATATTTGTTCTGTCCAGAACGGAGACTGTGTGGGGGCTGAGTTCTATCTTGATCTTGCCTGGGAGGTTCAGTATGCTCTTCTTCACTCTCAGCCCGTAGCATGCGGCGGTGACCAGGGAAGCTCGTCTGCAGTAGGAGATTTCAACGTGATGGTCTCGCAGGAGTTTTCTATAATTCGTCAGTATTCCGGCGGCCCTGCTTATAGCGCAGAGCTTGTAGGCAGTTGTGATCTGGTATTGTCTGAGTTTCGAATAGGAGGCTTTGCTTAGACTCTTCATCGAGCGCCTGTTCTCCTTCAGACCTATGGTTATGCACTGGTTTACTATTCCGCGGAAGGTCTCCATGAAACCCATTAGTTCGGAAGATGGCCGATAGCTCTGCTTAACCGTCTTCACAAGCATGTCTCATCCACCGAAGGAGTTGGCAATTCTCTTCGACACATGAAACGCCTTGGGCCGGGGAAGTAGAAGGCTTGGAGAGCAGGGAGAATCTGACGGGGGTCTCCATCTCTAGTGAGCGATGTCCATAAAAGAGACGATGCTTCCTTGACAGCATCATGCAAGCGACCACCAGTATCCAAGCAGGAATGCACGCTCCAGAGTTCACCTCTCTCTTGACGACAGGCGATGTAGTGAAGCTCAATGATTACAAGGGAAAGAAAGTTGTTCTTTACTTCTATCCGAAAGACGATACTCCTGGCTGTACCATCGAGGCTTGCGGTCTCAGGGATCAATACGCGAAAATTCGCGAGCTAGGGGCCGAGGTTCTGGGCGTGAGCGTTGATAATGTCTCGTCCCATCAACATTTTACGCAAAAGTTCAATCTTCCATTCCAATTGGTAGCGGATTCCGACAAGAGCATCACGAAGGCCTATGGAGTTCTGAACGAGAAATCCAACATGGCCAGACGGGTTACGTTCATCATCGACGAAAAAGGGGTCGTCGAGAGAGTATTCGATCCCGTTAAAGCTGATGCTCACACGCAGCAAGTAATCGATGCTCTATCCCAATAGCTGTTCGCGCCCTCCAAAAGACCCAACTAGCACGGCTCGTAGGAGCCCATCCACCCCTAGTCTCATCTAGGGATCTGCTTGGGAAGCTTGCTAGAAGCCATATGATGAACGCCTAGATTTTCACTAAACTGTCGTCCTGAAATAGCGTCTTCTGCTGGCCAAAGCTCTCGTAAACCTTTCGAGGTATCGAGATATCTGCGAGATACAAATCCCCTACATAAGGTGAAGCACTCGGGGAAAGGAACCCAGTCTTGGGCAGCGCCAAAGTAACAGTTGCGGTCGCCTTGATACATGGGTCATAGATCTCACCCGTCGTCGCGTTCATCCCTGAGGGAAGGTCCAGAGCCAAGATTGGCCGACCAGTTCCGTTGGCATTCTTGATCATCATAGCTACCCTGTCCCGAGGATTTCCCTCCAGCCCATACCCAATGAGCCCATCGATCAGCAGATCATAATCCCTCAGAACATAGTCTGCTGATAGAATCGGGATTTCCATTTTTTCGAGGATATCCCACTGTCTGAGTGGCGCGCTCTTCATTCTATCTTTGGCTGTTCCAGCAATTACCTCGACATTGATGCCCCAATTCGCTAGGTGTCTCGCAGCAACCATCCCATCACCACCATTGTTGCCCCCTCCGACAAGACAGGCGACGCGCTTCCCGATAGTTGTCCGTGGCAACATGCGCGTGACCAATGTGGCAGTGGCTCGGCCCGCGTTTTCCATCAGCATGAGAACATCGACATGGAACTCTCGAATCGTTACGTCGTCTATCCTTCGCATCTCGTCAGCCGTAACATAGACGACTCCCGCCTTCTCTTGCACGTTCTCCCATCACTCTGTCGAGCAGATATACCCAATGTATCACGAATGAGGAATATTCAAAACTTGAACAAATAGAACGATAACAAGGTTGAGAGTTGCAGCTCCTAATTGATGATGTTCAGCTCTGGGATGGTACTGGCTCACCCGCGCAGCCCAAGATGTCCGTCGAGATTCGTGATGGGCGAATCAAATGGATAGGACCTGCATCCCAATGGCAAGGTAGCCGAACTAGTGTTCGAGTTGTTGACGGCAGAGCTCGAACATTGATTCCGGGTCTCATGGATTGTCATGTTCACTATAGCAGTCCAGGCGGGCCCGAATGGATTGCGCGATTTACTGATCCTCTTCCTGAGATATCTATGCGTGCGGTTGAACTAGCGGAGACGAGTTTACGAAGCGGGGTTACAACCGCGCGTGACGTGGGTGCGCCCGAGGGGATCAGCATCAGGCTCGCACGAGCCGCTCGAGCAGGGGAGGTTCGCGCCCCGAACATTCGTGCTGCGGGAACTTGGATTGCCCACCGAGGCACCTACGTTTCCTTCGCAAGGCTATTCAAAGAAGCCGGCGAGCTACGAAACGCGATCAAGACAGAGATTGAGGCTGGAGCAGACCTCATCAAGGTTGCACTAGCAGGCTGGAATGAGGGCGCACGTCCACAAGACGCGCCGGATATTCCATTCGACAAGAAACTCCTCGCTGTAGCCGTCGAAGAAGCCCACAAGGCAGGATTCAAGATCGCATGCCACGCCAACGACGCCGCAAGCTGTCGAATAGCCGCCCATGCCGGTGTTGATTCGCTTGAGCACGGGATGTTTCTCGAAGCACAAGATCTTGAAGCCATGGTGAAAAACAAAACGTACCTCGTCCCGACAATGTCAGTCTGGGACGCCATGCTCTACTACGCACGCGCAGTTGATTGGCCTGAAGCCCGCAGGAAGAGAGCGGAGGATCTGCGGCAAGGTTCGCGTGTAGCTGTCACGGCCGGAATCAAGGCTGGTGTGAAGATAGCATTGGGGACAGATGCTGGTGGTGGAGCTGCACGTCACGGTCGAATCGCTAGAGAAGCTGAATTGATGGTCGAGTGTGGGATGGAGCCGCGCGATGCTCTCATTGCTGCGACGTCCAGCGCAGCTGCTTTGATAGGCGAAAGCGAGCGCGGGACGATCGAGGCAGGAAAGATTGCAGACCTGGTCTTACTAGACGCGAATCCTCTGGAGAACATCGGAGCACTGCGGTTAATCGTGGACGTGTTTCAAGAAGGAAGGCGTGTAGGGTAAGTCGCTTTTTCATAGAACGTAACAGCGCTCCTAATACCGCTGCTCCCGCCTCTGAATCCTCGGAATGGGCTTAGAAGTCAGAAGTCTATGGTGGACCGGGCGGGATTTGAACCCGCGGCCTTCCGGAATCTAGACCATCAACTGGTTTGCAAACCGGACGTTCTTCGGCCTGACCAGACTTGTCAGCATACCAGGCTGAACTACCGGCCCACTCGGCCGAACCCGATATTCTACCGGGTTAAAGCCTTTGACGAAGCGGCATACTTGAGTGAAACATCAGACGACCGCGAGTCAAAAAATAAGCATGCTTTTCTAGACCCTCCGGGGGTGGTCGATTTTCCCGCGCCCGGATCTTCGCGAAATCGTTCCCAATTGGATTGTGGGGCCGCCGGCGGGACTTTCCCACCTACCAGGGGTGTTTTGAACCCGCCCTAGAGACTCCATAGGCCAAGGCGTTTCGACACGTCTTTCAGGCCTCTGCGCTACCAAGCTACGCTACGGCGGCCACGCGGGAGACCGGCTGGTATGGAGGAATATGTAAGTTTGCAAACTCTCTCCGACAAAATCTTGCACTGGTCTTGGTAATGCTATCGCTTGCCCGGTCGAATCTGCCTCTGAAAAGTTACACTAATCCATCTATTTCTCCAACGGACAGAATGTGTTATTTCAATGAACATGATATTGCTCGGGTACAAAACGACCCTGGGCCCAGCGTACCCCGTAGACGATGAGCTTTAGATTTCTACAAAACGGCTATGAAATCCCTGACCATGTAACAGCCTCTCTAGATGTAGAAAATGGCAACCGCGAAAAATGAGCTCCTCCTGCTCAGGACCTTCAGGCTCGCCCTCCCTGCTGCTCTACTGGCTACCCTCCTTTGGACACTTGAATTCGGAGATTCCACGAGACAATGGATATACAACGGACTTGGCGCAAACGCCAACAACATCGTCTTCATCATCGGGCTAGTGCTCGTTGTGGGACTCTACTGGTTCATGGGCGTGTACGAGCGGAAGATCCTCTACGAGAACCGGCACACCAGACCCGCGTTCTAACCCAGCAGCAGAAACAAACCAACGCTTCCTCCTCTATTTTATTCCAGTCTCCAAATTCTTCAGGAACATTTCTTCTCTGAGAGCCAAAGCTATCTACCACGAGACCTGCCTGACAAGCGGGCTGTAGAACACGGGTTTGAAGGTTGGAGTACACGTCTCCATTTCAGGTTCCATCGACCAGGCCGTCGACCGGGCCAAGGAAGAAGGCTGCGACACCTTCCAGGTGTTCACACGAAACCCTCGCGGCTGGAAATTCGCCGACCTAGACCCTGACGAGGTCAAGAGCTTCAAGGAAAAACTAGCCCAATCCAAACTCGGACCAGTCGTCGACCACATGCCTTACCTTCCCAATCTGTCCTGTCCTGAAGACGAGCTCTACGAAAAATCCACTGCGACACTCTTGGCAGAAGTAGACCGTTGCGGTACCCTCGGGATACCTTACCTCGTCTGCCATCTTGGCAGCCACCTGGGAATGGGAAGAGACGTTGGCTTGCAAAGAATCACCGACGCCCTGAACATAGCTGTCAAACGCGTCAAGAAGGATCCCTGGATACTGTTGGAGAATATGGCAGGACAGAGGAACAGTATGGGCTCCAACTTTCCCGATATCAGAGAGATCATCGACGGAGTGAAAAAGAAGGAACGATTGGGCGTCTGTCTAGACACTTGCCTTCCTCCCGGTTCACTGGTATTAAGCAATGATGTACCTACGCCAATCGAGGAAGTAAACCCATTCGACTCGGTGGTAAGTTCAGATGGACGACCCGACCGAGTCGTAGCTATTTTGCAACGACAATATTCCGGGAATCTTATCTCAATCAAGCCCGAAGGATTGCCTTGGATTCAAGCGACTTCGGAGCATCCTGTTCTCTGTCTCAGACCAAATGGCTGGCGATCCTTGGACTCGGCACCATGGAGAATCAGGCTGGTCAGTCAACCGACATGGGTCCATGTCAAGGAATTGAGGCCAGGTTGTTTTGTAGTCATGCCGAAACTCGCATCCGATTACACCACGCATGTAGACTTTCGTCGATACATCGGGGCGGCGACTCGGCGATTCAGCTTTCCTTCGGTTTTGCCAATCACCGGTGCTTTTGCTGAACTATTGGGACTCTACCTAGCCGAAGGCTTCACTTTCATGGGGCACAATGAAAGGGGAGACATTGGAAAAGTGTACTTTGCATTTGGTCCGCACGAGACCACTCTCATAGAGCGGGTCGAGAATCTCGTTGAAGAACTATTTTCCCTGAAAACTTGGATCGACGACAGCGGAACCGCAACGAAAGTATGCCTCGGCTCAAACATCTTGACCCGCTTCTTCAGGGACACCTTCGGGACCAAGGCTGCGACTAAGAAAATTCCGCTCCTTATAATGAGAGCACCTCCGGACTGCATCAAAGCTTTCCTCCACGGCTATCTGCTGGGCGATGGGTGTAAGGACCGGAGAGGAGTACGATACACTACCAGCTCAAGGACCGTCGCATACCAGTTGATACATCTCCTGGCGAAAATCGACGTTCGTGGAACTATCTCTAAGCATAGACCTACTCAGAGCTCAATTGGAGGAAGGATTTTGACGTCTCTCGGATGGTATACAGTCCACGTGGCGAGCCACGAGGCGCGGAAACTGGGATTTGTATATGAATTTCCCACAGCCGCCCCACGTCGAATCATAAGAGACTCGAGACACTTTTACGTACCTGTGAGAGAAGTGAGGGTTGAAACGTATCAAGGTATCGTCCACAATCTAACAACCGAAAATGGAACATTCACCGCTCCTTTCGTTGTAACGCACAACTGCCACGCCTACGCCGCGGGTATGGATCTTCATACCGAGAAGGGCGTGGGTCAGACTCTAGCGAGTTTCGACAAAGATATTGGTTTTGACAGGTTGAAAGTGGTTCATCTGAACGATTCCCGCGGGGGACAAGGGTCCGGACTTGATCGCCACGAGCATATTGGTATGGGCTACATCGGGGCAAAGGGGTTCAAGGCAATTCTGCATCACCAAGTCATCCGAGAACTGCCCTGGATTTTGGAAACGCCTGAGGATGAGAGGCGTGGTGATAAGGGCAACTTGGAAGCGGTTCGCAAGATAGCAAAATGAAAACGCCAGTTGATTTACAATCAGCCGGCGCGATTCACCGCATCATCCAAGACGCTGCGGGAGCAGTCGACCGGGCGCGAAAGGATGATCCCACAGCTTTGCAGGAGATTAGCGATTCGACTGACGGTGATCCGTTCAGGGTCTTGATCGCGACCGTGCTGTCTCATCGAACCAAGGATCCTGTTACAGCTCTCGCTTCCTCCAGGCTCTTTGCCCGGTTTCCCAATGTCAAGAGCCTGGCCGCTGCAAACACCAGGACTGTCGCGCGACTCATCAAGCCAGTAGGCTTCTACAATACTAAGGCTCGGACTGTCAAGAAGATCTCTAGGATCTTGCTCGACAAGTATGCTGGCAAGGTTCCTGAGAATATGGATCAATTGCTTGAGCTCCCCTCTGTTGGGCGTAAGACTGCTAACTGCGTCTTTGTCTACGGGTTCAAGACACCCGCAATTCCTGTCGATACTCACGTTCATCGAATCTTCAACCGGATTGGAGTAGTTGGGACCAAAACGCCAGAGGATACCGAGAAGGAACTTACTCGGCTAGCGAATCGGAAAGACTGGCTGCCGCTCAACGAGGTCTTCGTAAAATTCGGCCAACTCGTCTGCAAGCCGATAGGGCCCCATTGTGCGGGCTGTCCCCTAAACGACAGGTGCAAGTATTACAAGACTGACTATCTTCCTCACCTCAGGAAAAAACTGCGACAAAACTAAAGTAGCACTTCCTGTCGCTCATACCAAATAGTTACGGTCTAGTTGTCCATTTGTCGGTTCGGCTAAGCGACTGTTTGGATCGCGATTCTCAGACTGGCAGAGCCATTCGTCGATCTTAGTCTCTCTACATCGAATGTCATATGACAGAGGCCGCAGGTGTGGTCGTGACCAACCGGGTCGTAACACTTGTCAAGTCGAGCGCAGAAAGGACATTTCACGCGGTTGCTGGAATCATAGGTTTTCATTGCTGCCTCCTTTATGGTTCATAGCGTTGGCATAATCCAATAGTTTTGACCAGTTGTTCAGGTGAATTTACGGGCTTGTTCAGCCTTCTTGAATGTCGAAGTCACGCTCGTCGAGCAGTTGGAACGGGTTCTGTTAACTCTTCGTCGGATGCCTCTCTGGCTTATGCCTATGATCCTGGCTCTTGTTGTCGTATCGTATTGGCTGTCAAGTCTGTCTGGCAGTACTACGCTCCAGTGGGCGATGTTCTCCTGTTGCTGGACCTGTTCAGACGGATGGTTAACGATTCCATACGTATCGGTCTATTGAACGATGCGTCTTCGCTGAGAAAGCTTTCTCTACTCTCCTACAACCAGCTTTCCTGTTATGACTCTCCTGGCTGTTACAAGCTCTGCGCCATCTCGAGAGCAGCAGGAATACTGGCTTCTAGGAAGAAGTCTTTGAAGAGAGGCTTTTCCACCAGGACTCCTTACGCTGTGAGACCACTGTTGGTCTCTTGTTACAATTTCAGAGTAAAGAATGGAGGTCTGGAGGTTCCGATCGCAAGAGGGAAGCGCCTCAGCATATCGCTAACCAAACATACGTTAGATGTCATCTCCCAGCCAGGGGTCAAGGTTCGCTCTTTCACTCTCACACAGAACAAGCTCTGCCTCTGCATCGCCCTAGACGTTCCCATGATAGAATGTATCTCCACTGTCGGCGTAGACCGTAATCTGCGCAATCTAACTGTTGGAAACGACCAAGAGACACGTCACTACGACCTCTCAGAAACCGTAAGAATAGCCAGCACCACAGTGCACATAGCCAGGTCTTTCAAACGCGACGATGCTAGGACAAAAGCGGGTATAGCGTCGAAGTACGGGCGACGAAGGACCGCGCGGACGAGACATCTGCTCCATAATGCCACCAAGACAATCGTCGCCCTAGCAGTCCAACGGCGAACCGCAATCGTTTTGGAAAACATTCAGGGCATACGTGCTCTTTACCGCAAGGGTAACGGTCAGGGAAGAAAGTATCGGGGCAGAATGAACGGTTGGAGCTTCGGGGAAGCTCAGCGACAGATCGAATACAAGGCGCGCTGGGTCGGACTACCGGTTATCCGTTTGTCTAGGCGTGAGACCAGAGGTTCCAGTGTGACTTGTCCGAGATGCGGGGAGAGACTCCAATCGGACAAGAAACTGAAACGCAAGCTCTGGTGCAGTAAGTGTAGAATAATGATGGACCGAGACACGGTGGCAGCGGTCAACTTGTCTCGGCGGGGACGGGTGAGGTTCGCACGTTCCCGGCCTCCCATCATCGAGGCGCAAGGCGGAGCAGTTGAAGCAATGAAGGGGAACCCGACGCCTACGGTAATCC
>Ga0066658_10000706_pt1 | contig 11848 bp, 9 predicted proteins | sample GraSoiAngelo_107_FD_75174 | JGI IMG/M metagenome (GOLD analysis project Ga0066658, IMG submission 75174) | Grasslands soil microbial communities from the Angelo Coastal Reserve, California, USA - 14_0903_09_30cm | ecosystem: Environmental > Terrestrial > Soil > Grasslands | place: USA...
CTGGCTCGCCGGCATCATGGCGGCCGAGCTGAAGCTCGACGTCCAGCTCGCCAAGCGCGGCGCCCTGCTGCACGACATCGGCAAGGTGCTCACGCACGAGCACGACGGCACGCACGTCCAGCTGGGCGTCGAGGTGGCGACGAAGTACAGTGAGCACGCCGTCGTCATCAATTGCATCGCGGCCCACCACGACGACGTCGAGCACGAGTCTCCGGTGAGCGTGATCGTGCAGGCGGCCGACGCCGTCTCGGGGGCGCGGCCCGGCGCGCGCCGCGAGGCGTTCGAAACCTATGTGAAGCGCCTCACCCAGCTGGAGCAGCTCGCGGGCGAGTTCCCCGGCGTGGAGAAGGTGTACGCCATTCAGGCCGGTCGGGAGGTACGCGTGGTCGTGACCCCGACCGCCGTCGACGACGGAAAGGCCAGTGAGCTGTCGGATCAAATCGCCCGCCGGATCGAGCGCGAGCTGCAGTATCCCGGTCAGATCAAGGTCGTGGTGATTCGCGAAACGCGCGCGGTGGGCTTTGCCCGCTAGACTGATCGACGGCACAGCCATCGGCGACCGGCTGCGCGCCGAGCTGCAAGCCGAAATCCGCGCCCTCCGCGAGCGCGGCATCACCCCGGGGCTGGCCGCGGTCCTGGTGGGCGATAACCCCGCCTCCGCAACCTACGTGCGCATGAAGGGCAAGGCGTGCGAAGACGCCGGCCTGTATCACGAGACCATCCGGCTGCCGCGCGACACGTCCGAGACCGAGCTGCTGGCACTGGTCGACCGCCTCAACGCCGACCCCAAGATCCACGGCATCCTGGTGCAGTTGCCGCTCCCCACGCAGATCCATACGCAGCGGGTGCTCCAGCGCGTGGCGCCCTGCAAGGACGTGGACGGATTTCACCCGGAAAACGTCGGCAAGGTGTTCGTGGGCGACCCGACGGGGTTCCGCCCCGCGACGCCGTACGGCGTGCAGCAGCTGCTGGTGCGCAGCGACATCGATACCACCGGCCGGCACGCGGTGATCGTGGGTCGCTCCACCGTCGTCGGCAGGCCGATGGCGGCCCTGTTGCTGCAGGATGGCCCCGGGGGCAACGCCACGGTGACCGTGTGCCACTCGCGCACCCGGGACATCAAGTCCGTGACGCGGCAGGCCGACATCCTGATCGTCGCCATGGGGAAGCCCGAGTTCGTGACCGGCGATATGATCAAACCCGGCGCGGCGGTGATCGACGTCGGGACGAACCGCGTGCAGGATCCGACCACGAAAACGGGGTACCGCCTGGTGGGCGACGTGAAATTCGCGGAAGCGCAACAAGTCGCCGGCGCGATCACGCCGGTGCCCGGGGGCGTCGGCCCGATGACCATCACCATGCTGCTCTGCAACACCGTCCAGGCGGCCCGGCAATGTCGCACAGCCTAGACTTGTTCGGCGCCGCCTCCCCCGACGGGGCCTGGACCGTGGGCGAGGTGACCCGGCAGGCGCGCGCCGTGCTCGAGGCCGGCCTCGGGCCCCTCTGGGTGCGCGGCGAGGTGAGCGGGTTCAAGGCCTGGCAGAGCGGTCACTGGTATTTCGCGCTGCGCGACCGCACGGCGCAGCTGCGCTGTGTCATGTTCCAGAAGGACAACCGCCGCCTTCCCGGGCCGCCCACCGACGGAATGCAGGTCTTCGTGTTCGGCCGGCCGACGGTGTGGGAAGAAAAGGGCGAGTTTCGCCTCACCGTGATCGAGCTGCTCTCGACCGAGCGGGGCGGGCTGTGGCAGCTCGCCTTCGAGAAGGCGAAAGCCGCGCTCCAGAAAGACGGCCTGCTCGATCCGGCGCGCAAGCGCCCGCTGCCGCTGTACCCGGCGCGCCTGGCGATCGTGACGAGCAAAGACGGCGCGGCGGTGCGCGACATCATCGCCGTGACGCGCCGCCGCTGGCCCTCGCTCGAGCTGTTCGTCATCCCCACCAAGGTGCAGGGGGACGGCGCGGAAGACGCGATCTGCCGCGCGCTCGCCCTGCTCGGTCGGATCGACCGCCTCGACGTGGCGATCGTCGGCCGGGGCGGCGGCTCGCGCGAGGACCTGTGGAGCTTCAATTCCGAGCGCGTCGCGCGCGCCGTCGCGGCGGTCCCGGTGCCGGTGATCTCCGCCGTGGGACACGAGACCGACAGCACCCTGTGCGACCTCGTGGCCGACCACCGGGCGCCCACGCCGTCGGCCGCGGCCGAAGCGGCCACGCCGGACCGGCGCGACGTCGCGGCCGACCTGGGCCAGCTGAGCGCGCGCCTCGCCCGCGGCCTGGGCCGCCGGTCGGAGCGCGTGACACAACGGCTCGACCGCACGCTCGATCGCCTGGGGAGCGCGGTCACCCTGCGGTTGGAACGACAGCGCCATCGGCTGTCAGCCGTCAGCGGGCGGCTCGATGCCCTGTCGCCGCTCCGGATCCTCGCGCGCGGCTATGCGCTGGCGCGGGATGCCGAGGGGCGTGTGCTCAAGCGCGTCGCCCAGTTTCCCCCGGGCAGCGCGTTCCGGCTGCGCGTCAGCGACGGCGAGGTCGCGGCCCGCGCGACGGGAGAGGCGTCGTGACCTCCGAGCAGGCCAGCTTCGCGCGGCAGCTCGAGCGGCTCGAGGAGATCGTGCGGCGACTCGAGGCGGAAGACCTGGATTTGGACCAGGCGCTCAAGCTGTTCGAAGAGGGCGTGGAGCGGCTGCGCCAGGCGCGGGAGCGCCTCACCGTGGCGGAGGCGAAGGTCAAGCAGGTGCTGAGCGAGCACGCCGGCAAGCTTCGGGTCGAGGACTTCGACGGCTAGCCGCGCGGTCGAGCTGTATCTGTCCGACGCACGTGCCCGTGTGGACGCGGTGCTCGAGCGGTGGGGCACCCGCGCCGACGCGCTGTGGCCGCCTCCCGTGCCTGCCGCGGTGCGCTACAGCCTGCTCTCCACCGGGAAGCGGCTTCGCCCGACGCTGGTGTTCGCCGCCTACGAAGCCGTGGGCGGTACCGCAGCCGGGGTGGAAGCGATCGCGGCCTCGGTCGAGGTGGTGCACGCCTACTCCCTGGTGCACGATGACCTGCCCTGCATGGACAACGACGATCTGCGCCGGGGGCGACCCACCACTCATCGGGCGTTCGATGTGGCCACGGCCACGCGGGCGGGCTACCACATGGTGGCGCTCGCCGCCCGTGTGCTCGCGGCGGGGCTCGATACGCTCGGCCTCGACCCCGACCGGCGGCGCGCCATCGCCCTCGAGCTGTACCGCGCCGCCGGAGCCGGGGGCATGATCGGCGGCCAGGCGCTCGATCTCGAGGCCGAGGGACGGCGCCTCCCGATGCCGGAGCTCGCGGACGTGCACGGGCGCAAGACCGGCGCGCTCATCGCCGCCGCCTGTGTCATCGGTGGGCTCGCCGCGGGCGCGACCCCGGCGTGCAGCGAAGCGCTGCGGGGCTACGGCGCGGACGTGGGCCTCGCGTTCCAGATCTACGACGACGTGCTCGATGCCACCGCCACCTCTGCCCAGCTCGGCAAGACCGCCGGGAAGGACGCCCTGCTCGCCAAGTCCACCTTCGTGACCCTGCTGGGCGTGGGCGCCGCCCGGGCGGAGGCGGAGCGCCTGGCGGCCCGGGCCGTAGACCGGCTACGCCAGGCGGGGTTAATTTCTCCTACTTTGGTGGAGCTGGCGCACTACATTGTAACCAGGCCCAATTGAATGAACTCAAACGAACGCGGAACGCGGAAGTCGGAACGCGGAACATCAGGGCGAGTCCGACGTGGCGAACGACCTCCCACGTCTGTTCCGCGTTCCGCGTTCCGACTTCCGCGTTAGGACGAGGGTCGATGGCGCTCCTCGAGTCCATTCGGGGTCCCGAAGACGTCAGGCGCCTAGACCGCGCCCAGCTCCAGCCGCTCGCCGACGAAGTCCGCCGCCGCCTGATCGACGTCGTGTCCCAGACCGGTGGCCACATCGGCGCCGGACTCGGCGTCGTCGAGCTCACGGTGGCGCTGTGCTACAGCTTCGATTCCCCGCGGGACAAGATCGTGTGGGACGTCGGGCACCAGGCGTACCCCTGGAAGATCCTCACCGGGCGCAACGAGCGCCTCCCCACGCTGCGCCAGCCGGGCGGCCTCTCGGGATTCCTGCGTCGCTCCGAGAGCGAGCACGATCACTTCGGCGCCGGCCACGCCGGCACCGGGCTTTCGGCAGCGTTCGGGATCGCGGCGGCGCGGGACTTGAAGGGCGACCAGTACAAGGTCGTGGGCGTGGTTGGCGACGGTGCGCTGACGTGCGGGCTCCCCTACGAGGCCATGAACAACGCGGGTCATTCGGGCCGCGATATCATCATGGTCCTGAACGACAACGGCATGTCGATCGCTCCGAACGTGGGCGCCATCAACCGCTACCTCGGCTCCATCATCGCGAGTCCCATCACGGTCCGGATCCGCGAGGTCGTGAAAGCGATGATCGAGCGGGCGTCGCACGTCGTCGGCGGCCAGAAGCTGGTGGACTTCGCCAAGACGGCGGAGGAGAGCATCAAGAACCTCTGGTCTCCGGGCATGCTGTTCGAGGAGCTCGGCTTTCGGTACTTCGGGCCGATCGACGGGCACAACATCGCGCAGATGGTGCAGACCTTCGAGATCGTGAAGACGCTGCGGGGCCCACGCGTCGTGCACGTCATCACGGAGAAGGGCAAGGGGTTCCCCCTCCCCGAGCCCGATCTCGAGAAGTACCACGCGCGCGCGCCGTACGACCCCGTCACCGGCAAGCTCAAGCCGGTGAACCCGGGCCCGCCCCAGTGGACCAAGGTGTTCGGCGAGGCGATCACTCAGCTCGCCGCGGAGTACCCGGGCCTCGTGGCGATCACCGCCGCGATGCCGTCCGGGACCGGCACCAACATCTTCCAGAAGAAGTGGCCCGAGCGCTTCTTCGACGTCGGCATCGCCGAGGCGCACGCCACCACCTTCGCGGCGGGCCTCGCCACCCAGGGCATTCGGCCCGTGGTGGCGATCTACTCCACGTTCCTGCAGCGCGCCTATGACAGCATCATTCACGACGTCGCGATCCAGCAGCTCCCCGTGATCTTCTGCCTGGACCGCGCGGGGATGGTGGGTGAGGACGGCCAGACGCACATGGGTCTGTACGACATCGCCTACCTGCTCGCCGTGCCGAACCTGACCGTCACCGCCCCCAAGGACGGCGCGGAGCTGATCGGGCTGCTGCGCTGCGCGCTCGAGCGCGGCGACGGGCCGTTCTCGCTGCGCTATCCGCGCGACAAGGCGCCGGCCGAGGCGCCCCCCGCCGCAGAGGTCGCGCCGGTTCCGTATGGCAGCTGGGAGATCCTGCGCCGCGGCCGGGACTGCGCCCTGCTCGCAGTCGGGGTGATGTGCCGGCCGGCCCTGGACGCGGCCGCGGCGCTGGCGGGCGAAGGCTGGGACCTCACGGTAGTGAACTGCCGGTTTCTGAAGCCGATCGACCGGGCCACGCTGGAGGCGCTGACGCGCGAGCATCGGTTGCTCGTCACGATCGAAGACGGCACCGTGGTCAACGGCTTCGGGGCCTCGCTCACCGGCATCGTGCAGGCGAGCGCGCCCGAGGTGCGCGTCGTGGCGCTCGGCGTGCCGGACCGCACCTTCGAGCATGCCCCCCGCGCGCAGCAGCTCGAGGAGGTGGGCCTGACCGGGCCCGGCATCGCCGCTCGCGTCCGCGCCCTCGCCGCCGAGGAGTCGCTCACGCACTCATGAACGTCGGGGTCGTCGGCAACCCGAGCTACCGCGACCTCAAAGACCTGCTGGCGCATCTGGCGCAGGTCGCGCCGCGCCTCGGTTTCACGCTGTTCACCGAAGAGAGCATCGCGCCCCTCTGGCCGGAGCCGCCCCCGCCGTTGCTGGCGCGCTCGCCCCGGCTCGATTGCCTGGTCACGCTCGGCGGCGACGGCACGCTGCTGCGCGGCGCCCGCACCTTGAACGGCGGCAACACCCCCATCCTCGGCGTCAACCTCGGCCGGGTCGGGTTTCTCACCACCGCGACCTCGCAGACCCTCGACTGGGCGCTCGACGCCCTGGTGCGCGGGGCGTTCGCCACCGAGAACCGTCTCGCGCTCGAGCCGACGATCGTCGCGCGCGGCGGCACCCGCCGCACCGAGCCGGTGGTGCTCAACGACGTCGTGGTACACAAGGGCGGCGTGGCGCGCGTCATCCGGCTGCGCGTGTCGGTGGACGGCGAAGAGGTGGGCCAATATTCCGCGGACGGGATCGTGGTCTCCACGCCCACGGGCTCGACCGCGTACTCCCTCTCGGCCGGCGGCCCGATCGTGGTTCCGGGCGTGGACGCCATCGTCGTCGCCGCCATCTGCCCCCACACGCTGGCGGTGCGGCCTCTCGTCGTTCCCGCGCACGTCAACGTCACCGTCGAGCCGATCCCGCCGTGGACCGAAGACGTGCTCGTCTCATTCGACGGTCAGGTCGGCACCACCATGGAGCCGGGAGATCGCCTGGTGGTGCAGCGCGCCGACCGCCCGGTCCTGCTCGTCCGCCTCGGCCCCGAAGGCTTCTTCGCCCGCATGCGCAAGAAGCTGCACTGGGGCGACCTCTCCGACCGCGAGCGCCAGTAGTGCTGACGGAGCTGCGCGTCCGCGATCTCGCCGTCATCGCCGACGTCACGCTCCCCCTCTCCCCCGGTCTCAACGTCCTCACCGGCGAGACCGGGGCGGGGAAGTCGATGCTGGTGGACGCCCTCGCCCTGCTGCTCGGCGAGCGCGCGTCGTCTGACGTCGTACGCCCGGGGGCGCACAAGGCCGTGATCGAGGCAGCGTTTGAAGGGGTACCGCCCTTGACCGACCTTGGCGTGGAGCCGGAGGACGGGCGCCTCGTCTTGAAGCGCGAGATCAGCGCGGAAGGCCGTTCTCGGGCCTGGGTGAACGGCAGCCCAGCCACGGTGAGCGTGCTCGCCCAGCTGGGCGCGCTGCTGGTGGATCTCCACGGCCAGCACGAGACGCAATCGCTGCTCAGACCAGACGCGCAACGCGACATCCTCGACGCCTACGGCGACGCGGCCGTGGAGCGTACGGCGGTGCGGGATGCGCACGAGCGGCTGCGTGAGCTCGAGCGCCGTGACGCGGAGCTCAAGGCGCGCCGCGAGGAGGTCCAGCGTAAGGCCGACTACCTGCGTCACGTGATCCAGGAGATCGAGCGGGCCCAACCGCGCGTCGGCGAGCAGGAGACCCTCGAAACGGAGGCGAAGCGGCTCGCCCACGCGGAAGAGCTGGTCCGGCTCGCCCGCGAGCTCGAGGAGGCGCTCGACACCGCCGGGCTCGCCCGCGCCGCGAAGCTCGTCGCGGGGCTCGAGCGGCTCGATCCCGCCGCCGGTCAGTGGCGGCAGCTGCTCGATGGCGCGTTCGCGAACGTGGGCGAGCTGGCGCAGACGGCGCGAGACTATGCGGCCGGGATCGAGGCCGACCCCCGCCGGCTCGAGGACGTCGAACAGCGCCGGGATGTGCTGTTCCGTCTGACGCAAAAGTACGGGCCGACCCTCCCCGACGTGCTGGCGACGCGCGACCGCACGGCGCGCGAGCTCGACCTGCTCGATACCGCCGACCTGGACCTCCGGCAGATCGCCGAGCAGCGTGCGGCGGCGGCGGCCGAGTTCGCGCGCGCCTGCACGGCGCTGAGCGGGAAGCGGCGGCGGGGAGCCGAGCGCCTCGGTCACGCCGTGAACGAGCTGTTACCGGCGCTCGGTATGCCGGGCGGACGGTTCGCGGCCCATCTGGTGGCGCTCCCCGCTCCTCAGGGGAGCGGGGCGGAGGGAGTAGTCTTCGAGATTCAGCTGAACGTCGGGATGGAGGCCCGGCCGCTCGCCAAGGTCGCGTCGGGCGGCGAACTGTCGCGCCTGATGCTGGCGCTCAAGGTCGTTCTGGCGGAGCACGACGCGGTGCCGACGCTCGTGTTCGACGAAGTGGATCAGGGGATCGGCGGCCTAGTCGGGGGACGCGTGGGCGAAGCTCTGGCGGGCGTGGCCCGCGGCTCGGCGGGCTCGCGGCAGGTGCTCGTGATCACCCATCTTCCCCAAATCGCGGTCTGTGCGGATCACCACCTGGTCGTGGCGAAGGGCGCGACGCGCGGCCTCGCCACGAGCGACGTGCAGCTCGTGACCGGCGCGGCCCGCACCCGCGAGCTCGCCCGCATGCTGGGCGATGCCGACATGGGCACTGCGCTGCGCCACGCCGAAGAGCTGCTCAGAAAAGCTTCCGCGACGTCCGCAACACGATCCGGTACACCGGCGCCGCCGGCGTCACCCCGACGGTCCCGCCGCTGACGGTCTGCTCGATCGAAAACCCGCCCTCCATGGTCGGACCGACGTAGGTCACCGCCACCCCGAACCGGAGCCGCCGCTCTGCCGTGCCCACGTCGAGCAGGGCGGCGGACGTCGGGGCGCCCAAGCGTGCAGCGAGGTCGAGCGAGTCCTGCGCGGCGCGGAACGTATACCGGTCCTGCTGCTTGATCCAATAGCTCGCGGTCAGGCCCGCCGCGAACCGCGGGGTGAGCCGATAGAGCGGCGCGACATCCACGCCCGCGTAGTCTCCGGGGTCCCACGCGAGCGCGGCGGTGGCGGCGAAGGGCACGAGGATCGCCCCGAACGGTGCGACCCGGCGCACGCGCGTTCCGGGGCGCCGGATGCCGCCGCGCACGGCGACGTTCATCCACAACCGGCTCCCCACGAACAGCTCCTGAATGAGGCGCCCCTCGACGTCGGTCTGATGGTCTCCCAGCGACTGGCGCAGCCAATCGTCGTCCGAGTCACGCTGCGCGGTCGGCAGTCGCAGCAGCGCGACGAGTGCCGCCGCGTAGTGGGCACCCGCCGCCAGCCGATACTTCGCCGCGACCTCGATGTTCCCCAGCCCGAGTCGGAAGCTGCGGCGGTACGGGAGGCCCCGGTAGCCGAATCCGTTCGCACTGTCGACGATCGCGCCCGCGACGAGATCCGCGCTCAGCGTGTCGTGCGCCAGCAGGAACGCATCCCGGAAGCCGACAACGTTGAAGGCCGCCGAATCCCGTGTCTGCAGGTACGAGACTACCTGGGCGATGCCCCGCCCGCCGTCCGAGCTGTCGAGCGGCACGAACGGCGCGCCCGTCTGCCCGACGCCGTGCACCACCTCGTACAGCGCGGCGCGCACGGTGCGGGCCGAATCCAGGAACGCTTGCGCCGCGCACTGGCGGGAGGGCGGGCAGCCGTACCCGCCGCCGGCAATGTTGGCGTCGAGTCGCGCCAGGGTCGTGTCGAACTGCGTGAAGAAGGCGCCGTACTGGGCCCCCGAGTTCGCCACCGCAAACAGGGGGTTGAGTCCGAGGGTCGCGCCCTTGCTGGAGACGTGCAGCTGCACGCGCGTCGCCACGCGCACGATCGGCACCGACACGCTCAGCGACAGCCGGTCGCTGAGTCCCAGCTCGGCCGTGAAGGGAGTGGTGCGCCGCTCCTGGCGGACGCTCAGCAGGCTTTGGCCGAGGTTCGCGACGAAGCCCGGAACGCCCGACGCGACGCGCACGTCCTGCTCGAGCCGGGCGACGACGGGAATCGACGCCGCCCCGACCGTATCGCCGGTGAGTGGCAGACCCAACGGCAGGCGCGCGCCGTTCACGAACTGCGCGTCCCATCCGACGATCCGGGGGTCGAACGTCACCCGCAGCGTCCCGTGTCCTGCGACATCCGCGCGCTCGACGGCCTGAGCGGCGAGCATGGCCCCGCCCGTCAGGGCGGGACAGACGAGCACGAACGCTGTTCGAAGGGCTCGCATCAGCGAAACGGCATCCACCGGTGGGCGGATGCCGTTGTCGCTACCCCGCCGCACGGCTCGGGGTTCGCGTTAGGGCGTAATGGCCGGAACCGCCGTTCCGAACCACGCGTTGATCGTCTGCACGACCTTCTTCGCGATGAGGCGGTGCGCCGCGGTGCTGGGGTGCACCCCGTCGCACGAGAACGCCAACCCGAAGGGCGAGCCCGTGCAGGCGACGCTCGTGTTCGGGTACGGCGCGACCTGGCCGGGCACCGCCCGGACCGAATCGAGCGTCGGATTGACATCCCAGAAGCCGAAGTCGGCGCTGTCGGCCTTCGCTTGGGCCAGGATGTACGCGTTGTACGCCGTCACCGTAGCCGCCAGCTTAGCGAACTCGGCGGGCTGGACCGTCTGTACCTCCGTGCACGCCAGGGTGACGGTCGTGCTGGGGTTCGCCTGGGCCTGCCCGATGAGCGCGAGCCCGAACGGAAAGGGGACGAGCACTGAATCCCCTTGACCGCCCAGCGCCCGCGGCGCGCAGTTCGGCCCCACCGCGAAGTTCGTCGGAAAGGGGGACGGCGGCGTGTTCTTGATCGCGAAATACGTCTGCCCCGATGATAGGTAGGGGATCGCGGTCACGTTCTGGACGCCGATCAGTAGCCCCTTGGCGCCTGCGGCCTTGATCGAATCCATCACCTTGCGGTAGTCGCTCTGGAACGACGCGGTCGGGGTGATCAGCGTGCTATCGCCCGAGTTCACGGTAAGCACCGCGCCCAGCACGTCGTTGTCGCCGATCCACAGCGTGACGAAGGTCGGGTGCGCGGCGCGCATCGCCTGCACCTGCGTGCGCCCGCCCAGCACGATCTGCGTCAACCCGTTCGAGTGCGTCCCGGCGCCCGGCCCGTTCTGGAGCAGGTCGAGCACATGGGCGTCGGTCACCGCGACGTTGCTCACGTAGGGCGGGAGGGGATTAGTGCGGAACGCACACGTCGTGCTCGTTCCCCCGCCGACCCGTGCCCCCGTGAACACGTTGATGTAGCGCGGCGGGCATCCCGGCTCGGCGAGGCTCGGGTAGTAGAACCTGTTGCCGCCCATGACCGCGGCCACGAGCACGGGGTACGCGATCCGCTGAGACGAGTCGTCGATGCCCCCGGACTGAATCCCCATCGCGATGCTATTCCCCATCGACACGTAGCGTTGGAAGAGCGCGCCCCCAGTGTAGGCGGGCACGAGAGGCGTGAACAGCTCGTCCTGGTGACACGCCGCGGCCAGCGCGAGGCTCAGGCCGGCGGCGAGCAACGTACGGCGGTGCATCATCGTCGGCTCCTCTAGAACGCGTAGCTGAGCGAGAGCCCGAACAGCTCCGCGTGAAAGTTGTACACGCCGGTGTTCAGCCCGGTGGTCGGTACTTGATTGAAGATCGGCTCGCGCGTGCGGCCGCGGCGATCGTTCTGCTTGATGTATTGCAGCGCCACGTCGGCCGTGAAGTGCGGCGCGAGCGCCACCGTGAACCCGCCCGTGAACTCGTTGCGGTTGCCCTCGGGCAGGAGCGGCGTCACCGTCTCGGGAGGCGCGGCCCCCTGATGGTACAGATATCCACCCCGCAACGTCCACTTCGCGTTCTTCACCCATTCGGCCGCCACGCGGAAGCCGTTGGTGTTGCGGTAGCTCTCGTACAACACGCGGTTGAGGAGTGGGTTGGCGAAATTGATCTTCACCACGGAGAACCGCTTGCCCCAGCGCGTGAACTGATAGTCACCGAACAGCGTCCACTGGCTCCCCGCCTTGTAAGCGATTCCGAACACCAGCTGCTCGGGGTTTGTGATCGTGGTTGTGACGGTCTGTGTGGTCAGCGTGTTCTGGAAGATCCCCAAACCCTGCAACAGGGCATCGACCGGCGTCCCCGCGTGAATGGTGTCCGGAGGAGCACTTGGGAGGATAATGTCCGCCGGTACGACGAGGCCCGTCGGCACTTGCGTGAACGTCCCCGTACCGGAGTAGTCGAACTTCGCGTGCATCAAGTAGCGGCCGCCGATCGACAGGTTGTCGTTGATCTTGATGATCCCGCCCCAGTGCGCCGTGACGGTGGTCTTGCTGGCCTCGAGGTGGGCGTTCGC
>Ga0066658_10000718_pt1 | contig 11762 bp, 10 predicted proteins | sample GraSoiAngelo_107_FD_75174 | JGI IMG/M metagenome (GOLD analysis project Ga0066658, IMG submission 75174) | Grasslands soil microbial communities from the Angelo Coastal Reserve, California, USA - 14_0903_09_30cm | ecosystem: Environmental > Terrestrial > Soil > Grasslands | place: USA...
CGTGCGCATTTGCTGAACGGCAGGGACTACCGCAGCCTCACGCTGATTGACCCCGTGGCGCTGTCACCGTGGGGTTCGCCGTTCGTCGACCATGTGCGCCAGCACCAAGCGGCATTCCGCGGCGTCCCGGCCTACATTCACCAGGCGATCGTTTCGGCCTACATCCGCGCTGCCGCTCAGCGCGTCATGTCGGACGAGGAGATAGCGCCGTATCTTGCGCCGTGGCTGGGCGAAGTGGGCCAGGCAGCCTTCTATCGCCAGATCGCGCAGATGGATCAGAAATACACCGACGAGGTCACGCCGCGCTATGGCGAAGTACGCTGTCCGACCTTGATCCTGTGGGGCGAGCAGGATCGCTGGATCCCGATCGAGCGCGGCGGGCAGCTGCAGCGAGCGATTCCCGGCTCACGCTTCCGCGCCATTGCCAACGCCGGACACCTGGTGCAGGAAGACGCCCCCGAGGCCATCGTGGCGGCACTGCTGGGCTTTCTGACCGGCTAGTCTCGCATCCACAGCGACGCACATCGCCTGCGCCGTTTCACCACTGGGGCGGGACGGTTTCCACCTGCACCTGCGGCGCCGGTCCCGGTGCGCCCGCGCCGCTCCTGTTGGACAGATGGATGCGGTTGAGAAACGGTTGCGCCTGCGGGTCCACCGTAACCACGATGGTTCCGGCCGCCCCGCCATTACCGGGATGACCGTCGAAGCCGTTGCGACCATCGTGACCAGCGAATCCGTTCGGAAAGCCGGTGCCGCCGCTGCCGCCGCGCCCACCGCGGCCCCCGGAGCCGCCGCGACCACCTTGCCCGCCATTCGCATCGATCGAGAGCGTGCCGCCCGCGGGATCGACCAGGAAGAGCTCCCCGTGGGCGGAGCTGGCGGCGCGCACCTGCAGCAGCGGGCGCGGTCCCGGCCGCAGAGTCACCCAGACATGGACCGCTTGCCCCGGCTCGCCGTCGCCGCCATTTGACCCGTCACCCCCGTCGGAGCCGTCCGAGCCGTTGCCTCCCGCGCTCGGGTTGGTGAGATCGATGGAGCCGGAGCTGCCCGCCATACCGTCCGAGCCATTGATGCCGTCCATGCCGGGGCTCCCAGCACGGCCGGAAAAGTGCGCGGCGAAGGCCACGTCATAGCGCACCGGGATGTCCAGATCCGTAACGGCGTCAGGATGACCGAGGGCACTGATATGCACGTGCGGCACACGGCCGTCGCTGATGCGCGGATCTGCCGGCAGGCAGACGACGCCCTTGCGGTCTACCTGCACGACCTGCGCCTCGTAACTGAAGCTGTCGAACAGCACCTTGCCCTGGCCTGGTCCGACGGTAGCGAGTTTCTGGCCGTCGGCGGTGTCGGCGATGATCACCAGGCGGCCGCGGCCTCCGGGACTCAGGGCCGGCTGCGGTGAAAGCGATGCGGCGAGGCCGGTGACCGGGACCCGGTCCAGTCGCGTGCGCAGATGCAGCCCGATCGCGATGGATTCGCACCCCTCGAGTGCGAGCACCCCAAGGACACCGAGGCCGGCAACGACAGCAGGAATGCGCCGTCGGGACGACATAACACTTGACACAAGATGCTGGCGCGGCGTAGCGCAGTCAAGTCAAGAACTGTCAGCGCGAGGCCGCGCCGCGGCGCGCGCAGAAGGCCTGTGGGCGCCGTCCGGAGACGCTAGACGTTCGAATCCGGAAACGACGCCTTGCGCCGCGTGATGTAGTCGAGCAGCGCCTCGTCCACCGCCGGATCGAGCGGCGGCGCTTGGTACTGCTCCAGCTGACGCTTCCACAAGGCGTTGGCGCGCTGCGCCATGTCCTTGCCGCCTTCCGCTTCCCACTGCTCGACGCTGTTGTTGTCGGCGAGCGGCGAACGGTAGAACGCCGTCTGAAAGTTCGCCTGGGTGTGCGCGCAGCCGAGGAAATGCTTGCCGGGACCGACTTCGCGGATGGCATCGAGCGCCTGACCGTTGTCCGTCAGGTCGACGCCGGCCAGCAGCGTATGCATCATGCCCGCCTGGTCGGTGTCCATGACGAACTTCTCGTAGCCCATCGCGAGGCCCCCCTCGAGCCACCCGGCGGTATGCAGCACGAAGTTGACGCCGCCCAGACAGGTCGGAATGAGGGTGTTGGCGGACTCATAAGCCGCCTGCGCGTCCGGGATCTTCGCAGCGCACAATGCCCCGCCGGAGCGGAACGGGACTCCCAGCCGCCGCGCCAGGGCCGCCATGCAATACAGGACCAGCGCCGGCTCGGGCGTACCGAAGGTCGGCGCCCCTGACTGCATTGACAGCGACGACGCGAAACTGCCGAGCACCACCGGCGCGCCCGGATTCACCAGCTGCGCGAGCGCCATGCCGGCGAGCGCCTCGGCGAGCGTCTGCGCCACGGTGCCCGCCACGGTCACCGGCGACATGGCGCCGGCGAGGATGAACGGCGTGACGATGGTCGCCTGGTTCGCCCGCGCGTAGGTCTTCAACGCCCCCAGCATGGTCGCATCCCAGGTGAGCGGCGAGTTGGCGTTGATGAGACTGATGATGCAGGTGCGTGGCTTGCCGGTCGCGGGATCGGTGTAGGTGTCCCCGAACAGGATCCGGGTCATCTCGACGGTGTCGCGTGCCCGATCCGGATGGGTGACCGAGCCCATGTACGGCTTGTCGCTGTACTTCATGTGGCTGTACACCATGTCGAAGTGCCGCTTGTTCACCGGCAGGTCGACCGGCTCGCAGATGGTGCCGCCGGAGTGATGCAGTGAGGTCGCCATGTAGGCGAGCTTCACGAAATTGCGGAAGTCCTCGATGCGGGCGTAGCGCCGGCCCTCGTCGAGGTTGCGCACGAACGGCGATCCGTAGGCGGGCGCGAACACCGTGCGGTTGCCGCCGATCACCACGTTGTGCGCGGGGTTGCGCGCGTACTGGGTGAATTCCTTCGGCGCCGAACGCCGGACGATGCTGCGGCACAGGCCGCGTGGAAAGCGCACCCGCTCGCCCTGGATCTCAGCACCCGCGTCCTTCCAGAGCTTGAGCGACTCCGGATCCTCGCGGAAATCGATGCCGATCTCCTCGAGGATCGTGTCGGCGTTGTGCTCGAGCAGCTCCAGTCCTGCGCTCCCCAGCACCTCGTAATACGGGATGTTGCGGGTGATGTACGGCACGAAGGCGTGGCTGCGCGCGGTGCGCGCCGCGATCTTGGCATCACGGCCGCTGGGGCGGCGGGATCGCGCGGGCTGACCTGGCTGTTGGTGCTCGTCCATTAGGGCGTCCTGTGGGTCTTAAGCCCCATTATGGTCACGCGCCACCGCAGGAACTGATCGATTTGCGGCATGCACTTCTCCGGCAGCGCCACGCCCGCAGCCGCGGGAGCCCCACAACCGCCTCAGTGCTCCACGCCCACGGTCGTCGCGCTAGGATGGCGCCATGGCCGAAGCCGACATCGCCGCCGCGCTGCGGACCTTCCTGCCCGAGGATTGCGTGCTGTCCCGGGAAGAGGAACGCCGCCCCTACGAGTGCGACGGGCTGACGGTGTTCCGCCAGCTCCCCGGCGTCGTGGTGCTGCCGCGCACCGAGCAACAGCTGCAGCAGGTGCTGCTGACCTGCAGCCGGCTCAAGGTGCCGGTGGTCGCCCGCGGCGCGGGCACCGGCTTGTCCGGGGGCTCGACGCCGCACGCGCAGGGTGTGCTGCTGTCGTGCGCGCGGCTGAACCGCATCCTGGAAATCGATGCGCACGAGCGCATCGCACGGCTCGAGCCGGGAGTGCCCAACCTGCGGGTCTCCGAAGCGGCTGCCGTGCATGGCCTGTACTACGCGCCCGACCCCTCCTCCCAGGTCGCCTGTTCCATCGGCGGCAACGTAGCGGAAAACTCCGGCGGGGTTCACTGCCTCAAGTACGGCCTGACGGTGCACAACGTGCTCGGCGTCCGCGGCTACACCATGGAAGGAGAGCCGCTCGAATTGGGCGGCCGTGCGCCGGACGGTCCGGGCCTGGACCTGCTGGCGCTCGCGATCGGCTCCGAGGGCCTGCTGATGATCGTCACCGAGGTGACGGTGAGGCTGATTCCGCGGCCGCCCTGTGCCCAGCTGGTCATGGCCTCGTTCGCCGACGTGCACAGCGCCGGCACCGCGGTTGCCGCGGTGATCGCCGGCGGCATCATTCCTGCGGCGCTGGAGATGATGGACCGCAAGGCGACCGCCGCGGTCGAGCCCTTCGCGCACGCCGGGTATGACCTCAGCGCGGCCGCGATTCTGCTGATCGAGGCGGATGGCACGCCCGAGGAAGTCGCCGACCAGGTGCGCGAAATCGAGCAGGTGCTGCGCAGCGCCGGCGCCCGCACGCTGCGGGTGTCGGGCTCGGAGGCAGAGCGCCTGCGCTGGTGGTCCGGGCGCAAGAACGCCTTCCCCGCCGCCGGGCGCCTGTCGCCGGACTACTACTGCATGGACGGCACCATTCCGCGCCGGCATGTCGGCGAGGTCCTGCAGGCGATCGAGCGCATGGAGGCGCGTTACGCGCTGCGCTGCATGAACGTGTTTCACGCCGGTGACGGCAACCTGCACCCGGTGATCCTGTTCGACGCCAATGACCACGACTCATGGGAGCGGGCCGAGCGCTTCGGCGCCGAGATCCTCGAGCTGTGCGTGCAGCTCGGCGGGACCATTACCGGCGAGCACGGGGTCGGCGTCGAGAAACTCAACTCCATGTGCGTGCAATTCTCCCCCGCGGAGCGCGCGGCCTTCGCCGCCGTGAAGGAGGCGTTCGACCCGGCGGGACTGCTCAATCCAGGCAAGCTGATCCCAACGCTGGCGCGCTGCGCGGAGTACGGCAGGATGCGCGTGCACCACGGCGCGCTGCCGCACGCGGATCTGCCGCGCTTCTAGCAACGCCCGATGGCCGCGACCGCCGACGCCGTGCTGGCTGAGTTGCGTGAGCGGGTGAGCGCCGCGCACCGCACGCGCCAGGCCCTGCGGTTGAAGGGTTCCGGCACCAAGGACTTCTACGGCGAGAGTCTCGCGGGGGAGGTGCTCGAGCTGCGCGCTCACCAGGGCATCGTCGACTACGAGCCCTCGGAGCTGGTCATCACGGCCCGTTGCGGCACGCCCTTGTCGCAGATCGAGGCTGCGCTCGCCGCCCACGGCCAGTTTCTCGCTTTCGAGCCGCCGGCGTTCGGCGCCGACCCGACCCTCGGCGGCGTGATCGCCGCCGGCCTGTCGGGACCGCGACGTGTGTACGCCGGCGCGGCGCGCGATTTCGTGTTGGGAGCGAGACTCCTGAGCGCCAACGGTGAGTTGCTGCGCTTCGGCGGGCAGGTGATGAAGAACGTCGCCGGCTTCGACGTCTCGCGGCTGCTGTGTGGCTCGCTCGGCATCTTGGGCGTCATCACCGAGGTTTCACTCAAGGTGCTGCCACGGCCCCGCGCCGAGCAGACCGTGCGGCTCGAGTTGACGGCTGCGGCCGCGGTGGAATCCTTCAATCGCTGGTCGGCCCTCGGCCTGCCGATCTCCGGCGGCGCCTGGTGGCAGGACAGTGCCTGGGTGCGGCTCTCCGGGGCCCCGCCGGCGGTACGCTCCGCGCGCGAGCGCATCGGTGGCGAAGCCATCGACGCGGCCAGCGCGCAGGCCCGGTGGGATGCCCTGCGGCACTGCCAACTACCCCTGTTCGACAGCCGCGTCATCTGGCGGCTGTCGGTGCCCGGTGCAGCCCCGCCGCTCAGCCTGCCCGGTGAGCCCCTGATCGACTGGGGCGGCGCGCTGCGCTGGTATGCGGACCCTGCGGCGGGTGCCGATGTGCGCGGCGTGGCCAGCGCGGCAGGCGGGACGGCGCTGTGCTGGCGGGGCGCCGCGCCCGCTGGACGCTTCCACCCGCTGCCACCCGTGCTCGCCCGGCTGCACCGCCGGCTGAAGGAGCGTTTCGACCCGCACGGGATTTTCAACCCGGGGCGTCTGCTCGCCGGGCTGTGACGACGCCGCACGCGGTACCGGGCCTCGGGGCACGGTCCGTCTATGAAAGGCGACACGATGCGTGCGGCTGCGACGCGGACGATACTCGCCGCGGAACCCGAGGGAGGAGCTGTATGTTCAGGTCATCGGCCCCACGCACCGCTGCGGCCCTGTCCGCTTGCGCCCTCTTGCTGAGCTCTTGCGGCGGGGGAGGCTCCGCATCGATGTCGACCTTGAACCTCGGACTGACCGACGCACCGGTCAGCGGCGTCAGCAAGCTATGGATTCAATTCACCGGCGTCGAGGTCAAGCCGGCCGGCGGCAATGCGATTGACTTCATGTTCTCGCCGGAAAAGGGCTTCGATCTGCTGAGTCTGCAAGGGGGCACCACCGCCACGTTTCTCAACGACACCGCAATTCCCGCAGGACAGTACCAATGGGTGCGTCTGATGGTGGATACGAAGCCCGGCGCGTCCTACGTGATGGACTCCACCGGCCAGCACGACCTGACGATCCCTAGCGGAGCTGAGACGGGTCTCAAGCTCATTCAGGGCTTCACCATGCCGGTCGGCGGCGTAGCGAGCTTCACGGTCGACTTTGTCCTGAGCAAATCCCTGATCGCGCCGCAGGGCCTGTCTCCCGACTACCTTCTCAAGCCGGTTCTTCGGCTGCTCGACAACACTCAGGTGGGCACGATCAGCGGGACCTTCATGGCGTCGACTCTGTCGGCACAATCCAACTGCGGCACGCGGCCGCCGGTCGTCTATGTCTATACGGGAGCCGGCGTTCAAGCAGACGACATCTACAACCCGCCAACCGGCACGACCGACATGGACCCGGCCTCGTCGGCGGAGCCCTTGACCACCGCGACCGCGGCGCTCAATTCGATGAACGACTACGCGTACAGCATGGCGTTCCTGCCGGCCGGGACCTACACCGTGGCGTTCACGTGCGATCCGGACGATCCGACGGTCGATGAAGACACGCTCACACCGGATCCCATCCATTTCAAAATCTATCCGCAAGCAGTTGCCGTCACGACGAACATGACGACGACGGTCAATTTCTAAAGGTTGATCGTCCCCCGGCCAAGCTCGATGACGTCGCCGCTCACGAAGATCTGGCGCTCCCCGTCCACCCGCAGCCGCAGGGCCGACGGGCGTCCGATGTACTCGCCCTGAGAGATTTCGAACTCGCACGGCAGCGCGTGGCCCATCGCGAGACACCAGCCGCCCAGATTCGCCGTCGCCGACCCGGTCGCCGGATCTTCCAGCGCCGTACCACCATGGGGGAAGAAAAAGCGCGCCAGGAGCCCGGCGCCGGACGGCGCAAACACATACGCCATGCTGCGGCCGTCGACGCTCGGCAGCTGCGCCAGCAGATCGGCGCGCACCCGCAGGCGCCGCACCGCGGCCTCGCTCGTCAGCGGCACGATGAGCTGCTCCGTGCCCGCGTTCACCCACAGCGGCCGCTCCCCTATGTCGTGCTCGTCGAGTCCCAGCATCGCCGCCAGTGTCAGGCGCGGCTCCTGCACCTCGCGCCAGCTGGGGGCCTTGGCCTGGAGGGTCCAGCGGTCACCGCTGGCGTGCACCGTGATGATCCCCGCGGGCATCTCCAGGGTGAGCCGGTCTCCCGCCAGACCGAGCGCGCGGCACACGTGCGCCGTGCCGAGCGTCGGATGGCCGGCGAAGGGCATTTCGTAGCTGGGCGTGAAGATCCTCACCCGGGCGCTGGCGCGCTCCGAGGGCAGGATGAAGGTGGTCTCCGAGAGGTTGAACTGCAGCGCCAGCGCCTGCATTCTGCCGGCATCGAGCTCCTGGGCCCGCTCGAACACGCACAGCGGATTGCCGCTCAGCGGGGCGCGTCCGTGTGTGAACACGTTCACGATACGGTAGGCGTAGGCGCTCATTGCGAAGCGAATTCTATCCTCACACCGACGCGATCACAGCCATGATGACCGAGTTGCTGTTCCGGGACGACGCTTATCTCAAGACCGCTACCGCACGGGTACTGGCCGCCGGCGAGCGCGGCATCGAGCTCGACCGCACTGTGTTCTACCCGCAGGGCGGCGGGCAGGCGGGCGACACCGGCACACTGCTGCGGGCCAGCGGCGAACGCTTAGGCGTAACCGATACCCGCAAGGGGGAGACACCCGATCGCGTCCTGCACATCGTGGCGCCCGGCAGCTCCCTGCCGCAGCTCGGGGAGGCGGTCGCGCTGGAGATCGACTGGCAGCGCCGTTACCGACTGATGCGTCTGCACACGGCACTGCACCTGCTGTCGTGCGTGATCGTGGCGCCGGTCACGGGCGGCAACATCGTCGCCGACAAGGCGCGCCTGGATTTCGACATCGAGCTCAGTCTGCTCGACGCCGCGCGGATCGAGAGCAAGACCAATGCGTTGATCGCCTCGGGTCTCGCCACCGAGAGCGTCTGGATCACCGACGCCGAGCTCGACGCCCAGCCGGAGCTCGTCAAGACCATGAGTGTGCAGCCGCCGCGCGGCGCCGGCCGGGTGCGGCTGCTGAGGATCCCGGGAATCGACCTGCAGCCGTGTGGCGGCACGCACGTCGCCAACATCGCCGAGATCGGCGCAATCCGCGTGTTGCGGATCCGCAGCGAGGGCAAGCACAACAAGCGCGTGGAGATCGCGCTCACTGGTAGCGGCTGACCTCGAGGCCGTTGCCGACCGCGAGCAGCACCGAGCTCATATCGGCGGCGGCACGCACCCGCTGCCGGTAGGCGCGCGCGTCGGCCCGTGCGCTCTCAGGCTGCAGCATGTTGTCGGCGACGATGATCGCACCCTGCGCCAGCTTCGGATGCAGCAGCTCGAACACCGGCACGTACAGATTCTTCCACAGGTCGATCAGCGCGAAATCGAACGGTCCTGCGAGCTGCCCGAGCGATGCGAGCGCATCGCCGACGCGAAACTCGACGTATTGCGCGAGCCCGGCGCGCGCCAGTTGCGCGCGCGCATACTCGGTCTTGGCCGCCTGCAGCTCGAGCGAGACCACCTTGCCGCCGACCGCCCGCGCCGCCTCCGCGAGCCAGGTCGTGGAGTAGCCGTACGAGCTGCCCACTTCCAGGATGCGGCGGGCCCCGCCTTCCTTGACCAGCAGATTCATCAGCGTGCCAGCTGCCCGGCCCACGGGCAGCAGCATCTCATCGCGCCGCCGCATGCTTTCCTCGGCAGACAGCGTGCTCCAGAGCTGCTCCTCGCGGTGCGCCCGGGTTTCGTACTCCTCGAGTACCACCCACACCGCCTGGTCCATCGATCCCGGATCCCGCATGCTCACTCCTTGATCGTCACAGCGCACCGGAGAAATACTCCTGCAACGAGGCGACCCCCAGCCGCTTCGCTTCGAACAGACTCTCGAGATGCTCGCGCGAGTTGACCAGGCCGCGCGCGCGCAGGATGCCGTGCTCGTCGAGCAGCGCGGCGAAGGGCAGGCGGCCGACCTGGTACGCCAGCCCCAGGGCCGCCGACACCACGTACGGAATGCCGTCGAGCCCCTGGCTGCGCACGAACTGACGCTGCTCGAGGGTGTCGCCGTCGCTCGCCAGGATCACGTCCATCCAGGCGCGCTCGTCCTTACCGCTGGACTTGACCGCCGGCAGCAGGGACTTGCACACCGGGCAGGTCGGAGACACGAACAGCAGCAGCGTGCTGCGGCCGTCCGCTCGTGCGGCACCCACCCGGTGGGCATGCCCTTCGAGATCGGCCACTTCCAGGATCGGCGCCGGCTCACCGACCGCCGGGCCGCGATTGAGCATGAGAGCACCGGCCGGCGCAATGCGCTCGTGCAGCACGCCCAGCTGCCGCACCAGCGCCAGTACGACGACCGACAACAGCAGCACCAGAATCCACAGCACGACATTGGAGACCGCCAGCGCCGTCATCGTGAGCCTCGCAACGGGGCGGTACGCGGCGTGACCTGGGCGAGCAGCCGGTCGAGGCTCATATATAAGAGTGCGGCGACCGCGGTCCCCGCCCCGATGGTGACGGCGTCGGCCGCCGCCATCGGCCGTACGATCCAGGGCAGCAGCATCGGCGCGAGCAACCCCGCCAGCAGCAGATTGCGCCACGCCATCCAGGCGGCAATCGGCCGCCGCGCGTGCGGGCCGCCGCAGCCGCAGGCCAGATCGCGGCGGCCGCGCTGCAGGTTGATCGCGATCGCAGCAGCGTAAGCCACCAGCAGCGCCGCGCCCGCAGCGCCCGCGCCGGCACGCGAGCGACGCGCGAGCAGTCCCACGCCCACCGTCAACTCGAGCGCCGGCACCAGCCATGACAGGCGCGCAACGCCATCCGGCAGCAAGCGATAGGCGCGAAACACCTCGGCAAAGCCTTGCAGACTGCGCAGCTTGTCGAGCGCGGCGCTCACGAACAGCAGCGCGAACGCTCCGGCGAGCATGGCGCCGACGGCCGGGTCGATCATGGTGCGCACATCATAAACCACCGACCCGTGTAGTATCGCCGCACGCCGCGTATGCCAACGGGTCCGCCTCATGAACGCCCTGCATCTGCCGAACGCCGAATTCCGCTCCCTGGCCGCGCGCGTGACGGACCTCGCCGCCGACCTGCTCGCCGGACTCGACGAGCTGCGGGCTTTCCCAGCCGTGCGCGGCGAGCAGGTGGCGCGGGCATTCGAGGCGCCGCTGCCCGAGGAGGGTCTGCGGGCTGGCGCGCTCGATGCCCTGGGCGAGGTGCTCGCCCTGTCGCGCGCGCCGACACCACGCTTCTACGGATACGTGCTCGGCTCGGGTGAGCCGGTGGCCGCGCTCGCGGATCTGCTGGCGAGCATCCTCAATCAGAACGTCACGGCCTGGCGCTCGGCGCCGGCGGCGGTGACCATCGAGCGGCAGATCGTGCGCGGCCTCGCGGGCGCGCTCGGCTGCGAGGGGTTCAGCGGCAGCCTGTGCGGCGGCGGCTCCATGGCCAACCTGATGGGTCTCGCGATGGCGCGCGAAGCGCGACTGCCCGCCAACGAGTCCGGCGCGCAGCCCGGCGTGGTGTACGCCTCGAGCGAAGTGCACATGTCGATCCTCAAGGCGATGGCCGTGCTCGGACTGGGGCGCGAGAACCTGCGGCTGATCGGCGCGGATGAAGCCTATCGCCTGGACCCGCAGGCGCTGCGCACCGCCATCGCCGCGGACCGCTCAGCGGGACGCACGCCCCTGGCCGTGGTCGCCACCGGCGGTAGCGTCAACACCGGCGCGATCGATCCGCTGCCGCAGATCGCCGCGGTGTGCCGCGAACAGCAACTGTGGCTGCATGTGGACGGCGCGTACGGCGCGCTGGCGGCGCTCGCCATCCCGGAACGGTTCACCGGCCTGAGTGCTGCGGACTCCCTGTCGCTGGATCCTCACAAGTGGCTCTATCAGCCCCTCGACTGCGGCATGCTGCTGTTTCGCAGCGCGCACGCGGCGCGCACCGCGTTCTGCTGCAGCGGCGACTATGCCAAGTCGCTCGCCGAGGACCCGCTGGAGTCGTTCGCGTTCTTCGACGAATCGCTCGAGCTGTCACGGCGCTTCCGGGCGTTGAAGTTATGGTTGTCGCTGCGTTACCACGGGCTGGCGGCGTTTCGCAGCGCGATCCGCAGCGACCTGCGACATGCGCAGAATCTCGCCGAGCTCATCCGCGGCACGGCGAGGCTCGAGCTGCTCGCGCCCGTCGAGCTCAGCGCCGTGTGCTTCCGCTACCGCTCGGGCGCGCCGGGTGCCGCAGCTGATCGGTTGAACGCAGCGATCCTCAGGCGCGTCATCGAGCGCGGACGGGTGTACCTGTCCAACGCGACGCTGCGGGGACGATTCGCGCTGCGCGCGTGCTTCGTCAATCACCGCACCAC
>Ga0066658_10000721_pt1 | contig 11744 bp, 8 predicted proteins | sample GraSoiAngelo_107_FD_75174 | JGI IMG/M metagenome (GOLD analysis project Ga0066658, IMG submission 75174) | Grasslands soil microbial communities from the Angelo Coastal Reserve, California, USA - 14_0903_09_30cm | ecosystem: Environmental > Terrestrial > Soil > Grasslands | place: USA...
AGGAAGTAACCGCTTATGTCCTGGATCGTCCCAGCCGAAAACAGATCTGTGTTGTATTCGACCGAGCACAGCAGCTTGTCGCCCACTTCGGAGATAAAGAGCGCAAAATCGAATTTAGCGGTGCCGGTATGTCCGTCGAGACTCTGCGACGCACCGACCGGCGATTCCGCTGCTCCCGCCATCAGCCCTTCGAGCGTGGGAAGGTTCTGAAGAGAGAACAGTACCTGTATCAACGGCCCGTGACTGAGATCGCGCTTGGGATTCAACTCGAGCACCAGCTTCTCGAACGGCATGTCCTGGTGCTCGAAGGCTTCGATGGTTGTATTCTTGACTTCGGACAGGAGATCGACGAACCGCTGATTGCCCTCCATTCGCGCTCGCAGCACCAGCGTGTTTACAAAGAGACCTATCAGGTTTTCTACGTCGGCGCCTTTGCGGCCCGCGATAGGGGTCCCCAGCAAGACATCCTTGTGTCCCGTTAGCCGATATAGCAGCACCGCAAAAGCCGACACCAGGGTCATGAAAAGCGTAGTTTCGCGATCGATGGTTATTTCCCTGATCGACGCGGTCAGATTAGCCGGGATTTCGAATTCATGGATGTGGCCATTGAAGGTTTGCTTCAACGGACGAGGATAGTCGCAGGGGATTTCGAGTAGAGTGGTCGCGTCGTCGAGCTGCTTGATCCAGTACTGTTTGAGGCGGTCCAAACCCTGGCCTTCGAGCTTCTCGCGCTGCCACACCGCATAATCCGCGTATTGAATTCGCAGCTCGGGAAGCGAGGCGGGCCTGCCCCCCAGCTCCTCTTGATAAAGCGCCGCCAGCTCACGCTGAAAGACCCCGATCGACCAGCCGTCGGCGACGATGTGATGAATCGTCGTTATGATGGTCGTTTCTCGCGCGGTTGCAACCAGCATTACCCGAAACAGGGGCGCCTTGCTCAGATCGAAAGGCGTGCTGGTGACCTGCGTGCAAATCGTCTGCAGCTTCTCCGCCGCCGATCGCGCGTCCAAACGGCTGAGATCTTCCCAATCGACTTCGACCGACAGCTCGGCATAGATGGCCTGCTTTGGCTTGCCAGCGGCCTCCATAAAACATGTTCTCAGCGACTCGTGCCTGGCAATCAGCCTGTTCACGGCTTTATTGAACGCGCTGCGATGAATCGAACCTTTCACGGTCGAGATATAAGGAATGTTGTAGATCGCGGCGCCCGGCTCGAGTTGATCCAAAAACCAAAGCCGTTCTTGAGAATATGAGACTGGCGGCGCGAATACATCCTGATTTCCCGTTCTCTCAATTTTCATAAACTCATTCCCTGTCGTTCGGCCCACTGCGCCTGATGCTTAGCTATCCACGTCTGAAAGCTGAACTCTGTATTTCTCCCTCGATACAGCTTTGAAATCGGGGCCCTTTGGCCGAATGTCGGCGTTTTTCATTTCGGCCGCGATCAACTGCGCAACCGCGCGCGTGGTCGGCTTTCTAAAGAAGTTCTGCACGGACAAATCGACGCCGAATTCGTCTCGTATGCGAGTTATAAGAAGCGTGGCTTTTAACGAGTTGCCTCCTCGGGCAAAGAAGCTCTCATCATCGTCGACATCGTCCAGTTGCAGCGCTTCCAGCCAGATGCCTCTCAACTGTTTGTGAATCTCCTCGTCCTCGACGCTGCGAGCCTCGTCTTTCGGTTCGCGCGATGTCACGAACCGGCCAATCAACACATCCCGGTCTATCGCCCCGTAAGCAGTGAGCGGGAACTCGTCCATCACAATGAAGCGATCAGGAATCAGGTCGACGCCGTCGCGGTACACAAGAAAATCCCGAGCAGTTTCGGGGGTAATCTGATCGACGGCGCTAAGGATGAAAGCAACTACAAGGCTGTCGGAATCCAGCTCTGACCTTATTGTGATTACTTCAGCGGCCCGGATATCTTCGTGCTGACAGAGTGCGGCTTCAAGGATGGTCAATTCGACGGAGCATTCATACTTGATGAAGCGATGATCTTCGCCCCTCAGCCACTTGATGCGGCCGCCCTCGAATTGCGCTGCTTTGAGCCCGGTGCTAATCGCGGCCGAAGTCTCCGGAAGCAGGCGTCTCACATACAGTTCGCCTTTGCCGTGAAAAGGAGCAGGCTCGCCGATCTTGTTCAAGACCCGGTGTTCAAAACCGGGAATGGCTTCCGCGACCGCGACGCCGTCAGACGCGACCGCGGCGCCGTCAGATTCCACGGATTCAGGCTGGAACGGAAACGCGGTTGTCCAGATTCCAATCGCGGGATTCGCATACAATCCGGTCACCCGCGCATTGGGGAAACGCTGCGTCAGCTTGCCGGCCAAACTCGGACTCTGCTTCTCACCGCTCAGTAGAATATTCCGCGGCCCCTGAAGGTTCTCTACTTCGGCGTTCGAGGCGAGAAGGCTCGAGAGCAGGTTCTGCGCGAGCGGCGTGGGCAGATCCCATACCGTTATCCGCGGAGCCATCAGGCGTTCTGCAAACAACGAAGACTCCCTGAGACTGGAAGCATCGGCGATTTCCACGCCGGCCCCTGCCATCAGCATCCCCAAAGTGTCGTATAGCTGTTCGCAGCCTCCGATACTCGGCGATAGCAGGCAGCGGTCCTGCGCGTTGATTCCGCACCGAATGTTGAGCCACTGAAATACAGCGAGCATTTCAATATGGCTTATCGAGGTTATAGACAAATTGTCGTCGCGGTTGTCGACCAGGACACAAGCCGTGCCCGAGCGTTCATCGCCCTTGCCATTTTCGCCGTCACGCACGCCGCCAACGGTTTCCAGGGCGACTCGCTCGGAGCCCGCATCAGGCAGAGCGCTATCATCCGCGCCGGCCGTTGAAGCGCTTCGATCCCTCGCGATCCGCAGCGACGGAGCTCCATTCCCATTTGCCTGTGTCGAGTATTCGATTGTGATCCAGTGCCTAACGCTCGTTAAGCTGTCGCGAAATTGCTGGAGATCCGCGACCATATCGCGATGACATACAACACATTCACAGTCGAGCGCTCCGAGCACTTCGTCGATCGGCCCCTTGATTGAAAGCAGTTTGATAGGCGCAAAAGCGGCGCCGGCCTTCATCACCGCGAGCATGCTTACAATCATCTCCGTGCCCGCGTCCATCAAGACGGCGACCGGCTTTCGCGCGTCGAGTCTCAAACTCGCAAGAACTCCCGCAAGTTCATCCGCCTGCTGATTGAGCTCCCGATATGTCGTGACGCGATTATCCTGGACAACCGCGACATTCTCAGGGTGCTCGGCTGACTGCGTCTCTATAAGCCCATGAATGCTTATGCTCTTGAATTGCGATATGTCCGTTTCAGCGGGTGAAGGCGAGACTTCAGCCGGACGAGCTGTATCGGCGTAGGGCCTCAGATCGGCGATTCGCGTCGCCATCTTGCCGAGCCCCTGATACAAAATAGCGCTGAACGACTTGAAGAAATATCGAATCGTCGATTCGTGGTAGATACGGTTGTCGAAGCGAAATACGGCCCTGGTCTTTCCCGCGACGGTATCAAAAAGAACAACCACGTCGCATTGACTATCGGAGGATTCCTCGTTGAATCCGACCATCGACGCGATCATCGAAAGCTGTTTCGGCCTGCGCTCGTCGGGGATATCGAGGAGCATGCGCGAGAATGGATATTGTTGATTCTTGTAGGCGTTCGAGAGGAGTTCCTTGGTAGCAAGCAACGTATCCTTGAACGAACACGCGCCGTCGAGCACGCCGTCGATCGGGAGCAGATTCGGTATGGCGCCGTCCGTAGACGGACTGAAAATCGTAATCCCGCGTTCGCCGCCATGCTTGTGCAAACAGATCTTGAGAGCGAGAACAAGGGTGGTGTAGAGCAGGAAGCTGTTGCCCGCGGTCAGGCGCTGCAGGATGGCGTTAATCTCTTCATCGATCCCAAGCTCGAGCGACGAAATTTGCGGTTGTCCGTCTTTGGGGCGAGGATGGTCGAGGGCAAGTCGTCCCTCGAACGACATCGATTCCAGTCTGTCGCGCCAATACTTGCGAGCTTCGTGCATCGCCTTGTCATAGATTAAAGGTGCCTTTTTCAAGCTGCTCGTACCTCTCCTCGTTTAAATAAGGTTTATCAAGGTTTATCAATGAGCCGTTGCGTGTTACGGGTGGTCTCTTTGGAGGCGGCTTCGCGCCGTACATCTTCGTGCCGTTACAACAACAGCATCAGTCAAAATTCAACCAGCGTGGGCGTTCGCCAGGCGTAGAAAATTCAGAGGCGGATCGGAACTCTGCTTCCAACGACTGCCGCTGAGAAAGCGGCGCGGAAAGGCGTCTACCGCACTTTCCGCGCGCTAATAATCAACAAGCCGGATCACGAGCTTATGCGCTCGGTTAATCTCCGCCTGTCAACGGCATTGTAAGCCGGTTGTGCCCGAATGAATCCTGCCCGCCAACAAGAACCGCGGCGTAATTCTCAAGCGGGAACACCTCACCAAAGTGCGTGAACTTGTCGGTATGGTTCGGGTAGACCATTACATCGGTCGGAACGTAGCGAATCGCCAGACCCATGCGGAGCCGATCCTTCGAAATGTTGGGTTCCGAACCGTGCAAGCAGCGAGAGGTAAACATCAGCACCTGCCCCGCCTGCATCGGAACGTGAAGCGCCTGTGATTCGTCGGGCTTCCAATCCGGATCGATCTTCAACTTCTCGAAGTCATAACCATAAAATCCCGAGGTTGAGGCCGGATCGAAGGGAACATTTCGTTTCTCATCGAAGAACCAGGTGCGATGTGTTTTCGGGATGACCTTCAGACAGCCCGTCTCGAGAGTCGCTTCCGTAAAGGCAAACCAGACTGTGAGCTCCCAGGAGCCGTCGTGCGGCTCGGTCGGCACGAGCTTCGAGTCGCCCTCGAAGGCCACGAAACTCTCGGCCTGATGCCACGCGGTGGCTTCATCGCCAGGGTACTTCGGAAACCACTCCGTCCTCCAGCAAAGGAGGTTCTGGCCCAGAAGGTTCTGAACCCTTCGCACGATGTCCGGATGGCTGACGATCTCACTCAGTATTTTTATGTCCAGGTGGCGATCGTAATTCATCTTGTTATCGCCATAGATCGCGTTCTTTTTGTTCAGGAGCTGAAATCTCACCTTCTTCCACATCGAGTCCACGAGCTCGGGTGGGTAGATTGAAAACGGCCCGATATAACCGTTCTCTTTGAAGAATTCTTTTTCCTCTTGCGCGCTGAGCGCATCATTTTTCGCTACTTCGAGCTTGGATATCGACACTGTTGCACCCTCCATTTTTTCTTGCTCAACGATCTAACGCCGGAAGGCCGATCGCTCATCCAACACGAATTTCTCAACGAGAGAGATTCGCGCAGGACCGGCGTCGCCTACTGCGCCTGATCTTGTTTATTCTGAAGTAATACGTCTAGCTCCTTGGCCAAATCGAACAGAGAAGAATTATCAGGATCGAAAAATGACTGGGCTTCAAGTGAAACCCCATTTTCCGCCTCGATTCTGTTCAAGATAATGTTTAGCGTTAATGAATTGCCGCCTATGTCGAGAAACTTGTTCGACAACGTTACCTGCTCCAGGCCGATGATCTCCGACCACAGCGCCGCCATATACTTCTCACTGGCCGACTGCGGCTCTTGACCTTCTGTCTGTACAGCCGAACCGCCTCCCTGTCCTGACGCTGACGTTTCTATTCCTGAGTTTGCTGTCATTGCATCTCCAATCAAGCGACCGGTGTATGTACAAAGTCCGCTTGTTTCCGCCTCCGCTTTCGCGACGGCGGAAATAACAGTCGAAATTAACAGGGTCGAGGCCGCCGCTTTCCTTCCACTCGACGCTATTGGGCCGCGGCTCGACCTTGCACCAACACATAGTCTTCGGCGAGCAAAGGAGCCACAATCTCGGCGGTTCTTTTTCTCGCTTCTTCGAGAGGCAAGCCTGCCTTGCCGGAAAAATTGCCGATTATCGTCGACCACGGAGACTCGCCGTCCATAAGCTCCATCAGGTCGCAGGCGCTGTCCTCCAACGGAGAGACATTTCGGCCCAGCAACCACGAACTCGTCGACGAGAATACCGGCCGATCCCGGTCGAAGGTAATGCCGCGAATCGGCTCCAGCGTGTGGCTCGCCCGGTTGATTCGCCACGTCGACTCCAGCCTGCCGTTCACTATCGGCACGTCTTCATCGCTCAATTCGCGAGCGCTCCTGAATCCGCCGGTGACGATCTTCTCCATGCCGGCCGGCTCCTTCACCTCGTTTACCGAGTGATCCAGATTATTCATGAACTGATGAAACATCGGAATCTGTTTTTGAAGCGCCGGATGAGGATTGCCCGGAATAGTGTTGATGAAGAACGAAAAGGCCTGCTTGGCGCCTATGTTCTCGTCGAATTTCAGCATTCGACGGGCCTGCCAGAACAAATCGTTGGGATGAGCGCTCGCGTTGCCGGCATAGAAGTAGTGCAGGAAATCACGGGTGACTTCATACATCTGCCGGTAGTTATTCGAGTAGAACTTCGCGGCCGCGGCTTCCATCTCCGGATTTCCCAGCACGGAGTGAATGCACACCGACGAGGAATATCCCGCAAGCATGCCCAGCGACACGCCGGTCGACAGAAGCGGATCGAGAAAAGCCGCGGCGTCTCCCGCCAGATAGTATCCCGGTCCGGCGGTCTCATCGCACGTATACGCCCAATCGCGAACGGCTTGGATTTCTTCCAGGCGTTCGGCCTTCGGCCCTATGAGTTCATTTACATACGGCGCCTCGGAGAGCGCTTCGTTATAAAAGCCCTCGATCCCCTTGGCTCGGATTTCATCCTCGAACTCACGACCCGTGACCAGTCCAAGGCTGACTTCGCCGAGCCGTTCGCTATTCATCGGGATGAACCAGAACCAGCCTTTTGGGCAGCTCTCGATAATTATATGTTTGTTTCGGAAGTCCTGCGCCCCGCGCACATTCTTGAAGTAGCTGTACATCGCTACCTGGCGCATCTGGTCGTCGTAACGACGCTCGGTCACCTGACGGCCTATGATCGACGCGGAACCGCTGGCGTCGACCACAAACTTCGCCCGAACCGCCTGCGTGCCGCCGGTTTCGCCGTCGCGATAAACGACTCCGGCGATTCTATCGCCTTCTCGTATCGCTTCTAAAACTGTGGCGTTCATATTCACTTCGGCGCCGCAGCGACGGGCATTATCCAGCAGAATTTGATCGAAGACGGAGCGTTCGACGTGAAAGGCAAACCCCGAAGGAAGGAAGGGCGTGTCGGAGAACCGGATGTCCCACGGCTCCCTCGTCTTGCCCCATATAAAGGTGGCTCCGGTCTTCTCGACAAAGCCCGCATTGCGACAGGCTTCGACCAGACCGAAATCTTCCAGAACAGGCATCATGCTCGGGAGCAGTGATTCACCTATCCGATGTCTTGGAAATTGACTACGCTCGAGGAGTAAAGTGCGATGCCCGTATCGGGCTAAATAACCCGCTGTAGTACTTCCCGCGGGTCCTCCTCCTACAACGATCACATCGTACTGATCAACCATAGTTTCATCCACTCTGAAATGTCAGAAAAGCGTTAGTTACAGTAGATTGAGAATTCGAATTAGTTGTTGCTTGCAACCGGAAGCAACCCCAAAAATTAATAGCGCGGAGTCTATCATACACAAGATTAAGCGTCAACGAAGTGCCCATATTACGGCCCTATTACAGCCTGCTACAGCTTGTGAGATATTCCCCCAGAACTTCGAGCGTCATCGAACTCGCGCGACAAAACTCGTAATGATCACCCTTCTCGTCGATGAACTTCTTCGACCCCGGAATACAATCACCCACGGCCAGAGAGTTCTCCGCGCTGGAATGCACATCCGCATTGCCGGTAAGGATGAACGTCCGTTGCCGCACGCCGGCGGCAACGTCGAGCGCGTTGAAATCACGATAGGCCATGTAGTTCTTTGCATACCGAAACAGGTATTCTTCCCGGCTGAATGGAAGATTGATTTGCTTATCCAGCTCCGACTGCGAATCGCCCTTGCTGGCCTGCGATATTTCGGCCATCTTCGAGAATATGAAGCCCGCCTGTTGACGGCTCGTCGCCACGACTGGAAGAAACGTATCGATGCTGCGCTGATAATTGGTCGATGCGTGACCCCGCTTGAATAGCTGATACTCGCCATTCACGAGTATCAGTTCAGTGAAAACATCGGGGTGTTCGGTCGCCGCCGCCAGAGAGATACCCGCTCCTGAACAGTAGCCGATCAAATAACAGCTATCGATCTCCAGCTCTTTCAAGATGCAGATCATGTCCTGCGCATGTTCGGCCGGCGCCATCTTCTCATCGCCGGAGAACTCCTGATCCAGATTCAAAATGTACCGGCTCTCCCAGGTCACAACGTTGAAATCGCGCTCGAATCTCTCGAACGCGGCGTGAGCAACGCTGACCGGAACGCCGAACGGAAGAGTAATCAATATGCCTGGTTTATTCCTGTCGACGACAGTGTGCAGGCAATTGAGAATTGCGCCGCTGCTGCCGAGTACCGATCGTCTCTGGAATTCCATGTTGCCTTTGACCAAACCTCGCGGCGCTACAGTCGCGCCGCCGATCGCTATTAACGCGGCGGCCTCACGAACGGCCGACGCCGCTGCCTCTCTCCGCCTCGATCAACCGGCGAAACGCGCTCTTGGAGTCGACATCGAGCTGCCTGGACATCTCGTCTACCTCTTCGGTGCACCGCTTGATGTTGGCTTCGATTTCCTCCCACAGAGTGCGCGGAGAGCGAGTATTACCGGCCGCGATTTGATGGCCCACCAGAGCCGCGCTCGAGCTGTTCGCGATAACATCCGGCACTACCCTGACCGCTTTTGCGTGAAGGACATTCCTCGCATCAGGCAGCAGGGCGAGATTGGCCCCTTCGACGACCAGAGGCGTCTGTATTCGCGCGGCGGTATCGGCATCCACAAGATAGGAGCCCGCCGCGAGCACCAGAAGATCCGCCGATTGCGCGAGCAATTCGTCCCGGCCGATGCGCGCGCACGAACCCGGAAGCTTATCTTCAGCCAGCACTCCGTTCTCATTCTTCGCGGCGATCAACGCATCCACATCCATTCCGCCGTCGTCGATCACCGCTTTGCTGCAATCGCTGACGCCGACGATCCTGGCTCCCGACCGCGACAAATGCCACGCGACTCCGGAGCCCACTACTCCGAAACCCTGAATAAGCACGCGAGCCCCGTTCAAAGCGCCGTTCAGCGCCTGTTCGATCGACCAGAAGACTCCCTTGCCGGTCATGTTCGGAATGTAGCCGTCAAGCTCGCCCAGCCGATCCGGACATTCGGCCGTCTGAGTATGCTTACGAGCAACGGCCAGTTGGGCCATATTCAAGGTCTGATAAATCTCGTCGAGCATCCATTGCTTCGCGCCCATGTCCTTGCCGAGAATCGTCGTAGTGGAAAGTACATCGCGGCACTCTTCGGCGAATCGTTTCAGAAACTCTTTCAGTCGAGGATCGTCCGGCGAAGCCCGCAGCCCTGCTTTGGCTCCTCCGACCGGTGATCCGTGGACCGCAAGCTTCAAGGACATATTGTCGGCGAGATCGGCGACCATCTCTTTTGTTACCGACGGGTCGATTCGCGTGCCTCCGAAGGAGATATCTCTATCCGAAGCATCGATCACAAGATAGGCTTCGAAACCGGCTTTGTCGTCCTGTATTGCTATTTCCTGATAGCTGCGCACCACGTATCTCCTTGTGTTTCTCCCGCGGCCGGCGGCAATTACTTGAACCCCACCAGCGGTATCGAGCCGCAGAATCGCAGTAGCTGCTTTATCTCGTGGGAGCCGCGATTCTCGAACCACCCATGCTCGATGGCTTTTTCGAAGTTCTCTTTTACAAGCGTTCCCAGATTCCGCGTATCATCGGATTCGATTCTCGACAGCGCATCTCGCAATTTCACGACGCACGAGGGCGCGTCGTCGCCGGCCAGCATATTTTTGAGCCGGTGAATATACTCCGGAAGAAACATCAGATAGGCCCCGACGGTCCTGATCTGTCCGGCAACCTTCAGTTCTTCTTCGCCGAGATGTATGAACCTGGGCCAACCCGTTAATCCATGGTTTGTTATGACTCGCGAGATTCGCTCATTAACGGAGCCTATATGAACCCCGTTCAACTCGTTTCCGAACTGAGATCGGCAGTGCTCGAGCCGATAGCGCAATATCTGCCGGTAAAAACCCATGCCGCGAAACTGCGGCATGATGTAGCACCGGCCGAGCACGCAGAAGCCGGGATGCGGAAAGTCCCGCGTCAGTTTTTCGGCGACGGCGCTCGCCGCGATCATCCGCGTTTCGCCGCCGCGATCGAGATGGAAAAAGAAAATCTTGGTCGGACGAAGCTTGTTCTCCCATTCAAGCAGCCCCTCCAGAGTTCCGTCCGGACCGAAGTTCCTCCAGCTATGTACGCAGTCCTCGTCGCCCAGACATCCGAGCAGAACGCGTAGATTATCAGGGTCGACGCACTCACTGACGACAAGCTCTTCAAGCCCGGCAATGCCTGTCCTGTAGAGCTTCGCCGCTCCATTTGGCGACATAGAGGCCGCGACCTCGGCGAGCTTGTTGCCGCTACCCGTTATTGTCATTTCTTGATCCCCCGCGGGTTGGTCGCATGCTGATCGCATGCTTACCGCATCCCGTCACAGCTCGAACACGAATGCGCGATACCCTAAATAATTGCAGGCCCGATCGCTCACTTTTCGGCAGCCGGCCTGGTATCCAAGATCCATCCAGGCGTCTCTGCTGAGAATCCTTCCGTTGCCTATCAAATGGTGAATGAGAATATTCGATTGCGAGTAGAGCCATAGCGTCTCTGAGATATTCCCTTTGTCGATGTGAGGCATTCTCGGCTGTTCAAAAGCAACCACAGCCCAATTTGGATGCGTGGTCTTGAGCCCTCTCAGAACTTCGACGAACCTCTCTTCGCCCTTTGCCATCAACTCATGAAAATGGAGTGAAAAGATCAACCCTCTTCGATCCGAATCGACGCGCCCGCGCCAGCCATCGAGATCGAAGAAGTCGCTCCGGATCCAACTAATGTTCCGTATCCCCTTTGCCGCGGCGCTTGACGCGTTCGACTCGAGGGCCGATTCGCTCCGGTCAAGACCGTACAAAACATGATCCGGATAGCGCTCGGCCAGCTTTTCCACCAACCCCGTCGTGAGACCTACCTCAAGAACGCTGTCCACGCCCATCTCATCGACATGCTCGACCAGGCTGTTCCAAAAATTCATCGCGAGCTTGAACACACCGTTCTCGGCGTATCGGCCCTGGCGGTGAAAGTCTTCGCCATATCGCCCGTCTCCGCTCAGCATCCTTCCGAGGTTTTGCCAGACCGGCCCGTAAGCGCCGACCCGCACATCGAACATATTGATGGACTGCCGGCTCGCGTCCGCTTTCATATCCGAGTAGCGCCCGATGACTTTCCTCCCGAATTCGGATAGCGAGTACTTGTTCTCCTGGTCCCGATCCAAAAGGTCGTCAACTTCAAACACATAATCGAGGAGCGCATCGGCCGGACCGGGTTCAAGATGCAGCGAGTCGGCGATTTCCCGAGCCGTGTAAGAGCCTCCGCCGTTCAACAGCTTGAATACGCCGGCCTGATTCAGGTGAAACAGGATCTGGGCTTCGACGTAGAATGTCGCTTTACGATGAAACCAGCTTTCCGGGGATTCCATTTAATCTCCTATTCGCGGAAGACCATCTCTCACTCGCCCATCGCTTCTTCG
>Ga0066658_10000723_pt1 | contig 11736 bp, 14 predicted proteins | sample GraSoiAngelo_107_FD_75174 | JGI IMG/M metagenome (GOLD analysis project Ga0066658, IMG submission 75174) | Grasslands soil microbial communities from the Angelo Coastal Reserve, California, USA - 14_0903_09_30cm | ecosystem: Environmental > Terrestrial > Soil > Grasslands | place: USA...
GAGACTAGGTCCGCGCCCTTCAAGGGATTTTACGCGCTCATAGGGGGCAGTCTGCCCGATTCCTCGTCTGTGCTGATCACAGGCGACCCAGGTAGTGGAAAGACGACTCTTGCACAACAGATCCTCTACGAGGAGCTTCAGAGATCGAGACCCTGTATCATAGTCACATACGACACGTTTCCTTCGAACATTCTCGAGAGAATGAGCCAGTTTGGCTGGGACCCGAGGAAGTACCAGTTGCTCAACAAACTTGGCATCATTGATTGTTACTCTGCAACCGCTGGAGTTACCGAGGGAGTGGTTCCTCAACCATTCGACCTGACCAATGTCAGCATTCATTTGACCTCCGTAATGGAAAAGATGGGCAATCACCAGGTGACCATCATACTTGACTCGTTGATGCCGATCTTTAGCGAAGCTGAGCCGAAACATGCCGTCAGTTTCATCCAGAGTATTGCCGCGAAAGTCAAGAAGGTGGGAGGAAAAATGATAGCCACCCTCTCAACGGGCAGTGTCCAGCCGGAACTGTTTCACAAGGTCGAGAGTCTCGTGGACGGCGTGGTAGAACTGCGAATGGTAGAAGAGCACCAGGTGCTACGTCGATACTTGCTCGTCAGGAAAATGGATCGTCGCCAGATTATACCGCGGCTCGTACGGTTCGATATCATAAACGGGATAGGGATTCAGCTTCAGCTTCCGCGGTTCGGGTTCTTGCGAAAGAGACCGAGCATGGGCACGATGGTTGGCACCTAGCCGGACCGCGTTCTCGATTCATTGCAATAGATCAATCACTTTTTTCTCGAACTGTTCGCCATTCTCGAGTTCTTGAAAACGGGACTTTGTTGAGTCTCGAACTCGGTCTCTACGTGAAAGACCACAAAGTTGGCAGCTCGGGCAAGCCCATATCTATTTATTCCCCGAACGGGTATCATAGTTCAGAAGCTGCATGGCCGAGCAGAACTCGCCAGAATATCCTCCTGCACTTGACCTCGAAAGAGAACTGACAAGAAAGGAGAGACAGATAGAGTATCTCCAGACCGAGCTCCGCAGATACCACAACCTGATGGAAGAGCTCAAGCAAGGTATGCGTCCCATCGGGACCATAGAAGATGTCAAGGGGGATATGGCGCTGGTTCGGCTATCAGGCGGCCAAGCGTTTCAGGTTAGCATCCCTCCCGAGATAAGGGAAAAAGTGTCCACCGACGTGGACGCGGTTCTCTCTCCGACGAAGGGAGTCATTGTCGACGTGATTGACCGTTTACGCGAGCGTTCACTCTTAGAATATCAGGTGGAAAAGTCGCCCAAGGTCTTCTATGAAGACGTCGTTGGCCTCGAAAAAGAGCTGCACAGCCTGCGGCAGGCGGTCGAGTGGATACTTGATCCTCAGGTCCGAGCTCGACGCGAGCAGATCATCCGAGACCCACGGATGCTTGAAGAAGCCGGGTCGATACTTCTCTTCGGTCCACCCGGGACTGGGAAGACGTACATGGCGAAGGCTGTTGCGGGGACGATCGGGCAGAGGGGTCAGGAGACAAGCTTCCTCAAAATAGAGAGCTACGAGATAGTGTCAAAATGGCTGGGCGAGTCTGCGAAGAACGTCAAGGAGGTCTTCAAGCTCGCGCGAGAATCTGCTCCTACAGTTCTCTTCATAGATGAGGCTGATGCTATTGGACGCGCGAGGATGGAAGCGACGACTGACGCGGGAAGGGATGTTCAGGGAATGCTTAACCAGATTCTTACAGAGCTCGGAGAAGGCTTCCACGTTAACAGAAACGTGTCCGTGATATTCGCCACCAACTATCCCAGTGTCATAGATCAAGCGCTTCTGGATCGGATCAAGCGGATCATCTATGTTCCGCCTCCAAGGTCGATGGATGAAGTCAAGAGATTATTGGACTTCTACTGCTCCAAGGTAGAGCTGGATCCGTCAGTCTCGAACTATCGTGGAGGATTGACTGACGAGGCCTTCGCGGATATCTGGAGGACGATTAGGTCTAGGAAACAATTGTACGAAGCATCGATCCCTGAACGAGGGGTTACAGTTCGCGAGCAGTACGTTGTGACGCCTCGGGACTTGAAGAATATTGTTCAGGAAGCGGCGAGCGAGGCTTCGTTCGCGAGTGAGCGCTGGGTGACGATGGACAGGATGCTGCCATTGTTCAAGAACCTCGCCTCAGAAGATCGCGGCTCACGCATCATCAGCTAGACAAGGACTCTCGGCTTATTACACTGGCTTGAAAGTCGAGGACACCATGTCCTCTAGATACGGCGAGGATCCTTTCGCCATTCGGGACCCAGAGGAAACAGTAAGTCGGCTTGAACGATTTCTTACGACTCACCTGGAAGAAGCCGGTGCACGCTGCCTCGTCCTTGGCATGTCTGGTGGTCTAGATTCTAGTGTTGCCGCGGCGCTATGCGCCCGCGCGGTCGGGGGCAGGCGGGTTCTTGGGATAACTCTGCCGGAGAATGAGACGAGGAATGATCAGGCCGTGGAAGATGCGAGACTTGTGGCGTTGAAGCATAGAATAGGCTTCAAGCTAATTGACATTACGCCCATTGTCAAAACCTCTCGAAACGCTCTAGACGCAAAGAGCGCGAAGGGAATTCCTTGGGGAAACGTCAAGGCGCGGCTTCGCGCAATAGTCCTCTACTATTATGCTAACACGGAGCACGGTCTCGTCGTGGGAACTGGCGATAAGAGTGAGATTATGCTAGGCTACTTCACAAAGTTTGGCGATGGAGCCTGCGACATACTCCCCCTCGCAGATCTCTACAAGACATCAGTCCGGAACCTGGCCAGACACTTGAACATACCGGAGAGGATTCGCGTGAAAGCTTCTAGCCCTGAGCTATGGCCAGGTCAGACAGCGGAGAAAGAATTAGGCCTCAGCTATGAGAAGCTGGACAGGATTCTTTGGGGCCTTGAAAGATGGATGACACCAGAAGAGATAGTGGATGAAACGAGCTTGAAGCTGGCACTAGTCAGGAGAGTTCGAGAACGCTGGTTGAAGTCAGAGCACAAGAGACGCCCACCATTGGCCCTCAAGCTCGGCTATCGGACAGCGGGCGGTGATCTCCGATTACCGCGGCTCGAATAGCTCCGAAAGACGATTCACATGTTCTTCATTCGAGCCAGTAGTACAAGTTGTCACGTGAGCCTTTTGCAACCTTCAAGGTCAGCTCGACGCCCGGTTTGAGTTGCTCCTTTTCCACTGCAGGACTGACAGGCGCGAATACGCGAAGCCCATTCGTGAGTTCCGCAAGTCCTAGCATGTACGGGGTTTCGGACTGAAAGGCGGGTGGTGCGAAGAAAACCTGGGTGAATGTGATCAGTTTGCTCCTCCCGTCCACTACAACCCATTCTATCGTACTGTGGCGGCAGTCCAGGCACTCGGCTCTTGGTGGAAAGTACGTTCTCCCGCACTTCTTGCACTTGGTCGCGGCAATCTGCCCCTTTTGCAGATAGGATAACAAGGGGTTGATCTTGGTCTGGGAGACATAACCAAATCTCCCGAACTTTTCAAAACCCAATTGCCTAGTCCACTCCTTTCTTGAGAATCCACTCAGTGGTGCCATGCTCCCAGCGACGGGTCCACTCTTTCACCGCATCCTGACCAGAACCAAATCCTTCACGGACGAAGATAGCAGCGGCAAGCTTCTCTTGTTTCCGAGCCAATTCGAAACCAACAACCCGGGAGAATCGTTTCACGTCACCAAAGCGCGATATCCTAAGGTCAAAGACCCTCTTTCTTGAACGGAGCAACTTGTTCTTGAACACACTGGGTCTTGGCTTGCCTTTGTACACTAGCGTCGCTTTGAGTCCGAGGCATTCCCTCAGGATCGTCCGAGTATAGCTCAGTAAGCGTATGCTCTTGGATGTTGCTACTACAACTTGGACGAAGAACCAGGGTTTGCCCCGCTTTTTTGTTGTTGTCACAGTGGGGCACTCATCGCTATCAGCTAAACCTCTAACAAAGCCAGAGGGATGCTCCCGTACATACCGATCCAGGTGGGTGAGGCCTCGGTTGAGGAACTTGCAGAAAGACGCGTTTGAAATGATAGTCTCGTATGTGTCCCTATCCCTGACATGCCTCACAGAATATGGTTTCCTACCCAGAACATGTGCGCATGTTGAAGAAAACTTATCGGCGAATTCTTTGTCTTTGACATCTAATCGCAGTAAAAAACGATTTCTCCATCGGGAAATCGAGCCGTCTCCCATGTAAACACCGATAACATATGTTAATTGATCAGAGTACGTTGGTTTGAAGAGTTCGTAGCGGGTCCAAGGTTTTCGACCGTTTACGAGCCATCCCCTAATGGTAGCGTCAGGCGTTCCCGTCTCTTTCGAGATTTCAGTGACAGGGCGACCTTCCTTTGCGAGGCGTGTGGCTTTATCATAGGCTCGAATTCTTCTGCCGAAGCTTTGAATGGGGGTCAACTCTTGAATGTCCACCTGCAATCCTAGATTCGCCCTCGCTTTTCGTCATAGAGCTTGGAGAATGTACTCATGAACGCAAGATCGTAACGGAGCAGTACATTCCTATTCCCCCTATGTTCTGTGCGAGACCAATCTTAGCGCCGTCGACCTGAACGCTACCCGCTTCCCCCCGTAGTTGTTTGACCAATGCGAAGATCTGGGACGCGCCTGTGGCTCCGACTGGATGGCCTTTGGAAATCAAGCCTCCGTCGATGTTGACGGGGATTCTCCCGCCGAGCTCCGTGCCTTGGTTTTCCAGAAGCTTAGCACCCCTTCCAGGTCGTGCGAATCCGAGGTCTTCATAATTGATGATTTCTGTTACCGAGAAAGAGTCATGAACCTCCGCCACATGTACGTCGTGTGGTTTGATATTGGCCATTTCGTATGCCGTTCTCGCCGCATTTCTTGTGGCATCGAAACTCGTCAATGGACCTTTTCTTCCAGCAAGCGACATGGGACTCGAAGCCAGGCCAAGCCCGGAGATCCATACGGGTCTATCAGAAATTTTCTTTGCTTTTTCGGCACTAGTAATGAGCAGACATGCCGCCCCGTCAGCATTGGCGCAGCAATCGTATAATTTTAGAGGATAAGATACCATTCGCGATTTTAGGACCTCTTCCAATTGGATGGGTTTTTGAAACATGGCGTTAGGATTCTTGGATCCGTATTTTCGGTTCTTCACCGACACGAGCGCCATTTGTTCCTCTGTAGTTCCGTACTTGGCCATGTGGGCGTTAGCATAGGAGGCGTAGTATGCGGGCATTGTTGTTCCGAAGGGAGACTCCCACATGACGTCCCCTGCTCTGCCCATGAGCTCCTGGATCTCCTCCGAGGAGAGTTCGGTCATCTTCTGCACCCCCACAACGGCCACCACATCATGAAGTTTTGATGAGACAAGCGCCCACGCGGTCCGAAGGCCAACAGCGCTGGAGGCGCAGGCTGCCTCAACGTTGAATGTTGGTTGGGGATTGAGTCCGAGATATTCCGCAACAACACCTGCAGGCGATCGTTGCTTGTCGTAGTGAGTGGCGGAGCAAACTATTGAACCGTCTATTTTTGAAGAGTCGATGTCGGCGTCATCTAGGGCGGAACTGTACGCTTCGAATGCTAGCTCTCGGAGGGAGGCGTCGCTCCTTTTTCCGAACTTTGAATGTCCAACTCCAACGATTCCGATGCGGCCTAAGACTTCCCCGCTCCTGTCCTAGAACTGACGGGTCTGATTAGAAGAACGTTTTCCGAGGAATATGTCAGATGGAACCGGGCTAGACTGTTGTTGTTCTACGGCATCGCTTCTCTTGATTCCGCGTAAAGGAAAGTTATGCCACCAGTAGCAATCTTTACGCCGTGCCGGCCTGATTCGCGTCCGGCCGGGCTTTCCAATGCTTTCTTCAGGCTGTCCATATTCTCGAATTCCAGTTCGACAACCTGGTAGTATGCCGGTTCTCCTCGTGGTGCCCCAACGATCTTGTGAACTGTGTATTTCTTCAAACCTGGCATCGCCTTCGCTATTGGAACATGGTCTTTCCAGTATTGCTCATCGAATAGTTCGGGGTCTTTCGGTTGTCCGAACAGGACTATGATCTTCGTGATCTTCAACCACTTCCTAGAAGCTTGTGGCTATAGTCTCGTTCTTCTTAACCTGAACCTCTTCGCCCTCAACTCCCAGCTCTGGGATGGCGGGTACCTTGATTCCCATCTCTTCTATCTCGGACCGTTTCTTCTCAATCGCTTCCTTCCAGAACTTCACCTTCTCTTCAAGGGTGAGCACTCCCAGTCCCGCGTCCCTGGCCGCTTCCTCCATCTCCTGGTCGACCTTGTCAAAGTCTGCGGGGAGATGCCAGAACTCGGGCTTGTGCTGGTAGAGGAGGGGTGAGAGAAAGATGAAGCCCTGCTTCATCTGCCGGGTAATAGTCATCTTCTGTTCCTCCGAGAACTTCTCGGCCATGGCCCGGAGCAGGGCCATTGTCGCAACGAGATGGCGAGTCTCGTCTCGTGTAATATTTCGGAAGGTTTGTTGGTAGATTCCGAGTTTGCTGGTCTGGCGCATCGCGTTGAAGATCGTTTCTGCGCCTATTTCCGCAAAAAAGAAGCCAGCGAACAGAATCTCAGGCGGCAAATATTCCCACGCCTTTAGGAATCCTTCCCAGTAGCGTCTGCCGTCATCGTAGAGTGCCTTGATGTTTCGGAGGGCCCTTGATTCGAAATCTGATTGTGGCTTGTATCCGTATGGCCAGTTGGGACAGAGCTTGTCGCAGGCTCTTCGGCAGACTTCGTCATGCCGGCATTCATCGTATGTGATGGAGGCAAGCATCTTCTTCGTGGGGTCTTCCATGTTCAGTTCTGCGGCTCTTACGGCCCCAAAGCCGAAGGCTCCAATTCCAGATTTCTCGAAGAGAGCCAGTTTGGACATCCAGTAGGCTTGCGCTATTCTCTCCTTCGAGTCGAAATTCTTCTGGTCAAGTTCATCCCAAGGAAAAGTAGCAGGGTTCCAGTTCTGGGCGAAGGACAGGTCGAAGGCCTTGAACATCCGGTCATTCGTGACAGTCCAGTTTCCGGGGAAGATGTTGAGGTCCAATTTCGGCCGTTTCTTGTTCCTTCCCGGCACGGTTATTCAACTCTCGCGATTGAGGAGCTTGTTACTTAAACGTGAAACCTGGAAAACACACCGTGTCTCATTTCCCTAAGAACTTCGGCTGTCGTTTTTCTAGAAAGGCTTTGACGGCTTCTAGATGGTCGCTGGTTCGTCCAGCGATGTCCTGGTTGTAGGCTTCATACTCCAGGGCTTCTGGAAGTTCGAGGCTTATGACTTTGTTCACGATTCGCTTGGAGAGTCCTAGTGCTTTGGTCGGGCCGGTTGCGAGCTGATGGGCAAGCTCGTCTGTATGCTTGTCAAGCTCGGCGGCGGGGACGACTTTGTTGATGAGGCCAAGTTGTTCAGCTTCTTTCGCTGGTATTGTTTTTCCTGTCATGATGAGTTCGAGGGCCCTTCCGGGACCGATCATTCGTGTTAGGAAGTAGCTGCTTCCAGAATCCGGTACCAAGCCTACCCCGATGAAGGCCTGTTTGAGGCCCGCCTCCTCTGAGGCTACTCGGATGTCGCAGGCGAGGGCCAAGCTTGCCCCGCTTCCGGCTGCTATGCCGTTCAGACGGGCGATTACTGGTTTCTCGATGTTTCGGATCCGGGTTATGATTGGATGATACTTCTTCCGGAGATGATCCCCGAGTGAGGGATGGTCTCCTGTCCCAGAGCGGTCTTTCAGAGCTGATATGTCTTCTCCTGCTGAGAAAGCTCTTCCTGCCCCTGTTATGACAAGACATCTGGTAGTGTCGCTCTTCTCTGTCTCTTTGAGAGTCGCGAGTAGTTCTTCGCCCATCTTGTCGTTTATCGCATTTAGGGCGCTCGGCCTGTTCAGTGTGATCTTTGTGATGTGGTCGTGTTCTTCGACGATGAGTGTTTCAGGTGCCAAGAACTATCGTCCTTTGAATCTGGGGGGCCGTTTTTCCGTGAAGGCTTTCATTCCCTCTTTCATGTCTTCTGTTGAGAAGAGGAGGTAGAAATTCTTCCTCTCGAATTGTAGCCCTTCCTCGAGCGGTGTGTCGAGAGCTTTCAGCACCGCCTCTTTCGCTAGCCGTGTGGCTATGGGGGCTTTCTGGGCGATTTGCATGGCGAGTTTGCGTGCCTCATCGAAGTAGGCCTCGACGGGGACGATTCTGTTGACGAGACCGTGTTTCTCCATCTCTCGCGCGGTCATGGGTTGTCCGGTTAGAACCATCTCCATTGTCCTATACTTTCCGATGGTTCTTGTGAGACGCTGTGTCCCGCCAGCTCCGGGCATTATTCCGATGTTGATTTCAGGCTGTGCGAATCGTGCGGTCTCGGATGCAATGATGATATCGCAATTCATTGCCAGTTCGCATCCTCCTCCGTAGATGTAGCCGCTGACCGCTCCTATGATCGGCTTTGCGATCTTCTTCAAGCGATCCCAGAGGGCGAACTTGTTCTCCTCGATCAAGGTGACAGGAGTCGCTTCCGCTAGTTCCTTGATGTCTGCTCCAGCAGAGAAGGCGTCGTCTCCCCCTGTCAAGATCGTCGCTTTGATCCTGTCGTCTTTGTCGAAGCCTTCGAGTGCCTCCACTGTTTCTTGGATAAGTTCGAAGTTGAGGGCGTTGAGAGCTTTCGGACGGTTCAGTCGGATGATTCCGATAGGCGGCTCAGTCTCAACTAGAATGTGTGTGTACAGCAATCATCATCGATGGTTTGTGGGTTGTGTTCTGGGTTCTGTCGAGTCTTCCGTTGCTGGGGGACTAGACTTGCTCTCATCTGCTCGGAGGATTACCGTCGTCGGCGGGTTCCTCTTCACTGCTTCACCTGCGAGCCCTTGCGCCTCAGAGACATGTAGTCTCTTTTTGGCAGGGAACGGTCGAACCTCAACCGCCCCCTCACGCCCATAGCGTGGTAACTTGGCCGATTGCCAAGCAAGGATTTTACGGTGGCCAGCCAACCGGCTATCCCATTTCTGACCCGTCACCTGATCGGAGTCATCCCCCTCATCCCAACGTGACAGGTTCATGCGACGACCGCCTAACATGTGAAGAGTCATACTTCGAAGGTAACGGCTGGAGACGAACGAAGTTAACACACCAAATAACAACCAGTGGAGTTGACACGGCTTATGTTCTGTATAAAGGGTTGGGATTTTCTTATCCTCGCTTTATCCGGAGATACTCGTAGTATCCGCCCTTGCTCGTCTTCTTTCTAGCAGGGTCGCCGAGGTATCCTTGTTGGACCATCTCTCTTAGAATCTGAGGTGGTATCCATTTACTTTCATTCGTTGACTTGTAGAGTGATTCTAGATTCCGAAGTCTGGTGTCAAGTCCGACGAAGTCGGCTAGTTCGAAGGGTCCCATTGGATGGTTGTATCCGAGTCTCATGCACGTGTCGATGTCAGAGAGACTTGCGACACGATCCTCTAGCAGTCTTGAAGCCTCCATGTAGAGGGTGAGTCCGAGACGGTTGGCGATGAAACCAGGCTCATCTTGGGCGAGGATAGGGGTCTTACCGATCTCCCGGACGATTTGGGACGCTTTCTCTAGTGTTTCAGGTGATGTCGACGTTCCTCGGACGATCTCGACGAGTTTGGTGAGCTGGGCTGGATTAAAGAAGTGCATTCCAATCGTTCTGTCCTTCCTTGAGATTCTTTGGGTGATCTTGTCCAGGCTCAAGGTTGAAGTGTTTGATGCTATGATCGCAGTTGGTGGCGCAGCAGATTCAATTCTGTGAAACAGATTCTGTTTGAGTTGCAGCTCCTCGAAGGCTGCCTCGATCACAAGAGTCGAGTTCTTGCAAACATCCGCTAGCTCGGGTCTTGTCTTGATGGCTGCTAGAGTCCTGTGAGCTTGCTCTGCAGCCAGTTTTCCTTTTGAAACAGCCGCGTGCAATCCGTAGGGCCCGTCTGCTATTTCGTTGAGCCCCGCCTTCAGTGCTTGCTGATCCTCATCCGTGGCCTCGACCTCGTGGCCATTTTGGGCGAATACTTGGGCTATCTGCCGGCCCATCATGCCGAACCCTACAATTGCGACTTTCGTTCTTTGTCGACCCTAGGCCTTGCCCTTGCTCCTTCGATCTTGTAGGATCTTGAGGCGTTCGGCCCTTCGCTTTTTTCCTTCTCTCCAGCGTCGTTTTTCGTCAAGTGTCTCCGGGATGACGTCGGGAATCTCGACTGGTTGTCCGTTCTCATCTATAGCAACATAGGTGAGGTAGGATGAGCCGGTGTGTGTTATTCTACCAGTCTTCAGGTCCTCAGCTTCTATCCTTACTCCGACTTCCATCGAGGTTGTTCCAGCGTAGTTGACTGAGGCCTTGAAGTTGAGAAGGTTGCCGACATAGACTGGATGGTAAAAGTCCATACGGTCGATGCTTGCGGTGACCACAATAGTTCTCGCATGTCGCAGGGCCGTGACTCCGGCGGCGACATCGACAAGTTTGAGAATTGTGCCCCCGTGCACGTTTCCCATCGGATTGGCGTCCACAGGCATCATCTGACTGGAGAGAGTGGTCTTGGAAGTGCTTACCTGCTTTGAAGGCCTACTCAAGATGTGTCAGTTCACAGCGTGATCTAGAGAGACTTTAGCTTTCCCGGCACAAAACCTATGTTGAGGTATACGGGGTTCTCGATCGAGACTTGAAGATCGTTGTTGGAAGCGACGAGAAAACTGTTCTGACAGACTATGTCGTCGAGGAGTTGAAGAAGAGGGGTCACACTGTCACCCTCTTTGGTCCCTTGAAAGGAGAGGCGATGGGCTGGCCTGATGTTGGAGAGAAAGTAGGACTAGACGTGAGCAGCGGGAGAGCGGACCAGGGTGTTCTGTTCTGTTGGACTGGAACCGGGGTTACGATTGCCGCCAACAAGGTCCGAGAGGTCCGAGCCGCCTTGTGCTGGGACGCGGAAACCGCGAAAGGTGCTCGAATGTGGGACGACGCTAACGTATTGGCTATGAGCCTCAGAAGCACCTCGACCGCCATCGCAAAAGAGATACTCGACTCCTGGTTTTCGAGCAGTGCAGTAACTACCGGAATTGACGCCGAACTAATACAGCGCGCCAAGGCGTTAGACGCGAAACATCTCCATCGAACAGAGAAGTAGGTTCAATTTGCCCCGAGCATTGAGGAGACGATGGGGTGTGAGTTTATTGCCAGGTTGCAGGCCCAATGTGAGAAGTTGCCTTTAGAAAAGAAGGTAGATTTGCCCACGCCTTTGAGAAGGTTTGGGACGCACTCCTGCTCGTGGTTCAGAATGCTAGATGGAACCCCACAAAAGCAGACAAGACAACGGGCAGTATTGAGTTGAAAATCATCATGGACTCGCTTACGTGGACCTGAGACATTCTACGTGAACCTAGCTTAGAATCGATGACAATGCGACACGCGTCCTCACGGGGCCGGATCGGACTCTCTCAGCCGTTTTGATTGGGGGATCGCACGGCAGTACATTGATTCATTCCTCAACAGACTCGAAGGCGGATTGAAGAGCCATGGTTAGACCCAAAGTCTGTGCTGAGGAGATCCTGATCTTTCCAGTCCCTGACGATTTGCCCTACACTGGTGGGGCCGGTGGGATTTGAACCCACGACATCCGCCGAGTCCCTCGTCTACGGGTATCTTCACGCGCTCCCGAATTTCCTCATCCCTCGATATTGGTCGGTGTGCATGTTTCATAGATTCTGGAGCCCGTCGTCGTCCCTTACTAGGACCCGGA
>Ga0066658_10000724_pt1 | contig 11732 bp, 10 predicted proteins | sample GraSoiAngelo_107_FD_75174 | JGI IMG/M metagenome (GOLD analysis project Ga0066658, IMG submission 75174) | Grasslands soil microbial communities from the Angelo Coastal Reserve, California, USA - 14_0903_09_30cm | ecosystem: Environmental > Terrestrial > Soil > Grasslands | place: USA...
GACCCGTCACGTTGGAGGCGCTAGAATCTACCTGAAGAGAGAGGATCTCCTGCACGGAGGTGCTCACAAGATCAACAATACTCTCGGCCAAGCTCTCCTTGCCAAGAAAATGGGAAAGCGAAGGATCATTGCTGAAACAGGGGCGGGACAACACGGGGTTGCTACCGCTATGGCTTGCGCGGCTTTCGGACTGAGGGCGGAGGTCTACATGGGGAGTGAAGACATGGACCGACAGAAATTGAACGTGTACAGGATGAAGATGCTGGGTGCCAGAGTGCATCCTGTCGAGTCCGGATCTAAGACCTTGAAGGACGCGATCAATGAAGCGTTAAGAGACTGGGTTACAAACGTTCAGGACACATACTATCTTCTGGGATCTGTTGTGGGTCCGCACCCGTACCCGACAATGGTTCGAGACTTTCAGAGCGTGATCGGGAAGGAGGCGCGGAAGCAAATTCTACTGCAGGAGGGAAAGCTCCCGAAGGCGGTTGTTGCGTGTGTCGGTGGAGGGAGTAACTCGATCGGAATCTTCCACTCATTCTTACACGATCTCGACGTGGACCTTTTCGGGGTCGAGGCTGGCGGGGAAAGCTTGTTGCCGGGACAAAACGCTGCGCCTTTGATTGCTGGACGCGAAGGTGTCCTGCATGGGATGATGACCTATGTTCTACAGGATGAAGTTGGGCAAGTGCAGACGACGCGTAGTATTTCTGCTGGGCTCGACTATCCCGGGGTCGGGCCGGAACACGCCTTCCTGATGAACGCGGGGCGAGCCAGGTATGCTACAGTGTCCGATCAGGAGGCTCTAGAGGCGTTCAAGAACCTCTCACAACTAGAGGGGATCATGCCTGCTTTGGAATCCGCCCACGCTATCAGTTACGCGATGAAGTTGGCGAAAAGTCTCGGGACAAGAGATTCGATCATCGTCAACCTTTCAGGCAGAGGCGACAAGGATGTGGAGATAATTGCAAAGCACCTCCCACAGTGAGGATAGGATAGAGGCGAAGTTCCGGGAACTCCAGAGCCACCGAGAGGGAGCGTTGATCGCCTACCTGACAGGTGGCGACCCAGACCCGAACGCATTCTTGGCCAATTCTACTGCGCTAATAGAGGGCGGAGCAGACATTGTCGAGGTCGGGATTCCATTCTCAGATCCAATAGCCGACGGGCCCGTAATCCAGGCCTCTAGCATGCGGGCCTTGTCCCAAGGAGCCACCCCAGCCGGAGTTTTGGATCTCATCGGAGAACTCTCCTCACAGTGTCATGTCCCGTTTGTCGTCTTGAGTTACTATAATCCGATTCTTACGATGGGCTTGGACCGATTCCTAGAGAAGGCTCGCGAAAGTGGAGTTGACGGGATAGTCGTCCCGGACTTGCCGGTTGAAGAGAGCTACGAATTTAGGACCCTTGCCCTGAAACACAATATCGATAACATCTACCTAGTAGCACCGAACACTTCCCGGACTAGACTCCGAACCGTTCTCGAAAAGTCGAAGGGTTTCCTCTATCTCGTCTCACTCTACGGTGTTACGGGTCCTCGGGACAACCTCAGCCCACAAGCGCTCAAAGCTGTCAAGAAGGTCAAGTCCTTGACAAAGGGAAAGGTTCCCGTTTCAGCGGGATTTGGCGTCTCTCAGCCTGAACACGTATCTGCAATCATCAGGTCGGGAGCTGATGGAGCAATAGTCGGAAGCGCCCTGGTCAACATAGTTTCTCAGCATCTCGAGAGTCCAAACGAAGCTCCTCATCATCTCAAGAGTACCGTAGCAAAACTCAAAGCATCAACGAGGAGATCTTGAGGCGAATGTCTCAAGATTGAGCGAACAAGTCACCGGTCAGCTCAGGGCATTAATTACTCGGGGTTTGAAAGGCGACCTCCATCGCGTTATCATCTTCACCACAGAGAGAATTATCGTAGCCGTTCAGAGCATGCTTTTTCAGGTCGCGAGCGGTATGGGAGGAGCCGGGGGAGCAATAGGCGCTGTCGCAGGTCAGGGTGCTATGAAACGCCAAGATATCAAGGGCAAGCTCGATCAGCTTTCGCCGGAAGAAGTGTTGAGTGCAAACAAGAAGAACTTCCAAGTGCCCTACACGGGCGTCACAAAGATCCAAGTTGGCAAGAAGCTTGGGACGTCAAGACTCTACATTCAGACGCCCAGTGAAACCTACAAGTTCAAGTTCCAGTTCATCAAGTTCGAACAGGTTGAAAGCTCGATTCGGAGTTTTCTACCATCTTCTGTTCTAGTTGAGAGTGGCCAACTGGACTGAACCGGCAGCCGTGTCTGCCCTCCTCTCGGGACACCGCCTACAATAATCTGAAATCTTCCTTTACGGTTGTAAGGACGATATGGGTGTTCGTTCGTTCCACGAAGGGCATGGCTAGAAGTGCTTTAGTGAATTTGCTCAAGTCGTCTCGGCTCTTGAATTTCGCGATGACCATCGCATCGGTGAGTCCTGTAACGTCGTACACGGCTAGTACCTGAGGCATCTTGGCGACCTCCTTCTCCAGCTCGAGGAGTTTGCCTTTTGCGACGCTCACTTCTGTGATGGCGGTAAGCTGGAAGCCGATCTTGTCATGGTCGAACATCGCCGAGTAGCCGCGTATGATTCCTGCTTTCTCCAGTTTTGCGGTTCTCGATTGGACTGTAGTTGTGGAGACGCCTAGCTTGTGCGCTAGCTCCCTGTAGGAGAGGCGAGCGTCGATGAGATACCAGTGAAGAATCTTCTTATCGAGATCGTCAAGGGCGATATCCTCGACCTTTAACTCGTCCTTCATGTTTGTCATGGTTTGACTTGTTCCAAACGGGTCCGCAGTAGTTCCGTGACTTGTCGAGGGTCGGCTCGTCCCCTCACCTCGCCCATTACCAGGTTCATCATTCTTCCTAGAGCTTTGGTACCGCTTTCTTGAACCAGGGTCTGATTGGATTCGACAACCTTGCTGATTATATTCTCTAGATCCGACCTGGTCAGCATTCGGAGGTTGAGCATTTCCACCGCTTCATCAGCGGCTCCGTCTGGATGGAAGGCGAGCCATTTGAGAATGTCGATAACAGACTCCTTTGCGGTTGCACCCTTGGAAACTAGGTCGAACCCTTGCTTGAGCTGGTCTTCCCGAACATTCTCCACGGGCACTTGTTCCCTTTGCAGGCTCCTCAGAGATTCTGTGAGGATCGTTGCTACGAAGCTGGGCGCGACCCCTTTAGTTCTGGCGACAATTTCCTCGAACGCGGGAAGATAGTCGGAATCCACGAGCTGAGTCGCTAGCTTGGGGCTGAGATCATACTTTTTCTCCAGTTCCTTGGCCAGCTCTTCCGGCATTCGGGGAAGGTTCTCCCATAACCGTTCGAGTAGGTCCTGGCCGATCTCAACCGGTGGGACATCGGTCTCCGGATACATTCTAGCGGCTCCAGGCCTCGGGCGCAGATAGACCGTGGTCCCGTCAGGGTTTGCCGCGCGTGTTTCTTCCGGAACCCGTTCCACGGCTTCCCGAGCACGTTCTTCAACTGCCCTCAATCCGTCTTTCGCATTGTCGAGACTATCTGCTACGATGACGAACCCGTCAAGCTCTGTACATCCGAGCATCTTCGCGGCTTCTTCGACATGGCTAGATTCAATTCCATAAGCAGGAAGCTCGTCTGAGTGAAAGATTCCTCCAACCCCTCCCCAGAAGACGGCGCGTTTGGCCATCTCAGTTCCGAGCCGGATATTGGGGATGAGTTCGCGCTTGAGCAGCCCTTTGAAACCGGGAAGTTTGAGGGCCATTGCTACTCCTCCTTGATTGAGAGCAGATTCGACTATCTTCGATTGTGAGCTTGCGAGAATGTTGGTGACGTCAATGAATTCCTCTTTGATATCCGAAGCCTTGACGTTTCTCTGTCGGAGTTCATCTCTGATCTCAAGTAGCCCGAGCTGTCTCTGAACCTCGTATGCTACAGCCTTGGAAACGAGTTCGAGCTCTTGGACCCCTTTTATCTCGATGAGGGCGCCGTTCTTGATCGATACGTTGAGGTCCTGCCGAATACTTCCTAGACCTCGTTTTACCTTCTTGGTTGCCCGGAGGATGCGGCCAATAGCGAATGCAACTTTTCCAGCTTGCTCTGGATCGTGGATTATTGGCCCAGTGGAGACTTCTATCAGTGGAACTCCAAGCCGATCTAGACGGAAGAATACCGAGGTCTTTGTGTCGCCTGTTTTGCGTCCCGCGTCCTCTTCTAGTGTCACTTGTTCTATGGGGACTTCTACTCCATCCACGGTTATGGACCCGTTGAGTGCGATGACAGCGGTTCGTTGGAATCCGGTGGTATTGGATCCGTCGATGACCACTTTTCGCATAACGTGAATCTCGTCCAGCGGCTTTGCGTGCAGGAGCATGCTCGTGGTAAGGGCGGCATCCAATGCTTCCGGGTTCGATGGGTGCGGAGGCTCCTCGTCCAGTTCTACGAGGCATGTGGTTTCCGGGTCCGCCTCGTAAGTGATGGTTTTGCCCTTGTGGAACTCGAAGAGAGCGGCTGGATCAATTTGGCCTAGCTCGCTTTGTGTGGGCCTAAGTCTCCGTTCGAAGGCGACTGTGGGCGGCTTTGTTGATAGAATGGTTGGACAGTCGCAGAAGAGCTTGTGCCCGGTGTCGAGCTGTCGGTGTATCTCGACGCCGACCTTGAGGCCGACGGCTCGATAATCTGGGGACGACTAGGAAGCCTCCACCAATGTTCTCGAAGTCATTTCACCTGCGACCGGGTGAAGCATCATCTCACGAATCTTATCAGCTGATTTGGTCTGGCCTGCAACCCACATCAGCTTGACAATTGCCGTTTCGGCGATCATGTCTTCAAGAGGAGTGACCCCCAAGTTGAGTAAGTCGCGTCCGGTGTTGTAGACGTTCATGTCGACGCGTCCCCATATCGTCTGGGAAGTCATGAAGATGGGAAGATCTTGCTTCAACGCTTTCTTCAGGGAATCGAATAAGTGTCTGGAAACGTGTCCTAGCCCGGTTCCTTCGACGACTATTCCGCGGGTTCCTGCAGATACGGCTGAGTCAATTGTGCCAGTGTTGAACCCTGGGTAGAACTTGACCAGGTATGCATGTTGGTCAAAGCGAGATTTCAAGGCCAGCTTCCGGGTCTTATCTCTCTTCTGGATTCCGTTCGTCATTTCGATCTGGCCGGTATTCAGATCGTAACTTGCGATAGGCGTGGAATTGATAGACTTGAATGCGTCTCGACGACTCGTGTGACACTTTCGAACCCTAGTACCACGATGAGCAACGATGATATGGTCGGAAAGGTCTTGGTGCATAGCAACACCAACAAGGGCCATGTCGGCTCGGGCGGCGAGGGCGACTGCTCCCGTGAGGTTGGAGGCCGCGTCTGAGCTGGGACGATCGGAAGATCGCTGAGCGCCGACAAGCAGGACTGGAACAGCTAGGTTTGCAAGCGCGAAACTCAAAGCTGCCGCCGTATAGTGCAAAGTGTCTGTTCCATGGCTTATCACGACCCCTTCTGCACCGTCAGCTATCTTCTTGGCGACTTCTTCCGCCATGCCTTTCCAATGAGTCGGGCCTATGTTCTCGCTGTACTCGCTGAAGAGGATGTGAGCGTCTATTTCTGCGATTGCTGAGAGTTCAGGGACGACGCTTGCGAGGTCGGCGGCTGTGAGTGCAGGCTGCACAGCACCAGTGCGATAGTCAACCCTACTGGCGATAGTTCCCCCGGTGCTTACTATGGCAACCATGGGTAATCCGACATGGTTCGCTGGTGGAGAAGGCTTAGTGAAATGGGGCTTCTCGCCCTGCCCGGTGACCTCCAGTTTTTCTGTTCTGTCGAGGGAGATGCCTATGTTGTAGCCATTCTTCATCTTCAAGACTATGTGAGCGTGATCGGAATATTCCGATCGAGGAATCAGGGTCCCTTCGAACACTTCACCCGATTTCGAGGTGAGACGGAGGATGCTACCGATCTTGGCCTTGGATTTCCTTAGCTGTTGAAGGACTGGCCCATGGTATCCTTCTAACTCTCGGACAGTCAATCGTGCAACACGTCGTTAGGAATCCGTGAGTTAGGTATCCGGTTAAAGGATTCTTAGGCTATGTTCTTGGACACGTAAGGTCCGTCGCGGGTGTAGCCGAAGCGTGAGTAATACCCCTTGGTACCGAGAGCGCTAATCACGAGCACTTTCTTGCGATCGTATTGTTCACGTGAGATTCGTTCTGCTTCTGCGAGAAGCTTTGATCCGTAGCCATTGTGCTGGAACGCGCCCGCCAGTCTTTCTCCTACCGGAACTGTTTGCCCGAATACGTGCAATTCTCTGATAATTGCTGTGTTCTGTTCGGCGACCTCAGGCCTATGGGCTTTCTCGGAGGGTATCCTGACTCGAACATATCCAACGAGGATATCATGTTCGGAGTCTTCGAGGGACAGGAAAATGTCAGTCCCTCCAGACCCTTCATAGTCGACTCGCTTAAGCTGGATCTGTTCGACGTCTGGAGTTTCGCCGTTCCTAAGATAAGAGATCCCGACTTCTCGGCATCTGATGCACTGACATGTCCTACCTTGACGAGCGAGCTCTTGCTGAACAAGCTGGCGGAGATTTCCGTGCTTCACACCATCTGATATTCCATCGACAGGTATCTCTCTCTGTATCCTCATGATCCGGACCCAGCGTGGAACGTACTGTTTGACTTCAGCGATGAGACGCGCGGATTCTTCTGTGGAATAGGGCTTGTACTCTCTTCTCTTCCATTCCTCGTGGAGCTGTGTTCCAGGAGTAACTAGGCACGGATAGATCTTCAGCATGTCAGGTCTGAAATCCGAATCTGCAAAAATTCTCCGGAACGCCTCCAGATCCCGTTTGGCATCGCAACCAGGGAGACCAAGCATCATATGATACCCAACCTTGATTCCTGAATCCTTCAAGACCTGCGTTGCCTCAACAACATCGGCGACAGTATGATCTCGATGAATTTTCTCGTACACATCATCGTACAGGGTCTGGACTCCAATCTCAACTCGTGTCACACCCATGGAGAGCATGTGATCAACATGGCCGACTCTCGACCAGTCGGGCCGGGTCTCTACAGTAATCCCGACGTTCCTAATCTTCGCTGATTCAGCATGATTCTTCGCTTCTTCCAAGGAAGGTGAGTCAATGCCATTCAACGCGTCGAGGCATCGTTTGACGAAATCCTCCTGGTATATTCGGGGCAGAAAGGGAAAGGTCCCACCAACAAGGATCAGCTCCACTTTATCCACTGAGTGTCCCATCACCCGTAGCTGAGCGATTCTACTCCGAACCTGGAGGTAGGGATCGTATTCATCCTCTAGGGCTCGCATTACCGCCGGCTCCTGTCCCGTGTAGGCTCTCGGGACCCCGACTTCTGGCCCGCCAGGGCAGTAGGTGCATTTTCCGTGGGGACAGGCGTACGGCTTGGGCATTACAGCCACAGTGGTTACGCCGCTAGCACTACGTACTTGTTTTCCCGTCAGTAGTGGCTTGAGCCTTACTAGTTCGGAGCCAGGGACTCGCCGGAGAAGGTCGGAGTTAGGAGGAACGGTTGGTGATCGGTGCAACCGGCAAACTTCGATTTTGATCCGATTGATGTCTTCACGAGAAGGATGGTCAAGACTGAGAAGGCGCTCGATTATCTCGGTCGAGACAATTTCCGCTGTCTGGCTCAATCTGCGAACATTCCGCTCATGTCTCTCAAGGACTTCTGGCGTCGAGCCTGGCCAGTTATGGGTTTTCCAGGTTCCGCCTCTTCTTCGGCTCGCCTTTTGGACTTGACTTGCCCTTATCAACTCTGGAGATTACCGTCGACGGCGGGTTCCCCCTCACTGCTACACCTGAGAACCCTTGCGCCTCAGAGACACGCAGCCTCGTCTTGGCACGGAACGGTCGAACCTCAACCGCCCCCTCACGCCCATAGCGTGGTAGCTTGGCCAGTTGCCAGGCGGGAATTTTACGGTAGGCCAACCAACCCGCTATCCCAATTCTGGCCTGCAGCACTCATCAAACGGAAACTTGACCGCGCAACTTTCCGTATACTCGACCCTTCCACGAAAATCCCATTCCTAGTGCTCCTCTGACGGTCGAGTCGATGCCTATACCGATGTAGAATACGATGGCTAGGGGGAGAAGTAGGGCATAGAGAGGACTCACCTCTATCGATCGGTCGAGAATTATTATTCCGAGCCATAGGAAGAAAGCCATGAAAGTCCCTGTGACGAGGTAGGCGTTCAAGGGCTTTGCCGGCGCAAGGTATACGCCATATCCGAGCACGATGAAGGGCAAAACCAGAAAGGCGAAGAGTAATGCCAATCGGTACGTGGCCCGAAAAAGCGGATGATTTCCGGAGACTGAGTAGAAATTCTTCCTCCATCCACGCCAGATTTCAGGGAGACTGGAGTACATTCGGACCCCTAGCGAGTCAGAGGCTGTAACCATTCTGAGTCTGAGACCTTTCGCTTTTATTAGCCTGCCCAGGGAATAATCCTCCGAAATTCTATCCCTAACAGCGGAGTGTCCACCGACTTTATCGTAGGCCTCGCGCCGAAACAGCATGTACTGGCCATTTCCAAGGGCCCAACGCGGCTTGCTATCGTCATTGACCCACTTGCCCCCGACGAACATCATAATGAGCCAGAATATTGGTGGCTGGAGAAGTTTCTCCCAGAAAGTTCGAAGAATCGCTGCAGGAGCGAGAGTTACAAGATCAGCCTTTGTGATCTCCAGATAGTTCACTGTCTTAGCTAGACTGTCGCGCGAGTGAATTGAGTCGCCGTCGGTGAACAGGAGAAGATCACCCCGGGCTTGTTGGTAACCCGTGTGGCAGGCCCAGTTCTTTCCTACCCAGCCTTGAGGAAGAGGTTCTTCCTCTACCAGCCTGATCTTGCCATCGTAACTATGGAGAATGTCCAGGGTACCATCGGTAGAATTGCCATCGACAACAACAATTTCCTTCTCGGGATAGTCCAATCCAACCAGCGAAGCGACACACTCGCCAACCGTTTTTGCTTGATCTCGAACAGGAAGAATAATCGAAACTAGCGAAGGCTTCGAAATGCGGGGCGCATCCACTGGTAAAGCGGGAAAATGCATCAGGGTAAGATATTCGTATCCTGCTAAGAGGAACACTAAAGCTGACTGAATGACAAGCAAAGCATCAATTGCGAGAGACAACGCATGGGCTCCGAAGGCGCTAGCCAGAACCGTGAGCGGAATCGCTGCAGATAAGTGCTTGTCAGTTCAACCAACGGTGAGCTAGTCTCTCCACCAGCCCATCATGCCCCTACGGCCAGCCCAACTAACCCATACAATTGCCAGGATGGTAAAGGCAATAATCATGGCTACCAAGATGGAGATTATTTTTTGGAGAGTGCTGAAACTCTCCGTGTAGAAACCCACGTAAACCAGGGAACCAACAAGAAAACCAGCAAATATCAAGATCGACAGGATAACTCGCAACATCAACCCCGAACGCATTTCCCGGACCCTTTCCATCAAGAATCAACTAGAAAACACCACCTTGCAGCTAATAAGCTAGGCACCCAAGAGGACAAGAGTCCTCCTCATCAAGTCTAAAAAAAACTGAATCGAATCATAAACGGTTAGGTTCGGATATAATTCTGACCCGGCTTCCGGCCCAGAACAAACCTCTTCTCAGAATTCCGCCGAACCCTCTCCCTCGGAGAAAGACCCGGCTTATCCAACCCCTGAATCTTAGGAGTCTGCTGCCGAACCTTGCCCGCTCAGACCCGAGGAGACTTTTGTCACGCCTTGATTGGTCAACGAGCCATGTGTTGGTATACTTACAACCCTCCCTTTCTATTGGACGCGGTAAGTCGAGATCATGTTATTTAACGCTTCTCTCTTTCTGGCAATTCCGAACCCAATCATCCTCTGATAGTCTAGGAGGTTGCTCCGACCGAATATGGCGATGCAATCTTCATAGACGCTATGTCGGACTCCAATCTTGTCCAGGAGAGTGGAGACCTGCTGCAGACCTTCCCAGTTAACCGAGGATACAGTGACCTGTCTCGAAGATCTTTTGACCTCGTACTTCACGGATCCGTCTGCATCGAAAAGGCCTTTAAGGCCATGTCCCACATCGAGCCGAGACATTTTGTCCGATTTCAAGCACCTGAGAGATTCTTTCCGCAGGCCCCAGGATCGGGTTCCGAAAGTCGCGTAGCAATGTAAATCATTCCAGATGTCAAGAGACGAAATCGAAGCTTGGATATTGTTGACTCCGACCGTTCTGAGCGTTGGTCGGACCGAGTATTCTTGTTCGAATTGGGATATCCAGTTATCCGCGAAGTCTCGGTCCTTTCCCGCAGCAATTCCAATTAAGTGTGTTCCATGTTTTGTCTGGCTCGTGGGTCGAAGACCGTCACCGAACATCGCGAAGATAATGTAGAGTTTAGAGCGGCTGAGCCCAGGCCTGACCTTAGGAAATCTCCCGTGGAGGTCCATTAACATCTGCTGCGATTTCCCGCGAATCGGGACTCGGTGAGAAAGGAGCACTTGCCTAAGCTTGCTCCATTCGATATGAAACCTCTCCGCGATCCGAGATTGACTCGAGCCATTGAGATACTCTCGGACCAAGTCCTTCTCGAAGACTATGCCCTGTTTACCTTCCCACGTTTCGATGGAGAAGCCCAGCGGGGGCAAAGAAAATCTTGACGACGCGAACGAACTGCCTCTACGGTTCTATCTAGGAGGATGGATAATTCTCGATCAGTCATCGAGCGCCAGAGTTTTCTGAGAGTGGAGTTTTCAGAGCGAGTCCAAGCTCGCAATTCTTCCGATCAGAGCTGGGGAGGCGAGGGGTAAATTTAAGAGAGATGACTGAAGCTACCTCGGGAATTTCTCCCGTGCATATCCGGAGCGAGTGGCTTGGATGGAAGAGGTCTATGTGTTGACGTTTGCCATGTTCAGGAAGGTAGTCAGTGTCCTGTGCCAAGCGGAACCTTTTTGCCTGATAGGTCTCGTCGTGTTTTGCCGAACTCCGGCATTCCGCTGAGTTCTCTTTCCGAGAATACTGGTCCGTCGTGACAAACCAGGTACGGTCCGATTACGCAGGCTGCGCATATTCCGATTCCGCACTTGAATACTCGTTCGAGGCTGACTTGTATGTGGCATTGCTTCTGCATGGCGAGGTCGTAGACTAGTTTCATCATAGGTTCAGGTCCGCAAGTATAGATGGCATCGAAGCTATTTTCTCTCAGAACGTGGTCGACGACCTTTGGCACCTGGTTCTTCTCTCCATAGGTCCCGTCATCCGTCGCGAAGAGTAGTCTGAAGTGGTTATCCTTGCTTTCCTTAAGCAGCCATTCTTTGAACAGGAGTTCGCTTGACGTTCTCGCTCCTGTGATCAAAGTTACATCTCGTCCTCTTAGATGGACCAGGAAGGAGATCAGTGGAACAAGTCCTGTTCCTCCGCCGACGACGAGCAGTTTGTGGTGGTGTCCGACGCTGAACGGATGTCCATACGGGCCTCGGATCCAAAACTTGTCGCCAACTTTCTTTTCCCAAAGCGCAGTGCTAACGGGCCCCCCCTTCTTGATCACAACACCCGCCTCCGATCTCCCATGAATGGCCAGCACGCTCATGGGAACCTCATCAATCCCTGGGACCCAAACCATGGCAAACTGGCCGGGCTTGGCGTTGTGCAGAGTGGAGTCGCCGAACCAGAAAGAGCGGATTGAAGGCGTCTCGTCAGCAATGCGGGCGAGTCGGAC
>Ga0066658_10000726_pt1 | contig 11727 bp, 10 predicted proteins | sample GraSoiAngelo_107_FD_75174 | JGI IMG/M metagenome (GOLD analysis project Ga0066658, IMG submission 75174) | Grasslands soil microbial communities from the Angelo Coastal Reserve, California, USA - 14_0903_09_30cm | ecosystem: Environmental > Terrestrial > Soil > Grasslands | place: USA...
AGAGCAACTGTTGGCAGAGCGCCAGATCCGCGCCGCTGAGCCCGCGGTACGTGGTGCACTGCGATGAGATGTCCGCGAAAGCTCCGCTCGAACGCATGAGACCACCATCCCCACCGAAGATTGCTGAGTTCGTCCCCGGGATCTCTACGATCGCGTGCGAGTCCGGGTGCTGACCATTAGGCGCAATCGGATTCGGCTGACAACAGCTGCCGGGCGGAGTTGGATTTGTGGTGGCGTCCCATGTCATGTCGGTAAATGACGTACCTGCGTCGGCCGAGCGGATAAACGCGCGACCGTTTGTCGTAAAGCCGTAGCTACCGTAGGAGTACGAACCAGCGAGATAGACCACATCGGGCTTGCCCGGCGGAGAGTAAACCACGTTATCATACCAGCACTGACCCGTACAGTAGTCTTCGTTCTGTGTCGTTGTTAGATCGGTGAACGTCGGCGACCCAGTCGCAACGTCGTCACTGCGATAGAAACGCGCAGCCGGTGATCCCGTGTTGCCATCGCCAACATACATGCGCGTGGTCCCGCTTGCCAACAGCGTCACGGCAAACTCGGCCCGATCATTAATATTATTGGGAGCGAGCGCCGTCTTAATCTGCGTCCAATTGGCGCCATCGTCGTTTGAGCGCCAGACGCCTCCTCCACTTGCGGTAGGCCTGGGAAACGCAGCAGCGTACAGCGTGGTGTTCGTCGCGTAGTTCGGGTCAAATTGGACTTTGTTGACACCGCGGGCCGAGCCGAAGGTGGCCTGGATTTTCCCGGCGTCTCCTGGCAGGGCCGGGTTGAGACAAACACCCTCGGGTGCCAAGAGGGCGAAGGTCGCGCCGCCATCAGTGGATTTCCACAGCCCATACGGCGGGAGACCGGGAGCAAGCGTGACGCCACCACCTGTGACTGAACTGACTCCACGAACAGCGCGAGTTGAACCGACATACATGGTGTTGCCCCTAACCACAATCGATGAAATCGCGCGACCGTCGAAAGCCGGGCCGGTATAGGCCGGGGCATCACCGCAGGAGGTCGCCATCACGGGCACAGATGTATTCGCAACCAAATGTGTCCAGGTGTTGCCGCCATCCGTTGATTTGTAGATGCCAAAACCGGCTTCCGAATCACCCGACGCGTTCGGCTCGCCGGTCCCCGCGTAAAGCGCACCGGTCGCGGCGTCGTAGGTTAGCGTTCCGATCGCGTTTGTCGCGAAGCTGCCGGAGACAAACGTCCAGCTCACCCCGCTGCCGGAGAGTGCGTTGGTAGTGCGCCAAACTCCACCGCCTGCTGCCGCAGCCCATACTCGGCACCGCCGCGCGCTGCAGCTTGGGTCCACGGCCAATGCAGTGATGCGTCCGGATGTCGTGTAAGGGGCGCCGCTAAAAGTCAGAATATCGGGAGCATTCGAGATGCTCGGTCCCGCAAGAGTCCATGCGCCAAGCGCGTTCGCGGCCTCCCGCCCAGACCTTCCTCTGACACTAGTCCATGCGGCATGCGCGTTCCGCCTCAATGCAAACGGGATATCGGTGGCGGGGAAAGCTCGCTTCGCGTAATCCTCTTCAGCTGCAGACACCGGCCCACCTTCTCGTTCAGGTCCGGGCAAGGTCATTTTGCTTCGAAACAACTCAGCATGATTTTGACGTAATTTATCGATCCCGCCTCTGTTTTCTGCTTTCGCCAAAAACAATGGGCCGGACGGTTTCACCGCGACGAACGCCATTGCGGCGGCTGCGGACAATAGGGTGACGACACCTGCGAGGCGCAGATGCGATACAAGACGGTTGCGACTGAACGAACGATGAGTTTTCATATGTGTGGAGATGGCTGATTCCAAGCCGGAAGAGAGAGAGCGAGCTTGGGAAAAATCGAGATTACCAGGATACGAACAAAAACGTCAAGGCGTTTAACCTTATATTTTTGTAATGTTCGTAATTATAAGCTGAGCACCTGACTCGGTTGAATCTCTTCCACAAGTCGAAGCGTAGGCTCAAACGGAAAAGCGGTTCCAACCGTGCGCGCTGCTACCGGGAAGGAGCCAAAGGATCGCGGTTTGTCAGCTGATTTAAGCAGCTATCACGACGGCGCGCTTGCGGGCAGTCGCGTCGAGGATCCGCTTGCGCAAACGCAAAGATTTGGGTGTCGCTTCCACATATTCGTCGACGTCGATGTATTCAATCGCACGCTCCAGGCTCATGCGAAGCGGTGCTTCTAGCTGGATGCCTTTCCCTTCACCTTGCGAACGCATGTTGGTGAGATGTTTTGCTTTGCAGGGATTGACTGGCAAATCTTCCGGGCGCGCGTTTTCGCCGACGATCATCCCTTCGTAAATGTCCTCCTGCGGACCAATGAAAAGCCGGCCGCGTTCCTGAATATTGTTGAGCGCGTAAGCCGTGCTGACTCCCGATTCCATCGACACCATCACACCACGACCGCGTCCTCCGATTTCGCCTTTGAACGGCGCGTATTCGCGAAAGAGATGACTCATCAATCCTTCGCCACGCGTCAGGTTGACCAAATCGGTTTCAAAGCCAATCAGGCCACGAGTCGGAATAATCGCCTCGACCGACACCCGTGTGGCGTGATGATTCATGCTGGCAATCTCACCTTTGCGATTGGCAATCAATTGCAAAATGTCACCGAGATTTTCGTCTGGTAGATCGACATAGAGATTTTCCAAGGGCTCGAGCAGAGACCCATTTTCTGCTCGATGGAAAATCACTTCGGGACGCGAGACCATCACTTCATAGCCTTCGCGTCGCATTTGCTCGATCAGGATCGCGATCTGCATTTCGCCGCGTGCATTGATCTCAAATGCCCCTGCGGTTTCCGTGTCGTTGACCTGGAGTGAGACGTTGCCGCGCGTCTCGCGAATAAGGCGCTCGCGAATATTCCGCGCCGTCACAAATTTTCCTTCGCGCCCGGCAAACGGCGAATCGTTGACCAGAATGTGCATGCGAATCGTAGGCGGATCGATATCTACAAATTGAAGCGGCGTCCGTTCTTCGCGGTCTGAGAGGGTTTCGCCAATATAAACTTCCTCGAAACCGGCCAGTCCAATGATGTCGCCGGCGGTCGCGTGTTTGATTTCCACCTGCTCCAATCCCGAATAGGTAAAAAGCGCCGTGACTGTAGCCCGCTCATGGCGGCCATCTCGGTGAATGCAGACGATGGAGTCCCCGACTGCAACGCGACCGCTGACGATGCGCCCGAGTGCAATTCTTCCCAGGTAATCGCTGTAATCCAGATTCGAGACGAGCATTTGAAAGAATGGCTCGCTCGAAATTTTTGGCGGCGGCACGTGTTGCACAATCGCCTGAAAAAGCGGCGTCATGTCTTCGTTGTTTTCGTGCAATTCGCGCACGGCAAAACCGTCCTTCGCGCTGGCGTAAATGATTGGGAAATCAAGTTGCTCGTCGGTCGCCTTCAATTCGACGAAGAGATCGAAAATCTCGTCCAGCACTTTGTGCGGGCGCGCGTTTTCTCTGTCGATCTTATTAATGACAACCACCGCCTTCAATTTGTTCTCCAGCGCCTTGCGCAAAACAAAACGCGTCTGTGCCTGCGGCCCATCGTGCGCATCGACAACGAGCAGCACGCCGTCCACCATTTTCATGATCCGCTCGACTTCGCCGCCAAAATCGGCGTGACCGGGTGTATCGACGATGTTGATCCGGTAACCCTTCCACTGAAAAGCTGCATTCTTCGCACGAATCGTGATTCCTTTTTCGCGCTCGAGATCCATCGAATCCATCATGCGCTCCTCAATCTTTTGATTGGAGCGAAAGGTGCCCGATTGGCGCAACAGCTGATCGACCAGGGTCGTCTTGCCATGGTCGACGTGCGCAATGATGGCGATATTACGAATTTTATCCATTGGGGAAAATCTCTCCCGCGCGGGAGAGCCGCCTACTCTACGAGAGACTGCAGTAGAGTCAAACTCCGGTGCCAATCGGACACACAGGTTTTCCCATCCAATCATACCCAGATCTGGATTACCGGATCAAAGCGTTTGACTTGAGGAACTCATCGAAAGACGAAGAAAGAATTCGCATTCTTCGTTCTAACTTCAATCTATGCCGTTTTCCTAATTCTGGATTTTCCTTCTAAATTCCTGCTCCAATCTTCATTCTTCCGCTTATGAAAATTCTTCTCGCTGGTATTCTCGGCGGAATCGTCATGTTCATCTGGACCTCAATCGCGCACATGGCATTACCTCTGGGCGAAGCCGGTCTCGGCGAAATTCCAAATGAATCAGCCGTCCTCAGCGCGATGCAAAGCAACATCGGCGAGCAAACCGGTCTTTATATTTTTCCCGGCCGCGGTCTCGGTAAGAACGCGACTCGACAGGAAAAGCAGGAAGCGATGAAACACATGGGCGAAAAAATCGCGACGAACCCGTCTGGCATTCTCATGTACCACGCGCCCGGTCGACCGCTGTCGCTTGGCAAATTGCTCGGAGTTGAATTGGGCACCGAACTGCTCGAAGCCATCCTAGTCGTGTTCCTGCTCGCTCAGACGCGCATCGCGAGCTTCGCCGGCAGAGTCGGCTTCGTTCTCGCTGCCGGGATCCTGGCCGCCATCGCGACCAACGTTTCCTATTGGAACTGGCACGGCTTCCCGTGTGTTTATACTGCCAGTTACATGCTTATCCAGATCGTCGGCTTTCTCTGTGTCGGCATTGTCGCCGCGCTGGTGCTGCGGAAGGCTGCCTTAGCAGCATGAGACCCGATCACCGATGACGAATTACTGATCACTATGCCGGCCACGCTCTCGCACTGTCAGTGCCCGACGTCCGCTTGAGCTTCCATACGTCGCCTCCGCTCTGTCGTCACTTCTTTTGAAGCGCCGTTCTTTCGACGTGTTGGCAGGAATCCATGTCGCACCGGCTGCATTTACTTTCAGAAAATTTGCGATCTCTTTTTCAGATAGGTCCGTACCGTTGATATGAGAATAGCTTTCTGAAACACTCCGGTCGTTGGCAAAAATCACCAAGTAAAGATATCGATCCTTATGGTAGAGGACGCTGACAGTTTCGTCATCCCGCAACTGTCGCTGGACCAGGTTGCCATATCGATTTTCGATTCTGTCCGAGCCGTCACCCAGGTTTGCCCAGATCGAGCTCAGGGCGGTGACAAAAGTCAACGTAGCCACCAGAAATTGTTTCATATCCCCAGTCGAATACCTTTCACTTTCTATCCAAATACTTCATCTGCTTCGTTCCATCTTGGCTGCGGTCATCCGGCTTTTCTTCAATCAGTTCCTCAGCCGGAACAGTGTGAAACGAAACAACAGTCCAATCAGCGTCAGCGCCGACCACGGGGCGGTGCCAGACATTCTGCGGAATTGAAATCCAGCGCTGTTCCAGCGGCGCGTCCGGATTGCTAACCAACACATTCGATTGCCACTGGCTCGGCTCTCCGGTCTGCATATCGCCGCTTCCTTCGAACGTCATCATCCGCTGGTGACTATTCGGATGGCGTTCCGCGCCTGTGTTAGCGCCCGCGCGCAAAACAAATATCCAGGCAGATCGAATCTCAGTCGGTAACGCGCGACCGAAAACGGTTAATGGAATCGGTTCCCAGGTCATTAACGCCTCTTTCTTCCGAGCCAGCTCCGCACGGACCCGTTCGATAATTGGGAGAATTTGTTGGCGGACAGTCTCAGACTGTAAGATGTCATCGATCGATTCAAGTCGGGCGTGTTCTTGCTGTGTCATTCCGCGAATATTCACTATCAATTTCATTTCCCAATTCTTAATTCTTGCTTCTGGGTTTTTTCTTCCTGCTTAATTCATCCATGCCGAAGAAGAGCAACAGTCGCAAGCGAACCGTACGAATCGAGGTTCGCGAGTCCGGTGTGCACGGGCACGGTGTTTACGCCATGCAGTCTATTCCCAAAGGCACCCGCATTATCGAATACACGGGGCAACGCGTCTCCTGGGAAGCCGCTCCCAACGACGAGAACGATCCACACACATTCAATTTTGGCCTCGACAACGGCGAGGTGATCAATCCGGAGATTGGCGGCAACAACGCGCGCTGGATCAACCATAGCTGCGATGCAAACTGCGAAGCCGTCGAAGAAGACGACCGCATCTTCATCGATGCGCTGCGCGATATCCAGGCCGGCGAGGAACTCTTTTACGACTACGCGCTGGAAATCGACGAACCGATCACGGAAGAATCAAAAAAGAGATTCGCTTGCCACTGCCACAGCCCAAATTGCCGCGGCACAATGCTCGACATTTCCTAATTGAAACTTGCTCCCCTCCCGGTTTGCTCGCTCCTACCGTGGTCACTTTATCTTGATCACTCGCACTGCCCCATGCTTGCGCCAGCTACTATCCGCGCGATTCCCAATCGCGACGTGTTCTATGTCGCACTTCTCGCGCGCTCCATTCTTCCTTCCGCGTCCTGATTCGCCCGGAATAGGCAAAACCTATCGCCGCTAGACGCATAAAGTATTTCAATCGGCCTCCAGAGTGTGGCCAGTTGATTGTATGAACGGCTCAGGTTTAGGGATGGGAACGGCCAAGGTGGCCAGGGGGAATGACCGGTCCTGGAACGTAATGGCCTGACTCGCGCGGCCACGGTCTGGGTCTTAAACAACCTGCCGATAAGGACTTCGAAGTTCTCGGTCTCACTACCGGAGACCCTCGTGATCCTGGGCCTGCGGAGTTTCACTTTTTCATCAACCAACAAAAACAACGATTAGAGGAGACAAAATTATATGGAAAGTAAGATGCCGATAGGACAGCGCATTGCGCGATTCCTTGAGACACGATACGTGCACCGGGCGCACCCGCATTATTTGCCCGAGCTCGCAGGGTTTGGACTAATCCTGATCCTCGCGGTCTGGCCAATGTTATCGATGGTAGCGGCGGCGCTGGAAAAAATGCGATAAGAACTTCACTCCTTCGCACTGGGAGTGACCGATAAATTCTTCGCTGACAAAGCAGCCGCCGCTTCCCGACGGAATGCTGCGGCGGCTTTGCTCTGAAATCGAAGCGGATTGTAAACGAGATTGAGCTCCCGCTCCGGGACCGGCGGAGCGAATGGTAAGCTGACGCATCCGGGCGTGGCGTGGTGTTTCACCATCATTTGAGGCACAATCGAAACGCCGATCGAGGCCGCGACCATGTTCGCGATCGTGCTGAGCTGGCTGCCAGCCAGCGCGATCTCTGGCCGGAGACGACGTGATTCGAGGAGGTGATTCACCTGTTGCGACAGGCAATGCATTTCGTGAAGCAGTAGAAACCTCTGCGATTTGAGATCGTCGAATTCCACGAGATCCTTTTTTGCCAGGGGATGTTCTTCCGACACGAGTGCCAGCAATGGTTCGGTTCCCAAAGATTCTCGTCGAAGAGTTGGACTCGGCTGGCACGTGGATGCGAGCGCGACATCCAGTTCGCCAGCTTCAATTCGCCGAGTGATCCCTTCGGTCGCATCCTCTACGATCTCCAGCGTCACTTCTGGATAATGCTCCTGGAACGTCACGACCAACTCCGGCAGCACAAAGGGCGCGATCGTAGGAATTGCGCCTACGGCCACTCTGCCGGCCACTTCGCCTTTGAGCTCGTCAACGCATCGGCGAGCGTCACCGATCGATGCCAAAATTTGCCGCGCATAATCAATCAAACAACGGCCCGCTTCAGTCAGCACAACTGAACGCGGGAGCCGATCAAACAACGGCTGACCGACCTCTGCTTCCAGCTTGCGAATCTGCTGGCTAAGCGAAGGTTGAGCCACGCGCACCTTACCGGCCGCGCGCGAGAAACTTCCTTCCTCCGCCACGGCGACGAAGTAACGCAACTGATGAATTTCCATAGAAAAGTTCTGCCGAGGGGAGACTCACAGTAGCGCCAGCCTTCCTACTTTGAAACTCGCTCGTTGCATGTCGTTTCCGACACTGTAGCCGGTGGTCGCTGACCCCGGAACAAACCCCTCTTCGGTCGTCCACTTAGTTCCTGCTTTTGTCCTTTCTACTTCTTTGCTCTGTGACACGTTCATTGCTAGCAAGGCAGTCATGATCTCACGCCTTAATTCTTCTCTCCTATCCATTACGTTTTTCTCACTTTTCCTAACGATAATGCTGACGTCGCCGCATCCAGTTGCCGCCGTTGATCGGCCAATTTCTATTCCCGTGCAGATCACTCATGCCCAAAATTTTGATCCGTTCCCGTCTCCGGACGGCAAAAGGCTCGTCTTCATCTCAATGCTTTCCGGTAGGGAACAATTGTTCACCATGAACGTCGACGGCTCCAATGTAGTCCAGCTAACCCGCGACGATGCCGATCACGAAGATCCCGCGTGGTCACCGGATGGGACCAGGATCGCGTTCGTCCTCATCGCCAAGGACCGTCACAGCATCGCGGTCATGAGAACTGATGGCAGCAACTTGGAAGTACTTACACCACCGGAGCAGAATACCATCCATCCAAACTGGTCCGCGGACAGCAAACGCGTCATCTATTGCACGAATGATGACTTGCAACCGCCAAAGAAAAATTCTGCCGACATCAATGCGGTCGATCTGGCTACGAAGAAAGTCACGCGCCTTATCACAGGCGGGATCAATACCTACGGTTCGTGGTCGCTCGATATGAAACACATCGCCTTCCGCAAAATCATTGGTGACGAGAACTCGGAGGTCTTTGTTGCGGATGGCGACGGCTCGAATCCGCGCGACCTAACGAACAACCCGTTCTTCGACGGCTGGCCGGCGTGGTCGCCTGATGGAGGGAGGATCGCGTTCGCATCGAATCGCCGTGGCCACGGTTACCAGATATTCATCATGCAAGCCGATGGCGCGAACCCGCGACTGGTCGCGAATACGGAAGGCCGCGGAACAGCGCCGCGATGGTCTCCCGATGGCAAAGCGATCTACTTTACAAACTGCGTTGCGAAAGATTATGGAGCGGATTGCGAGGTTCTCATGGCGCGTTTAGAACCGCAGCCGCTCGTCGCGCCGTAGTCTGCGAAGGCGAGGTCCTTCCTCCCTAATTCTCCCTTGTTATCAGTTACTTATCCGGCAGCAGCACGATTTTCCCAAGCGCGCCCCGGCTCCATCATCGCGCGATGCGCCTGCGCTGCTTCCGCCAGCGGAAATTCTTTGCCGATCACTGGACGCAACGTTCCGTTTTCCAAAGCGGCCACGAGTGTGGCGGGAGCGGTACACCTTTGCCGACGATGCCGACAATTCGAAACCGGCGCCCGACATCTTTGCCGCTTCATTGAAAAAGCTTGGCGGCATTTCGCCTGCCGATGCCGTGACGGTCGGCGACACAAGGTCGACATCGAAGCCGCCGCAAAAGCCGGCCTGAAAACGATTGCGTTTCTCTGTGCCGGAACATCGGAATCAGCGTTGCGCGAAGCGGGGGGCAGCCGCGATCTACCGCGATTCCGCTCATCTTCTGGGCGAGTACAATAAATTGTCTTCTACTTTCTAATCCCCCTGTTAATTCGTAATTGAAACTCGCTCACTCTCGCAATCGACTGCCGTAGATTAAGTCAAATCTCACAGCATGAAGAAGCCTCATCCGAAAGCGATTTCGCTGAAACCGTCTGTGGAATATGGCGGTTTGATCGGTGGCATTGGGGAGTTGCTCGAGGCAGCCCGCCGCAATGCGGCGCGAGCGGTTAACGCTCTCATGACTGCGACCTATTGGGAGATCGGGCGGCGCATTGTTGAGTTCGAGCAGCGAGGGAAAAAGCGCGCCGAATACGGAGAAGAGCTGTTGCAGCGATTGGCGCAGGACTTGACCGCCAGGTTTGGTCGCGGCTTCTCGTATCCAAACGTTAACAAGTTTCGCCAATTCTACCTTGCGTTTCCCGCTTCGGGAATTCTCTCGACACCGTCAATAGAATCCATCCACACGATTCTCTCGACACCGTCAATAGAATCACAACGCAAGAAAGGCCAGACATCGTCTGGCGAATTGGCGGTTCGCGATCTTGCGGCTCGGTTTCCGCTGCCTTGGTCACACTATGTCCGCCTGCTTTCCACGAAGAGCGCCGAGGCGCGCCGATTTTATGAGACCGAGGCCTTGCGCGGTGGCTGGAGCGTACGCCAGCTCGACCGTCAGATTGGCTCGCAATTCTACGAACGCACCGCTCTTTCGCGAAATAAAAGCGCCATGTTGCGCAAAGGTTCCCTTGCCTCCGCAGAGGATTCAATTTCCGCCGACGAAGAAGTACGCGATCCGCTCGTTCTCGAATTCCTCGGACTAAAAGATGAATACTCGGAGACCGAACTTGAACAGGCGCTCTTGCGGCACCTTGAGAACTTTCTGCTCGAGCTCGGCGGCGGCTTTGCCTTCGTCGGTCGCCAACGCCGATTGCGAATCGGCGGCGAATGGTACCGCGTCGATCTTCTTTTCTTTCACCGCAAACTGCGGTGCCTTGTGATTATTGATCTGAAAGTCGGCAAGTTCACGCATGCCGATGCGGGCCAGATGCACCTTTATCTGAATTACGCGCGCGAACACTGGACGCAGGCGGACGAGAATCCGCCGGTTGGTCTAATCCTGTGCGCCGAGAAAGATGATGCGATTGCTAAGTACGCGCTGGAAGGATTGCCGAATAAGGTTCTGGCGCGCGAATACAAGCTCGCCCTACCAGCTGAAAAACGCCTGGCGGCCGAGATCGAAAAGACCCGCGAGCTTCTGGAACGAAGAACCCGCAAATGAATGCATTTTCTCCTTCTCCTGCGTGAGTCTTCTCACTGCCCCATATGATCAATGATCTTTGGTACAAAAACGCGGTGATCTACTGCCTGTCGGTCGGTACTTACATGGACGCTGATGGCGATGGGACCGGCGATTTCCGGGGACTAATGCGTCGCCTCGATTATCTGCATGGACTCGGAGTCACCGCGATTTGGCTCATGCCGTTTCAAACTTCGCCGTGCCGGGATGACGGTTACGACGTCGCCGACTACTACAATGTCGATCCGCGCTACGGCACGCTCGGCGATTTCATCGAGTTTACCCACGGCGCAAAACAACGCGGCATTCGTGTTTTGATCGATCTGGTCGTGAACCACACGTCCGACCAGCATCCCTGGTTCAAGCAGGCGCGTTCGGATCCAAATTCGAAATATCGGAATTGGTACGTCTGGTCGAAGAAGAAACCGAAGCAAGCGAGTAAAGGAATGGTGTTTCCCGGCGTACAAAAAACAACGTGGACCTACGATCGCGAAGCCAAAGCCTGGTATTTCCACCGATTTTACGACTTCCAGCCTGACCTCAATACCTCAAGTCCGGAAGTGCAGGATGAAATACTTAAAATCATGGGCTTTTGGATTCAGTCGGGCGTCTCCGGATTTCGCATGGATGCGGTCCCTTTCATTATCTCGACTAAGGGACCCAACGTGCGAAAACCAAAGCAGCAGTTCGATATGCTGCGCGTGTTTCGCGAATTCCTTCAGTGGCGCCAGGGCGACTGCATTGTGCTGGCCGAAGCCAATGTGCTGCCCGAAACCGACATGGATTACTTCGGCGAAGACGGCGATCGCATGCACATGATGTTCAACTTTCAGGTGAACCAAAACCTGTTCTATGCATTGGCCGCCGCTGATACGGGCCCGCTGATCAAAGCGTTGAAAGCGACAAAACCGCGGCCGGCGACGGCGCAGTGGGGAATCTTTCTTCGAAATCACGACGAACTTGACCTGGGGCGCTTGCAAAAGAAGCAGCAGCAAACGGTGTTTAAGGCGTTTGGACCGGACAAA
>Ga0066658_10000731_pt1 | contig 11696 bp, 10 predicted proteins | sample GraSoiAngelo_107_FD_75174 | JGI IMG/M metagenome (GOLD analysis project Ga0066658, IMG submission 75174) | Grasslands soil microbial communities from the Angelo Coastal Reserve, California, USA - 14_0903_09_30cm | ecosystem: Environmental > Terrestrial > Soil > Grasslands | place: USA...
AGCGGCCTACGGTACTTTCCAAGTCACATCGAGACCTTCCACATTGGTCGCCACGTACGAGGAAGATCCAGCGGCCTTGACGGAGGCATGGATATCGATCGTCAAGTGGTATATCCCAGAAGCGCGCACCCCTTGGTCAACGGACAAGTAAAGAGTATGTGTTCTGTTTCCTACGGCGACTACGGTTAATTGTTGCATTGGTAAGTCTTGACTTCCACTTGGACCGGTTAGCCTGAAGGTGAAGTTGAGATCGACTGTTCCTTGGCTTGCATTGACCGCGTTGTCCGTGGTCCTGAACCATCCTGCAGGTCTAGTGCTGAAGTAATACTCGTAGACTGATATCGATGAGGTAGAATTCGTTGTAATAGGGTGGTCGTCGCTCTGTCTGGCTATTGAAAGCGATGAAGAGTCTGACGCCTCATTGAACGTAATTTTCGTGACAGGAACTGTAACATTGCCCGCGAGGGCAACGGGTGTTATCAGTATAGCGGCTGCAGCGATTACAATTACGGTTATTACCGCCAACATTACTCTCTTCATATTGTACCTACACGCCTCCGAACATGTATTCTTGGGTACCGCCTTCGAGGCTATAGGGTTTGCTCACATAGCCGAACGACATCTAATCAGAACTTAGCCAGGCCGAGGGAAAAGCAGGACTAAGATCTCAGAAGGAACTCCCCTTCGTACCCGGTGTACTGCCCTTTTCCTGGGGCGTTCAAATATCTCTTCGACATTGAGGCAGCACTCTCAAGAATATCCCTTTTTCGCTCCTGGTCTGCTGTTCGGGATCCAAAAGAAACGAAGTTCCCGACCTATTTCTCGAAACCGAGGGTTGAGAGACCCCGATTAGCCCTTTGAAACGGTTCTTCCCTTGGATCGTTCATACGTGACACTTGGCCGTATGCTAGCGCTGAAAGGAACGAGTTCACGACAGACGAATCGTGGCACTTTAGTCAACATTGCTTGTTCGAGCTTGGGAGGCAGCCCGCCGACCTCTCTAGAGAAGCAAAACGAAATATCGAGATCGAAGTCTCTTGATTATGGTCCCCAAGACAGTGTCGTCTCATTTCAGTCCTGGAGAAGTCCTTTCCATCATCGTCGCGTGGTTGGTCCTCTCAGCTTCAATCACATACAAGAACCTTGTAGGACTCGTGATAGGAACGGGCAGTCTTGATGTTGTGATCGCCGGCTTCGTCGCCACCGCGACTGGATTCATCCTCCACGAGATAGGACACAAGTTTGTCGCGGTAAGACGAGGATATCTCGCCCATTTCCGTCTCTGGATTTGGGGACTCGTACTCACCATATCGATCGTAACCCTCTCGGGCGGAGGACTCGTCTTCGGCGCTCCCGGGGCCGTTTACATTTCCCCTTCTGCAGCAAGCTTCTACGGGTTCGATTCGACTCGACGAAGTAGTGATACCGAAGAGGACAATATGATAATCTCAGCAGCGGGGCCGAGCATCAATCTCGCTTTCGCCATTGGTTTCTTGGTTCTGCTATTTTCCGTTCCAGCCGGTTTCTTCAATACGGTTGCCTTTTTCGGGCTCTTGCTTAATGTGGGACTTGGATCCTTTAACATGCTTCCTGTTCCTCCACTGGATGGCTCCAAGATATTCCGCGAGAGCATTCCAATTGCGCTAGCGATAGCGCTTCCTCTATGGGCGATGTTCATAACCTTCAAGTTTATCATATAGCTCTCGCCTCAAAAACCTCGTTAGGAGGACTTGGTCGACTTCTCCGCAACCCGAAGAGCCTCGATAGCCTCCCGGATTTCGTCCACTGAGGCGCCATCCTCAAGCGTCGAGAGGTCCCCGATCGGACCTCCCGCGGCGACGGCTTTGATGACTCGTCGCATGATCTTGCCGCTCCTCGTCTTTGGGAGCAGCCGAGCGAAGTAGATAGATTCGGGGGTTGCGATGGGACCGATCATCCTCCGGACATGTTGCTTCAGTTCCTCAGAGAGATGGTTGGAGGGGTTAGCCACCTTTCTTAGGGTCACAAAGGCAACGATGGTTTCGCCTTTCACCGGATCCGGTTTGCCCGCGACTGCCGCCTCGGCCACGGATGGATGGCTGACAAGCGCGTCTTCCACCTCTCTTGTTCCAAGCCGATGACCAGCCACCTTGATTACTTCGTCCGCTCGTCCTAGAAGCCAGAAGTAGCCTTCCGCATCACGTAGTGCGTAGTCCCCTGGATAATAGAACCCCGGAAATCGTGTCCAGTAGACCTCACGATATCGCTCCGAGTCATTGTAGAGCGTCATGAACATACCAGGCCAAGGTCTCTTGATGACTAGGAATCCCTTCTCGCTAGGTGGTAGGGGGTTGCCCTTCTCATCGACGACATCCGCCTCTATACCGGGCAGCGGAAACGTGGCAGAGCCAGCCTTCAACGGAACCAGCCCCAGACGAGGGCTCGGCGAGATCATGATCCCGCCAGTCTCAGTCTGCCACCAAGTATCAACGATGGGACAGCGGCCCTGGCCTATCACATCAAAGTACCATTGCCAGGCAGCGGGATTGATAGGTTCGCCGACCGACCCTAGCAGGCGCAAGCTATCAAGATCATGTTGCCCGGGGAGCTTGTCTCCATATCGCATCAGCGAACGGATTGCAGTTGGTGCAGTGTAAAGAATCGAAACCCTGTAACGTTCCACTATGTCCCACCATCTATCGGGTTCCGGATAATCCAGCGCCCCTTCGTACATCACTGAAGTGAGACCATGCATCAACGGAGCAAACACAACGTACGTGTGCCCCGTGACCCATCCTATGTCAGCAGTGCACCAGTAAATGTCATCATCTTTCGCATCGAACACCCATTCCTGGGTGGCATACGCGAACACAAGATAGCCGGCGGTGCTGTGAGCAACGCCTTTCGGCTTACCCGTCGTCCCTGAAGTGTAGAGAATGTAGAGAAGATGAGTCGACTCAAGAGGCACGGGCGCGACGTAGCTGGAGGCCTTTGCCATCAGATCATGCCACCAATAATCCCGACCTTCAATCATCGGCACGACATGTCCCGTCCGCCGAAAAACTACAACATGCTTCACACTAGGAGAATCTTTCACCGCATCATCGACAACAGTTTTTAGATCCAAGACCTTTCCTCGGCGATAGCCGCCGTCAGCCGTCACGACGACTTTGGCTCCGCAATCCTGGATACGTTCGGCTAGAGCTTTCGCGCTGAACCCCGAGAAAACAACGGTGAACGGTAGCCCTATTCTTGCGCATGCGAGCATTGCAATCGGAAACTCTGGCACCAACGGCAGGTAGATGGCCACCGTGTCGCCCTTCCGGAGTCCAAGCTTCTGAAGGACACTGGCAAGCCTGTTAACTTCCTGATAGAGCTCTCCATAAGTAATCGTCCGACGGTCTCCGTTTTCGCCCTCCCATAGATATGCCGCCTTATTCTCACGCCAGGATTTCACATGCCTGTCCACGGCGTTCTCGGACGCGTTCAGCATTCCTCCGACAAACCATTGAGCAAACGGCGGATCCCACTGCAGCACCTTGTCCCATTTCCTGCGCCAGACAAGCTGACCCGCAATGCCGGCCCAGAAGGACTCCGGGTCAAGGAGAGAATCTCTCTGCAGGGAGAGATACTGCTCCCTCGGCCGATATGTCCGCGCCACGGGCAGTTTGCCAGCGTCCGACATTTGCCAGGGATGAGTTCACGGTTCTGTTAACTCTTCGTCTGGTAAGTTAGCTTCGGGGCATCGACTCCAGGGATTACCGTAGGCGTCGGGTTCCCCTTCACTGCTTCAAGCGCCGCCTTGCGCCTCAATGATGGGAGGCCGGGAACGTGCGAACCTCACCCGTCCCCGCCGAGCCAGGTTAACCGCTGCTACCATGTCCCGGTCCATTACTACTCGACATTTACCGCACCAGAGCTTGCGGGTCAGTCTCTTGTCCGATTGGAGTCTCTCCCCGCATCTCGGACAAGTTATACTCGCCGCTCTGGTCTCACGCCTAGACAAACGGATGACCGATAGTCCTACCCACCGTGCCTTGTACTCTATCTGTCGTTGAGCCTCTCCGAAACTCCAGCTGTTCATTCTGCCCCGATACTTTCTACCCTGACCGTTACCCTTCCGGTAGAGGCTTCGTATGCCCTCGATGTTCTCGAGAACTATCGCCTCTCTCCGCTGGACTGCCAAGGCAACAATCGTCTTTGTCGCAGTGTGGAGCAGATGACCAACCCTAGAGGTTCTCCGCTTTCCATACATGGACGCTATGCCCGTTCTTATCCTATCATCGTCCCGTGTGAAAGAAGCAACGATACGTGCAGTGGTGTTTGCTACTCTCACACACTTCGAGAGATCATAGCGGCTTGTCTCCTGGTCATTTCCAACTGTGAGATTTCGAAGATTACGGTCGACGCCAACGGTGGAAGCACGGTTAACGGTGGGAGCGTCTCGGGCGATGCAGAGGCTCAGTCTGTTCTGGGTGAGGGTGAAAGAGCGAACCTCGACTCCCGGTTGAGATATGACCTCTAACACGTGCTTGGTCAAGGGTATACAGAAACGTTTACCTCTCGATACTGGGAAACGTAATGCTCCGCTCCTGATCTTGAACCCGTAGCAGGAGACGAGCTGCTGTCTGAAGGAATACGGAGTCTTTGTGGCGTAACCTCTGCGAATAGACTTCTTCCGAGCCGCTAGTATTCCTGCTGCTCGGCTTATCGCGCAGAGCTTGTAGTAGCTAGGAGAATCGTGCTGGGCGAGCTCGTTGTAAGAGAGAAGTGAAAGCCTTCTCAGCGAAGACACATCGTTCGCTAAACCGATTCGTAATGATTCGTTAACCATTCTCCTAAACAACTCCAGCAGACCTAGAACTTCGCTTGAAGAAATGTAGTTTTGCCAGACCGACTTAACAGCCAACACGATAAACAATGGGAGCCCAATCCTAGACATAAGTGAGAGGCACCCGACGACAAGTTGACAGAACCGGGTTCACTATAACTTAAAAACGGGTCGCTTGGAAATTGACCATCGACATCGGCATGTCCAAGCTGAATCAATCCAGGCAGACCCGAAGCCTTGAGGAACGGTATGAGTTGCTGAGGAAGACGTTGGCTCACTATCTCCTCCTCCAGGTAGGCACCTTCGTCGGCCTCGCAGGATTTGACGCGGTTGGACCCGCGATGAACATGCTGACAGACATGAAGGCAAGTCTGAAAGTTGAGGAGATCAAGGCGAAGAACGAGGGAAGCAGGGTGGAGGCTCTTTCCCAGAACCTGGCTGAGAGTATGGGCGAAACGTTTGCCAGCGACTACAATATTGAAACAGGCGATGAGTCCCGGACGGTGAGGCTGGACCGGTGCGGGTGCATAGAATCCGTTCTGGCACAAGCAGAAGCGTACGGGCTGACAAAGCCCCAGGCGAGATCTATATTTTGCAGCACATGCATTGGAAGCTACAAGAAGGCCGCGGAAACCCTCCAACTTGGATTCCAGGGCAAGCTCCGCGGCGAGCATGGCTGCTCGATGAGCTTCTCCAAGAAATAGTCGCCCCAACGACAACAAGTGAATGTCCAGTCCCAAGACTCTCGGAACATGGAGAGAATTCAAATTGGCTTGTCCTAACGTTGCATCTCACATTCCGTCTGACGCCTAGGTGAATCCGCTGTTTGCGGTGATTCTCGGGTTGGTTCAAGGAGTATCAGAATGGCTGCCTGTTAGTAGCAAGACCCAAGTTCTGTTTGCGTCAAGCTTTCTCTTCTCGCTTCCTCTAGCCGTGGCGTATGCGTTCGGTCTTTTCATGGAAATCAGCTCGATAGGTTCCGCGATAACCTATTTCGGGTTACTCCCGTATCCTAGCTGGGAGTTGAAGGGACAGGTCCGTGAGAGTGAGGGTCCTCTCGAGGCTGATTCGGTGCATTACTGTCGCCTTTGAACGATTTGAACCAGACTGGGAAGAAGCTCTGGACTGCCAAGGCCAATAAGACAAGGAACAAGACTTGGATTCCTGAGAATATGTTCGTGGGTAGCCTGGAACTGGTAAATCCAAGGTCTACGGCGAACTGTGTCGCGCTCCCGATAATCTGGACAAAGCCCGCGACAGCGGTGAGAGCAAAGCCCCTTCTCAGCCCTGTACCGTTCAATCCCCTTGAGAGAATGAGGGATAGAGTTGTGAGCACGAGTACTGCTCCGATAGCAATTACGTCTAGGGCAACCGCGACAGTATCCAAGGACCCAGGCACTGAGGTGTTGAACGAGGCTTCGCTCAAGAAATTGTTGTAACCCGCGACCTTACGCGTAAGACCCCCATCGAGAGGAATCGGCAACTGGCAGGGAAACCATGATTCGATTCGGGAATTATCTGTAACGAGTGAGTGACGTGAAGCAGTTACAAAGCGGATTTCAAAGCTCCCTTGACGATTGTAAACATCGGAGCTTAGGATTTTAGGCCAAGGAGGTGAGCCTGACGCCAAACAAGAGAGGGTCTTTCGGTGGCTATGGGATCGAACTAGACGAGCATCTCGCCACTGTACTCGGTGGGAAGGAAGGACAGAAGGTCACCCCATCCGAGATGACCAAGAGACTCTGGCAATACATAAAGCGGCATAACCTCGGCAAGAAAGACGGTAACTAGAAACCGCCGCTTGCCCTGGCCGCCTTACTCCCAAGCCCACTTTTTTGGGACCATTCCGCCTCATTCGATTTCAGGATAAAGCGAATAGAACAAGACGCCGAACACCATTCGGTCCTTCAGATCTCATCCTTGTGCACTAATTGTGCGGACGCAGGTTACAGCATGTTTACACTCGCCGATTAGAAGAGGGGATAGTCATGCCAGCTTCACCTACAAGGACAAAGAAAGCACTACAGGAATTAGCTAGGGTATTCAACAAGTTAGCGTTAGAACTCACAGCAGACCTCAACGCGGCAATCAATGAGATCGACAGCCTGAAACGAGAAGTCCAGAGACTAAAGTCTGCGTCTGGAAAAACAAACAAGACTTCAATCGTCCAGAAGAACTCCGCCTCGTCCAAGACGAGTCGTCCTCATTCAACTAAGGGAACTCAGAAGAGCTCCCCCACAAGTCACCACGAATCAGGGCATACCACAAAGTCGACGGACGAGACAGGTTCATTCGTGTTCCCTCACGAGCCATTCAACCCCTCCCCGCCACCCGAGCCTACTCCACCTGGAAACGACTAGCTGATCCCTCCAAGTCAAGAATCAGTCCGCGACAGAGCGGGCCAACGAAGCCCGACCCTTCGCCCAGTCATTTCTCCATATTTCTTGTCGAAACAACCTTTCGATCATCTTCTGCTTAAAGAGCACCGAGTCACTGTGACTAGCGTAGTTGGAGGAGGGCGGTCTCTTGGGAGTGATGCTTACCCCGATTCTGAAGAGAGAGCAGACCAGCCTCAAGGCGCTCAAGGGCGCCTCCTTCGCGATTGATGCAAGCATTGAAATCCACCAGTTCTTAGCGCTCATCAGAAAGCGAGATGGGAGCCTCTTCTCGGACTCCCAAGGACGAGTAACCTCTCACCTCATCGGTCTGCTTACGAGAACCAGTCGGCTGATCTCAGACTTTGATATGAAACCAGTCTTCGTCTTCGATGGAAAACCAAACCCGTTGAAGAGGAGAACAATCGAGACTAGGCGAGAAGCGCGGAGGAAAGCGGAAGCGGACTATGTCGAGGCTGTTTCAAAGAAGGATTTTGCTAAGGCGTGGTCCAGGGCTGTCATGACAGGTCGCCTCACTGCGTCAATATTGGACGATTCGAAACGGCTTCTAACATTGATGGGTATTCCTTGGCTTGAAGCTTTGGAAGATGCGGAAGCCCAAGCCAGTTACATGGCGGCTAGAGGAGACGTGTGGGCTGTCGGAAGCAAAGACTACGACTGTCTACTATACGGCGCCCCTATCCTTGCGCGATACCTGACCTTAACCGGACGCGAATGGCTTCCGGCACAGCAACGATCCCGACCGCTAATTCCAGAACTGATCAAGCTATCCGAAAATCTGACCCTACTAGGGATAACTCGTGAACAGCTTGTAGATCTCGCAATCCTCGTCGGAACAGACTTCAACCAAGGCGTGAAGGGAATAGGACCGAGGAAAGCGCTGAAACTAGTTCACGATTACGCTTCAATAGAACAAATGCCTGAAGAGATCACATCAAAACTCACCCCAGATCTGAACGTTGTTCGTCGGGTCTTCTTGAAACCAAGAGTTCTCGAAGAATACGTGCTGAAGAGGTCTCAACCGGATCGTGAGATGCTCGTCAAGTTCCTCTCGGAGGAGCGCGGGTTCAACAGGGAAAGAGTGGAGCGACTGACAGAGCGGCTCACTAGAAAAAGCGAGAAAGCAGACGCTGGTTTGGAGAACTGGCTCAACTAGAAAAAAAGCCCGCTAGGTTCTCGGAGGTCTCACAACTCTGCCGATCTCTTGAAGAATCGGCTAAGAGGAACAAGAAGATTCTTCTCATAAGTGAGGTTCTCAGGAAAATCAGACCTGAGGATGTGTCCTATGTCACATTGTTCTTGGCTGGAAAACCCTTCCCAGAGGCCGATCCTCGTGTCCTAGAGATAAGCTATGCCACTCTTTCGGCGGCAGGACGAACATTGAACCAGACGCTTCTCTCGGGAAACAAAGATTCGTTGACGATTGCTGAAGTCTTCGCTACGCTAGAGAAGCTTGCTGAAGTCAAAGGGGCCGGTTCCAAGGAGAAAAGAATGGTCCTCTTGAGCTCGCTGTTCGCGAGGACCACTCCGCTGGAGACAGACTATCTTAGCCGAATGTTGCTTGGGGAAATGCGAATCGGGGTGGTCGAGGGAGTCTTGTTAGACGCTATCGCCGAAGCCTCGGGGGTCTCCCGACAATTGGTTAGGCGTGCACACATGTTGCATGGAGACATCGGAGATGTCGCGAGGATTGCTCTGACCGAGGGAGCTGTAGCTCTCGAGAAAGTAGGCCTCCGACTCTTTGTCCCGGTGAAGCCGATGCTGGCCGAGATGGCGGAGAGCATCGCTCAAGTCCTCGCCGAGCACAAGGAAGGAAGCGCATTCGAATACAAGTTCGATGGCGCGAGAATCCAGATTCATAAGAAACAGGATCGTGTGAGAATTTTCAGCCGGAGACTTACCGATGTTACTGACAGTATTCCGGAAATGGTCGATTATTCCAAGACGAAGGTAAAATCATCAGAATTCTTGATAGAGGGAGAAGTCGTCGCTCTAGGCGAGGGGGGAAAGCCGGTTCCGTTTCAGGATCTCATGCGTCGCTTTCGCCGGGTCCACGGGATAGAGGACATGGTCGAAAAAATCCCGCTACGACTCTATCTCTTCGACGCCCTCCAATCCGGGGGACGGACCTTGATCGATCTCCCCTACACTGAGCGATGGAAAGTACTCTCGAGCATTGTTCCGGAAGAATCCCTAGCTCCAAGGATCGTAACAAGGGAGGCTCAAGTCGCGGAGAATTTCATGCAGTCGGCCCTGAGAGAAGGTCATGAAGGGTTGATGGCCAAATCGCTCACAAGCGACTACTCTCCCGGTGCACGGGGTAAGAAGTGGTTCAAGATCAAACCGGCGGACAGGCTTGACGTGGTCATTGTGGCCGCAGACTGGGGGAGTGGGAGAAGAGTGGGTTGGCTAAGCAACTACCATCTCGCGGTCAGGGACGATGAGACAGGCGAATACCTGGTTGTCGGGAAGACGTTCAAGGGTTTGACCGACGCGGAGTTTGACATGATAACGAAGCGACTCCAAGAGTTGAAAACCAGGGAGTCTAGGTGGACAGTTCACGTGAAACCAGAGATCGTAGTCGAGGTTGCGCACAACGAGATTCAGAAGAGTCCCCGATACAAGTCAGGGTTCGCGCTGCGGTTTGCTAGGATCGGGAAGTTCAGAGACGACAAGACACCTGAAGAAGCCGACACCATTCAACGGCTGCGCAACCTGTACGAGAAACAGTTTGAAAACAAAGGGCGATTGCTTAAGGGAATCCCTTGAAAGTAGCAGTTCTTTTCAGCGGTGGCAAGGATAGCACCTACGCCACTTGGGTTGCCGAACATCAAGGCTGGGACGTGGAAGCTCTTGTGAGCGTTCTGCCGAGGGGGGTTGAATCCCTCATGTTCCACTTTCCCAACGCGCGTTGGACAAGGATTCAGGCTGAGGCAATGGGCCTTCCCCATTACACTATCGAAGCAGGTCAGGACGAACTGTTGAGCCTTCAAGAAGGACTGGACAAGACACGGGATACTCTCGGGATAGATGGAGTTGTATCAGGAGCTGTCGCTAGCGATTATCAGAAATCTCGGATCGACCAAATCTGCGACACATTAGGGGTGAAGAGTTTCGCACCACTCTGGCATAAGGATCCAAAGATACTTGTAAACGACTTGAAGGCTGCCGGTTTCAAGATCATTCTCTCGGGTGTCGGAGCTGCAGGTTTGGACAAGTCATGGCTGGGGCAGGAACTGACAGACGAGCGATGGGTTACATTGGGGAAACTGTCAAGAACGCATGGGATACATTTGACTGGCGAAGGGGGGGAGTACGAGACCTTCGTTCTTGACGCACCCCATTTCAATAATCCGATTATCATCGAGAAGACTCACTATGAGTGGGACGGACAGAGCGGTTACTTGATTATCGAGCAAGCGTCGCTAAAGCATAAGTCGGCGAACTGACCTGGCGACCCCTTCCCCGATCTTTGCAGGGTCCAGTTGAACATATTTCCGGTCTTTCATCAGAACCTTACCATCCACTATTGTTGTGCTGACGTTATAACCGCTCGCGGAATAGACGAGATCAGAAATCACCGTCTCCTTTCCGTGGATAGGCATCATATTGGGCTCTTTGAGATCAAGAAGAACTAGATCCGCCCGTTTGCCCTTCTCGATGCTGCCAATTTCCTTCTCCTTGCTGATCGCCCGAGCTCCATCGATCGTTGCCATGTCGAGTACCTTCTGGGCACTCGCGACGGTCGGGTCCCACCGGTGACTTTTGTGAGCCAGAGCGCAGACCTTCATCGTGTCGAACATGTCAAGGCTATTGTTGCTCGCGGGTCCATCAGTTCCAAGTCCTACAGGTACCTCCGCCTCCCACATCTCAGGCAGTGGTGCAAAGCTTCCTCCCGCCAGTTTCATGTTGGAGACGGGACAGTGGGCAACTCTGACGCCACGCTTCCCGTACAGTTTGACCTCCGATTTTGTCAGCCAGACAGAATGCGCGGCAAGTACCCTATCGCTCAGAAATCCAATCTTGTCCAGATAATCTACCTCGCGCGATTTCTTATCTCGTTCGAACTTTGCCTGTTCTCCTCGTGTTTCTGCGATATGTATGTTAACGAGTACTTTTTCCTTGTCGGCCTCTCTTCGACACCAAATAAGCGTCTCCTCGCTGCAGGTGTAGGGAGAGTGAGGGCCAAAGGCAAAGGAGATTCTTGGAGACTTCACCGCGCGGACCCGTTGGAGCAGCTTCAGGGAGTTCTTTCGCTCCTTTTCTTTGCCCTCCTGCGTTGGAGGATCAATAATTCCATAGGAGAGTATTCCTCTTAGCCCTGCCTCTTCTGTTGCTCGGGCCACATCTTCCATGTGAAAGTACATGTCGACGAAACATGTGGTTCCGGTTCTCGTCATTTCCATCGCCCCCAGAAGTGCTCCGGAGTAGCACATCTCGCCAGTCAGTTTTTTCTCGAGGGGCCAGATCTTCTTCTCCAGCCATTGCTG
>Ga0066658_10000736_pt1 | contig 11651 bp, 11 predicted proteins | sample GraSoiAngelo_107_FD_75174 | JGI IMG/M metagenome (GOLD analysis project Ga0066658, IMG submission 75174) | Grasslands soil microbial communities from the Angelo Coastal Reserve, California, USA - 14_0903_09_30cm | ecosystem: Environmental > Terrestrial > Soil > Grasslands | place: USA...
ACTGAATGATCAGATTGTTTGGATAAGCTATCGTCTTTAGCAACTCCCCGTTGAAGTTCCATCCTATCACGTATGTCCTAGCGATGCCTCCAGTACGTGTTATGTTTCCCCCTGTCCCTGAACATGGGTAAGAAACGAAGTGCTGACACCGCTAACCTTCGTTCCCGTTTTCCAAGCCTCAAGAAGTTCTCGACCACGTCGAATTTCTGAGTAGGCAGGCCCAAGAACACGGTCAATCGAGATGGTTTTTCGAGCTCGGACGTTCCCCCTCCATAACAGAATCGCGGCGCTAGCGGACGCAACTGCCGACACTACAGACACTATTCCTGTGACAAGCTGAAAGGTGGGAACTCCAACTAAAGTGGCGACAAGGTAAGTCGAAGCTATCGCCACAAACAGCAGTTCTACGAAGAGGCCCGGAGCAGATAGGCCAAGAACGACCAACCCGAGCTTCACGTACCGCCTCCTTATTGCGGCTAGGATCCATTCGCGTTTACTCCCTTTACGACGCGACATCCTATCTCTCTCCCTCCAAACCAGCTGGTATAAGCAAAGGGATAGACACTATCATCAGTCAATTCGGTGACATCTCAAAGCTCTCAGCCCAAATCAGCAAACCCACCAACGAGGCCGTGGTCAGGCTGCCCTTCTCAACCTACGGATAAATGCAAAGGATAACATCCACAACGCATTCCGCCCTTCTCGAAAATGCATGGATGTCATTTGTTGACACATCGACCCTAGATCAATCGGACTGATGCCGCAGCTTCGAAGGGTCTGAAATTCGTGTTTGTGAGAAGATTTCCGCTAATTCTCAGAGTGTATGTACCTGGTTTCGGCATCAAGACTCTGACTTGTGTCATGTTGAACTTCACGACAAAGACCGCAGCCCCGTGCTCACGCTGCTGACCATGTTGATGCCCCTGCTGCTCGCCCAAAGTCGAATCGACTACTGCAGCTATCGTCCCATTTAGGCGGATACTCGAAAGTATGAGATTCGATGCGTTGTATCCTTTAGGAAGCCGAACGAAAGCTGTCAAGTTTTCGACGTCATCTTGAGGTGTTATTGAACCCGGTTCAAGTCTTACACTTCCCGCAACCGACGGCGCGAAGGGTTTCATCAATGGGTACCGGTCCTTCACATGTGAGCCGAAAGCGGCGGAAGTAAGCACATAGGGCCTATCTCCAATTCCATCGGGGCTGGGACAAACCTCTTGTCTGGGACCGCTGCACTTGTCCTTTCCCGAGTAATCAGACCAGAAATTGCCCCCACCGGGATAACCGTTGTCCCACACGTCTTCTGAGCCAATGGCTTGCAAGTAGAAGGGAGAACCAGTAACTCCATTGTTGACTATATTGTTATGATACACAGCGTTGCCCTCCCCATCGAACGCAACTATGCCGAAGCTGTTGTTATACACGTAATTATCGGTCACAGTCACGAAACTCGTGAGCACTGGCGACCCAAAATCAATACCGAGACTCCCATTGGAGATATTGTTTCCCTGGATGTTGACTCGCGATGATGGAAGGTATTGCAAGCAAGGGTCTTTGCATCCGGAAAATACAATACCCAACCCGTCGTTGACGTTGTTCCAGCTAATAGTTACGTTGAATGAACCTAAGATATTCACTCCAGCGACATACCCTTTCATATCGTTGTTACTGACTTCAATGGCGCGCGAGGATTCTACCACAAGTTGTGCAAAAGCAAACCAGTTTTGTTTGACTTCAACTGCACTTGAGGTATCTATCAAAACACCCGCCCCCGCAAACCTGTTTCCTTTGATCTCCACGCTAGATGAGTCCGCGAGACTTATTCCCTCATCATCGCCATTACCAAATATTGCGTTCTCTGTGAACGACAAACTGGATGAGTGATCGATCTTGATTACTAGAATACCGTGAGGGCAACCTCGGGGGCATTCTAGGCGATTATCGAAGACACCTGAGCTTACCCGCCCGTTCGTAACATTGGATAGTACGACACCGATGTTGGTCCTTACATCTCGAATTACAAAATGGGCGTCGGTGTTTCTAATCTCGATGCCGGGGAATAGGCCAATATTCCATCCCTCAATATCATAAGGGTCCGAGACTGTTCCGCTGCCTCCTGTTACCCCATTCTCCTGTGTGAAACCACTATTGCCGTCAATGACTATGGGTGCGTGAGGCTGAAAATCGAAAGCTCTCGCAGGAGCAACGCCACCCGCAAATAGTGAGACGATAATCAGTGAAACAAGAATCAGCAATGACCGCACAGGTTTCAGGAACAGCACAGGGTCCTGTGTTTCTTTAATGCGCCGGATAAACGTTCCTGAAATTTTGAGCTTTCAGTGAGTGGGTTGCCACCCGTTCGTCGGGCGAGGTAGCAACAATGTCCGTGCCATGCTCAGTGGTGGCACTCGCGACACGATTGATTTTGAAGCTTCTTGTTTCGAGGTAAATACGGACTGCCTCTATTACTTCCATCTCTTTTAGCCAAGTCATACCTGAAGACGCTCTCATTAGGGAAGACCATTAGCCGTTTATAGCAAAACTCTTAGAACAGGCGTTGTCCACTTTTTGATCACCTTAGACCAAGCTGCAAGATGGGGCCGAGTGTCTAAAACATAGACAACCCTATTCGTCAAGCTTGCAGTAGAGGGATTCGCTGCGGATTTGCGACGGATTCCACCCGGCCCGCTACTTTCCGTTTGCTCGATTTGGGTCCCGTTTTGGGTTCCATCTGTCCGTAGTACGGTACTACCACCGATTTTTCCGAGTCCATGCGTCCGTCTTGATTAAGAGAGAGTTCGAAGGATGGCACGGTCAGGAATTGGTCGTTCAACATATTCAGACAAACCTATGGGAAACGCTTCGGCTTGCCTCGTTTGGAAGGCGAACGATAAGTATTTTCGACAAATTCGAATCAAGTGACTCTTGGAAAGCGCTGCTCACGCATTAAGGGTCCTCGCTCATCGAAATAACAAATTGCGCGGCTCATCGATAGGACCGCAATACTTTACAATCGTGCGGACAGTCCTGTCAGGTCGGTGTTGAAATGAGGAGACAAGCGGTCGTAATCATTGTTGTGGTCTGCATCGTGGCATTCGTTTTCGCGATTCCCATACAAAGCGCAGAATCGCCTGGTGCAGTGATTAACCCGGCAACCGGTTCAAGTTGTTGCATTCACTATCAGAGGTCGCTCAGTTGCCAGTTTCTTGGCATAGGCGTTAATTATTGGGATGGCACTCTCTCTTTTGGATGCGAGCCCGTCGTGGTATGATCAAAAGGCATGGGTTTCCCATGTGACCAAAAATGGGGCATGAAGTTGGAAGGTTAAGAGAACTTGAACTATCGTGGTCCGAGGGTTAGTCTGCTGTTCTTCGTCTCGAAGGTGAGTTCTATCTCGTCTTTCCGTCCGAGTTTTTCGACGGTCTGGGACGGCACGGTAATCACATATTTGTAATATGTTCGTCCCTTGCGTTTGTAGGTTACTTGTCTCTGCAGTTTCATTGGCTGAAATCGTATGGTACCAGATCCCTGTATCCTATCCTACGGTACCATATTCCACGCAACCATCAAGGGGAACTAAGAATGAGCGAGTGGTCTCGACATGTTTTGCCAGAGCTGCGGCAGAGAGATAGCCGAACCAGCTACTGTTTGTCCAAATTGCGGTGCACCGGTTAGAGGGATCGCACCCCCGGGTACCTCTTCATGGAAACCCGTGGAGCATGCTAGCGGGGCCTGGTACTTGTTGCCACTCTTCTTCGGAATTATAGGTGGGACAATCGCGTGGGCAGTGAACAGAGATAAGGACCCAGGGAGAGCGAGAAATCTGCTAATTTTCGGGGTGCTCTGGACCGTCATACCAACTGTCCTTATCGCATTAGCCGTGTTTTTTTACTATGCACCCGCCCCCCGCGCGCCAGTACCATAAACAGAAATGACAACAGAGCAGGGTCCGCAAATCGTGAGTCCAAATCCCGCCTGGCCTGCTTTCGAGCTCGAACGGAGCCGGAGAACCAAAGTAACAATCAGAACTTATCGATCAACTCCCTGAAGCTAACAAGACTCGGCACGAGAAGGTGAGAGGTAGATATGACCAAATTATCGATGACAACACGAATTGGGGTAAGAAGAATAGTAATCGAAGTGAATAGGGACTTGACTGTCGAGCAGATTGAAATGCTGGATGAAACTCTGAAAAGGCTCGGCTTAGTGAAGGCAACGAAGGTTACGCTCCATGATCAACAGCCTCACAGGGTTCGCCCGCAGCGAGCCGCTCTGCCTAGCAAGCTTCCAGTCCTCGAGAACAACCAGCATAACGTGCCATCTGAGGTCAAAAGCGACCAGAGCCCATGATCATTGACATATCTTGGCATTCTTTTCCAGTCCTTTGAAACAATCAATGGTTCCCTAATGACGTCCTACGGGGCTCATATGTCAAATACAGAAGCACATAGCGAAGATCGGCTTCGGGAATTCTAACTCTCCACCAAGGGTTCTTTGACGAGCCTCTTTTCCATGATAATTGCGTTTTCTCCGTCGCCATAGTATCCTTCTACCAATCCGGTTTTCGTGAACCCCCTCTTCGAATAGAGATGGATCGCAGTTAAGTTGCTCTGGCGTACCTCAAGCCTTAGGAGCCTTTCTTTGGAAAGCCGTTTTTCGAGCTCCACGAGCAATGCTTCGCCGAAGCCCTTCCTTCTACTATCCGGGCGTACCGCGATCGAGATCAAGTGATCATGGTCCTCCCAGTGATCGACAACACCATAGCCTAGGATCTCGTTGTTCACAGTGAGCACTAGAAAGGTCTCGGGATTGTCTCGCGCGAGTTCAGATAGAAAGTAGGATGGATATGGATCCTTGAAGCTTGCCTCTTCGAGGCGCGAGATTGCGTCTATGTCGTCTAGCGTTACTGTTCGGATGTTTTGCTTCGCGATCGTTAGCAACCGATTCCTATCCCTTTGAAGATCTTACGGCGGCGACCAGAGCAGCTGCGACGTTTTCCCTACCCATGGCGAGGATGTATGGTCCTAGTCTGGGACCAGAATCAGCTCCAATCAGTATCCGGTATAGAGTCTTGAAAAATGGGCTTGGTTCAAGGCCATGCTTCTTCGCTATAGTGAATACGGCATTTTGTAGATAGACCTCGTCAGTGCTTGCGTTGATTATCCCAGCGAATTCGAGTACTGCGTCTCTCTCTTTTCCCTCGATTTGTATCTCTCTGGTTGCGATCGTCTCAATGTCTCGCGCCCAATTAGACGCTCTTTCCAATCTCGCCAGGAAGTCAGGGTCTGTAGGGTTCACTTTGTAGCCGTATCCAATCAGTTTCTCCCGAACGAATTCAGTCTCTTTGCCCTTCGGCGCAACTTTAGCCAGGTAGACTAGTAGATTGTGTGGGACGTGAACTGAGGGTGCGCTTGGCGGTTTCATGTTCCAGCAGTATTCGTAGAGTCCTTTGAGCTTCGCAAGTTCCTTGGGATCTCTCACTTGTTTGCGGCCGAAGTAGATGTCCTCTAGGTCGTCCAGTTCGGCAATGTATGTGGGTATGTCTTTGACCCAGACTGCTCTGGAGCCAACGCTCCTCTTGAACATTATAAGAAGTAGGGTTTGCGGAGTGCCATACTTCAGCCACAGTTGCGGAGCTATGACATTACCAACCGATTTGGAAATCTTTGAGCCCGTCTTGTCGATGAAATGCTCGTACCGGGTGTGGAAGGGAGGCGGCTCGCCCAGAACTTCTTCCATCACTCGATCGTTTGCTCTTACCGACTCGGTCAGGTCCTTGCCGTAGGCTTCGTAGTTGATCTTGAGCGCCGACCACCTGGCCGCAAACTCCACCTTCCAGCTGAGCTTTCCATCTCCGCTCCTAACATCAACTTCCCCGCGGTGCCCGCAACCCTTGAGCATTTCTCCCCTAAGTTGCACATCTTCGCAGACGTACTTCACAACGTGCCGCTCAGGAACATATTCGAGGGCTTTGGTTGTGTATATTCGACCACAATTCTTGCAGACAGGGAAGTAGGGTAGAGTTTCCGTGTATTTTTCTTGGCCTAGGGTTTCCTTGATAATCAGCCCAACCTTGGTGGAGCTGCGAAGAATCTTGTCGATTTGCTCGTTCAACAAACCCTCCCTGTAGGCTCGGGTCCCTGACACTGCGCGATATGCTATTCCCGTCTTGTCCAGGGCATCGAGAAGAAGCGAGCTCATGTGGTGCCCATAGCTTTCATGGCAACCGAACGGGTCGGAAATGCTTGACACTGGGAACCCGAGGTACTTCGACAAGGTCTTCGGAAACCCCGCGGGGACCTTTCTCAACCCATCCATATCATCCGAAAATGCGATCAGCTCCGTGGTGACACCTATGTTCTCCAGAGCCATCTTGACCCCGTGAGCTCTTGCTGCATCCCCAAAGCTCCCGATGTGAGGGATACCAGATGCTCCAAGCCCGCTCTCCACTCGCAATGATTTTCCAGCGCGTCCGAGCCTTTTTTCCCGATCGACGATATCGGCGGCGATCTTGTCGAGCCAGGTTCCTCTTCCGATGATCTGGGGAGGTTCGAGAGTCAAGGCTGGCTAGCTATTATGCCGCGAGTGGTTCATAAAGAATGACGAGGACTTTATCGGCCAGACCTCTACTCGACTCGTCTTCATTCTCTTGTGGGAAGACATTAATGTCAACCGGCGATTTCGGTGGCCAGTGTCGGCGCCATGAAGTATCGTGGCCAGTGTCGGCGCATGAAGTATCGAAAACTCGGTGCAGAAGGACTCAAACTAAGCGAACCCGAGGTAGCTACCTCCCACGGTTCCACATACAAATCGGTTTTACCATGAATCGAAAGAAAACAAAGACGACTCTGCGAAGCGGCGCGAAGAGTTGGGGAGAAGACATCGATCACCACACGAGGCAACTCCTCATAGTAACCGTTGACAAGAAAGGGGTCGACGTTTCACCCCCATCCAAGATAGGAGACTCAGAACGATCAAAAGGATCTGATTCGTCCAGAAACTGCCTCAGGATGTAAGCTCAGCTCAATCGCGGGACCGGTGGGATTTGAACCCACGACCTTCGGGTCTCTCCACCTCAAGGGTGCCGGAGCCCGATGTCCTATCCTGGTTGTCCTCCGGATGTGTTTTCTGGTCACCCGTGATCTAGACTACGGTCCCGTATCGCGATCCCTTAAGCGGGGACAATAAAAAACTAGCAATTGAGATGAGAAGGTTGGGGTCTCACGAGAAATTGGTTTGATGATTGTCTGCCGAAGTCAAGCTTTCGAGATCAGAATTTCAGCAATCTTGCTGAAAGCGCTGAGCGAGTCTGTCTCTACCGATGTGAATTTCTGGCCGGAGAGACTTTGCGCGCCTCTTCCGTAGGCGATGATTGTTATTTTTCCGCCTGTGTCTTCGATGAGAGTGTTCGCGTTCACGAGTTTTCTTGCGGCCGTGTCTGTGATCAATGGCACTGCAAGGATATCGGGCTTGTGCTGTTTTACCTTGCCGGCTACCTGCTCTGGTGAGAGATCTGTTCCACCGTCTATTGCCGTGAACCCTCCAATCTCCAGCATGGTTAGGAGGAGGGTCCTGTCGAAGCTGTGAGGGTCCTCTGCAAGGGAGGACACCATGACGCGTCCCTTGATCTTCCGACGGTCGATCTTGATCTTGGGCCTAATAGCGGCTAGAGATTTTTCGGCTGCATTCTCGCACTTTTCTACTTCAGCTACGGAATATCGCTCCATCTCGTGAAGGTCAGATACAATATTCATCGCGTCCGAAATTGTATCGACAGCGTCGTTTGCGCTTCCGCTATTGGCGACCATCTCGACGGCAACCCGGGCGGCGTTTTCGTGGTCACCTTTCAGAATCAGATCGGTAAGTTGCTTCGATCCATCGTCTGGTATCTGTGATTGTTCTTCAGTAGTCATAGAAGCCCTTCTTGGTTTTTCTTCCTAGTTTTCCTTCTTTGGCCATTCTTTCGAGCAGAGGCGTTGGTGTGAAGGCCTGGCCGAATTCTGTTTCGAGAACTTTCAAGGTAGATAGGACCACATCTATCCCGATAAAGTCGGCGAGCTGTAGCGGACCCATAGGATGGTTCGTCCCGAGGAGGAATGCTTTGTCGATGTCATCGCGTGTGGCGACATTCTCTTCGAGAAGCTTAACGCTTTCGTTGATGAATGGCATCAGCGCACGGTTTACTATGAATCCTGTCTTGTCTGCGGACTGGACAACAGTTTTTCCAAGGGTTTCTACGAAAGATGTTGCGGCTTTGACCGCGTCTGGAGATGTGCGTTCTCCTTTGATAAGCTCGACAAGTTTCATTGTTGGGACGGGGTTGAAAAAGTGCAACCCTAGGACCTTTTCAGGTCGTTTCGTTGCGGATGCGATCTTGTTGATACTTATTGACGAAGTGTTTGAAGCTAGAATTGTATTCTTGGGGCAGACCTTGTCTAGAGCGGCGAAGACTTGCTTCTTTATTCTTGGGTCTTCGAATACTGCTTCCACGACCAGATCGGCGTTGTGACAGGCTTTAGCAAAGTCGACGCTTCCCTTTACGTTAGACTGGATCTTGGTTGCCTGATCCTTGTTTATGTGTCCACGACCTAGGTTCCTTTCGACGTAGTCGTGGACTCGATGCATTCCTTGGTCGAGGAGCTTCTGATCCTGCTCGACAACCGTCACTGCATGTCCGGAAGCCGCGGAGGAGTAAGCGATGCCTGAGCCCATCGTTCCCGCTCCGATGACGACTACGTTCATGTTATCTCATGTCCGAGGTTAGTTGGAATGGCTCATAGGGTTTTCCACGATGGTAGAAGGCAAAGTTAGGAATGGAAGATTCTCGTCATAAGGGGTCACGCTGTTCAGAAAACCTGGAAGCTTCTCAATCGAAACGAGTACCGTGCCTTGAGAGAATTGAGCAGGGGGTTCAGATAGTGTCAATATCATCGGGAGAGCTTGCCACATGCTGTCTCTTCCAATTGTTCTGTCTCGCAATATGGTCTGGAGATGCGAAGTCGCCGTTCGCTGGTGATCTGCTACCGGCTTGAATCTGGAAATGTTGCTTGGAGTATTCCAGTGCTTGCAGTCGATCGCTAGGACTAGTTCACCGCGAAATCCAACGACGTCGATCTGCCAACCTCGGTCATCTCCCTTGACCTGCACACTCTTCTCAGTTTGAAACGCAGCCTCCTCGAGACATCTCTCCGCAAACGTCTCGAACTCTTGCCACGTGAGAGCTCGAGCGGCTTCTCTTAGCAGTCCAGCACGGGCGATCTCCAACGCAAGCTGGATCCGGAGCCCCTCCCCAAGAGAAATCCAATCATTGCGAGTGGTTCCTGTCACACCTGCCAGGACGTCTCTAGCAAAGGATTCCGAGGTTCTCGCGCTCAGTGCGATATCACCGAGCTCCACTCTGTTAGTGTCCTTGCTCAGTCTAAGAGTGTGTATCAAAACTCTGATCGTTCCTTCTCCATACGCAGGATTCATTGCAATCATTCTAGAACGGAGAGTAGGCGAAGGTGAGTATCAACATAACAATAGCGAAAATGTACAGCAGTTTTCTTGAGTTGCTAACTGGGCTGATATCGTCTAGTGGTTCAACACCCGCGAATCCCCGGCGTGAAAAGAACATGAAGGCCAAGACGAGAAGGCCGAATGGATAGTACCCTGCAAGGAACAGCAGGGCCAATCCGATAACGCTGGCGACTCTGTGTCCACCCGGGCCGAAGACCGCCCTGGAGATGTGGCCGCCGTCGAGTTGCCATGCCGGAACTATGTTGAGGAAGGTCAGCAAAGCCCCGATTTGTGCTGCGAAGAAAAGCTGGCTGTCAAGTAGCACACCAGGCCGTATCATACTGGTGGTTTGAGAAATGATTATCAGAATGAGGGGTTGTCTCGCGATCAAACCAAAGTCGATGTTATAGAAGCAGCTCGAGATTCCGAGCTGCGCAGCGCATGTGCTATTCCATGCGTCAAGCTGGGTCGCTTGGCTGGCAGTTGGGAGGGTTCCGATGAACACACTTAGCGCCGCGATGGCTATCGTTACTATGAACCCGATCACGGGCCCGCTTAGGCCAAGGTCGAAGAGCTGATCTCGGTTGGCTGGGGGCGATTTGAGAGATATGAGTGCTCCGAAGGTCCCGATTGGAGGTGGACCCGGAACGAAATAAGGAAGCGTTGCGTCCATCTTGTGGTGTCGAGCTGCAGCTTTGTGCCCAAATTCGTGAAGTCCTATTATGGACAGTAGACCCCCGGTGAACAGTCCCGCCTTAAGATACGGGTTCGCCGTAGGGTCAATTATGGTGATAAGTTGCTGTTGAAGGACTTGGCTTCCAAATAGGCCTGTTGTCCAGAGGTAGTATCCCGCGAAGAAGACTGTAGTGACAGTCGCGAGGAAGAGCCCGAGGTTGATGGTCCTGAGAGATGGCTTGATTTGGGGTTTCTGGAAGACTTTAATCGTCAGCCCATCTGTTGCACTCCTGATGGCGGCTATTAGCCCCTGCTGACGTAGTTGGTCCAGCAGACTCTGGAACTTCTCCTTAGCAGGTTCTCGTGTTACCTGAACGGTTGGGATTCCGTACGGATCTAGGAATGCGTCCGTGACGTGGAACTCTGTGGCGACCATCGTCTTAATGGAATCCAGCGGGGGCCCAGCATAGACTGCGAATGTAGTTTGGGTCGCCGGTAAAGGAGTCGGCGGTGGGGGCGAGTCACTCACTCAAGAGTCGCCTGTCTTTCGCGCTCGCTCCGTTCTGAGCGATTTAAACGTATTGTCAAATGATAGAAATTATCGAATTCGACGACGAGATATTATGGTAACAGTGCCATTCAAAAATATCGTCAAGTTCAAGTCCGCATCGGGGACAGCTTAAACTTACTGGTTCGCCAGTGCGTGCTACTACAACTCCGACTGGAATGCACGACTGAAAACTGCATGCCTGGCATTCAAAATTTATGAGTTTAGCCACTCTGAATCAAGGTATGGATAGGATTCGATAAAAAAAGATGCAGAGGAGAAACGCCGACTCTTGCGAGAGATAGGCGCGCGCTATCCGCGCTTCAACAGAGCAAGTTTCCGTTTGATTCAGTTGCACTTCGAAAAATAGCTCAATAACAGGCATAAATAACGGGCTCGGCTGATGAAGAATTATGAAGATCAAACTGACCAGTGTATTTGTAGACGATCAGAACAAGGCGCTTAACTTCTACACGAAGACCCTGGGATTTGTCAAGAAGGCCGATATCGGCACGGGCAAATACAGATGGCTAACGGTAGTCTCGCCTGAGGATCCGAACGGACCTCAGCTGGTTCTTGGACCAAACGACAATCCCGCCGCCAGATCATACCAAGAATCCATTTTCAAGCAGGGCATTCCCGCAAGTATGTTCTTCGTTGAGGATATCCAGAAAGAGTATCAGAGATTGAAAAAGCTCGGCGCGAGATTCATCATGGAGCCAACAAAGACAACCGGCTCGACTATTGCCCAGATTGACGATACGTGTGGCAACCTGATACAGATAACTCAGCTTACCTAGCCAGGCCAAACTGGGACAATTTCACTATGGAATTACTCTTCGAATAGTTTCAGAGAAGCTAGCTACCACGCTACAGGCGTGAGGGGGCGGTTGAGGTTCGACCGTTCACTGCCAAGAAGAGACTATGTGTCTCT
>Ga0066658_10000742_pt1 | contig 11623 bp, 12 predicted proteins | sample GraSoiAngelo_107_FD_75174 | JGI IMG/M metagenome (GOLD analysis project Ga0066658, IMG submission 75174) | Grasslands soil microbial communities from the Angelo Coastal Reserve, California, USA - 14_0903_09_30cm | ecosystem: Environmental > Terrestrial > Soil > Grasslands | place: USA...
CTAAACCATTTTTTTTCATCCAAGTTGGATTTCCGGGGGAAACCCCGGAGGCCCACTATTTTTCTACGAGTGCGTCCGCAATCAGGCCAGGAATTCGTTTTCAAAGTCTAGTAGTATTTCATGAAGGTCAAAATTCGCCCATTTTCAGCCCTGTTCTCGAATCTGGGAGCCTTCTCTAGAGTGCTTAAGAATCGTGCTTGACGGCGCGGCAAAACCGGAGGATCCCCCCGTCTAAGCTCGGACCAAGGCCTGAATTGCGAGACTCGTCCTGGAATCCCTTGCTAGAGGGCGAGACCTCTCTAGGGGGGTCTTGCACAGAGCGTCTCTCGACCCGAGAGGGGAGGACCGCGTACGCTTTTCCCGGCTAGGGTGCTTGTTTCAACGCTTCCGTTCACCGGATCTGTTACTCGCGTGTGATGGTCGCAGGGACTCAAGTCTCAAACGCGCATCAAGAGATAGCCACGGACGTTCAAACATGCACCTCGCTTCCCGTTTTCAGCGTCGGGTTCGGCGCACATTCACATTGTATCTCGCTGCTAAGATCGCGCTCGCGGTTTTGGTTCTAGCCGTCTCCGCTGCCACTATCACTGTTACCCCAACGAACTACCAAGCGGAGCTCGGTGGAGCGGTGAACGTGAACAACAAGCTAACCGGCATGGACAAAGGATTTGCTAAGGCAGCAGCCCCAGCCGCAGCCACAGGAGGAAGTTGTGCAACAAATGTCACATTTACCGACACTTCCGGAGGGATTGTTACCACCGACGTAGCGTCAAACGATTATGTCTACGACATACAGATAGCTAATACCACTCAGACTCCGACAAGCACATGCTACAAGGTCTTGCTAACCTTGACCCCTAGCAGCGGACTAGAGACAGCATATGGCCCCCTGTACATTGCCACGTCATCGACCCCCTTGGCATGGCAGCCTCTCGATGCCAGGTTTGACGTAGGAACGACCTTGCCTGCTTCTCCTTTCTCGTTTCTAATTGCCGTCACGTGTCAATCGGGAACTTGCCCATGATTGCTGGTGCCCTCGTCCGTCTTCTCACAGGTTCCTAGCGGGCTCTCTTAGCGGTGCGGCGAGTCGACGTAGCCTGTTTTCTCAGTTTTCAGCCAGAGTCTTCTTCCTAGAACTAGAACAGAGATGAGGCCGACGAAGTTTGCGACCGACAGCAGGGTCGCATATGGATAAGTGGCTAGAATCAGAGTGAGATAAGACACAATACCAGTTTTTGCCTGGGCGACGACGACTGTTAGGAGCGTTCCGAAATAGAAGATATTCAATGCACCCATTACAATGAAGAGAGGCACGAGCTCGGCGACCGGTATTCCGACGTGGCCTACGCCGAGCGCCAGTAGCGCCCAGCCTACGAAAGCTAGAATCGCCATTATGGGACTCATCATCAGCACCTCCATATCGAACGCTTTCGCGGGCGACATGGACCTCCATGCGTCCCAGTGCTTCAAACCAGTCTGAATGTTCCCTCCGCTCCACCTGATCCGCTGTTTCAGCAGGCTCTTGACCTTCGCCGGCATCTCCTGCCAGCTCTCAATCGGAGCCAGCTTCGTTGGAATACCAGCCCTCGCAAATCTGACCGCCAGCTCGGCATCCTCCACGATAGAGTTCGCGTCCCAGAGTCCTACCCGCTCCAACGCGGTACGTCGGAAGAAAGTGTTGGAGCCGGAGAAGGCCACGAACAGTTTCAGCGCATATTTTCCATCATTCGCCAACCTATACAGAAACGTCTCGTAAGCGGCCAGCCTCGCAACGATACTCTCCTGCAGGTTGAGGGTTCGGTGGTAGCCGTGTACTGCCCCGACCTCCGGGTCGTTGAAGTAGCGTAGAGCCTTTGTGATCGCCAATGGTTCGGGAATGTCGTCCGCGTCGAACGTGGCAATGACTTCCCCGGTCGACTTGTTGAATCCAAAGTTTAGCGCGTCGCCCTTTCCGATACTTGCGTCTCTGTGGAACACTTTGATCCAAGGATGTTGTCGGGAGAAATTGTTGCAGATCTCCAGGGTCCGGTCTCTTGATCCGTCTTCGACAACAACCACCTCAAGATTCTCCTTGGGATAGTCCAGCTTAGTAATCGCGTCCAGTAGTCTGCCAACCACTCTCTCTTCGTTCTTCACCGGAACGAGGATCGAGACGTTGGGTGGATCCCAGTCTTCGCCAGGTTCTTCAGCGGCAAATCCGTGCTTCCTATATCGCCAGATACCTACCATGATTATTGGAGTAGCGTAGGCGAAGTAGGCGAGGAAGATTATTGTTAGTGAGAGAACGAATACGTCAGCAAAATTCATTGTGCGTGCCCTAGATTCATCTTAAGGTTCTAGATTGAAAGCCTATTTAGCATCTTAGGGCGCGCTCGACTGGACGATGCTTGCGTCCGTGAAACTACGTTTGCACCGATGCTACGCTGAACTCGACTCTCTCGCCACCAAGTATGCTCCAGTTATCCTCGGCGGTCTACTGGGGATAACCTCTTTTCAGAAGCTATCATTAATTCTTCACACGGACGGCGGCGGAGACCTCTTAGGCGCGGACATTCCGAAAAGCATGATGCTTATCGCGGGACAGAATCCCTACTCCTCTAACCCGTGGGCCTCTCCCTACCCTCCGTTTCTACTTGCGATGGTGGGGAGCATTATCAGAGTGACATCAGGCAGCACTCTGCTCACACCGGAGACTCTCGGTTTGATTTCCAGAAACGTTCGGATGGCTGGGGTTCTCGCGGATGCCATCGTGGCGCTCTTGGTTTTCCTCACCTTACGAGTGAGAGGCTTTTCTGGGCTATCAGCTCTAGTGCCATCGGCTGTTTTTCTTGCTCTTCCTTCGATCGGTATCTCTCCCTACTACTGGTTCAACAGCGATGTTCTCGGTTATCCGATTCTCGCCGGATCGGTTCTAGCCCTAGTCCAGGGCCGTTACTTTGTGGGTTCCGTGTTGCTTGCCATAGGAACGATTTTCAAGATTCATCCGATTCTTGCGATTCCTTTGCTCTTCGTCTGGCTGGTCAGGAAGCGAGGAACCCTGAAATCGCTTCCTATCTTGGTCACGACCGGATCGATTCTCCTGCTCGGCCTAGTCGTACCGGCCGTCCTGCCGGGGTATCTTGGTTCAGTCCTTGGCTTCAACCTATCTTCCGGGTTTGGAGGAGGAACGTCTAGTTTCACGATGATGAACTTGCTCTATGCAATCGTTCCCGCTGTGTTCCATTTTTCCCTGTCTACAGTTGTGGAGAATCAGGTGTGGTTGGCTGCAACAGCCGCTCTCTTCACGGCCGCGCTGGGTATTGTATGGTCAAAGGCAAAGGAGCTGAATCCGGTTGACGTTGTAGCCATTGGATTACTGGCGTGGCTGATTCCCCTCCGTCAGATCTACACTCACTATCTGGTCTGGGCTGTCGTTCCATTTCTGATGCGAGGTCGGTTGCGTCAAACCCTCGTCGTTGGCTCGCTTCTAGAATTTGCGAACGTTATGTCCTCCTGGTCGTGGGATCTCCCGCCGGACCCCTTTCCGGCTTTGGCGACAGTATACGGTTTCTTCGCGACAAGTATCGTCTATCTTTCCGTCAGCCTTACTGCTCTCGTTTTCATATTGAGAGAGGTAGGTGTTAGGCGAAGTCATGCTTCGATGGATGCCGATAGCGCTGTGCTTCTTGAGCGGTATCCGCTGTTAATGATCCGGTCAGGCTCAACGCGGAACAGCTACTCAGAATGACCCACATTACGGAGGTTTGAGGCAAGAGGTTCGGGGTTTTCTCTAATTAGTAGCGATCCAAGCGTGAGTGAGTGATTGGGTGACTCTTTTTTCTTGACTATTTATATGCAATTTACACGTTCTCGCGTTGAAAAATTGAGCCGGACGAGATAAACCCGGTGGTTAGCCCCAAGTTGCTGTAGATATCCGTAGTCTCCCCTGTATAGGATTTAGTGGTTTTCGTCAAGAATTGTCAATCTGGGACTTGTCTCTGAGATATTCTAACCGAAAATGGGCAAAATGATGATCTCCCTGAGCGATCAGGCAGAGAATCTAGTGCGTCACGAAGTCGAAAAAGTCTACCATGGACGCGTAGGAGGCCTCTCGATATTCTTCGAACAGGTTCTCCGAGACTACTTCCAAGGTAATGGAAAGCCTTCGAAGTCCGTCCGGATGAAGAACGGTAGATCCTAAGACACCGCTCGCACGTTCAATGAGTCCGAGACGGACGATAATTGGCGCCTGCGCTATTGTAAATTCACTACTTCCAATTCGATCCGTGCCCGATCTTCATGATCATCGCTCTATGGTCTCAGTCCCTTGGATCGTATCTCGAGCGCTCTCACGAAACTTGGAAGCTCCTCTACGCTACGGACTTCGGTTCTAGCGAGGCCGCGGATCTTCCTCCATACTTGATCGTCTGCAATAATTCCACGGTGAGATAGCTCCTGGTATAGCCATGTTCCCAGCTCTCCTCCTTCCCTGTCGAAATCGGTTAGTACAATTGCGCGCTTGGACCCATCGAGCCGTTCTATGAACCTGAATCTCGGCTCACCTGTAGCTTTGAGGCAGAGGATTGTTCCCTTGATCCCCAGTTTTCTTAGTGCTGCCTCGTCTCTTCTTCCTTCGACAATGATCGGTACCCCGCCGTTTGATTGTTGTTGCAGATCTTCGAAGATCCGGATCGCTCTCTCCATTTTTCGGGTGTAGAGGTCGATTCGCGGGTTTCGAACGTGTGCGGGATATCGTCGTCGGTTTGGAGCTACCAAGCTTGAGGGATTACCTCGCTTCCAACTTCTGCATCTGTTCTAATGGCTCGGGATGCTTGTCGAAGTATTCTCGCACTCCTTTGAGGATGTCGGCTAGTATTCTTGCCATGTTTGATTTGAGGTCTTGTGGGTGGATCTTTCCGGTCTTGTATGCTTCCTCGAGTCCTTTGTGTGTGGAGAATTTCATGTCTCCTCCGTATTTCTGGTCCCTGTTCAACGTGACGGTTTTGTTTGCGGGGAAGGCGAGGAGTCGGTAGTATTCGATTACCGGGTTTCCCTCGACTATCTTTGGTGGGCAGTATGCTTCGCGCAGTTTCTCCTCGATTAGTTCAGGCGAGTCGTGGAGCAGTATCGTGTTTTCCGGTTTACTCTTCGACATCTTTGCCGCAATCACACTGCTTAGCTTAGGATCCTCGTCGTAGCTTCCTTTCTCGGATCCTTGGATGCCGGCAAGGCCCATTAGCATGGGTGTGTGGAGTGCGACGGGCTTTCCCCATCGCAATTTCTCGCCCGCTTCGCGTGCTAGGACGTGGGCCTTTCTCTGATCTATTCCCGCGCAGGCCACGTCGAGGCTCATCTCGAATATGTCTGCTGCTTGCATGCATGGATAGAATAGGCTGGCGGTTTCCACCTCTTGGGCTTTCAGGTCTCGGCCCATGATGGGCAGCGCTCGCATTACACGTTGTGCTGTTGTGGTTTTGGCCACTCTAATGACTCGTTCCCAGTAGTTGGGTTTGCTGGCGAGTTCTGAGGCCCAGATGTATTCGACTTTGCCCTCGGTCAGTCCTAGGGCTGTGAAGCAGTGTTTGAAGTATTCGCCGGCTGCCTCGATCTTTTCCATGTCGCCCCCGAACTTGTTATTGATCATGCTGTGCCAGTCTGCGAGGAATATGATGAAGTGGAATCCTGCTTGGACCATGTCCTTGATCTTTGTGCCGCAGACGAGTCCTGTGCCGATATGCATCATTCCAGGCAGCCGTGTTAGGCTGGCTGCTTTCCGGAGCATTCGAAGCCCCAGTATGCTCGAGGCTTCGTTTTCTCTTCTAGGACACGCTGTAGTTCTATGGGCTGGATGATCTCCACAGTTCCCTTTGTGACTAGTTCGAGGCGTTGCCCCTGGTTCATCCTTTCCTCCAGGTTTCTTTGTGCGCTTGGACGATACTAAAAAGGCTCTACCGGCTGAAAGCTTTGGAGCGGGTTTTTGCCTGCAGCCCTGTTAGGGGTGTCTGTCGCCCGCGTCACTAACACCCAAGCCTCACAGTGAAGATCTTTGTCTTCCCTCAGCCCGGCTCTCTCGAGGCAGGCGTCTAGCAACCCGCTCCAACGTACGATCTGCCCCGGTTCAGTTCTTAATCATTGTAACCGGCGCACTGCCTGATCTAAGGAGACTACCGCTTGGATCGTTTTACCCAACCTCTTGAAGAGTCGTTTGGCGGCGTTGGAGCTGGAAAGTATCCTTATGGAGGCGAGAAATTCGCCCATTTTTCATCCCTGGTTCATGATCTGGGGAACATGCCCCTATCTCCTCCCGTGAATCGTTTGGAGTTCGCTGTAGGTTTCTTGTATCTTTGCCCCTCCCGTCACGGCCCGGATTCGGCCTTTGGATCGCCTGTCTCGCATATTGTCAGTGCTAGACAGGAAATGGTTTCTAGAAAATAGGGGGTCTTAGCGACCAACCGTCGCGTCGCATACGGTGGGCAGTCCCGACCGGTGGCCGAAACTAGGCAAAGCTTCTGCCGAATCTCGCGGTCTCTCATTTGAGTTTGAACATGAGACTCTTTTCCCATTCAGATCTGGCAAGAGTGGCGAAGTTGCGAGCGGAGTTACTTCAGTGGTACGTACATGGTTGAACGAGATGCGCCGATACCTAGTGTTCCATGGACGACCTTCTGGTTTGTGATCGCGAACTCGCCGAGAAAGTGCCCGATCATTTCGGGTTTGATCTCGATGGCTACGAACTCTTTACCAGAGTGCAAATGCAGCGTCAGCCCCAGCATCTCAGGAATGATGATCATATCTCTGGCGTGGGTCCTAACAGGTTCGGCCTTTCCGCCGCCATTGCCGTTCTCACGTCGTGATTGGCGAATATGTTCCAGCAGTGTTCGCTGGTCGTTCGTCAAGCCCTTAAGCAGAGACCTTCGCTGGCGAGAAGGGAGAAGTTTGATAAATTCATCCATCGACATCTGTTTTACCTCCTCCAAGTTGTGACCGCGATAGGTGAACTGTCTAGGCATCGAACATCCTCCAGACTGCTCTGCGGGTTCTCGTAATTAACATTCGGCTGTACAATGTTTATCGTGCACTTCTTCTCTTTGCTCGTCCGGTCTGTCGCGCAGCAATGTTCCCAACCTTACGCCCAGGCGAGGTCCAACGTCCTACTGTCGTAGGTTTGCCAGCATGCTTGTGCCTGCCTCCACCGTGAGGATGAGACGCCGCGATCATCGCCTGCCCCTTGACAACCGGCCATTTCCGTCCCCTGGCCCGTTGCAAGAACCATCTTGGGCCGGCCTTCATGAACGGTTTCTCAGTACGCCCTGCGCCGGCCACGACACCTATCATCGCTCTGCAATTATCGTTCACGTGAATTGTCTTACCTGAGGGCATTCGTAGCTCCGTGCCGATCGGAGTGTGCGAGACCACCGTTGCAAATGAACCGGACGAACGAGCCATGGTTCCCCCATCGCCGTGGCGAAGTTCAATATTGCAGATCATGGTTCCTTCAGGCATTTTCCCAAGGGTTTTGATGTTGCCGATCTCAGCGGGAACTTCCGATCCGAAGAGGATCTTCTGTCCAACCGCGATCCCCTCCGGAGCTGGGACGTATATTTCTCCTGCTCCCTCCACATGCAGTAGTGCGAGGGGTGCACCGCGCGCCATCTCGTGCAAGAGGTCCTTGACGTAGCCGGACGAGTGCCCGTCCACGCTGTTGTATCCTACCGAGTGGATTCTCCGATGGGTTGGTGCCTTGAATATGAAATAGCCACGGCCTCGTCTCTGAACAAGAATGTTCTTACCCATTCATTCTCACGCCTACAATATTCCCAGTTTCACGGCTAGTTCTGAAGCCTTTGATTCCGGGTTGAGTCTAACATATGCCTTCTTCTTACCTTCAGGTGTAATCAGTGTGTGGACCTGGTTTACCTTGACTTCGTAAAGTTCCTCGACGGCCTTCCAAATATCTCGTTTTGACGCGTTGCCATGAACCATGAAGACAATCTTGTTTTCGGTCTCAATCAGTTTGACGGTATCCTCGGACATCATGGGATAGTTGATGACTAGTTCGGTAGAGATTCGGGTCATCTATCGTAGCCAGCTCCTGTCGGAGAGAGTCTTTACCGCGGACTCTGTCCAGATCGTCAATCGTCCGGGGTGAGTTCCAGGAGCCAACGCCTCAACGCTCAAGTCCTTGACCCGGACAACGTCTACGCCTTCAAAGTTCTCAAAAGCTCTCTGGGCCCCCTGGTATTCGCTAACTACGAGAAGGGGCCCTACAGAGTGGGTTCGGTTCTTTCCTCTTATTCTCTTACTCTTCTTTACCCTGTCGATGTCCTCGGACACTCCGATCGCGGTGAGAAAGGTTTTCGCCGCCGAGGATTTCGAGAGCTTCTCCACATCGTCAGTTACGACGAGTGGTAATTCAATATCTTCATCGAACCTGTGCCCTCTGCCTCGGACCAGGCTTTTCGAGCCGGTGGCAGCAATGGCCGAGTCGAGCGCGACACGTCGCTCCTTCCGGTTCATTGATTTGGCAGTGCGTTTTGAGGTGACGGGTGGAAAAGCCATGCGTCCTCCCATAGTTCCAGGGGCGAAGGCGGCTGTGCCGGAGAGCGGTCCGTGTCCGCCGACTCGCGGGACTCTTGAGATTCCCCTTCCCACACCGAAAGATTCCGCGGTGGTTCGCTTTCCGGCCATAGGGTTGCGTCCTTGGGGTTGGAACCGGTGGGATTGCTGAGCAACCACGGCCTTCGTTATGATGTCCCTTCTCAGAACGGAGGTGAACACTGGTGGGAGTGAGAGCTCGCTGACGGGCTTTCCGTCTGCTGCGAAAATCTTGACATTGCGCTGGCTCAAGGCTCTATGCTCCCTGTTTTGATGCCAGGCTGATCATTTCCATCTTTGGAGGCTCGCCGGACGCTCGTCCTCTTGCTGGCGTTCTGAGGGCGACTAGCCTGTTTGCTGGTCCCGGTATTGTTCCTCTCAAAAGTGTGAATTCGGTCTTGATGGGTCCATAGTGTAGGAATCCTCCCTTCGGTGTGACGTCTGCTCCGTTGTCTCCAATCTTTAGAATCTGTTTGTTATACTCTGTCCGCTGGGCGAAACCCATCTGGCCTGCTCTAGGTACTGAGTACATGACGTAGTGAGGGTGCCAGGGGCCGATGGAGCCGACTCCTCGCACAGTCTTTCTCGATTTGTGTTTGAGCTTCTTTATTCCCCATCGCTTAACAGGGCCCTGAATGCCCTTTCCCTTTGTGATCCCAATAACGTCAACGTCCATTCCTTCTTTGAATACGTCGGCAACTTTCACTTCTTTGCCGAGCAGTTTCTTCGCGAACTCTAATTGATCCTTAACGGTTCCTCCGTCGATCTTCACTTCCATAAGGTCGGGCTTCTTCTTTCCTATCTTAGCCAGTCGTGGTTGGCTTGCCGCGATTGCTCGCACCTCCACAACTCTCTCTTTTGTGGACTCGAGTTTTTCCCAGCCTTTGTTGTCGTCGAATTTCTCAGGAACCTTAATTTTGCGTCCAAGGTCTTTTGATGGTTCTGGGGCCCAGACTTCTCCTGATGTCCTTAGCCCACCGTTGAATCTCTCGTAGAACCTTAACCCAGTCACCAATAATGGAGGGGTCTCCACCACAGTGACCGGTAGAGTGACTTCCTTCCCGTAGTTTAGCGATCCTTGTCGATTATCAACTATGGTAACGTGGCTTGTTCCGGCTTTGAAGCCTGCGAACGCCAGGAGTTTTGGCGCTCCCTCGTATTCGGGCCAGAAACGGATTCGAGGAGCCCAGTGAGAAGATCTCCCGCGAGGTAGGTAGGCGAGTGATCCTCTTCTCGGTGCGCTATACTTTCTATGACCCATCTAGTTATCCTCCAGAACGTTAAGGACTGCCAGGGTGCTCCACAATGCCTCCTCGGTTCTGACAGTCTCAACCCCTTGATCAGGAATGGTGTTGACGTTGAAGTCCATCGCGTCCGAGACACTCATGCCCGACCGGGCAAGAATCTCAGGGACCCCCTCGTTCGGCGAGCCGAATACTATCAATGGGCTACTAGCTGACTTCCACCTCTTTGCTAGATTTGGCGTGATCTCGCGTACATCCATGCCCTTCCGGGATGTGGAAATGGTCAAGTCGAACTTCTTACTCCTTACGATTTCTGATAGTGTAACGTTCCCACGAGCCACCTTGAACCCCCAATATATGGTTAACCTGTTCGGCTCGACGATTTCACCCTCGAGCTCAGGCGAGACCTTCGTCAGTCGAACAGTCAATCTCTCCGACAATGGCATCTTTGACCTGACTCGAACCAAATTGCGGAAACCGGCCTCGACCATCGAGGATGGTCCCGGTTGAACCACTACTCCCTCCCGCAATAGTCCGGGGCTTGGGTTCTGCTTGTCAGGATGATTAGGCGTACGTAGTGGAGGTAGAGTGCCGGCGTACTCTAGATCAGGGTCGATCCTGAAGACATGCCTTCTTAGGTACTGGGGCGTCTCAATGTAAGTCAGCATCTTCTCGATCAGGGATGCTTCTCGATCTAGCTCTTTCCCAGCTCTGTCGCGGTAGATGATGGCCTCATGCACGCGGAAGGTCGCTAGTGCCCGCGAGACAAATCCCAGTCGGGCTGTCTTTTCTCTTAGATGAGGTATGTCAAGTGTCAAACTGGCCGGCAGGGCAACAGAGACGGTTTGGGATCGCCTTACGGGTTGACTCATGATCAAGCGTGGAACACGCGAAAGATAAGTTGGTTGGACATTTTTGCCAAGACTGCGAACGTTTAGAAACGTATCATCTAATCATCGAGCATGCCCACAATCCTCGACAATCAGAAAGCAATTTCCAGTCTCGATCGGAAGGACATGCTCGGAGCGGTCGAGCGATTCCCAGAATTTATCGCCAACCAATTAGATGCAAGGCCTCTCGTTCGAAACATCTCCCGACGTTCAGTCTTCCACAACATCGTGTTCATGGGTATGGGCGGGTCTGCGTCAGCTGGAGATCTGGTTCTGGACTGGCTTGACAACAAGATCTCCGTACCCGCGATTGTCCACCGGGACCCCGCTCTTCCCAGGTTCGTTAGATCCGATACCCTCTTTGTTACTCTTAGCTATTCAGGAGACACACGTGAGACCCTTGCTGCCTTCCGAGAAGCTAGAAAACGCGGCTCGACTCTAGTAGCAATCGGAACTGGGGGCAAGTTGCAAAAATTCTCGGCCGAGCAAGGCGTCCCGTTTGTAGGGGTGCAGCAGGCTCCAGCCCCCCGAGCTGCTCTCGGTCAAATGGTCGTCGCATCTGCCGTAGCCCTTTACGAGTATGGAATCATTCAGGACCCGAGGCCTGAGATTAGGAGGGCAGCCGGCGAGCTCAGTCGTCTTAGGAACCGGATCCTGAGACATGTTCCGTCCTCGCAGAACCCGGCGAAACATCTTGCCGTTTCACTGAAGGGCCATCTTCCAGTGATCTACGCGTTTCGAAGAATGGGTAGCGTGGCGAGACGATTCAAGAATCAGCTTGCCGAGAATAGTAAGATGGCGGCAAAATTTGCCCTTCTGCCCGAGGCTGGGCATAACGAAGTGGAAGCTTGGTCCAATCAACGCCTTCCATTAGCACCTATATTCATCCGAGACTATTCGGAGTCTGAGTTCGAA
>Ga0066658_10000746_pt1 | contig 11564 bp, 12 predicted proteins | sample GraSoiAngelo_107_FD_75174 | JGI IMG/M metagenome (GOLD analysis project Ga0066658, IMG submission 75174) | Grasslands soil microbial communities from the Angelo Coastal Reserve, California, USA - 14_0903_09_30cm | ecosystem: Environmental > Terrestrial > Soil > Grasslands | place: USA...
GGATTTCCTCCTGCCGGTTACGCTCGCCGCCGCTGAGCAAGTCGGGTACCGTGACTTCGAGGGCACGCGCCAACCGCGCCAAGGAGGACAGGGTTGGGGTGGCTTTCTCGTTCTCGATCTTGGAGACGTAAGTCCGCGGCACGGCCATGCGCGTCGCCAGTTGTCGCTGGCTTAGCCCGTTGCGCAAGCGCAACGAGCGGATCGACGTCGCCAGGTTCAGGTGTCCATGGCCGGTGACGACCGGCATGACATGCGGCGTGGGTGGAGCTATTACCACCTCCGCTTCCTCCTGGTCGAGCGCAGTGTGGCAGCGGCGGCAAAGATTGTTAGTTGTACGGAATTGAACGAGAAGACAACGGTCGCAGCGAACGACTTCCCTGGAATTCACAGGGGCGAGGATCGTGGCCATCTAGGTTTTGGGAGTTGCCAGAGCCGGGCTACTCCTGGAATCGCGGAGGAAACGATCCCAACCAACCCCAAATCTGCGGGAGATGCCTGTGGAAGTCAAGGGAATTCTGGAAGTAAACAGCAGGTTGGTCGTATTAAACCCAAAACCATTCGGGGAAAAAACCAGAGAAGACGGGTAAAAGACATGAATGATCGCGATTCGGCGTGGTGTTTACTAACTGAGTTCACCCAGTCAGAAAGTTTACGCAAGCACGCCCTGGCGGTGGAAGCATGCATGCGCTCCTACGCCCGCAAGCTGGGAGGAGACGAAAATCTCTGGGGCGTGGTCGGCCTTATCCACGATTTCGACTACGAGAAATATCCCGGCCGGGAAGATCACCCGTACAAAGGGAACGAGATTCTGAAAGAGCGTGGCTGGCCTGACGAGATTCGCAAAGCCGTCATGTCGCACGCCGAGTACACCGGTGTGCCTCGCGAGACGCCGCTGGAGAAAGCGCTCTTTGCCTGCGACGAACTGGCCGGATTCATCACCGCCTGCGCTCTGGTCAAACCAGGGAAGTCTCTGGCGGAAGTGGAAGCCAAATCCGTGCGAAAGAAAATGAAGGACAAAGCTTTCGCCCGCAGCGTAAACCGCAACGACATAGTCCAGGGCGCCGCCGCACTGGGCGTTGACCTCGAAGAGCACATCGCCTTCTGCCTCGAAGCCATGAAGGCAATCGCCGGCAAGCTTGGCCTGGAGGGAACCGCGGCGAAAGCGCAAACTACGTAGGCACAGCCGCCCTCCTCTGTGCAGAGGAAAGCTACTCCGGCTACTACCGGCGGTATATCAAGACGCCGTCTGCTCTGACTTGGGTGCCAAGTTTTCGCGAAGCACCGCAAAATCCAGCGACTCGCCCGTGGCCAGCACCGGCTGAATACTGCTCCCCCTCTTCTGCACAATTTCGCGCGCCCGCGCTTCTGGCAAACAGTAACGAAGATCGATTCTAATGACGGTGTCGCCCGACCATTCTGCTTCTCTGGCAAAGGCCCTCGGGAACAAATACAGTTCTCTGATCTCCGGCATCGTAGCCTCTGCAGCGGGAACACCATTCCTTACCTCGGAGTTAAGTTCTTTTGCTGGAACTCCAATTGCCCCGTTCCCCGCGGGGTTGATGCTCGGTTGCTCCACGTTTGACTGCTGATGGGATGATCCCTTTCGAGAGCAGCTCAAATTCGGGGCGCAATACTCGGCCGCCCGGACGAATCATCTTCCGGATGGGATCAAAGGGGTCGATCACGATCCGTCTATGACAGTCTGCATTGCGAATTGGAAAATGCACACCAATACTGGAAGGGAGTACTTGGGTCACCTTCCTACTTGGCTGCAACCCGTGGAGGAGCCCCAATCCGCATCCTCAAGCAGTACATAGAATCTGAGAAGACACCGACTTAACCGAGTCGCTTATATCCCCGCCCTAACTAACTAAGGGCGAGGTTTTAGGCTCCATCGGATAATTACCGCAGCGCCGAGGCAATCTTTCCGGCCGAGAGTACGTCCGCAATCCTGGCGAAATCGCTGTACATCGTCCTATCTTTTTCCATCGGGGAACACACGGCTCGAATCGCACCATAGGCACTCAGCAACCGCTTGCTTGTCTTCATGGGAGCTAGAAAGTCCAGCGCCTGGGCGGCGGCCATGGCTTCAATGGCCAGCACATTCCGGGTGTTGTCAACGATGCGCCTCAGCTTCAGCGAGGCTGTCATGCCCATCGAAACGTAGTCTTCCTTGTTTCCCGAAGTCGTAATCGAGTCCACCGACGCGGGGTGGGCCAGCACTTTGTTCTCGCTGACCAGGGCCGCCGCCGTCACCTGCGCCATCATGAACCCGGAGTTGAGTCCTGCCCCAGCCGCGAGAAATGGCGGCAAGCCTTCGTTCAGAGCGGGGTTCACCAGGCGTTCTATGCGTCGCTCGCTGATCCCCGCCAGCGAAGTGAGCGCAATGGCCAGAAAGTCCAGCGCGAACGCCACCGGCTCGCCATGAAAATTGCCGCCAGAAAGGACATCGCCGTGCGGCGCATCCAACACCGTGCCCATGGAGCGGTCGCCGACTTCCCGTGCCCGCGCAAAGACCAGCGGGTTATCCACGGCGGAATTGATTTCCGTTTCCATGACTTCCCTCGCATGGGCCAGCGTGTCGCGCACCGCGCCGTGTACTTGCGGGATACAGCGCAGGGAATAGGCGTCCTGCACCCGCTGGCAATCGCGATGCGATTCCCGAATCTGGCTCCCCTCGAGGACCTTGCGCAAATTTTCTGCTGTTTTCAGCTGCCCGGGATGAGGGCGCGCTTGGTGAATGCGTTCATCGAAAGCCACATCGGTCCCGCGCAGCGCGTCCAGCGTCAAGGCGCCGATCACGTCCGCCGAATCAACTAGAGTCTCCCCTGCCAGCAGGGCCAGCGTCCCGACGGCAAGCATCGCTTGCGTTCCGTTTATCAGCGACACCGCTTCTTTAGCCTCGGGCACGATCGGCTTGATTTGCGCCGCCCCCATGCCTTCGGCACCGGAGATTCGGCCACCTCTGGCGTCGAAGCACTCGCCTTCGCCAATCAGCACCAGGGCAAGATGCGCCAAAGGAGCCAGGTCGCCGCTGGCTCCCACGCTGCCCTGGGAAGGAACGACGGGTGTGACGCTGCGGTTCAGCATCTCGCAAAACCTGTCGAGAACAATGGCGCGTATCCCTGAGAATCCCTTGGACAAAGAATTAGCGCGCAACAGCATCATGGCCCGGGTTTCGGGAATGGAAAGCGGCTCGCCGACTCCCGCCGCATGCGAGCGCAGCAGGTTCACTTGCAGTTCGCGAATCTGATCCCCGGCAATGCGCACGTCAGCCAACTTTCCCACCCCGGTGGTGATCGCATAAGCGACCTTGTTGCCCGCCACCAGAGCATCGACCACTGCCCGCGCGCGATCGACCCCCACACGTGCCTCGGGATGGAGCAGAACCGGACGATGCTCCACCGCGACCTCGCGTACCTGCTCGAGAGTCAGGTCGTTGCCGTTGATGTGGAGAGCTTGCAAGGGAGTCTCTAGTTTCTGGTGTGGAGTCTCGGACCTGCCTGGCCGGTCAAAGGCCCGGCCCCACACGGCCCACGGCCTCACGAAACGCACGCATATACTTTTCCGGAATCAATCTCCGGTTCAGGTTCTCATCGGTTACGACATGAGTCGTTTCTGCCTCGGCCAGAAGCGTTCGATCACTCACCCGCACGGCCTGGTATTTGAAACGCACCACCGACTCGCGGACGTTTTTCAGATGCGTGCGAATGACGATCTCGTCATCATACCGGGCCGGTGCTTTGTACCGGCAGCGCGCATTCACCACGGCGATGTAGCAGCCGTCTTCGCGTTCCATCTCGCGATAAGAGAACCCGAGTTGCCGCAGCAGTTCTACGCGTCCAACTTCAAACCAGATGAAATAATTCGAGTGATACACCACGCCCATCTGGTCGGTTTCCGCGTAACGCACCCGCACCCGGCTCTCTGAGATTGTGGGCTCCCCATCGCTCCTCGCGCCAGTCATTTCGAAACCCACCGCGGCTTGCGCTTCTCCAAAAACGACGTGATTCCCTCGCGAAAATCCCCAGTGGTTCGAATGCGGGCATTGTCTTCGATCGCGTCTCGAATCTGCTGATCCAGTTGCGAGGCAATGAATCCGTTGATTAACTTCTTGGTGGCACGGACCGAAGACGGACTGTTCTCCAGAAGCTGCGAGGCCAGCTCGTGCGCCCGCTCCCGCAGGCGTTCTGACGCTACAACTTCATTCACCAGCCCATAGCGATGCGCCTCGGCCGCATCGAAGAGGCGCCCCGTCAACAGCAAATCGCGCGCAATCTTGTGTCCCACTTGCCAGACGAGGATCGAGGAAACAATCGCTGGCACAAAGCCGATCTTCACTTCGGTGTACCCGAACTTGGCTTCGGGAACCGCCAGGGTGAAGTCGCACATTGTGGCCAGGCCCGTGCCTCCCGCAATCGCGGCGCCGTTAACAGCGGCAATCGTCGGCTTGGGAAATTCATAAAGCCCGCGGAAGATGCCAGCCATGCGGGCGGAATCTTTCAGGTTGTCGTCGTGCGTGTTGCCCAGCAGCCCTTTCAGCTCGTCCAGGTCCATGCCCGCGCAAAAGGCTTTGCCCGCACCGGCGAGGATGACGACTTGCGAGGGAGAACGCTCGATTTCGTCGAGCGCCGCCATCAACTCGTCGACAAGTTCAAAGCTGATGGCATTGCGTTTCTCGGGCCGATTTAGAGTAACCGTGGCAACGCCACCATGGTGCGCAACTTGGATCGCCGAGTAGTTCATGCTTTCTGTTGAGTGGTCATGCAATTTATGGATTGACTTGTCATCTTTATTCCTTATTCCTTATGACTTGTCTCCTTATGACTTGTCATCCTGAAGTTTGTGACTTTTTCGTTTTCTCGCAGCCCGTGATGCCGGAAAACGAGCCGCTTAGGTGCCGGAAAATCGCCTCAATCCCAAAAAGCACAAACTCTGAGCGAAGCGAAGGACTTCGTTTTCAGTCCGCCGCGGAAGAACCGATGTACTTCGCGCCAATCCCCAACGATGCTTTGAGCAGCCCATCCAGAGATTTCAGGGGCGGCAACCCGGCGCCCTTTCCGCCCAGCGTCTCAAGCACCTTTTCGGTGGGAATGTTTCCTACGAGTGCGTCCTGCGCGAAGGGACATCCGCCCAGTCCGGCCAGGGCCGAATCGAACCTGCGGCAGCCCGCGTCGTAAGCCGCCAATATCTTGTCCGCGGCGTGTCCCGGGCGGCTGTGCAGATGCAGCCCGATTTCCAGATAGTCGTATTGCGCTCTCACGGCGCCGACCAATTCCCGAATCTGCTCTGGTGTTGCTAATCCGACCGTGTCGGCCAGCGAAATCATGTGAATATCTTCCGCTTCCAGCAGTCCGACCGCCTCAACCACTTCCTCCACGCTCCAGTCCTCGCCGTAGGGGTTACCGAAGGCCATCGAGATGTACACCACCACGCCCAGCCCCGCTTGGTTCGCCTTGCCCTTAATTTTTTCCAATTCGTCGATGGCCTCATCCAACGCCTGTTTCTGGTTATTGCGCAGGAAGGTTGGCGAAACCGAATAGGGAAAACCCAGGGTGCGCACCGCGTTGGTGCTGATCGCCCGCTCCGCCCCTTTCTCGTTCACCACGATACCGATGATCTCGACATCGTCCGGCGGATCGACCTCCGCCAGCACTTGTTCCGAGTCAGCCATCTGCGGCACCGCCTGGGGCGAAACGAAGGAGACCGCATCGATGTGCTTGAAACCCGCGCTGATCAAAGCCTGCAGATAATCAATCTTAATGTGCGTAGGAATCTGCCCTTTCAGCCCCTGCCAGGCATCGCGCGGACATTCGATGAGTTTCACTGCGTCAGGCATGGTGTTGATCGGGATTTTCGAATTAACAACTGTCGAATTTCGGACTCTGGGTCGGTCAATCCGAAAATTCGCATTCGAAAATTCCTCCTAAGTCTGCAAGACTCCCACCTTGAACTCTGCCACGTCCGGGTTGAGCGCCGTGGCTTCCAGCGCCTGCATGATGGCGTCACGAGTTTCGAGCGGATCAATAATCTTGTCGATCCACAATCGCGCAGCACCATACCGAGGATCGGTCTGCTCCTGGTAAGTTTTCTTCACCGACTCGTACAGTTCCTTACGCTCGTCTTCGCTCAACTTCTTGCCGCCGCGCTCCAGCTGCTTGATCTTGATTTCCACCAGCGTGCCCGCCGCCGAATCGCCGCTCATGACTGCATAGCGGGCCGTGGGCCAGGCGAAAACGAATCGCGGGTCGTAGGCTTTCCCGCACATGGCATAGTGTCCGGCGCCGAACGAGCCGCCGATGATCACCGAGATTTTCGGCACGACGGAATTGGAGACAGCGTTCACCATCTTCGCGCCAGCTTTGATAATCCCGCTCCACTCCGCGTCGCGGCCGACCATGAAGCCGTTCACGTCGTGGAAGAAGACCAGCGGAACCAGGTTCTGGTTGCAGTCCATGATGAAGCGCGCCGCTTTTTGCGCCGACTCGGTATAAATCACGCCCCCGAATTCCATGCGCTTGCGGCCTTCGTGATCCACCTGCTGCGCATGTAATTTCTGATTGGCGACGATGCCGACGGCAAATCCCCCTATCCGCGCGTAGCCACAGATGACGGTCTTGCCGTACTCCGGCTTGTATTCATCGAACCGGCTTTCATCCATGACGCGCGCCAGGATCTCCTTCGTGTCATAGGGGCGCGCCGGCGAGGAATCAAAGATGCCGTAGATTTCCTCGGCGGCCTGGGCCGGCGGCCGGGGTTGCTTGCGATCCCACGGCGACTGGCGCCGGTAGCCCCATTTCTCAACCAGGGATCGAATGCGGGCGATGCAGGCCTCATCATTCGGCTCGCGAAAATCGGCGGTCCCGCTGATGGCTGAATGCATGGCCGCGCCGCCCAACTCTTCCGCGGAACATTTCTGCCCGATTGCCGCCTGCACCAGCGCCGGGCCGGCGAGGAACAGCCCGCTGCCTTCAGTCATCAGCACGTGATCGCACATGACCGGCAGATATCCGCCTCCGGCGACGCACATCCCCATAATGGCCGCAATCTGCGGAATGCCCATGGCCGACATCACCGCGTTGTTGCGAAACACGCGCCCAAAATCGTCGGTGTCGGGAAAGACATCTTCCTGCAGCGGCAGAAACACTCCGGCCGAGTCCACCAAATAAAGGGTCGGAATCCGATTCTCGATCGCGATGTTCTGTGCCCGGATGACTTTTTTTGAGGTCATGGGAAAGAACGCCCCCGCCTTCACCGTGGCGTCGTTCACGATCAGCATCACCATTCGGGTGTGAATGCGCGCCAAACCCGTGATCACTCCCGCAGCTGGCGCGCCGCCCCATTCCTCGTACATCCCGTGTGCCGCGTAAATGCCCAGCTCGAAGAACGATCCCGGATCGGCGAGCAGGTCAATGCGCTCGCGCGCGGTCATCCGACCCTTCGCGTGCTGGCTCTCGATCGCCTTGGGCCCGCCACCTTCACGAATTTTTTCCTCTTCATTGTGGACGGCTGCCATCAGGTCGGCCAGGGCGCGCATATTGGCTTCAAAACGCCGGGAAGTGGCGTCCACCCGCGATTCGAGGACATTCGAAATCGTCAGCGTACTGGGATCGGCAGGGTCTCTACGGTCAACCATCGGTTCGGTACCCGAAACTGGTTACGGTATACCAGCGGAGCAGAGAGGTGCAAACCCGGCGGCAGGGCGCGCCGGGCGCAGACGGAAGCTGTCGGGTCAAGGTATCAGGTCTCAGGCCCAAAAAGTGCTGTCATTCTGTCCGTGACAACGACGGGTGTTGGCAAGGTTAAAAGACAAAACCAAAGCCGGCATAGCGAAGGATCTCTACGTTTCCTGGTGAACTTAACTTCTTCTCTGTGCCTCCGTGCCTCTGTGGCGGATTCTTCTACCGAGTTCACCTGCGGCTTCGGCAACTGGATTCTCAGTCACCTCGTCCACCAGACCGAACCCGAGCGCGGCGGGAGCATGAATCTTCTCCGCCGCGATGAACATCTCGAGAGCCCTTGCCTTGCCGATCAATCGAGGTAACCGCTGGGTTCCTCCCCATCCGGTGATCAAGCCCAGGGCGGCGCCTTGATGCCCAAAAATCGCGGTTGGCGACGCAATCCGTCGATGACATGCCAGCACCAAGTCCAGTGCGCCTCCCATGCAGTAGCCGTTGATTGCCGCATACACGGGGGCAGGGAAGCGCTCGACATCCGCCATGAGTGCCTGACCCATCTTTGAAAATTCATACCCCTGCGGCCCGGTCAGTCGAACGATCTCCGCCAGTTCGGCTCCCGCGGAAAAGAACTTCTTGTTTCCCGTGATGATCAAGGGCTTGGGATCCAAAGCTAATTCGCGAACCGCGGCAGTCAGCGCGAGCACGCAGGCGCGAGTCAGGCGATTCGTGCCGTCAGCCGACTCGAAGCGCAAAAGCGTGATCCCCTCGCAGCTTTCGATCGTGAAGTGGGGAGAAGGGGCAGACATTCTCGCAGCAAGCATACAGAAGTGCGGCCGGAAGGTCTTGGGAGCTACGTGCGTTCTTGAATTTGAAGACCTATCCAGCGGCTGGCACGCCGCGCGGCTTCACGTTGGCGCGAATGAAGGTGACGATCTCGTCCATGGCCGTGCCCGGCTGAAAGATGGCGGCAACGCCGGTTTTCTTGAGCCCATCGATGTCCTGGTCGGGAATGATGCCCCCGACCACTACCAGCACGTCAGCCATCTTGTGTTGCTTGAGCAGGTCCATGACGCGCGGCACGATGGCGTTATGGGCGCCGGAGAGAATCGACAATCCTATGACGTCCACGTCTTCCTGCAGTGCCGCATTTACCACCATCTCCGGAGTCTGGCGCAACCCGGTATAGATGACCTCCATGCCGGCATCGCGCAGCGCGCGGGCAATCACTTTAGCGCCGCGATCGTGCCCGTCCAATCCCGGCTTGGCCACCAGGACGCGGATTTTCGCTTCCTTCGCCATCGCCCTCATTTAATCACAAACCAGACGAAGTTCCACGAACATTGCCAATTGCCGACTGCCGATTTGGACCTGCGCGGAACGGCCGGTTTCGATGGGCAATGGGAAATCGACAATCAGCAATTTTCTACATTGTCTTGATGTCCATGCTGCGCCACAGATACCAGCAAGCCACGCTGCGGTAGGGCGCCCAGCATTTTGCGATCTTCTCCACCTCGAGCGGCTTGGGCAGCTTGCGTTTGTTGTAGTGCTTGCGAATCGCCATCTGTATGCCCAGATCACCCGTGGGCAACACATCCGGACGCCGCAGTGCGAACATCAGGAACATGTGCGCGGTCCACACCCCAATGCCTTTCACCTCGGTGAGTCGCTTGATTACCTCAGCATCAGAAAGGGCAGGCAGTTGGCCGAAATTGAGTTCGCCGGACTGTGTTTTGGCCGCCAGGTCGCGCAGGTACGAGAGCTTTTGCCGGGACAGACCGACCCCGCGTAACTCGTCTTCCGATAGCTTGAGAATGCCCTCAGGCGTGAGGGGCGAGCCGGCTAGATCCGTGAGACGCTTGAAAATGGTCGCGGCGGCTTTGCCATGCAGTTGCTGGTAGACGATGGCTTCGGCCAGATGATGAAACCCAGGTTCGTCATAGTTCATGCGAAACGGCCCGACGCGTTCGATGAGCGCCGCCAGTACAGGATCGGACTTTTTCAGGTGAACAATGCCTTTGCGCATGCGAGTACTGATTCAGAGAAGATATCCGGAGACGCAAGAAAATGCTGACCCGGTTCCGGGACTGTGCTCCTGAGCCCCAAGCCCCTGAGCGGGCAACCCCATCTCCGCCTGTTCAGTCTAAAGCTCCATGGTCGAGGACGGTCTAACCCAAACACTGCTCGTTTCGGCAGTCCTCCTGTTGTCGATTGCCGCCGCCGGGGCCCAGAGCACTCAAAACCGCGGCGTGCTGTCTTCCCATAGCAACTCCTCGAAGACAGAAACAGCCGCCCGAGACCTCACCTTGCAGGGCTGCATCGGAGGACACCAACGCTATACCTTCATGCAGGCAGGCACCGGGGTGATGTTCCAGTTGAGGGGGCGAGACCCTCGATTCGCTGCAATCGGCCGCCACCCGAATCTCAGCCATCTCCACCCGAAGCCGCACCAGTGAATCGCTGCGACTCTAGTCGTGACCTCCCGGATGAAGCAGCATGGCAATACCGAGCGCCAGGATGATCGAGGAGACAAGCGCTCGAAAGATTCGCTCCGGGATCCGGCGCAGCAGCGGTTGTCCGAAGATAGTACCGGCCAAAACGCCCAGGGACGCCACCAGGACCAAAGGCCAGGTGCCGATCAGCTCGCTCCACTCCGAAGCGATGTACACGGGCATGCGGAACACATCCACGAGCAGCGCGATAGCGGTGGCGGTGGCCACGAAGGCTTCTTTGCTCAGTTGGAAGCCCATCAGGGCGGCGGAGCGGATGCCACCTTGATTTCCCACCAGCCCGCCAAATACGCCCGACAAGGCGCCCGCGACCAAACCTGTTCCTTTGCCAAATCGCATGCGCGAGGCGAGCCCAGTTAGTCCCATAACGCCAGCGAAGACCAGCAGAGCGCCAAGAACATAGCCCAGCACAGCGCTTTTGAACCACACCTGGAGCCAAGCCCCGGCCAATCCACCAGCGGCGCTGCTGATCCCGAACGTGAGGAGCACGCGGCGATCCACGTGTTTTCGAATGAACCAGAAGCGCAGCAGGGTTCCCGCGAGATGCGGAAACGAAACCGCCGCAACCGCCGGCTTGGTGCCGAGCCGCCCGGCCACGAGCGGAGTAAGAATGCTTCCAATGCCGAAACCGGCGATCGAGCCGATCCCGCCCGCAATTGCGGCGGCCACGAACGCAATCAACTGGAAGAGCATAGGCGTAGATGAGCCTACGGGAGAGCTTTTTCTTTTAGGTCCAAAGCGGCTTGTTTTACGTTCTCCGGCCTGCCCAAGTCGCGCCAATAATACTGGTCGGCGCGGAAACCCACGATTTTTTCTCCCCGTGCGGCAAGACTTAGATAAGACGTAATAATGGAGAAAATGCCTTCTTCCTTCATCATGGGAAGAAGACGCGGGGAAATGACGTGGATGCCGGAAAACGCCAGCGGCTCTGGCTGGGGCGACGGGCGAACCAGGGCATCGGGCTGATCGCGCCCGGCCCTACGACCGCAAAGCTGAAGCCGCTCGTCAAAGAGCAGGTACCGGGAAGTCTTGCGGTCCTGTACCGCCAGAGTGGCGAGGGCGTGATTTTCCAAATGAAATTCGACCATGCGACCGAGGTCAATCGTGCTGATGACGTCGACATTGTGCAGAATGAAAGAGGGGTCGGGATTCGTCGAATTCTCCAGGAAAAAATAGGCAGCCTTCTTCAGGCCGCCGCCGGTATCGAGTAAGACGTCCTCGCGAGAGACCGCGATCCGCATGCCGAAGTTGTGGTTGGCTTTCAAATACTCCACAACCATGTCGGCGAAGTGATGTACGTTGATGATCACCTCGTGAATCCCAAAGCTGCGCAGGCGAGCCAGGGTGATTTCCAACAGCGTGCGGCCCGCGATCTCCA
>Ga0066658_10000750_pt1 | contig 11539 bp, 10 predicted proteins | sample GraSoiAngelo_107_FD_75174 | JGI IMG/M metagenome (GOLD analysis project Ga0066658, IMG submission 75174) | Grasslands soil microbial communities from the Angelo Coastal Reserve, California, USA - 14_0903_09_30cm | ecosystem: Environmental > Terrestrial > Soil > Grasslands | place: USA...
AAGAAGGGTTTCACATATGTCGTCGGCACGACATTATCCGACAAATACCCGCTGCTAAAACCAATTAGTGTACCCATACAATCGAATTCGAAAGCATTTGTCTCGAAGATCGATCTTTCTGGGAAGCTGGTATTCTCAAGCTACTTGGGAGGCCCGGGCACTTCGCAAGCTTCAGCCATTGCTGTGAGTGCGACTGGCGCTATGTTTCTCACAGGTGTTAGTACTCCCGACTTTCCGGTTCTACATCCTGTTCCGGGCCAAGTATCGCCTTTTTTTCCACCTACTTTCCATTTCATTGCCAAAGTAACGGCTGCAGATGCACCGCAAATCAGTCTCTCTCCTCGTACATCCCCCTTTGTTAATCTACAGAATGTTGGTAGCCTACCTCTCACCATCACTTCAATAACCACATCTTCCAATTTTACCCAGGGGGGCAACTGCAAATCCGAACTTACTGGAGGCGAATCTTGCGATCTTGTTCTTACCGGAGCTGCAGACAACAAAAAGTCAGGCACTGTGACAATTATAAGCAACGCTAAGCCAGCCTCACAAACAGTTTTGATCACGAAATCCGCATCGGGTGATGTGGTCGGATCGAACGTAACAGTATTTCCTCAGTTTCTCAGATTTGCTCCGCAATTAATTGGCACCAAGAGCCCGTCGCAGGCTGTATTCGTGAAAAACTCAGGAAACCAGCCCGCAGCGATCAATAGCATCTTTTTGACGTCCACTGGTCCTTTTTCCAAAACTCACAATTGCCCCGCAATGTTACAGCCAGGCAGCACATGCACCATTTCTGTCATTTATAACGCCACGAGTGCGCTCGATAATGTGCAACTCGGAATCGTCCATGATCCAGGTCAAACACGGGAGACGGTGTTCATTGGAGGAATCGGCTCGAGTTCCGCGATTTTCCCTTCAACTCAGCTATTGGAATTCGGGCAGCAATTCACCGCCAAGACATCGTTGTCCCGCGTCGTGAACCTCATCAATACAACACCCTACTCTGCAGCGGTAACTAGTGTGTCCTCGTCTTCGGGCTTTTCTCAAACGAATTCGTGTAACGTAACGATTCCACCCCATGGTAGTTGCCGGGTGGCTGTGACGTTTTCTCCGTCAATAAACCAAAATGTTTCTGGCACCTTAACCGCTGCTAACTTAGGCCCTGGCGGTAGTCAAACAATCCAGTTGTTCGGAACAGGGTTTATTGATTCGGAACTCACCGCCTTGCCTCGATTTCTGGATATGTTCTCAGTCATCAATGGATTCAATGATACTCAGCAAATAATTCTAACCAACAGTTCTCAGCACGTACTTCAGCTGCAAGGATTCAGTGTTCTACCTCCATTTTTTCAGACCAACAATTGCCCAGCTTCGCTAGCTGCCGGAAGCACTTGCAATGTGAACGTCTCGTTTAAGCCTACGCAAGCAGGAACCATCAGCAGTACCCTTACCGTTCGGCATTCAGGGCTCGGGTCGCCTCAAGTGTTCGCACTTACGGGTAGTGCACGAACCGGTCTTATCGTCTCGCCGGATGCGATTGACTTTGGTCAACAGCAGCTCCTGAGCTCTGTACCGAACTTCGTGAGCATCGGCAACGGTGGTGGCTTTCCATCTATCACTGTGAGCAGCATCAAGGTGCAAGGAACCGACTTTAGGCTGGTTAGCAACAATTGTCCTCAAGTGATAGATCCCTTCGTGGGTTGTGGGGCCATAAAACTTTCCTTTAAGCCAACGCAAACCGGCCTTCGGACCGGCACCGTGACCATTATTGCTAGTGACCTTTCGACCCCACATGTGGTTCCGCTACAAGGCGTCGGCATTGGCTCTGGAATTGAGAAACTTTCTAGCATCAAACTTGATTACGGAATTAAAGCTGTTGGAACAAAAACTGCTAAGACGGTAAAAGTGACGAATGCGGGTACTGCTCCGCTCAAAATAACGGGTATTAACAGCTCTGTCGATCAGTTCACACAATCGAACAATTGCACTGTCCCATTAGCTGTTGGCGTCAGTTGTTCAATTACTGTGCGGTTCGCCCCCACTATCCCAGGAATGTTAACAGGTACCCTCAGCGTCAACGACGATGGAGCTGGAAGTCCGCACTTGATCTCTCTCAGTGGCATCGCGCAGTAAAAGCTCCAGCTATCAATCCAGGTTGAACATTGCGTCCGACAATGACGAGCGCGACTTGAAGTTGGAAGTACGGGTCCTGCACTGGCGCGGGTTCAGCCCACCTCAGCTCAGCGCTCGCGCAACAAATGGGGCATGTTGGGCAGCGGAGGGCAGGTTTGGATTGCTCTACCTGCTATCCCACCAAAGCAGTGACCGAGTTAATCTGTGCGTGTAAGATCAAATGCCGAACCAAATGGAACGAAGATAAGCCGAATTTCTATTTCGAATTACGTTTGAGTGCGTTCTCTTCCCGTCACAACGACGTCACAAGAGAGTTTCGGCTCTGATCTGGCAGCTTGATTTTACGATCGGCAATCTGCTTCAGACGCGCGTTCCACGCGGCTTTTGGGCTGGTGCCGGGAGGGGGAGTTGAACCCCCACAGTGCTAAGCACCGGCGGATTTTGAGTCCGCTGCGTCTGCCAGTTCCGCCATCCCGGCTGAGAGGAAGAACACTTCAGGTTTGGAAAACCAGATTAACACGATCACGCCAACACCGGCTTCTCCACCTCGACCGGCAGGCCCGCCTGCTGCCACCCATCTAGGCCTCCTCTGAGATTGATGAGGTTGCGAAAGCCGGCGCGTTCGAGCAGGCTGCACGCAATCATGCTGCGATAGCCGCTTTTGCAATGAACAGCCAGCGCGCGACTAAGATCAATTTCCGGCGGCGCAAGTTTGAAACGGTCAAGCGGCCACCAATTCGCGCCCTCAATATGCCCGGCGACAAACTCCGGCTCGCGGCGTACATCGAGCACATCGATGCCGCCTTGCTGCAAGCGTTCGCTGAGCTCATGCGGAGTGATTTGCGGCAGCTGCGCCATCTCAAAGCCTGCCGCCAGCCATCCCTTGACGCCGTCCATCAAATAACCGCGTTCACCTTCCAGACCGATTCGGGCCAGGCGCATGCGCGCTTCTGAAATCTGCTCGTCCGTGTCAGCGATCAACACCGGCTGCGACGATAAGCCCAACATCGCTCCCGCCCACGAGGCGAACTGGCCGGAGAGTGCAATATTCACTGACCCAGGCACATGCCCGGCGGCAAACTGATCATTCGGGCGAACGTCGAGCGCGATCACGTCTTCATCAAGCAGCCGTCTCAATTCGACGGCCGAAATTGCCGGCAACTCCGGAAGCGCGGCAAGCGCCGGTGCTCCCTGTCGATTAATCTCGGCATCTTGCGAAAAGTATTCCGGGCGCGCAGGCAAGTTGCTGGTCAGCTCATGCACAAACTTTTCCTTGCCGGCGATCTGCAGGGCGTAGTTTGTAAGCCGCTCGGTGCCGATGGTGGATGAGCGCTCGGCGCGCATATTGCGCCCGCACAACGAGCCCGCACCGTGTGCCGGATAGACCAGCACCTCATCGGGCAGGCTCATCAGCTTGGAATGCAGACTGTCGTACAGCATTCCGGCCAGCTGCTGCGGCGTGTGAGTGTGCGAGAGATCAGGACGCCCAACATCACCAAGAAACAAAGTATCGCCGGTCAGAACTGCCCACGGGAAACCGGGCTTGTCGTCACTGAAGACCACCAGGCAAATGCTTTCCGGCGTATGCCCGGGAGTCTCCAACATGTTGAGCTTGCATTTTCCGAAGTTCAACTCGAAGCCATCCGTTACTGCTACATGCGGAAATTGGGCGCTGGCCTGCGCTCCAATGTAAATCTGCGCTCCGGTACGGGCTGCCAGTTCGGAATGCCCGGAGACAAAATCCGCGTGCAGGTGAGTCTCAACAATGTGTCGGATTTTAAGGCCGTGTTCGTCAGCCGCCTTTAGATAAAGATCGACATCCCGTTGCGGATCGACCACCACCGCTTCCCCTTCCGATGCCAGCAGGTAAGAAGCGTGCGCCAGACATCCCAGGTAGAACTGCTCGAAATACATAAGAAGTGCCCTCTGTGAGAGAACATCATAAATCCGAACCGCATGAACCGCACAACCAGCTTGCGAGGCTGATCTAAGCTGGTTAAGATCCGGAAATGGAACCTAGGCTGGAGAACCCCCACGCGCCGGAGCCAAAGCATGACCACGCAGCCGAAGTTCTGCAGACCTGCCCCAACTGCTCGACCCACTTGCGTGATCAGCACTGCAAGCTGGTATGTCCGCACTGCGGGTACTTTCTCAGCTGCTCGGATTTTTACTGAGCGCTACCGGCGCTCATCGCCGATCGCCTTCGCCTTCCGATAAAATAAATCAGCAATTCAAATACAAAACATTTAGGAGAACGCATGCAACGCAAGGCAAGCGCGGTGTGGCAGGGTGGCCTTAAGGACGGCAAAGGCACGGTTTCATCGGCAAGCGGAGTGCTTTCCACCACGCCTTATTCTTTTGCCACACGTTTTGAGAACAATCCCGGCACCAATCCGGAGGAACTAATCGCGGCCGCGCACGCGGCCTGCTTTTCGATGGCGCTTTCAGCGCAGCTGGGCAATGCCAATCTGAAGCCGGAGAGCATCAACACCGCGGCCACACTCACCATGGAGAAACTCGATTCTGGGTGGACGATCACGGCTGTGCACCTGGATGTGAGCGCTCGCGTGCCGAACGCCGATAAGGCGGCATTTGAGAAAGCCGCGAACGATGCCAAGAGCGGTTGCCCGGTATCGAAGGTGCTGAAGGCAAACATCACCATGGCGGCGAAGCTGGAGTAACCGGAACTCAGCTTTGCGATTTCAGAATAGTCCGCATCTCGCGATTCACTCGGGCCGCGTCCTGGGCGGCGGTTTCGATCATGCGTGCCCACTTCTTTCCGTTGGCATCGGTTTTGGCCTGGGCCAGCAGATACGACGCCTGCAGAATGGTCTCGAGTGAATTGCTGAGATCGTGCGCCAGCGAGCGCAACTGCGCAACTACTTCAGACGGCAACTTCGGGACATTATGAAGGGCGGTATCAGACACGAGTCGAACTCCCGGGATGATTGAAATTTATTTCGTATGCCAGCAGCATGAACAGTAAGGCGCCCCAAGTTTGACACCCGGTGGTACACCTGTAAAATATTGATGTTACTCCTTCCGGGAAGGCGTTTCAGCGCTTTACCCAAGTCACTTTGCCGAAGTGGCGGAATTGGCAGACGCGCATGGTTCAGGTCCATGTACCCGCAAGGGTGTGGGGGTTCGAGTCCCTTCTTCGGCACCAGATCTGAAGTTCGACACAACAGTTTCCACGGCGCCTCGAATCCAAGCCAACAAAAAAGGCCAAGTTCGCACTTGGCCTACAGAGATCTTTTAAGTTAATCAGGGCTTTACCAGCGAAAACCGAAGGTCACGGGCAGGAAGCTGACGTCTTCGCCATGGGTTGTAAACATGCGGTGATAGCGGGCCTCGCTGAAGATTTTCATGCGACCGTGCCCGACTCGAAAATCGAATCCTCCCCCCGCATTAAATCCTGACTTCAAAGTGCTGTTGGAAGCTACCACCTGATCCACGCCAATGGCGGTCTGAGTGCAAAATCCAAAAAAGGGATCACAAGACAGTGTCGGAACAATTGATGGCTGGGTGAGAGTCAAATTGGCGTGATACAGGCCGTAGCCGGCCGTGAAATAGGGTTGCACGCGACTGGTAGAGGGCGCGAGTTTAACCACCGGGTTGAAGGTGAGTGACCAGATTCCAACCGAGCCGCCCGGTTCTCCGAAACGCGCCAGGGTTGCGTCATTCAGGCCGGAATGGTTGTAAGTGAAATCCAGATCAGCAGCAACGAACGAGCTCACGTTCCATCCGCCGCGCAGATTCAAATTGTAGCCAGTATTCAGGCTGTTTCCGGCACGGTCGGCAGGAACTGTGAATCCAGCTCCGCCTCCGAAGTTGAAGTGCTCCTCAACCTGGGCGAACGAGAAGGATGAAAGAAGAAAGACGACGACGAAAGTGGCTGTACGAAGTTGGCTGAACATACTACTCTCCTTTACGCGATAAATAATGCAGCTCTTGGATGAGGCAGCAGGATGCGGGTTGGCCATCCAGCTTGCGTCTTTTCTTGGCAGCTCAAAGTTTCCGGCGAGATCAGGTCGGCATTCACCTAGGCTGGATAGTGTCGGTCGCACACTGAGGTGGCGCGAAATCTATACGCAAACTCTCGTCGCCGCGTTACAATCTCCGCGTTACAATCTCCGCGCGTTTCACCGGCTCTTCGCGTTGAGCTATGTTCCAGGTCACAGTCAGGAAATTCCCGCGCATCTCTGGTGCAGCAAGAGGCTGCTGCCTGCGATGAGCGCATCAGGCACTTTCCGTGCTGTGGATCTCATTCGCAAGAAGCGCGACGGTGCGGAACTGTCCGCAGAAGAGATTGCATACTTTGTCCGTGCTTCTACTACCGGCGAAATTCCTGACTATCAGACGGCTGCATGGCTCATGGCGGCGCTGATTCGCGGCCTCACACAGGGTGAGACTGCTGCGCTCACCGATACCATGCTGCACTCGGGCGAGGTGTTGGATTTCTCCGACCTGGGCGGCAAGAGGATCGACAAGCACTCGACCGGAGGCGTGGGGGATAAAACTTCTCTGGTGCTGGCGCCGGTTGCTGCTGCCGGCGGATTGATCGTGCCCATGATCAGCGGGCGCGGACTCGGCCACACCGGCGGAACGCTCGACAAGCTGGAATCAATTCCCGGCTTCAATGTAAATCTGCCGGTAACGGAGTTTCGCCGCGTACTCGAAAAGTGCGGCTGCTCGATGATCGGCCAGACGGGGCAGATCGCTCCCGCCGACCGCAAATTCTATGCTTTGCGTGATGTCACCGGCACGGTGGAAAGCCCATACCTGATCTGCGCGTCAATCATGAGTAAAAAACTTGCCGAGGGGATAGACGGCCTGGTGCTCGATGTAAAAACCGGTTCCGGCGCATTCATGAAGAGAGAGGAGGACGCGGCGTTTCTTGCCAGTTTGATGGCTGAGACCGGCCAGCGCATGGGCAAGAAGGTAGTGGCACTGATCACGGACATGAACCAGCCGCTCGGCAAAATGGCGGGCAACTCGGTCGAAGTAATCGAATGTGTGGAAGTGCTGCGCGGGGAAGGCCCGAGCGACTTGCGTGAGCTTTGCCTGCAGCTTTGCGCCTGGATGTTCGTTCTCGGAGACAGAGCAAAGAGTGTGGAAGAAGGAAAAGAACTGGCGGCAAAGCTGATCGCGTCCGGCCGGGCGCTTGAGAAATTCCGCGAGATGGTAGGGTTGCAGGGCGGTGATGTTGCAGCCATCGATGACACAAACCGCTTGCCCATCGCTAGACATAAGAAGGACGTAGTAAGTTCACAGACAGGTTATCTGGCAGCCTTTGATTGCGAGGCTGTTGGCACAGCGTGCGTGGTGCTGGGCGGCGGGCGGGAAAAGAAAGAAGACAGCATCGATCACTCAGTCGGACTGCTGATAAACAAAAAGATTGGCGATCAGGTGGCTGCGGGCGAGCCGGTTTTCACCATACTTTACAACTCGGAAAGCAAGGCGGAGCAGGCAAAGTTACTGATGGAACGCAGTTTTCGTGTCTCTGAAAACCAGTCGTTCACCAAACCCCCACTTATTCACCGAATAATCGACCACCCGGAGCAGCCTAAGTGATGAGCAGATTCGTCGGAATACTGGGAATTCTGACCATGCTGGCACTTGCCTTTGCCTTCTCGACCAACCGGCGGGCGATCCGCTTAAAGACAGTCGGCTGGGGACTGGGCCTGCAGCTCACATTTGCGGTGTTTGTGCTGCGTGCCGATATTGGCCGGCGCATTTTCCAGATGGCGGGCAATGCAGTCAACCGGCTGCTCAGTTACGCGTTTGCCGGATCGGAGTTCGTGTTTGGTGATCTGGGCAAGCAAGGTTCGCATCTGGGATTTTATTTCGCTTTTCAGGTTCTGCCGACCGTCATCTTCATTGCGGCATTCTTCGCCGTGCTCTATCACTATGGCGTGATGCAGTTCATCATCCGCCAACTGGCGCGCGTTATGACGCGCTTCATGGGCGCAAGCGGAGCGGAATCGCTGAACGTCGCGGCCAGTATTTTCATGGGGCAGACCGAAGCTCCGCTGACTATCCGCCCTTTCCTGCCTGACCTCACCCGCTCGGAATTAATGACGGTCATGACCAGCGGCATGGCACATGTGTCGGGCGGAATCATGGCCGCCTACATCGCCTTCGGGATCGAGCCCAAGCATCTGCTGAGCGCCGTAATTATGACCGCCCCGGGCACCATATTGATGGCGAAGATGCTGGTGCCGGAAACCGAGCAGCCCAAAACTGCCGGCCAAGTGGTGATGAGCGCCGACGAAGAAGAAAAGGAAAAACAGGAGAATCTGCTGGGCGCCATCGCGCGCGGCACAACCGACGGTTTGAACCTGGCCTTGAACATCGCCGCCATGCTGATTTCTTTTCTGGCATTGATTGCGCTGCTCAATGGCATCCTGGGTGGATTGCATGGCTGGCTGGCAGCGCACGGCATGCCTTACTTCCCTTCCAGCCTGGAACGAATATTCGGCACCGTATTTGCACCGATTGCATGGGTCATCGGAGTGCCCTGGAAAGACTGCGGCATAGTAGGCAACCTGTTGGGCACGCGCATGGCGCTGAATGAGCTGGTGGCATTTTCTCTGCTTGGGCCGCAGCGGGCAGTGCTCGATCCACGTTCGTTCACCATCGCAACCTTCGCGTTGTGCGGCTTCGCAAATCTCAGCTCGATTGGCATTCAGATTGGCGGCATCGGCGCACTGGCGCCCAACAAAAAGCGCGAGCTCGCGTCGCTCGGTGTGCGCGCGATGATGGCGGGCACCATGGCGAATCTGATTTCAGCATCCATCGCCGGTATGTTGCTGTAGCGCAAAACTGGCGCTGCATCTTCCCGTATAATCTTTGAAACCCGCCATGCCGGTCAGCCTTCAAGAAATTATTGCTGCAACCCGTCACAGACTCGCGGAAGCGCAGCGCACTGCGAGCGTGCATGAATTGGAGCGCCTGGCAGCGGCCCACGTTCCGCGTGGATTTCGCCGGGCACTGCAGCGCAACAGCGAGAATGGCACGGCAATCATCGCTGAACTTAAGAAGGCCTCGCCCTCTCGAGGACTGATTCGCGCCGATTTTCAGGTCCAGAGCTTGGCAGCGGGATTCGAGCAGGCAGGCGCGGCCGCGCTTTCGGTGCTCACCGACGAGAAGTTCTTCCAGGGATCGCTGGCCGACTTGCAACTCGCTTCACAAAGCACTTCTCTGCCTTGCCTGCGCAAGGATTTTATGATCGATGAATTTCAGGTGCTGGAGGCGAAGGCCAGCCGTGCTGACGCAATCCTGCTGATTGTTGCAGCATTGACCGACTCGGAGCTGACCAGGTTACGAGCCCGCGCTACCGAACTCGAGCTGGATGTACTTTGTGAGGTGCACGATGCGGACGAACTGCGCCGGGCGGCTGACCTGGGATTCGATCTGATCGGGGTCAATAATCGCGATCTACGAACGTTTCATGTGGACCTCAACACCGCCTTACATCTGACTGATCTGTTTCCCCAAAACGCGCTGAGGGTGGCGGAGAGCGGCATTCACACCGAACAGGACCTGGCGGCATTGCGTGCAGCTGGTTATCGCGCATTTCTTATTGGCGAATCTCTGATGAAGGCTTCTTCACCGGGGGGCGCTTTGCAGGAACTCGTAACTGAACATCCCAAAGCGGTGGTTGTGAAATGACCTGGATAAAAATCTGCGGCACCACCAACGTATCGGACGCACTGACGGCAGTGGATGCCGGAGCCGACGCTGTCGGCTTTGTCTTCTTCGAAGGCAGTCCGCGAAAAGTTAACAAAGAGACCGCCCGCGATATCGTTTCGCAACTGCCTGACCATGTGGAAAAAGTGGGCGTGTTCGTCAATCCTGAGCAGGGCCAGGTGGTGGATACGGTCAATGAAGTCCGGCTGACCGCGACTCAATGCCGCCTGCAGCGGCCAGCAAACGGTCCGGCTGAGGGTGAACGTTTCTACCAGCCCATCCGAATTCTGGTGCCGCTTTCAGTGCCGCTGTTATTACAGGACGAAAATCGTTTGCGCGGCCTGATCGCGGATTTCTCTCGCGTTGCGGACGAAGCTAATCGGCCGGGAAGGCCGAAAAAATCCAACCAGCTGGACACTTTTCTGTTGGATTCCGGCACCCCGCAAGAACCGGGGGGGACGGGTAAAAAATTCGATTGGCAGCGGATCGCTCCGTTGGTCCAGATCATGAACAAGAGCGTGAAAGTGGTCATCGCCGGCGGCCTGACGCCAGACAATATTGCTGAAGCCATGCGCATTCTCCGTCCCTGGGGCGTAGACGTTGCTTCCGGCGTGGAGGTGGAGCCAGGAAAGAAGGATCCGGGAAAGGTGCGCGCCTTCATTCAGGCCGTACGTCAGAGCGGCCGGGCAACCTGATATGGCATCGGCAACGGCTCTAAAGAAAAAGCTTGCGACCCAGGCCGGCCGCTTTGGCCCCTATGGCGGGCGCTATGTTCCGGAAACCTTGATGGCGGCGCTCGACGAACTCGAGCGTGCCTACGAGAAAGCCCGCCGCGATAAGAAATTCAAACTTCAATTCGAGCATCTGCTGCGGACTTACGCAGGCCGGCCCACGCCGCTATTTTTCGCTCGCCGTTTAACTGAAAAGCTTGGCGGCGCCAAGATTTACCTTAAGCGGGAAGATCTTCTTCACACCGGCGCACACAAGATTAACAACTGTATCGGGCAGGCGCTACTGGTGGAGCGCATGGGCAAACACCGCGTGATCGCGGAGACCGGCGCCGGCCAGCACGGAGTTGCCACCGCCACGGTTTGCGCTCTGTTCGGCTTTGAATGCGTCGTCTACATGGGCACCGAGGACATGCGCCGCCAGGAATTAACGTGTTCCGCATGCGCTTGCTGGGCGCAGAAGTGCGCGGCGTAGAGTCCGGCTCCCGCACCTTGAAGGATGCGATTAATGAGGCCATGCGCGACTGGGTCACCAACGTGCGCACTACCCATTACATGCTGGGCAGCGTTCTGGGTGCGCACCCATATCCGATCATGGTGCGCGATTTCCACCGAGTGATCGGGCGCGAAGCGCGGGCACAGGTTCTCAAAGCGGAAGGCAAGTTGCCCAGCGCGATCATTGCCTGCGTGGGCGGCGGTTCGAACGCAATTGGGATCTTCCACGAATTCCTGAAAGACAGGAAAGTTCAGCTGATTGGTGTCGAGGCCGGCGGCCGCAGCGGAAAGCTTGGCGATCACGCCGCGCGTTTTCACGGCGGCTCCCCGGGCGTTCTGCAGGGCACCTTCTCTTATGTGTTGCAGGACAAGAACGGGCAGATCGCGACCACGCATTCGGTCTCTGCAGGCCTGGACTATCCCTCGATTGGCCCCGAGCACGCCTGGCTCAAAGACCAAGGCCGGGCGGAATACGTTTCTGCTGGCGA
>Ga0066658_10000753_pt1 | contig 11509 bp, 9 predicted proteins | sample GraSoiAngelo_107_FD_75174 | JGI IMG/M metagenome (GOLD analysis project Ga0066658, IMG submission 75174) | Grasslands soil microbial communities from the Angelo Coastal Reserve, California, USA - 14_0903_09_30cm | ecosystem: Environmental > Terrestrial > Soil > Grasslands | place: USA...
CACTTCTACACGGCTGCGTCTTGGGGCCCCCGCGAAGCGGACGCGCTGCTGGAGCGGCATGGGCATCGGTGGCAGTTAGGATGGTAGGGGGTACGTCGCTCGTATCTCGTCAGGGACGTTATCCGTAAACCGTTATCCGCCTGCGGGCCGGAGCCTTCGGCGGAGAGCTCCGTTGTCCGTGACGAATCACGAATGACGGATGACGGTCGTCGGACGCTTCACGAGCGACGAGATCCGATCGTCCAAACACACTTCACGAGACTCAGCGAGTCGCCATCCAAGTGAAACTGGACCCCGCGACGTCCCCAGTGTCGGAGGCGCCGGTAGCGACCGTGACTGGGCCCGAAACGGGTAACCCTACGAGGGAAGCCGCGACAGCGGCGGATGGAGGAGGGGTGTCTGAAGACGTTGGTGCCAGTCGAGCGGCATTCACCGCGTTATATGCGTTCAGATAGCCGGCGCCGACCTCGTGTCGGCCATAGCCCGCCATCGGCGAGGCGGTGTCTTCAAGGAGGGACTTCACCCGATCAGGGGTGAGCCAACGATTTGCCTCGAGCATTAGGGCGACGGTTCCGGACACGTGCGGGGTCGCCATGCTGGTGCCGCTGGCTGCTGCGTACCATATCGCGTCGCTTCCAAGATCGACCAGGTCCACGACGAAAAATGTGTTGAGGACGATGCCGGTGGTGGCACGAGCCGCAACGATATCCACGCCGGGAGCGGTGATCGTTGGGTGATAGTGTGGGTCGCCCGGGATCCCGCGTGAGGAAAAATCAGCCAAGGTGCGACCGTCTTTGTGTCCGGCGGCCACGCAGATCACCCAGGATGGGACACAGTACGGGTTCAGGGTGTTGATACCGGGTCCGCCGTTTCCGGCGGCGAAGAGCACGACAAGGCCGACGTCATGGGCCATCCTGCTGGCCACATTGATGGGGTCATCCGGTGAGAAGGAACCGGTTGTGCCCCAACTGTTAGAGATCACCCTGATCCTATAGTTCTCCACGTTCCGCAGGACCCAATCAAAGCCCTCCAGCGCTGCAAGGATGAACACAGCCTCACCGGCTGCCACGCCCACGAGGTTGGCACCGATCGCCACTCCCCTGTACTTGCCTCCCAAGGCAGTCCCGGTACCTGCAGCCGTAGAGCCGACGTGCGTCCCATGTCCACTCGTGTCGGTGTTCGGCAGGTTTTCAAAAATCAGTGGACCGGTCCCGAACAGATCGGGGGTGATCTTCACATTCTGGATCACCTTGCTTCCGAACGGCAGATCCGGGTGGGTCGCGTCGATGCCGGAGTCAATGACGGCCACGGTGACCCCCCTTCCGGTATAATCCAACTGGTTCCAGACGCGATCGGCGCCGATGAGCGGAACACTCTTATCGAGAAAATAGGTGAGTGCGCGATTCGCGTAGATCGACCGCGCGCCCGCGAGTGTGGACAGCCTCGAAATTTGACTCGATGTGCCCCGCACTCCGATCATCGGGAGACTCTGAAACGGAACGACTTGGACGCCGCGAGCCATAACCGTTGTGATGTCGGCTGCGGTAGGGGAGTGGTCGAAGGTAACCACCGCTTCGATGAGCTGGCCTGGGGTTGCCTTTTTGAGGAGATCCGAAAGGACCGGATCGAGGGTGGCCGTCACGGTCTGCAGCAGGGATTTAGGCTCGGGAAGGGGACTCTCCGGCTTTGGGAGCAGTCCTCCTAGTTGCGCGACTGCTGACCCGCCAAGCACCAGCAAGACTGCCGTGACGACAGCCATCGAGCTGCGCAAAAGACCTTGTGCCCTGTTCCGTCCCTTCATATGATTGTTCGCGGGAGGATAAGTCACGGAACGAGTAGCACAAATAGAGTTTTTACCCGAGTCTGGGGCTAAAAATCCCTGTAGGAAAGTGAGGACAGTCAACGATCGGTGAGTTGACATACCCGTTCATAAAAAAGTAGCGTGGGCACATGCTTCGGTTTTGTCACAACGATTAAAATCGAGGCCAGTCTGCTTCTTCAGATGAAACAGAACCTTAAAGATAAGAAGAACGGGATACCTTCTGCCACGGGGAAAGGGCTATGAGGGTGTGAGCTACGAAGAAGATTACCAAGCCATCCGGAGGCATATCCTCCGAGTGATGAATGAAGCCGGATTGCAGGTCGGAAACACGCTGCGTGAACTGCAAGCCCGCGCAGACCCTGCCGCCTGGGCACGGATCGAAGGCTATCTCAAAACCGGCATGCTTACCGGAAACCAACGGATCGTCGAGCTCTTGGTCGCGATCCATCCTGGTGCCACCGGCGTCGACTTGCGGGGCCACACGCGGTTCCGCGTCCAATTCCGGGGTGTATTTTCCGCCGATGTCTCGATGGTGGGTGGGGAAGGAAGCGTGCACGACATCTCCCCTCTGGGGTGTCGGATGGAAAGCGACACAGCCTTGCAACCCGACGCGGAGTTAGAGCTGCGTTTCTTCTATGGATCAGGGGAAGCCGTGCCGATCACGGTCGATCTCGCCACAGTGCGGTGGGCCAAAGACCGAGAGCTCGGGGTGAAGTTCCTCCGTCTGCAATCCCACGAAGAAGAGCGCCTTCGCCATGTGATCGCGGGGCTGTTACTTGATTCACCACGGTAGAGGCGCCCTGCACGGGCTGCGTCGCTCGTCATTCTTGAAGCGTGTAGCGTCAGCGATCACTGCCAGTTTTCGAACGGGAAAAGGTACCGCGAATGGTCGGAGGAGAAGGGGGGTAAGAAGCAATACGGTGAGATCAGAATCGGTAGGCGATTTCGACGATGTGCATGTCCACGCCAAGGCTGGTCGGACCATAGATACCGGCGTCGGAGAAGTGCTGGAACCGGTACCCAGCATAAAACCCAGGAAACGGGTTGAGACCAACGCCGGCCGTGCCGACGATCTGCGCCGGGCCGCCGAAGTTCTGGGCGCCAAATTTGTAGTTGCTGAACACCGCGGCACCAGCCCCAACGTCGATTGATAGTGCCCCGCTCGGACTACTCAAAGCGAGGCATGGCACCAGGGTGGCCATGAGGCTGGTGTCTGCTGCCGCTGCAAGTTCCCCCGCGGAGGCAAGCAATCTCATGTCAAGTTTTAAACCGGAGGATTTCTCCTGCCATCCCCACGGAAGCGTAAAGACCGCAGCGACGTCATACTGCTGAAAGTATTCCTTCTGGTCCTTCCCAAAAGGAGATTTGCCGCTCATGCCTACCCGGGGGCCTACCCGGATCAAGGCCATGGGTTTTGTTGGCTCCTGCCCGTATGGAGACTCGCCGGCGACGCCAACTCGGGGATTTACCCCAAGGACGCTCATGGGTTCTGCCCAACTGGGGACGGAGGCCATAATGGTGAACGCGAGGCCCAGGATCAGGCCACAAGCGAGGGACCGTGGGATTGCGTTCATGCCTGAACCTCACTGCTGGAGCCAACACATGCTGGCGAGCCACGGATCGGAGCGCCATCACCCCGAGGACTGTGAGAACCAAACCGTCCGACAGCTGATATCTACATCGGACGTGTGGGGGCAGTTCTAGAACTTGGTCTGTGTGAGGGGAGCATAGAACATGCCACCTCGATGAGCTTGGGGGCATGAAGGGATTCCTTTGTAGGGTCTTACGGTTAAGCGCATTGAGTATCGAGAGCGGAGTTTTCTCACGTTCAATCTCGCCCAGATTGACCCAAAACCGTCCCTCCTCCTCTGAGCTGTACGCGCTCTGGCCCCATGAAGGGAGCCGACGAACGTAGGGCGTCATGCCTGAGCGAAAGTTCAGAACGATCGACGTTCCTTGGCCACTCATGAGTTTGAGGCTCACTGCTGGCGAAGGCTTGGGTCAGAGCGAAACAGCTCGGGCCGTGCCTGCTTGAGCTCATCTAGAAACCAATTCGCTTTCAGAAGGGTGCCGCTCGGGACCCAAGAGCTCAGGCGCGCGGTGACCCGATCCCCCACCTGTTCGCACAGCGCGCGGTAGGTAGTGAACTTGCCACCATAGATAGTGAACAGATTGCGCACGGCCTCATCCACGACCGCTTCCCGTGACAAGCTGGAGATGTCACGGTCCAGCTTGCGGAGATACCAGGGGGACGCAAAGGGTTGCTCCCGCCAGGCGTCCGGCACCGAACGGTCCCGGAGCCTCGCTGCGCGCGAAAGGAGGGGAATCGTTCTGATGCCGCAGAAGAACTCTCGCGTATGCCGCGCCGGCTCGATGAGGTTGAGGTTCCGCGAAGCCACCCGCAGGAGATACTCCCGGTCGCCCGGTGCGCACTCCCACTTGTCCGGCGTCCCCTCGAGCGGGGACTCGGTGGTGCCGAGTAACCAGTGTCCCTGCCAGGGAATGAAAAAGAGCACGCGCCTGTCATCGTGTTGCAAGAGGGTGGCTGCACAGTCTTCAGGTCGCGCGTCCACGGCCTCGGGGTTAAGCAGAAGATGGGAGCCTACGTTGAGCAGACAGGGTACCAACGGGCTGACTCCCCACTTGAGCAAGTTGGCATTCGCCCATGCCCCCGTTGCGTTCACGACCACCCGACTCCTCACCACCTGTCCGCCCTGTGGGGAGGAGAGGCGGACACGAAATCCCTCTCCGTCCAGTGCGACTTCCTCCACGCGCGTTTGTTCCGCATAGGTGGCACCCAGGCGAATGGCGGCCTGTGCAACCACCCGCACGATGACGTCATCGAGCATCTGGGCATCATAATAGAGAAAGCCTGACGCCACCTTCTGCTCCAGGCGCTCTGGTCGAAGGTATGGGGCGAGCTGCGCGACTTCGGCCTTGGTGAGACGCCGTGTCTTTGGGAGCCCTCCCTCCCGCGCGAGCTGGTCATAGAGCGCAAGCCCGAGGCGAACAAGCCCCGCGGGTCTCCCGTTTTTGAAGTTCGGCAGCACGAAGCGAAGGGGCGAGACGAGGCCAGGCAGGTTCCGAAGCAGGAACGCGCGTTCACGAAGGGCTTCGCGCACCAGGGCCCATTGCGCTGGACGCTCGAGATATCTCAGGCCGCCGTGCACCAACTTGGTGGTCCGGCTTGAGGTGCCTGAGGCCAGCCGGGCTTGTTCGACGAGGTGGATGCCATCGATCTTCCTTGTGGCGAGGTCATGCAACAGTCCAACGCCGTGAATGCCTCCGCCGACGACCAGCACATTTAGATCCATTCCGCTACCCGCACTCTTCCGGAGTCATTCGTCATGCGTGAAGCGTCTGTCGCGGGGCACCGGGACCCATTGCTCTCGGATGCAATGGGTGCCCTCCAGGATCCAATGGGTCCCGGTCTGTCGCGAGAGACGCAAAGGACGCGTGTCGCGAGTGACGCGCGACGGACCCAGAGGGAGGCTAGGAGAATAACCAGCTCCAGATTGTCGAGAGCCAGTCTTTTATGGTTGCCCACCAAGATTCGCTGGATTCGCCCGTAGGCGGCTGCGGTTGTGGGGTAGGCGCCGGCGGCGCGGTCCGCGCTGGAGCGGGGGTATGCGTTTGAGGAGGCGGTTGCGGCTGTGGGGCAGCGGCGGAGGCCAGCGTCTCCGGTGGTGGCGGCGTGGCTGGAGATGACTGCGCCGCGGTTTCAGGGCCGGTGCTGAAATCAGGCTGGGGGACTAGGGGGATTGTGACGTTCTCGAGACCAGGTTCCGGTGAATTGAGTTCCTTCTCATACTTGGTCAGCAGGGCCTGCAGGGATGCCTCCTGCTTTTTGGCTTCCCTCATTTCTCGCAACAGCGTTCGGTTCTGGCTCAGAAGCGTATCGGCTTTGGCCTGGAGCGTGACAAGCCTCTCCTCGTATTCGTGACTTGTGCGGGTTTCGGTGTCTTGCTCCTTCCTGAGCTGATTCTGTAATTCTGCCAACGTTCCTTCTTCCTCGTGATTCAACGCTCGGAGAGACGTCATCTGTCGGTCCAACGCCTTGACCTCGGCTTGCATGCGCTCGACATCCGCCTTGAGCTGCTCGACTTCGGCAGTCACGGCCTGGTACCTGCTTTCTTCCACACACCCGGTTACGGCCAGGAGCGCAGTCCATACTAGCCATGTGGTGAGGCTCAGGCCTGTGGAGCTCAGCCCCTTGCATTCTGAGCAAGCGTTGCATCGGAAGGACAGCATGAGGTTCAATCCTGTATATCAACCGAGTTGATTGGGAGTTGCGCGTACCTGTTCTTGGTCACGCCAGATCGTGAGCCCTAGTGTCTCAAAAACGACAAACCCTTGCAACATTGCTCAAGCCAGCCTGCACAGGATGCGATGAGATCTTGCATCCACACACCATCTGCCTCGACCTTCAACCACTAACGGCTTACGGTCGCGTCAGGGATTCGTCCTCTCTTGGGAGACTCAAGCCGCCCGCCTGGCCGCGGTTGCGGTTCCTGGCCCCGGTTCCTGATAGAGCCAGGCGCCCGCTACGGTCGCAAGCAGGATCCCAGCCAATCCGACGAGCATCGCAATGGCCACCAAGTGTCTGGGGAACAATCCCCTAGGCATCCAGGTGAGCGCCGGCAGGAAGTCCCCCAGTAACCACACGCCCAGCCCCGCGTATAGGGCGGTGATCGGGCCAGCTCCATACCGTGGACGGATCGAGGCGTAGAGCCAGATGGACATGATCCCGTAGGCGACCCCCAGCAGGATGTAGAACAGGCCTCTGGCCGGGGTCTCTGCCAGCGGCTTTCCCAGTGACTGCATGGCCTGACGCCAGTCCGAGCCCAGGAACACCCCGTTGAGGAGCCACTGGACCACGTCAATAATGAGCCCCGTGACCAGGCCTCCGAGAAGGACTCGACTCCAATTGATCTGTCTCATGGCGACCCTCCGTGAATAGGGTTCAAAGCGACCTCCCCGTGAGTCAACGAAGATGGACCGACGGCTTTCTAAGCGTTTTCATCATAGTCTCATTAGCAGATTTGATCAAATCACAAGGTAGGCTGTCCCTCCCTTCGCCCCTCTCATTGAGATGACCAGTGACGGAGCGTTCTACAGATGCCTGCCTCTCGCCCGGACATCAGGACCGGAGATCCTCCGATACCTCTACGGTATTACGTACCTTATTGTAATACTTTCGCCCCGTGGCAAACGAAGCTTTCCCGCAGTATAGTGTTAGTAAGCATACATTGAGAAACTTGAGCCAGAGGCATTCGACTAGGGACCACATGCTGCGCTCCCGGATTCGTGGTTATGACCCCGGTGTTCCCTCAACCTACCGCTACCCTGACTGGACTGTCCCGGACCTCCTGCGCCGTTCCGCCCTCAGATTCCCCAATTCGATAGCGCTTCTCTTCTATGGCAGAGGCATCCGTTTCAAAGAGCTTGATGAGCTGACCACCCGGTTCGCCCTCTCGCTGCGCTCGCTCGGTGTGGGCCCAGGGGATCGTCTCGCGCTGATGTTGCCGAACACCCCGCAGGCGGTCATTGGATATTACGGCGCCTTGAAGGCCGGAGCGATCGTCGTCCCCACGAACCCGCTCTACGTCTCCAGGGAACTCGAGACCCAGCTTGTCGATTCCGGAAGCGAGACGATCGTGGCACTCGATCTGTTTTATCCGCGGATCCAGGCTGTCCGTGAGCGCACGCCGTTGAAGCGCGTGATCCTTACAAGTGTCGCAGATTTTCTCCCGCCCGTCCTTCGCCTGCTCTATCCCATCAAAGCAAGGTTCACCGGGCGGTGGGTAACCGTCCAGAAGCGGCCGCCGCTCTATGATTTCCTGCAACTAATGGAATCGGTCCCTCCGGGATCGAAGGAATCTCCCCCTCTTCCCACGTCGAATCCCGAGGATGTCGCCATGCTCCAGTACACGGGAGGCACCACCGGGACTCCTAAGGGCGTGATGCTGACTCACCGAAACATCGTGGCGAACACCTGGCAATGTCGTGTCTGGGTGCCTGATTTTGTCGACGGTCGAGAGGTGTTCCTCGGAGTGATTCCATTTTTCCATGTCTATGGCCTCAGCACCTGTCAGAACCTCGCGATGATGAGTGGCTCCACCGTGGTCCTGCTCCCTCGATTCCAGGTCACGGACGTCTTGAAGGCAATTCACCGGCACCGGGTCACGATTTTTTCCGGGATCCCGATGATGTTCATGAAGATCAGCGAATTCCCCAAGGTAGTCCGCTATGATCTTCGCTCCCTCCGCGTCTGTCTGAGCGGAGCGAGTCCCCTGCATGCGGAGATCCAGGATCGCTTCGAGCAACTGACCGGCGTCAAGATTTCTGAAGGCTATGGGCTGACCGAAGCGGGCCCAGTGACTCACTGCAACCCGATCTATGGCGCGCGCCCGCGCGGGTCGATCGGCTTGCCGTTCCCGGACACCGACACGCAGATCGTGAACCCCGAAACAGGGAAGCCCATAGCGTCACCCGGCGAGGCCGGCGAACTGCTTGTCCGGGGACCGCAGGTGATGCAAGGGTACTGGAACAACGAGGCGGAAACAGGGACCGTCCTCCGAAACGGCTGGCTCTACACCGGCGATATGGTACGTCAGGACGAGGCAGGATTTTCCTTTCTCGTGGACCGTAAGAAAGATATGATCAAGTCTCGCGGCGAGAGTGTCTACCCGCGTGAAATCGAGGAGGTGCTGTTCCGGCATCCCGCCGTGAGAGATGTTGTGGTCATCGGAGTTCCGCACCGCCAGCACGGGGAAGCCGTGAAGGCGTTCGTGGTCCTCAAGGACGCGCAGGTCGCCACAGAGCCGGAGTTGATCGCGCATTGCCGCCAGTCGTTGGCAGCATTCAAGGTTCCCACGACCGTCGCGTTCCGCCAGGAGCTACCTCGAACGATGGTCGGCAAGGTCCTGCGACGGGCGCTGCGGGAAGAAGAGGCGAGTCTCACCGCCGCCGATGGCCTGGCGTGCAAGGTTGGGTAAGCCCCCGAGCAAGGGAGGAGGGACATGAAAGAGGTCGTCATCGTCGCAGGAGTGCGGACGCCGATCAGAAACTTCGGAGGGGCCCTCAAGGACATCACGGCCCAGAAGCTGGGAGAATTTGTCGTGCGCGAACTGCTTGCCCGCACCACACTTGATCCGGCTCTGATTGATGAAGTGATCATCGGCTGCGTCGGGCAGTCCACGGACGCCGCCAATATCGCCCGGGTGATCGGGCTCATGGCGGGCCTGCCGATCCGGACCCCCGCCTACTCCGTGCAACGGAACTGCTCCTCGGGGCTTCAGCCGTTTGTCAACGCGTTTCAAAACATCCAGAGCCAGGATGCGGACATTCAGATTATCGGCGGGGTGGAGAGCATGAGTCGGGCACCCTTTGTCTCACGAGATATGCGCTGGGGCAAGCGGCTCCGCCATGCCGAGTTCTTCGACAGCATCTGGGAAGGGTTGACCGACCCGTTCTGCGGCCAGCTCATGGGCAGAACGGCCGAGAACCTGGCCGAGGAGTTCGGGATCGGGCGAGAGGAGCAGGACCGCTTCGCGGTTGAGAGCCACCGCCGGGCGTTCCGAGCGCTCCGGGAAGGGCGGTTCAAGGATGAGACGATGCCGCTCACTATTCCCAAATCAGTTGCCGGGCGGGAGGTCGCACCGGCGGTCTTGACGCAAGATGAAGGGCCGAACATTGGATTGACCGAGCAGCAGCTCGCGCTCTATCCGCCCCTGTTCAAAGAGGGCGGGACGGTGACGGCCGGGAACAGTTGCCCGCTCAATGACGGCGCTGCTGCCGCGCTGGTGATGTCGGCTGAGAAGGCAGGGAACTTGCGCCTGCGTCCGATGGGACGCATCCGGGGATACGCCTTTGTCGGTGTGGACCCGACCCGCATGGGAATCGGGCCGGCGGAAGCCCTGCCGCTTGCGCTCAAACGAGCGGGGGTCGCTCTCCCTGATCTGGATCTGATCGAGCTGAACGAGGCCTTCGCGGCGCAGTACTTGGCCGTGGAACGGGTGCTGGGACTGGATCGCGATCGGACGAACGTAAATGGCGGGGCTATCGCCCTTGGGCACCCGGTCGGCATGACCGGCACGCGTCTGGTTCTGACGCTGCTCCACGAAATGCGTCGGAGGGACGCAACGCTCGGAGCCGTGACCATGTGTGTAGGGGGCGGTCAGGGTGCTGCGATGGTGCTGGAACGCATATGAGGGTGTGAGGGACGGCCATGTACATCTATCGAGTTGGGGTTGTCGGTGCTGGCACCATGGGGTCGCAGATTGCGCAGGTGATCAGTTTCGCCGGCATACCGGTCGTGATCACCGATGTGAGCAGGACCATCGCCGAGCGGGGCGTGGAGCGCGTGCGGAGGATCTATCAGGCCCGTGTGGATAAGGGCAAGATGACCGGCGAGCAACTCGAGGAGAAGATGTTGCTCGTGGGCGCGGCGGATAGTTTCGCGGCGCTCAAGGACGTGGATCTGGTGATCGAGGCCGTGTCCGAGGATTTGCGACTGAAGCAGCATCTGTTTCGCGAACTGGATGCGGCCTGCTCACCTGGAGCGATCCTGACCAGCAACACCTCAGCGCTCTCGATTTCGGCGCTTGGGTCTGTCACCAAGCGTCCCACTAAAGTTCTGGGGTTGCATTTTTTCAACCCCGCCTATGCGATGCCATTGGTGGAAGTTATTCCAGGACTCGCGACCGATCCACAGACGATCGATACCGTCGTCGGGTTTGCCGAAAACATCCGAAAAGCGCCGATCGTGGTCAAGGAATGCGCCGGCTTCCTCGTGAACCGGCTTTTGATGCCCTATCTGAATGAAGCGATCGTCTCTCTCCAGGAAGGAGCCGCTTCACTCAAGCAAATTGACCAGGACATGATTGTATTCGGGATGCCGGTCGGGCCCTTCACCCTGCTTGACACCCTTGGCCTGGACATCTGTGGTGAGGTCGCCCGGATCCTCCACAAGAGTTATGGCCCGCGCATGGCCCCTGCTCCCTTGCTAGAGGCGATGATCAAGGCCGGTCGTCTGGGCGTCAAGACCTCCCGGGGATTCTACGAGTACAACCTGAGCGAGCCGCGCGAGCCAGAGCAGACGGCGGAACAACTGATTCAGGCTATCCGGCAGGAGACCGGCCCGCAGCGGACACGGTGGACGCAGGCACGCCCCCTGCTGGTCATGGTTAATGAGGCTGTGCTGGCACTCCAGGAAGGGATCGCCTCTGCCCGGGACATCGACCTTGCGATGGTGGCCGGGACGGGGTTCCCACAGGACAAGGAAGGACCGTTGCACTACGCCGACAGGCTCGGGATTGAGCAGGTGCTCCATGAGTTAGAGGAGTTCACGCAGACGTTGGGGACTCGTTTCTGGCCCGCACCGCTGCTCCGACGCATGGTGGACGCCGGATTCACGGGGCGCGACGCCGGCCGAGGCTTTTTCATGTACTGATGCGCATCGTGGTGGGTGAGGTGTCAGGCAAGCCGGGTCTTACATGTCACGTCTAATGAGGTGACTGCACATGACCACGACAACCAAAGCCATGCTCACGCGGGAGGTTGAAAATGGCGTGGCAACACTAGCGCTCAATCATCCTCCAGCCAACACGCTGACCCTGGACCTGCTCCTTGAACTGGAGGCTGCCTTTGATTCGCTCGCTGCGGACAGCACCGTCAGAGCCATCA
>Ga0066658_10000754_pt1 | contig 11492 bp, 8 predicted proteins | sample GraSoiAngelo_107_FD_75174 | JGI IMG/M metagenome (GOLD analysis project Ga0066658, IMG submission 75174) | Grasslands soil microbial communities from the Angelo Coastal Reserve, California, USA - 14_0903_09_30cm | ecosystem: Environmental > Terrestrial > Soil > Grasslands | place: USA...
ATACAATCCGTTTAGTTTGCGGTCACTCGGAGAGACCGAATCCCACTACGATAAGAGAGTGAAAACGACGCATCAGCTCACTGACCTGCGGCTTATAAAAAACTGTAGCAGATTCTCTTGACCGCCGAAAATCTGTAAGAGTTCCATCATATTCACCTAGTACCTTGGAAAGCGCAAATTCTTCGTAATCATCTCCCAACAATACAAACGCGCCAGGTCCTAACTCTCTCCTCCTCAACAAGACAATGGGAAGCCTCACCTTGTCACGTAGTAGATCGGGCAGCTCTGCGCTCAAAGCTTCAACTTCAGTCTTTTTCATACTGACCTTCTCTCCGCCAACCGTAGAGACAGTTGGTTGGTCCTCGGCCAACAATTCGCTAATGGTCTTCCTATTCTTCGGAAGATGCGTGTTGAGCTTTCGCAATTCGTTTTGAAGCATCACGTCAAAAAATCCGTCCTGATCCAGGAGAAACGGCGCCACCTATTTCCCGCCTAGAACCATGCAATGGTCTTTCTCGAAAGGGTCCAATCGAACCATCTCTTCGATCGCGTACCCCCTCTTCTTCAAAATCTCGGTTTCTCTGCGAAAAATGGCGTTTGGATCTTTTGTTACATCAATGCTTCGTGCTTTGATCGCCATGAGAAAATCGTCTCCTTGTTTAAGAAATGTATCAAGGTTCTCAGCCAATATTCTTGCTTGGTCCGGCTGTGCGATGTCGCAGTATACGGAATCTACCTCGGAGACTAGACTTCTATATCTACTGGGAAACCGGGCATCCTCGAAGATCGGCACTGTATTTATCCTGTTCTTCGATACGTTATTGACCAGGTCTCTAAAGGATCTCTGCGCAAATTCCACGCAAAATACTTTCCCCTGAGGCCCTACGATATCGCTTACGTGGCTGACAGTTGTCCCGCTCGCAGCTCCCAAGTAAAGGACCTTAGACTTCTTCGCGAAAGGGATCTTGCCCAAACCTTTCAAGATCGCAGCTGCAAGTTTACTCCGGAACGGGTCCCAGACCCGATACTCTTCATCGCCAGCTTTGACGATTTCCTCGCCGTAGACGGTCTCTCCCGGTACCAGGCTGCGGGTACCTAGTTTCTCTTCCCCTTCCCTCCCGATCAGGTAGATCCCTTCGAACTTTCTGTGGGGCTGGACGCCATTGCGTACCATGCTTCTTCTTGGGTGGTTGTCCTTGATAACGATCTTTGAGATCGCCCAACTTCTTCTCTAACGCTGTTCGCATCTTGTCCCCTTCGTTGGATCCGCCGAACGCATCCATTCGAGCGGCAATAGCGAGTTTCCCTGCAACTGCGCGGGCGATCCGGCCTCTCAGCCACCTAGGGGATTGGTGGATTGCCGCGTACTGAAATATGATCCCATGCTTTGGAGGGCGAGCCCCCGTTTTTAGGGTTCTGAAAAGCGCCTTTTCTGCCCCCAACACTTGAATTGTGCTGGCCGGCATTTTAGCCACGTTCTCTAATCCTCCCGCCATTGAAAGGATCTTAGCAGAGAGAACCGCGCCAAGGACTCCCGTCATGTTCGGCGCGACTTCTATCATGATCTTGTCCGTATACCTTTCAGCAGTCTCCCTCAGCTTGTACATCTGGAGAACCGTCGTGCAGACTTCCTGTAGCCAGAGCAGATCGGGTTGAGGGAGGTCTGCGCCCGACGATTTCTGAGCCGCTTCCGAGATTATTCTAGATCGTTCTTGAGGTATCCCCAGCTCGACAAGAGACTCTTGGGAGAATGAATCTCGTGTCCCAAGGCTTTGGACGAGCCGAATGTAGCTATCATGTTTTTCCACGAGCCTGTCTAATTCAGGGAAGTGTAAGCCGTACCATTCTCGTATTCGTCCCGCAAGCAGATTCAGCACCTTGTCCAGGTCCTCGATGCATCTGACTGTCTGGATTGCATACAAGTCTCGCTTTGTACCGGTCTCTGCAATTGATGCCTGCGCGAGCTCCATTGACACATCGTGAACGAGTTTCTCATAATCATCCTTTGACTCCACGATTCTAAATCGGACGAGCATGTTGGGTAGCCGGTTCCGCAACTTTGAGATCGTTTCATCCCGTTCATCCAAGATGACTTCCGAAGTCAAGATGGTCCGCGAGATCTTTGCAAGATATTCGTTGTCTACTGTGAGCTTTTCCAAGCCCATCTGGGACAAGCGGTTCGCGAATTCAGAAAATTCAGCGGGCAGTATTCCCTGGCGAACCTCGTTAAGTTTCACTGCAGCATCTTTGGGATGGCGGGGAAAAAGTGCCTTCTCAGCAATCTTGCCCGTCTTTTCCAGCAGGAAAAGCCCTGCCGGTGAATCGACCAGGTACGCCTTCAAGATCGCTCGCCGGTCTCAGTCCAGTCGCTCCGGCGTAGCTCGTGTGGTGCGAAGATAATTAACGTGGCACCTGTATACTGTTTCGGCAGCATTTGGAACCTGACCTATCGGTGGAGTTTGCCGGTATAAAGCTCCCCAACCCAACGATTCTCGCTTCCGGAATTCTGGGAGTTTCGAGCGAAGTCATGGTCCGCGCCTCAAGAGCAGGAGCGGGGGCAGTGGTTACAAAGTCGTTCAACCGGAAGGGCAGGGAGGGTTATCGGAACCCGTCTTTTATCGAAGTTCCTGGCGGCTACCTTAACGCTCTTGGGATTCCGAATCCGGGAATGGATGAGATGCGTGAAGAAGTGGCGGCGGTATCGAAGGCTGGAGTTCCGGTCATCGCTAGCGTCTTCGGCTTCGATGCAGAAGAATTCGCAGAAGCCGCTTCCAAGGGAGAGGAAGGCGGTGCTGTCGCAATAGAGTTGAACGTGTCCTGCCCTCACGTCAGGGAGGTTGGAGTGGAGATCGGGCAGAGAGCGGAAATGGTTTCCGAGGTAACACGAGTCGTCAAGGCCAGAGTCAAGCTGCCAGTCATTGTCAAGCTCACGCCTAACGTTGCTAACATTCAAGAAATTGCCAAGGCCGCTGAAGGCGCGGGGGCTGACGCCCTCACGGCCATCAACACAGCACTAGGGATGGCCATAGACGTTGACGCTGCCGCTCCAATTCTCGGGGGAGTCTACGGAGGCCTCTCTGGCCCCGCTCTCCACTCCCTCGCTGTAAGAACAGTCTACCAAGCAAAGGCAGCTGTTAGAATACCGATCATTGGTGTCGGAGGAATAACCGATTGGAGAGGGGCGGTTGAGATGATGATGGCGGGAGCGTCAGCAGTCCAAGTTGGAACAGCGGTGATGTATAGAGGGGTTGATGTGTTCAGAGAGATCACTGCAGGAATGTCAAAATTCCTTCAAGAGAACCGGTACCGCTCGGTCCGCGAGATAGTGGGACGAGCGAATAAATCCGATCATATCTAGAGTTAGGCTCTACTTGGGGACGAAGAGCAGAAACGCGATGTAGAATACGAAGACCAGTCCGGTTATTACGAAGATATTTCTCATCTTGGTCCTCTGAATCTTCTTTCCAGCTACTCTGCATTTGTCGCTGCAATATTCCTGCTTCAGATCCGTGGGGGTACCGCATACTGGACAATGTCGATGCTTTGGAACTGTTACGGGCTCTTCGCGTCGGTACTTAGACAACTATCTCCATCCGAATTCTAGACTGCGACAACGCATACCGATCCAGAATGGGACTCTTATATCATTCTCAGCCACCTGAATAGTTGGACCGAAGTTGGGAAGAATCCAGTGGCTTGATTGGAGCAAGGAGAGCTTCGAGAAGGCACGAGTTGAGGGCAAGCCCATTCTCCTCGATATCAAAGGATCCTGGTGCCACTGGTGCCACGTCATGGACGAAACATCTTACTCGGATCCGGCAATAGTTGACGCCCTCAACAAGAAGTTCGTCCCGATAAGAGTCGACACGGACAAGAGACCTGATGTCAACCGGCGATACAACATGGGAGGATGGCCAACCACGGCGTTCCTCGACAGCGACGGAAAGATCATCACAGGCGGCACGTACATTCCACCTGAACAGCTACGCGAAGTCATACGATCAGTACTCGACATGTTTGCAAAGAACAAGGGAAAAGTTCGAAGCAAACTTGAACCCCCTCGAATTCCAAAGGCCACCTCAGACCCTCTGACGGAGGGTATTGCCAGGGATATTGCTACAGCTGTCGCGGTCAATTTTGACATCGATTACGGTGGCTTTGGTTTCGAACCCAAATTTCCCCAGGCGGACTCCCTCGAATACGCTCTCGCAAGATACCGCTACCACGGAGAGAAAGAAATGTTTACGGTCGTCAGCAAGACTCTTGAGAAGATGGGAAAAGGCGGACTCTACGATCATATCGAGGACGGGTTCTTCAGATACTCCACGACGAGAGATTGGACGATACCCCATTTCGAGAAGATGGCGGAGGACAACGCCCGGCTTCTTGCAACCTACCTCAAAGCGTATCAGGTTACTGGAAACCCGTTCTTCAAAGAAAAGGCTGAAGGTATTTTACGATACGTTCAATCGAAACTTGCAGACTTGCAAAACGGAGGTTTCTACGGTAGCCAGGATGCCAATGAGGAATACTACAAGCTAGGGTTGGATGAGCGAAAGAAGCACACGGCACCCAGTATCGACAAGACTTTCTACACAAACTACAATGTTCTCTTCGTCTCGTCGTACTTTCTCGCCGGCGCTGTTCTGAACAACCCCGAGTACACGAAGTTCGGTTTGAAAACCATAGAGCGGGTTTTAGGCACTATTGACAGTAAGGGGGCGTTGCCACACTATTTCGGCACGGATGTCTCCGCCTTGAAGGGATTGTTGATTGACCATGCTCTAACCTTGCACGCTCTCGCAGATGCATATGAACACACAGGAAACCCGAAACACGTTGAAACAGCGAAGAAACTGTTGGATGACTCGATTAGGACACTTGGTGATGAAAAAGGTGGAGGATTTTACGATATTCCTGAACAATCAGCAGATATTGGAGAACTTCGGGCTCGGGACAAACCCATGGACGAGAACAGTGCAATGGCAACTGCCACGCTGCGCTTGTTTTGGATTACAGGGAACGAGCGATACGAGAAGCTTGCGGAGAAAACGCTGAGGCTCTTCACAAGCGAGTATGAGCGATACGGGATAATGGCTGCCCCATATGCTCTTGCACTCGAATACTTACTAAACGGGCCAGTCGGAATCACCATTCTCGGATCCAAGTCTAAGGAAACTGAAAAGTTCAGACTACAAGCCAGGAAGATCTACCCCGTTAGACGATACCTGCTCCATCTTGACCCGGTAAGAGATTCTGAGAGAATAAGGCAACTCGGCTATGACCCAGCAGCGGCCCCAGCTGCGTATGTCTGCGTGGGCAAAGTCTGTGGACCGCCCTTGAAAGAGCCATCTATGATTGAACCGACCGTCTCCTCCCTCCTAAAACCCGTACCGGTAGCAACTGCGCCTCAGTAAGAGACCTTGGCCAATTCCGATCTCACAATTCACAACGGGAGAATCTACCTTCAGCCCGACGGAGAGAGTCGAGTTGAAGCAATCTCGATCAGAAACGGAAGGGTCACCCGCACCGGTGCGAACCGAGACCTACTGAAACCTGGGTCCGCGTCAGCCGATTCTCTCGACATCCATGGACTGGTCGCCATCCCCGGTCTCGCCGATTCCCACATTCACCTTCTGGGATACGGTATGCTAACGCGGACCCTCAATTTGTCTGGTGCAAGAACCATCCATGAAATCCAGAGTATGCTTGAAAAGGCCGCTTCGACAAAACTGAAAGACCAATGGATACTTGGAAGAGGATGGGATCAAGAGAAGCTTCGAGAACACCGATATCCAGATCGATCCGACATCGACATCGTGGCAAACCCGGTCTTCCTCAGAAGAATTTGCGGCCACGTCGCTGTTGCAAACTCGGCGGCACTGACCGCGGCAGGCGTAAATGAAAAGACGCCCGAACCCTTTGGTGGAGAAATAGATAGAGACTCGACTGGCAAACCCAATGGCATATTGAAGGAGCGAGCCCTAGAGATGGTTGGAAGGTCGATCCCCAGGGATAAAAGAGAGACGAGAGAGGCCCTGCTTGTTGCCTCTCAGAAATTATTGGCTCTAGGAGTTACTGCTCTGCATTGCATAGTAGAGGATGAGCAAGAATTCAAAGCCCTCAAGAGTCTGAAGAAGGAGGGAAAGATAGAGCAGACAATCTACGCGATTCTACCATTGAACATGCTCGAAAAAGTTAGATCAATGAAAGACGAGATTGGAACGTGGACCAACGGATTCAGAGTTGGAGGGATCAAAATATTCCTGGACGGCTCTCTTGGCGCAAGAACGGCAGCCCTCGAGCATCCCTACGACGATGACCTCGGGTCATATGGCATTCTCACAACATCTAAGGAACAACTCTTGAACCTAATAGGAAAAACCCGAGAAACTGGCCTTCAATTATGCTTGCATGCCATAGGCGACAAGGCCGTTCAATTGGGAGTCGAGACGCTCAATGAGGCTCTGGGGCCGCACGATTGTCAGAAGTCGAGACATCGAATAGAACACGCATCTCTATTGTCCCCGGATCTGATCAAAAACATGGCGAACTTAGGTTTAGTTGCCTCCGTTCAACCGCGGTTCATCTACTCGGACAGTTGGGCCGAACAGCGCCTCGGGAAAAACCGGCTTCAATACTTGTACCCGTTCAAATCCATGCTTCGAGCTGGGATTCATTTGGCGGCCGGGTCGGATACCCCTAGCGATGATCCGAGCCCTGCCGAGGGCTTGTGGTCAGCAGTATCTCGCCCCGGCCTCTCACCCACGGAACGACTAACACCTGTCGAGGCGATCTCCGGCTACACGAGGGGCGCAGCTTACGCCTCATTCTCGGAAAACGATGAGGGAACTCTAGAGCCCGGCAAATGGGCGAATCTGGCGATCTTGGATCGTGACCCTTTTGAATCCCCACCAGAAGCGCTTAGGAAACTTCGGGTAGTACAGACAATCGTACGTGGAAAGGTGTTCCGTTGGAACTAATACTGGAATTTTAGACTCTTTCTGGGGAATCAGAGGGCAGAAGTACATCGTGTGGACGAGCTTCTTCCGCACCCGAGTGGGTTATGGCTGCCAAGTGCGCCTTTTCCCAGAGTTCCGGAATCGTCTTGGCCCCAGCGTATCCCATTGACGCTTGCAGCCCTGCCGACATTTCTTGGATAACAACGCCCACTTCTCCCTTGTAGGGAACCCAGCCTTCAACCCCTTCCGGAAGCCCCTTGGAGGGTTGGGCATAGCGGTCCATGGAGAATCTCTTGGCCATCGCGGACGGGCTTCCCATTCCTCGGTATTGTTTGTAGTATCGACCTCCAATCGTTATCAGTGTGCCAGGCGCTTCTTTGCAACGCGCGAACAGGTTGCCCATCATTACGGCCGAGGCTCCAAGTGACATTGCGACTGCAGCGTCCCCTGGACCTCTTATCCCACCGTCAGCGATTATCGGGATCTTCGACCCATACGTCCGAACTGCATCAGCAACTTGCGCAGTAGCATAGACCGTGGGCGATCCTGCTTTAGTTGCCTCCATCGTAGTACAAATGGACCCTGAGCCTATTCCAACCCTGAATCCCGCGATACCTTCTAGTTTTGTTATCGCATCCTCGGCAGCCTTGTAAGTCCCAATGCTTCCGACGATAACGTCTGCGTCGACTTCTTCCAAGATCTTCTTTGTCGCGCTGAACACGTTAGCATTGTGGAAGTGGGATACGTCTATTACGAGAATGTCAGCGATCTCGCTGAGCTTTTTCGCTCTTTTGAGATCGAATGGCGATACTGCCGCTCCACAGAGCAACTGTCCGTTCTCGTCTCGGGCGGCGTTGGGGAACCTACCTCGAAGAAGGATGTCCTTAATGGTCATCAGTCCCTTCAGGCGGCCTTCCTTATCGATCAGGGGAAGTTTCTCAACACGATGCTTGTGAAGAATTTCTTTTGCACCTTCGATGTTCGTGTCATCGGGCGCGGTTATGACCTTCTTTGTCATAACGTCCTTGGTCAGCAGACTAGAGTCTGCAAAGCGAACATCTCTCCCGGTAACGATACCTACCAACTTCTCTGCTTCGACCACCGGCAGGCCAGAGATGTTGTGCTTCTGCATCAGCTCGGTAGCATACTCGACCGTTTCGGTCGGCCTGATTGTGATTACGTCCTTTATCACGAGGGATTCTGCGCGTTTCACCTTCCTCGCCATCTCCACCTCTTCTTCGGAGGTGCAGTTACGGTGGAGCACTCCGAGGGCTCCGAGCCTAGCAACGGCGATGGCCATCTCGCTCTCTGTCACTGTGTCCATAGGACTCGCGACAAATGGCATGTTGAGCGAGTGGTTTAGCGTGACCTGAGTCGATAGATCAACTTGGTTGGGTTCAACCTCAGTCCATCCGGGAAGAAGAATGAGATCCCTGAAGGTAACTGCCACGTCAGTATCCTTGAATTTGGACCTGAACCCCGGCTCCGACACCTAGTTTCCAAATCTCCCTGAGTTTCAGGGAAACCGCCGATTTCCCTTATTATACGTACCGCCACAGACGGAGAATTTCTTTTCCGAGAAAGGTTCAAAGATAGCTACGACTATCTCTTCTAGGTTTTGCCCGATCGATCGAAGCGTCTTTTCTAGACGGGTTTCTGGCATCTATCGCAATACCATTTCATTTGCACAGGGTCCCAACGAACAGGCTGCTGGCAGGTCGAACAGAGATTGTACCCAACCGCAGGTGTGACCTTTCGCTTCCTAAAGAAAAGGAATCCCGCGAGGAGTCCAATCACCCCGCCCACTGCGAGTCCGATCAATCCAAAGACGAGTCCGGCAGAGAAGAGTGAACCGCTTCGCTCAGCCTGGAGAGCGTTCATAGCCGCCGCCAACGAGTGTTGTACCGCGCCGGCATAATCCATTATGGAATAGTGTTGATTTGCAAGGGCCATTTCCTGGTTTGCGGCGGCGATTGTTCCGCTATTGACCAAGCTGTTTCCTGTAACAGCGAGGGCGTCTTGCGCAATAATCAGGAGCTCGTCATTGATTCCTCTGAGGATGGTGTCTTTGTCAAATTGACTGTACGTATTGGAATCTGGGTAGTAAGCCATTACACTGTTTGTGAAATCCTCGGTTTGATCGTAGATGAATGGGTGATTTAGCCCCAGCATGTGCCCGAGTTCGTGGATTGCTGCGCGCGTGAAGCCGACGCCTGTTCCTGGTTGTTTGGGAAAGGCATTGTCTCCAGCGGTTAGGGAGGAATTTGATTGGTTCGCCAGAATCATGTCGCCCAACGCAATCCCGCCGATGGACCCCGGCGGTTCAGATAGCGCGATATTTTCCTTGAAGGTGAAGGCGAAGGTGTAGTTTCCCTGGAATGCGAAGAGAAAGCCGGGGATATCATACTGAGACGTTGTATGGGTTGCATTGATGAATTGGGTTATGTGTCCCAGGCCATAGGTTGATAGCCAGTTCCAGACAAGCCTAGTGTCAACTATCGGAACGGATAGAACGGGGTCCTTGACTTTGGTTGTTGCGTTCGCAACAACGGCCGCAAGTTGGGGATACGCTGTGATGTTTGAGAACTTTGCGGCGACCGTGACCGTGGCAAATGGGAGAAGCCCTGCGAGTTCGCTCTGAACCATTGTAGTGTCGAGTGTTGTGGAGATCTTAGGTCCCTTTGCCCTTTCTGGAGCTGTTCGGTTATCAAACACGAATAGTTGGAAGTTGTATTTTTGGGCATATGTAACAGGATAGAGCTGGTCCGCGGCGAATAGATTGTCGACTGCACCGGCTATGTAGTCGTTGACGAACTCGGCGGCCCAAATCCGACCGTAGGGCGTCGAGAGATTTACTCCTCTGGCACCCGCCGCAACCTGGATCGGAAGCTCGTTCGTCCAATAACTTGTGCCTGCGGACAGATCCATGTAGTAGATTCTCCCGGTCCCGCCCCATCCCGTCATATAGTGCCGGGTCAAATTCATACGGAGGTCCGGATCGGTTGCTGTTCGATTGTAGTAATGGGCTTGAGCTGCAAGGGTACTGCTACATGGACAGTTTACAGTGTAGGCTTGGTATTGCTGGTATGACAACGACGGTATTATTGTCCTATTGAGATTTGCAATGAAAAGAGTGTATCCAGGGTTTGGAATCGCTCCAAAAAGGGTCTGGTTTGAGATAAGCCAGTTCTCCACTTTGCTCGCATCGTAGAAGTAGTTGTGAACCAGGCTCACCTTTCTGCCAGTCTTGTTAAGAGCTGGATTACCGAAAAAAGGAGGAGGTGTGCCCGGAACTGTATCTTGCGGCTTTCCGGTGGAATTTACATATCTGGCAAAACTTTGGACGAGAGCCGAGCTTGCCGCTTCATACACGTATTGATATGTGAAATTGTACATGACTCCGGTGTTGATGGGTCCCTGCAGAACCTGCTGGTACTTGACAGGAATTGAGTTTATGCCACTCGTCAAGTAGGAAGAGTTCAGGTCTGTGCTGGAAAAGCCGAGAAGAACAACCTTGATGGTTAGGGGAACTAGTCGGGACGCGGCAACAGCTTCCGGCGAGCTGGACTGAGAATACTGGCCACTTGCTTGAGAGATTGAGAGTAGCATCAGCAGGGAGATTGCAAGCAAGCGGGTTTTTCCAATTCTCATCGGCCTATGGACTCCTCAAATCGGTTCTCTACCAGGTGTTTCCTAGGCTGGTGTGACCGTTGGCAGAGTCAGGTCTCCTCTGGTTATGATCAGGATTCTTGCTTCCTTTCCCTCTACTCGAATGGATTGTTGGACGGCGCCCGACGCCGTTCGCGAGGGCTTCAACCTAAACGAGTCTCTGGCGTAAAGATCTGGGAGTACAGATACGAGTTGTATTCTGTGCCTCTCCAAAGCGTCTTGTAGGAAGAGTGAGACATGGCTTCCAAGCTTGAACTTGTGCCGAAGCTCTGAGACTAGCTCCGTCTTTTCCGGGAATCGTCTGGAGAATTCTAGGAAGCCTTGGTCTCCGATGCCCTTCGAGCACTCCGCAACAAGGATGATCGTTCCTTCTTTCCTTACCGCTCCGAAGGCGTTGGAGAGGACACGGACACCATGGTAGAGGTCCATGCCCAACAACCTTCCGGCGGCAACGACGACAACGTCGGACCTCCGGTCTACTCTTGGACTGTGAACCTGCAGATACCGCGGGACCGCCTCCCGAAACACAGCTTCCAGCTCTCCTGAGAAAACCGAGTCGATTCCCCCCCAGCCATCAGGCACGACGGTGAGGCTGTAGAAGACGCCCGCCATCTTGTAGGCCTCAAACGCGTCTGAGAGCACCAGGTTCTCTACAGTTTGACCCGGGTTTGGGACACCCTTGACCATCAGTGCTCTGTTCTTCGCAATCGTCTCTAGGGACGATGCACCTGGAAGCAGAATATCGGGTCCGCCTGTGAAACCGCTCGCAAAGTGAGGGGTAACCATACTCAGGCTAATTTTTACATCGCAAGCGAGAAGTTCGCTTTCGAGAAGGACACTAGTCCCTTGACTAGTTTTGCC
>Ga0066658_10000755_pt1 | contig 11490 bp, 10 predicted proteins | sample GraSoiAngelo_107_FD_75174 | JGI IMG/M metagenome (GOLD analysis project Ga0066658, IMG submission 75174) | Grasslands soil microbial communities from the Angelo Coastal Reserve, California, USA - 14_0903_09_30cm | ecosystem: Environmental > Terrestrial > Soil > Grasslands | place: USA...
ACTTCGCGAAGAGCCCGGTCACGATCGAGGCGCCGATCACCCGCCATCCCAAGGACCGCAAGCGCATGACCGTGCTCGCCGGAGGGCGGCACGCCGTGACGCACGCGGCCGTCGTCGCGCGCTTCGCGCAGGTCGATCTCTTGCGCGTCCGCCTCGGCACGGGGCGCACGCACCAGGTCCGCGTGCACCTCGCGCACGTGGGCCATCCCGTCGTGGGGGATCGCGAGTACGCGTTCGGGGGCAGCCGGCGCGTCACGCCCTCCGAGCGCCGCCCTGCCGAGCGCCTCGAGACGCTCGCTTCGCGGCAGCTGTTGCACGCGGCGGCGCTCGCCTTCGACCATCCCGTGACCGGTGCGCGGCTCGCACTGCGATCCGAATGGCCCGCCGATCTCGCGCCGGCGCTCGCGGAAGCGGCCGCGGATCCGAGTTTGCTTGCTCAACGCAACCCGTTGCAGTATCTTGGCTTCTTCGCATCGGATGAGTGACGCCGGGGTAGTCCGACTGCTCCTGTTCCGGGTAGGGCGCCTCACCTGCGCGGCCGAGGCGGAAACGGTGCGGGAGATCCTGCCACGGCTCGAACCCACTCGAATCCCCGGGGCGCCCCCGGTGGTGGCGGGCCTGGTGAACGTGCGCGGGACCCTGGTCACGGTCGTGGAAGGGTGGCGGGCGCTGGGCCAGCCGGAACCGCCCGAGGGCTCGGACGGCGGCACCACGGTGCTGCTGGAGGTGGGCGAGGGCCGCAAGGTCCTCGGCTTCACCGTGGACGAAGTCGTCGACCTCCTCACGGTGGACGGGGGCGCGCTGGAGCGCCGGCAGGCGCTCCCCGGCATCGACCCGACCCTCGTGCGGGCGGTCGGTCGTCGCGCCGGGAGCCTCTTCGTCGTCCTCGATACCGACGCGCTGTTAACCCCCGTGCTGCCTTCATAGGGAGGGTGTGTGAGCCACACTGTCCTCGTCTGCGACGACGCCATCTTCATGCGGACGATGATCAGCGACATCCTGGCCCAGGCCGGCTTCGAGGTCGTGGGTGAAGCCGAAACCGGCGTACAGGCGGTCGAGAGGTACAAGCAGCTCAAGCCCGACCTGGTGACGATGGACATCGTGATGCCGGACATGGGCGGCATCGATGCGGTGCGGGAGATCGTGAAGCACGACCCCGACGCCAAGATCCTCATGTGCAGCGCGATGGGGCAGCAGGCGCTGGTGGTGGAAGCGATCCAGGCGGGGGCGAAGGACTTCGTGGTGAAGCCGTTCCAACCGTCGCGGGTTCTCGAAGCCGTGCAGCGCGTGCTGGGCTAGCGCATGGATCTGTCGCAGTACGCGGAGCTGTTCCTGGCGGAGAGCCGGGAGCACTTGAGCGCTTGCAACCAGCTGCTGCTCGCGTGGGAGCGCAAGCCCGCCTCGCTGGAGCCGGTGGGCGGCCTGTTCCGCGCCGTACACACCGTGAAGGGGATGGCGGCCACGATGGGCTACGCCGCCGTCACGGACCTCGCCCACCGCACCGAGAGCCTCCTCGACCATCTGCGGCACGGCGCGCACCCCGCGACGGACGAGCTGCTGCAGCTCCTGTTCCGGGCCCGGGACGCGCTCGAGCAGGCGGTCGAGCTCTCGGTGCGAGGACGCGAGCGCGACCTCGACCATTCCGCGATCACCGCCGAGCTGGACCGGGCGGTGGCGCGCGCGGGCGGCAAGGCGGGCCGCGCGGCGGCGGCGCGGGAGCCGGCTCCGCCCCCCGTCGAGGCGCTCGCCGTCCCCGGACGTCTGGTGCAGGTGGTGCTACGCGCCGAGGCGCCGCTCAAGGGCGGGCGCGCGCTGCTGCTCCTCAAGCGGGCGCAGGCTTTCGGCGCGGTGCGCGCCGTCAGCCCGCCGCCCGCGGCGTTCGAGGGGGAGGACTTCGACGGACGGCTGAGCTTCCGGCTCGAGTCCGTCGCGCCGACCGACCAGATCCGGGAGCGGCTGCGGACGACGGGGGACGTCGAGAGCGTGACGCTCCCCGAAGAGGAGGAGCGGCGCGCGGCGGCGCCGGCGGCCGCGGCGGGCGCCGCGCTCGAGCCCGTGCGGAGCCGTCACCTGCGCGTCGACCTCCGCCGGCTCGATGGGCTGATGGACCTGATCGGCGAGCTCGTCACGGCGCGGGGACGGCTGAACGAGCTCGCGGCCGAGCGGCGCGACCCCGCGATCGACGACGTGACGATCCAGATCTCCCGCCTCACCGCGGACCTGCAGGCGGAGATCATTCAGGCGCGGATGACGCCCGTGTGGCAGGTGTTCGACCGGTTTCCGCGCCTGGTGCGGGACCTGGCGCGCCAGCTCGGCAAGCAGGTGGCGTTCCGCGTGGAGGGGAAGGAGATCGAGCTCGACCGGGCCATTCTGGACGAGCTGGGCGACCCGCTCGTGCACCTGTTGCGCAATGCCGTGGACCATGGAATCGAGCCGCCGGCGGAGCGGCGGCGCCGTGACAAGAACCCCGAGGGGGAGATCGTGCTCACGGCGTTGCGCGAGCGCTCGAGCGTGGCGATCAGCGTGACGGACGACGGTCGCGGCATCGACCGCGCGAGCATTCTCGAGCGCGCGCGGCGCGACGGGCTGGTGGACCCGCACGCGGAGGCGCTCACCGACGACCAGCTGCTGCGGGTGCTCGCGCGGCCCGGGTTCTCGACGGCGGACGCCGTGACGAACGTCTCGGGCCGGGGGGTCGGGATCGACGTCGCCGTGACGCGGCTGCGGGCGCTGGGCGGCTCGATCGACATTCGCTCGGAGCCGGGGAAGGGCACGACGTTTGTGCTGCGGCTGCCGGTCACGCTCGCGATCGTGCGGGCGCTGATCGCGAGCGTGGGCCGCGAGCGCTACGCCCTGCCGCTCACCTACGTGGCGGAGACAGTGGAGCTGGGGGCGACGCCCACGACGACCGTCGAGGGCCGCGAGGCGATCGTGCTGCGCGACCGCGTGGTGCCGCTCGTCTACCTGCGGCAGTTGCTCGGCGTCGCCGGCGACGCGCCGCCGCCGCGCCGGCCGATCATCGTGCTCGAGATGGGGGAGCGGCGCTCGGGCGTCGTCGTGGATGGGATGTTGGGGCAGCAGGAGATCGTGGTGAAGGGCTTCGACGCACCGCAGGGGACGCTCCCCGTCTTCAGCGGGGCGACGATCATGGGAGACGGGGTCCCGGCGTTGATCCTCGACGCCGGCGGGCTCGTGTAGGCGGGAGCGCGGATGGAAGACGTCCGGGATCTCAAGGCGCTGCAGCTCGACGCGCTGAAGGAGGTGGCCAACATCGGCGCCGGGCACGCGGCCACGGCGCTGTCCCAGCTCACCAACCGCCGCGTCATGATCAGCGTGCCCGAGATCAATATTGCGCGCCTGGAGGAGGTGCCCGAGGTGCTGAGCGACGCCAGCGAAGTGGTCGCCGCGGTGCTGATGCACATGCTCGGCGACCTGACCGGGCGCACGCTGCTGCTCTTCCCGGAGGCGGTGGGTCGCAAGGTGTGCGACATGCTGCTGCGCCGGCCGCTCGGCACCACGTCGGCGTTCGACGTCCTGGAGCAGTCGTGCCTCAAGGAGGCCGGCAACATCCTGTCCGGCGCCTACATGAACGCGCTGTCCGATTTCATGGGGATGCTCTTGCTCCCGTCCGTGCCGAGCCTGGTGGTGGACGTGTCGGCGGCGGTGCTCACCACGACGTACCTCAACTTCGGGCACGAGCGCGACTTCGTGTTCTGCGTCGAGACCGAGTTCCACATCGACTCGGCGGAGGGGCTCCGGGGGCATTTCCTGCTGCTCCCTGATCTGGCGTCCCTCAAGGCCATCTTTGACGCCATCCGGCTGACCTGACCCGTGACGGCGCCGGCGCTTTCGGACCGCGACCTCGCCGTCCTCCGATCCTTCGCCCGCCGGATCGACCCCTCGGACGCCGGGGCACACAACAATCTGGGCGTCCTTTACTTCCAGAAGGGCCTGCTGGAAGACGCGATCGGGGAGTTCTCCCGCGCGCTCGAGCTCGACCCGAAGATGCAGGTCGCGCAGCGCAACCTCGAAATCGCCTACCACAACTCGGGTTATTACGACCGCCGCGTTGCCCAGCTGCGGGAGCGCCTGCGGCAGGCCCCGGACGACCGCGATGCGCGCTGGGAGCTGGGCCGCGCCTATGCGATCCTGGGGCAGCACGCGGAGGCGGTGGCCGAGTTCGAGCAGCTGCTGGGGCACCGCCCCAAGGACGTGGCGGCGATCCTCCAGCTCGGGCTCGCCGAGAAAAACCGCGGGCGGCCGGAGCTGGCAACCGAGTGGTTCGTGCGGGCGCGGGAGCTCGATCCCGACTCGAGCGTCGTGTGGTTCTACCTCGGCGAGATCTACTACAACCGGGGCCTGAACGCCGAGGCGCTGCAGGCGCTCGAGAAGGCGGTCGAGCTAAACCCCGACAACGCGCACGCGCACTATCTGATGGCGTTCGTGCTCGGCGACATGGGGCGGCACCAGGAGGCGCGCAGCGCGTCGAAGCGCGCCATCCAGCTCAACCCGCCGCTCGCTCGCGCGCAGACCAACCTCTCGCTCGAGCGCTACAACGCCGAGCGCCGCAGCCAGCAGCTGCGAGCGCGTGAAAGCCCCGAGCCCCAGGTGGTCGAGGGGAACGAGCTCGCGCACTACAACCTCGGGCTCGCGTTTCGCCAGAAGGGCTACTACAACGAGGCGCTGCGTGCCTATCGGATGGCGCTGGAGCGCGGCGAGGACCGCCGCCTCACGCTCCAGGCGATGGCGGAGGTCCACCTCCTCAAGCGCGACTTCGGGGCGGCGCTCGAGCTGTACGAGACGCTGATCCGCGAGGTCCCGGACTCGCCCAAGCTGTGGAACGAGCGGGGCGTGGTCCTCCACCAGGCGGGCCGCGCCGGCGACGCGGTCGCCTCCTACCGCCAGGCGGTGGAGGTGGACCCCAAGTACGCCCTGGCGTGGAACAACCTGGGCGTCCTGGTCGCCCACGCGGGCGACACCGAAGAGGCGATCGAGGCGCTGCGCACGGCGCTCCAGCTGCGGACCGGGTTCTCGGCCGCCCGGCTCAACCTCGCGCTGCTGCTGTACCAGCTGCGGCGCTTCCAGCTGTCGCTCGAGGCGTACCGCCAGGTCCTGTCGGCCGAGCCGCGCTCCGCTGCGGCCTGGAACGGGATCGGCCTCGTGCTGGTGGAGCTGAAGCGCTTCGCCGACGCGCGCAACGCGTTCGTGCGCGCAGTCGAGACGGATCCCGAGCACGCGGGGGCCCACTACAACCTGAGCTTCACGCTGTCGAACCTGGGCGACTTCGACGGCGCGCTCCGTGCCACCAAGCGGGCGCTCGAGCTCGACCCCTACTACGTCACCCAGAAGTTCCACCTCACGATCGACCTGCAGTACGAGAAGGCGACGATCGGCATCGCGCCCGAGATCTCGGCCGACGTCACCGCGGAGGCGCTGGGTGAGAACTTCGCCTTCGACGAGCGCCTGCTCGACAACATCTTCCAGGAGCTGCAGCCCGCGCCCGCCGCCGAGCCTGCGCCCGCCCGGGCGGACGATCCGCTCGCGCTGGCGCGGGACTACGTGAGCAAGGGCCTCATGGACGTCGCGGCGGCGGAGGCGGTGCGCGCGGTGCAGCGCGGCGCCGACCGCGCCGAGGCCGCCGTGCTGCTGGGCGACATCTTCGCGCGGCGCGGCCTGCACGGCGAGGCGTTGGAGCGCTATCGCGAGGCGCGGGGGCTCGCCCCTGACCGCCCGGATGCGCGGCTCGGCGAGGTGAAGGCGCTGTTCGCCTTGGGGCGCACCGTCGAGGCCGCGGCGCTCGCCGAGGAGCTGTTACCGCTCGCCCCAGACGACGTCGAAGCCCTGGTCGCCGCGGCGCGGGGCCGCGCCGCCGCGGGGGACGCCTCCGGCGCCCTCACCGCCCTCACGCAAGCGCAGACCCGCGCCCCAGCCCGCGCCGATCTCCACAAGCTCCAAGGCGACGTCGCCCTCAAGGTGGGCGACAAGAGCGGCGCCCTCGCCGCCTACCGCGGCGCCCTCGAGCTCGACCCGGGCTACGTGCAGGTGTGGGTCGACCTGGGTCGCCTGCACGAGGAGCGGGAGGAGTGGCGGGAGGCGCAGGAGGCGTACGAGCGCGCGCTCGAAGTGCTGCCCACCTTCAGCGACGCGAACCTCGCACTCGCGGATCTGTTGCGGCGCTCGGAGCGGGCGCCGCAGGCGATCCGGCGGCTCGCCGAGACGCTGGAGCATGACCCCTACGACCTGCCGGCCCTGCTGCTGCTGGGGCGCGCCCTGCTCGACGACAAGCGCCACGAGGCGGCGCTCGAGGCGTTCCGGCGGGCGCTTAAGTTCGACCCCGACCGAGTGGAGGCGGTGTTTCAGCTGGGCGTCGCGCTGGCGCGGCTGCACCGCTACCCGGAGGCGGTCCAGGCGTGGGAGCGAGTCACGCGGCTCGACCCGGGCGGGCCGTTCGCGCAGCGCGCGCGGATGCACGCCCGCACGGCGCTCGACCTGCAGCACATCTTCGCCTCGGACGCGGCGTAGCCATGGCGATCGAAGGCCCGCTGCGCGAGCTCGGCATCCACGACGTGTTCCAGCTGCTCGACCTGAGCCGAAAGACCGGCGCGCTGCGCGTCACCTCTGAGGTGCGGCACAACGCCGGCACCATCCACTTCGAGGACGGCACCGTCGTCTACGCCGAGATCCGCAGCAACCCGCACCCGCTCGGCAGCCTGCTCCTCCGCACGGGGAAGATCGCGGAGGCGGACCTCGAGCGCGCGCGCGACATGCAGCAGCGCCAGGGAGACAAGCGGCGGCTGGGCGAGATCCTGGTGGCGCTCGGCGCCATCACGCCGCGCGAGCTGGAGCGCCAGCTTCGCTTCCAGGTCGAGGAAGTGATCTTCGAGGTGATGAGCTGGCGCGAGGGCTATTTCTCCTTCACGGAAGGGCCGCTCACCGACGTCCCCGCCGCGGCGACCGTGCGCATCCCGACGGAGGCGCTGCTGATGGAGGGGGCACGCCGCATCGACGAGTGGTCGCGCATCGAGAGTCGCATCCCGCACCTCGGCGTGATCGCGGCGCTCGCGCCGCCGCCGTCTGGCGGCGGGGGCGAGCTCGACATCCTGCCGCCCGAGTGGGAGGTGCTCGCGGCGGTGGATGGGCAGCGCGACGTGCGGGCCATCGCGCGGGAGCTCGGGCGCTCGGAGTTCGACGTGGCGAAGACGCTGTTCGGGCTGGAGAGCGCCGGGGTCGTGGTACTCGCCGACCCGGGCACGCTGCGCCGCGAGCGTACCAGCGGCGCCACGGACCTCGCCGCGCTCGTGGGCCAGGCCGAGGAGGCGCTCGCCCGCAAGGACCTGGAGGCGGCTCGTGCGATGGCCGAGCAGGCGGGGAGTCTCTATCCTCACGACCCTGTCGTTCACCTGCTGGTGGGCCGCGCCCATCTCGCGGCGGGCCGTCCCGCCGAGGCCGTGGAGGAGCTGCGGCGCGGGCTCATGCTCGACCCGCTGCTCGCGTCCGGGCACCGCTACCTCGGGTACGCCCTGGCCGCGATCGGGCGCTTCGCCGAGGCCGTCGAGCAGTGGAGCCAGTGGGAGCGTCTCGCCGCGCGCTCGGAGACGGAGCTGGCGCAGCAGGACGACGTGCGGCGTGCCAAGACCGCGGCGCAAACGCTCGCCGGCACGGGAGCGGGGTTCCATGGCTGACGAGATCAAGACGCTCTCCGCCGAGCTGGCGCGCGATCCGCAAAGCCTCGTGTTCCTGCGGCTCGGTGATCTGCTGCGGCAGCGCGGGCAGCTCGACGCCGCTCACCGGGTCGCTCTCAACGGGCTGGAGCGTCACCCCCACTTGGCCGACGCCCATGACCTGTACGCGCGCCTCCTCGCCGACAAGCGCGACTACGAGCGCGCGTTCGACGAGTGGGACATGGCCCGGCGCATCGCCCCCGGCCACATGGGCGCGCTCAAGGGGCTCGCCTTCCTCTATTTCAAGGTCGGCGACGTCGCCCAGGCTGTTGCCCACCTGGAGGAGGCCGAGCGCATCGCTCCGGACGACTTCACGATCCAGCAGGCGCTCGCGATGGTCCGGGGGCAGCCCATGGGCAGCGCGGCCGCCCGGCCGTCCGGATACGCCGTCCCCCGGCCCGACTCGCCCCCGCCCTCCCCGCTTCCCCCCCTCCCCCCGCTCCCCCCGCCCCCGCCGGTGGCCGAGGAGCCAATGGCGCCCGCCGCCGGGCCGCTCGAGGACCGGCGCGTGTTCGCCGGGCTCGAGGGCGCGCAGGAGGGGCTGCTGCTGCTCGACGCGGCGGGCCGCGTGCTGGGCGGGGCGCTGCGGGACTGGAACGGCACCGACGTGACCGAGGCAGTGGCCGCTTACCTGGCGGGCGTGTCGCTGGAGGCGGGGCGCACGGCGAAGCTGCTCGGGCTTGGCGTCTGGAGCGGGCTCGCGGCCGAGGGCCAGCTCGGGCACGTCCACCTCGCCCAACCGGGGCCCGATGCCCTCCTGCTGGTGGTGCGCGACCGATCGGTCCCGATGGGGCGCCTGGCGATCATCGCGCGGCGGGCTGCCATGGCGGCGCGGCGCTGGCTGGAGCAGCAGGCGTGACCGCGACCGACTACGCCCGCACGCTCGACCTCGTCACTCGCGTGCGCGGGGTGCGCGGGGCGATGCTCGTCTCGAGCGACGACGGCCTCGTCGTGGCGGAGCATTTGATGGAGGGGATCAAGGGGTCGGCGGTCGCCGCCCTCGCCGCGAGCCTGGCCAACCGGCTGCGCCGGGCGATGGCGGCCGCGGGCGTGGGCGCGAGCGTGTTCTGGCACCTGCAGTGCGAGCAGGGGGCGCTGCTGGTCGTGCCCGCGGCCTCGGGGATCGTCGTGGTAGCGGTGGCCGAGCCGGACGTCAACGTCGGCCTGGTGCGCCTGGAGTTGCTGCGCGCCGCGGAGGTGGTGCGGTGACGACGCGCGCCGTCGAGGCCTGGACCCTACAGCCCCTCGTCAAGTTCGCGAAAGAGGCGGAGGCGCGCCTGGTCCTCGTGATGACGTCGGCGGGGCAGGTGATGGCCCAGCACGGCTTCTCCCGGGCCGTGGAGGTGATGGCGGCCGCGGCGCTCGGGGCCGCTATCATCGCTTCTACCGCCGAGATGGCGAAGGAGCTGAAGCAGCCGCCGTTCGCCGCCCTGACCCACCAGGGGGAGCGGCACGGCATCTTCCTGGCGGGCTTCGGCACGGCGCGCGGGATGCTCGTGGCGCTCGTCGTCTATGACCTCGACGTTTCGTCGGTCGGCTTGGTGCAGTTATTCTTCGAGCAGCTCGTCGCGGAACTCCAGGCGGCGTGTCCGACGGAAGGGGTGCCCAAGCAGGTGCTCGCAGCGGACTTCGAGCGCGAGTTGAGCGACAGCCTCAACACGCTGTTCGGGAGGTAGGCCCGTGTCGCTGGTCAACTTCACGACGCGCGAGATCACCTGCAAGATCGTCTACTACGGCCCCGGGCGCTCCGGCAAGACGACCAACCTGCACTACGTCTACGGGCGGGTCCCCGACGCCCGGCGGGGGCGGATGGTCTCGCTCGCCACGCAGACCGACCGCACCCTGTTCTTCGACTTCCTCCCGATCGACCTGGGCCAGATCTCGGGGTTCGCGACGCGGTTCCAGCTCTATACGGTCCCGGGCCAGGTCTACTACAACGCGACGCGCCGGCTCGTGCTGCAGGGGGCGGACGGGGTCGTGTTCGTCGCCGACAGCCAGGCGCGGCAGCTCGACGAGAACCTGGAGAGCCTCCAGAACCTGCAGAGCAACCTGCTGGAGCACGGCGTGGACGTCCGTACAATGCCGCTCGCCATGCAGTACAACAAGCAGGACTTGCCGCGGGAGCTGATCCTCTCGCCGGCGGACCTCGACGACGCCCTCAACTTCCGCAGCGTGCCGAGCTTCGCGGCCGACGCGCTGCACGGCGTGGGCGTGTTCGAGACGTTGAAGGGGATCTCCGAGCTGGTGCTGAAGCGGCTCGCCGCCGGGAGTACGGCGTGACGACCGCGCTCAATCCCAAATACGCGTTCGACACCTTCGTGGTGGGCGCGGCGAACCGCCTCGCCGTCACCGCCGGGCGCACCGTCGCCGAGACGCCCGGGTCGGCCTACAACCCGCTGTTCGTCTACAGCGGGTCGGGGCTCGGGAAGACGCATCTCCTCATGGCGATCGGCCAGGCCGCGAAGAAGCTCGCCCCGGGGCTCAACATCGAGTATCTGACGCTCGACGAATACGTGGAGGCGTTTCACGCCGCCATCGCGGCCGGCCAGGGCGACGCGTTCCGGCGCCGTTTCCAGGGGGTGGACGTGCTGCTGGTCGACGACGTGCAGTTCCTCGCAAAGCGCAAGGAAATGCAGTCCGAGCTGCTGCGGCTCACCGAGGCGCTGCAGGTGGCCGGGCACCAGATCGTGCTGACGAGCGACCGGCCGCCGGGCGAAATCGCGGACCTGGACGAGCGGCTGATCTCGCGGTTCTCGGGCGGTCTGGTCGTCGACATCGGGCCGCCGGACTACGAGACGCGGGTCGCGATCCTGCGGCGCAAGGCGGAGGAGCGCGCCGCGCGGTTCGCGCCGGGCGTGCTCGAGACCGTGGCGGGTGCCGCCTTCGACAACGTACGCGAGCTGATGGGCGCGCTGAACCGGCTGGTCGCCTACCAGGCCGTCAACGAGACGCAGATCAACGCGGAGACGGCGAAGCAGCTGCTCGGTCTGAAAGCGGAGGCCGCGGTGCCGGCGGGCGCCGCCGTCTCGCGCAGCGCCGCGCCGGCCGCGGACGAGTTCGGGCAGTTCCTCGCGGACGTGACCGTGGGGCTCGGCAAGGCCGTCGAGGCGTGGCGGGCGCGGGTCGCGGAGGCGATCCTGCGCTGGGAAGGCGAAGGCTACCGCACGCGGCGCCTCGAGGCGCTGCTCGAGCGGGACGCGCCGTCCGCGGTGGACGACGCCATCGGCGCCTACGAGAAGGACGTGGAGCGCCTGAAGACGCTGGAGACGGAGGTGGCGCAGCTCGACCCGCAGGCGTCGGGGCAGAGTCTGTTCCGCGATCCGGAGCGCCTGGCTGACGCGGAGGCGGCGGCGACGCAGGTGCGCGCGGGCGGAGCACCGCCGCCGGGGCCGTCCGCGGCGTTCCCGCTCGCGAGCTACGCCGTCGGCCCGTCGAACGACGTCGCCGTGAGCGCCGTGCGCGACGTGATCGCGCGACCCGGGAAGAAGTACAATCCGCTCGTCCTCGTCGGCAAGAGCGGGCTCGGAAAAACCCATCTGTTGAACGCGATCGGGCTGGAGCTCGCCCGCGCCCGAGGAGCGGTGGTGGCGTGCCTCTCGACCCAGGCGTTAATCGACGAGCTGATCGCCGCCATCGACGGCGACCACGTGGACTGGTGGCGCGCGCGCTACCGGCGCGCGACGGCGCTGCTGCTCGACGACATCCACCTGCTCGCGGGGAAGGATCGCACCCAGGAGGAGTTGTTCAACCTCTTCAACCTGTTCCTCGA
>Ga0066658_10000756_pt1 | contig 11482 bp, 13 predicted proteins | sample GraSoiAngelo_107_FD_75174 | JGI IMG/M metagenome (GOLD analysis project Ga0066658, IMG submission 75174) | Grasslands soil microbial communities from the Angelo Coastal Reserve, California, USA - 14_0903_09_30cm | ecosystem: Environmental > Terrestrial > Soil > Grasslands | place: USA...
CCTCTACGTTCGCGATCCGCGCGAGCGCGGTGTAGCTACAGCGGAAAAAATTCAGGGTAAGGAACTGTCCTACAACAATTTTATTGATCTGGATGCGGCATGGAACCTCGTCGGCGATATGAGAGGCTGCGCTTGCGCGATTATCAAACACACCAACCCGTGCGGCGCGGCGACAGGATCGGACGTAGTTGAGGCATTCGAAAAAGCTCGCGCTACCGACCCCGTGTCGGCCTATGGCGGGATCATAGGATTCAACCGTACGGTTACGGAAGCAGCGGCTCGCGCAATTGCGGAGACGTTCTTTGAAGCGATTGCCGCGCCGGCCTACGATCCCGAGGCGCTCGCGATCTTCACATCGAAGAAGAATCTGCGGGTTATGCGGATGGGAGATCATACGGATCGCTCCCCGTTCGACCTGCGAATGATCAGCGGGGGCCTCCTGGTCCAAGAGCGTGACAACGTCATTCTCGACGAAGCGCTCATGAGAGTGGTTTCCGCAAGAACCCCGTCGGAAACAGAGATGCGCGCGCTCCATTTCGCATGGGTCATTTCCAAGCACGTAAAATCAAACGCAATCGTCTATGCCCGAGAAGACCAGCTTGTCGGTGTGGGCGCGGGCCAGATGAGCCGCGTTGACTCTGTAAAAATCGGAGCTATGAAGGCCAATCTTCCGTTGAATGGTACGGTAGTAGCTTCGGACGCTTTCTTCCCTTTTAGAGACGGTGTAGATGAAGCCGCGGCAGTCGGCGTCACGGCCGTTATTCAACCGGGCGGCTCGATGCGTGATCCGGAGGTGATAGCTGCTGCGAATGAACACAATCTCGCGATGGTTTTCACCGAGATAAGACACTTCAAGCATTAACCACTTCAAGGAAGGAGAGAAAATTAAATGGACGAACAGGAAATCAATCCGGGAAACGACGAAGATCTCGACACCTTTGACGACAATACCTCCGACGAAGAACAGGAGCCCGAAACCCCCGGCCGGAGCGCGGAACAAGAACCTGAACCCGTAGCGCCGCCGACGCCGCGAAGATATCCCTCAAGGCCTTCCAAGAAGGGTGGAGCCAAGAAGGGCGGGGCCAAGCAAGGTAGCGCCAAGAAGGGCGGAGTCAAAAAGGGCGGGGCCAAGCAAGGTAGCGCCAAAAAGGGCGGAGTCAAAAAGGGCGGGGCAAAGCAAGGTAGCGCCAAGAAGGGCGGAGTCAAAAAGGGCGGGGCCAAGCAAGGTAGCGCCAAGAAGGGTAGCGCCAAGAAGGGCGGAGTCAAGAAAGGCGGAGCCAAGAAGGGCCGCCGCTAGCAACACCTCCATGATTGATCGTTGGGCCGCCGTGCGACGAAGCACAGGCGGCCCAACCAACCTCAAGTAGTCCGCCGCGGCGCGAAGTATTCACGCACTAGACTGATTGGGCTTATCGGGTCTTAATGCCTCGTTAATAACTCAAGCAGCTACCAAATCTCGTTCGGGACAAATACAAATCCTTGCAATACTGTATCACCTCTTAACGCAGAGGGATTTTCGAGGCGCTCTACTCGCTGATTGGGACGATAGATATATACATGCTTTTTACTCGGATCGAACAGCCATCCTAGTTCAGCCCCATTTTCTATGTACTCCTTCATCTTCTCTTGCAAACCTGAAAGGCTATCCTTCGATGAGCGAAGCTCTATTACGAAAGCTGGACAGAGAGGGGCAAATTCCTCTTGTTGTTCGTCGGTTAAGGCCTCCCACACTTCACGCCTGACCCAGGCGGCATCAGGAGACCGTTTGGCGCCATTGGGCAAAGTAAAGCCAGTCGACGAATCAAATGCGATACCTGAGCCGTTCTCTTCGGCCCAGTTAGCCAATCGCTGGTTGATCTTACTATTCCGCCACCCTGTTTTTGATCCGGTTGGAGACTCAATCAGTAGCTCTCTTTGCGCGGTAAGCTCGAATCGAAGCTCTGGATTATCCCTGCACAATTGATAGAACTGCTCATCCGTCAAATCGACGGACTGAACACAGAACGCTGAATCCTGGCGCTCACCCATTTACCCTTGTCTCGCGCTCGCTTCTAATTAGTTAATAATCGCCGATATGCTCACCGCTCGACTGATTCCCTCAGCCAGGTCAGGTAGTTCGCCGAGCCTTGTTGAATCGGGATTGCTACGACCTCGGGTGTTGAATATGAGTGGAGCTTATGGATTCGCTGCTCGATCTCTGAATAACGGTCGGCGGTCGTCTTGATCACGAGCAACATTTCGCGATCGCGTGCTACCTTCCCTTCCCAACGGTAGACGGACTCAACATCCGAGATTATGTTCACGCATGCAGCCAGCCGTTCCCGCACCAGGGCTTCCGCTATCTTCGAAGCCTCATCTCCATTCGCGCTGGTGACGAGTACTATTATTTCCCCGCTCATCGTATCCTCGCATAAAGAGGTTGGAGGCTGAGAATCATCGGGATGATGAGCTTCATCAGCCTCCTTCGATGCTACCGCGCGGTGTCGGTGTTAACAATGCCCGTCCTTACGCTCACGGCGTCCAGGCCGCGAGTAGTCTGCGCGATGAATTGCCTGATCTGCTGGATGAACATGTAATTCTCTTCGATCTGGGGATAATGCCCGCTATGCTCCAACACGACGAGTCTCGAATCCGAGAGGCTCTTCGCAAGCTGTTGAGACTGGCTGACGGGGCTCACAAGATCGTACCGGCCGGCAATCACTAGAGTGGGCGTCTTCAAATCGCGAAGCTCGCCTCTGAAGCTGAATTGGCCCGATTCGTGCGCGAAGAAGTACCGTCTCGAAAGAGAGTCGAAATAAAGCGAGTATCCAATGTGATCGAGAGTCTGCCCGTCCGGCGCCTTCTTGAAGCAGTGAGGCAAAAGCATTTGATAGCGGGCCCGCTCATCCGAGAGATTGTTGAACGCATCCAGCTCTTTGGGCGAGAGCGAGGCCGTCAGCCGGGTCTCTATCTCCTTATAGTTTTCGATCTCAGCGGACGTGCTCGCAAGGATGAGTCGTTTGACCGCATCCGGATGCCTGAGCGTGTAATTGATCGCAACCGGGCCTCCGAAGCCATGCGCGATCAGCGTCACGCTCTCGCCGCCGAGAGCCTGCCGCACGGCTTCGATATCGTCCGCCATTGTTTTCAACGACATCGAGCGAGCGGGAAGCCCCTTGGGCAGCCCGTCGAATCTTCGATCGAAGTAGACGACTCGCATGTAATGGCTAAGAGTTGAAAGCATCGGGTGCAAATAGTCGTGAGGAATTCCCGGACTGCCCTGCACTACAATGGCCATCTCCCTTCCGTGACCTTCGATCTCGCAATAGAGATCAACCCCGTTCGACTTCAAATATCTGTAGGTGAGATCCGGCATCCATACATCGTGGTATGAATACGCGGGCCACCAGACCGTGCTCGTATCGGTATCGTCGGCGGTCATGGCCGAGGATACTCCGGAGCCTGTCTCCTTTGCGTCTTTTGCGGGCCCGGCGCTCTTGTTACCGGAAGCACTGCTGTCGGTAAACGACTTTCGCTGAAACAGCGGAGGACTTGCTATGAGGGCTTCGGCAAGAACAAAGACTAAGACAACAGACCATAGAACTCTTGGTTTCATCAGGGACCCCCTGTCGGTTTGCGCTTCTGAAGGTGTTAACGGCCTTCACAAAGCCTGGCGACGCGCCACGCCTTAAAAAGGCGCGAGCATCAGGCGATTGACAATAGTAGGAAAAGGGGCAGCGGGCGTCAGGGCCATTTCAGACCGGCGGCGGCGTATGATTCTCATCAATCCACCATACCAGTCGCATCTCTAACGGTGATCACAAAGCCAGCCGTATCATATTACTGGAAGGTTTTTGCGGCAATAGTTTCTGAAGTAAGCCCTAAAGGCGTGGAGGGATTCCTCCCCTGCTGGGTGATCTCGCAGTCTTGTGGTGGGTGGCCTGAGCGTCAGGCGTAGCTGATGATCCCGTTCGTCCAACAGTAATCCAGCCACTGATCTGCTCGGCTTCGATCAATCGCGGACAGGTGCTCGACAAGTTGGCTACAAGCCTTGCCCTGCTTGCAATCCGCGAATATCTGATAATCAACAAACTCAACCAGACCGCTCGAATCCTCGTCCAGCTTCATGAAGGCGGGAGTGGCGCCGGTGTATTCAGCCGCCACTCCAACTCCGAGCCACGGGAGTTCTTCCTTCGCGAGTTCACCCGTTCACACTGACTGCAGCCACGTTCCTTCGTAGATCACTTCAGCGGGGCCGGTGAGCAGGACCGTATCGTCATCGCGCCAGTCGACTCGGAGCGTGCCGCCTTGCGTAAGCACTTGAATGTTTCGGCCGGTGAACCTATTCAGAGCCGCGGCTACCGCGGCGCCGCAAGAACCGGTGCCCGACGATAGCGTTCGCCCAACTCCACGCTCCCAGAAGCGGACTTCGATCTCGTCTTCCGAGATAACACGCGCGAATTCAACGTTGGTTCGATTCGGAAAAGCAGGGTGATCTTCAATCAGAGGCCCAAGCTCGGAAATGCTCGCTTCATCAAGAGCGTCTACAAACAAGGTGCAGTGCGGGTTTCCCATTGAAACGCACGTGATCTCCAGGACGTCGCCTCCGAGAGTGAGATGATGGCTCACGACTCTCGGCTCAGGCTGCTCGAGCGTGATGGGAATTTCTGAACTCGCCAGAAGCGGTTTTCCCATCTCGAACTCGAACTCGAAGCGGAGTCCGTCTCTGCCTACAAGCCGTCCGGTCTTCACTCCGGCAACGGTTGCGATCCGTACCTGAGGCTCGCTCCACAGCCCGCTTTGATAAACATATGCCGCGACGCACCGCGTTCCGTTGCCGGAAATCTCGGCCTCGCTTCCATCCGCATTGAATATGCGCGACGCGAAGTCGGCGTCGGCGTGACGGGCTCGAGTTATGAAAACCAGTCCATCAGCGCCTGCGCCGTAGTTCCGCTCGCACATCTTTCTAGAGAGAGCGCGTGCGTCGCGCAGCTCGTCTATGGAATCGACAAAAATGATCAGGAAATCGTTTCCGAGACCCTGTACCTTGGTGAATTTGATTTCAGGCATTGATGCCTCACACTGCTCTTCGCGGCATGTCGGATTCTTCAAAGTGCGTTATCTGGCGCAGCCGCCGCGCCCGTCCCGCGATCTCCTCATAGGTAAGCCGTCGCAGGCGCTCGCAACTGAAGTCCTCGACTCCAAACGAAGCCATAACCGAACCGAAGATGATCGCGCGGCGCATCGCGTTTTCGTCGTCGGCTCCCGTAGCGGCGAGATACCCCATAAACCCTCCCGCGAAGCTGTCACCGGCTCCAGTTGGATCGAACACATCCTCGAGAGGGTAAGCCGGGGCGGCGAAGTACGAGTTGTTGGTGAACATCACAGCGCCGTACTCACCTCGTTTTACGACCAATCGCTTTGGCCCCATGGTGAGGATCCGCTTAGCAGCGCGAACAAGGTTCGGCTCCTCGGCAAGCTCTCGCGCTTCGGTATCATTGATGATCAGGATATCAACTTCTTTCAGCGTCTCGGTGAGCTCGGGCCGCGTCTTTTCAATCCAATAGTTCATCGTATCGGCGGCGACTATGCGAGCAGGCACCTGGCGGCGCACTTCGAGCTGAAGCTGCGGCTGAATATTGGCAAGGAACAGGTAAGGTTTCTTGCGAGCGTCGTCCGAAAGCTTCGGCTTGAAATCGGAAAATACGTTCAACTGTGTGTCCAGGGTTTGAGCGACGTTCAGGTCGTAGCCGTACTCGCCCTTCCAGTGAAAGCTGCGCTGCCCTTTTATGCGTTCAAGATCGCTTATGTCTATTCCTCGTTCTTCAAACACGGCTTCTTCGGCGGCCCCGAAATCATCGCCTACTACCCCAACCACGCGAACATCGGTGAAGAATGAGGCCGCAACGCTGAAATACATTGCGGCGCCGCCGAGTATGTGCTCTTTCTCTCCGAATGGCGTCTTCACCGAATCGAACGCCACCGAGCCAACGACGAGAATTGACATCTATCGTGATCTCCGTTTTAGAGGTGATGCGATCGCACCGGAGGGCATACGGCAAGCGATCTTAAGGGAATTCGCCATAACGCGAGGCCGGCAACCGGCGTTCGTCAAGAGCCGTTACGGCTTTGATTCGTCGGCCGCGACGTTCATCTCAGCCAAATGCTCTCGCGCTTTCTTTGAGAACTCGCTGTCGGGAAAATCCTTCAATAGTTTTTTGAAGAACTTGACCGATTCGTCCTGCTTACTGATCTTTTGATTGGCCTCGCCGATCAGGAAGAGGACTTCATCCATTCGAGAAAATTCGGCATAGGTTTCGGTTATCTCGAGGAGACGATCGAGCGCGCCCTGATAGGCCTTTCGTTTGGTGATGTAGTACCTGGCGACTTCCAGATTGTGTTTCGCGGTGAGCTCCAACGCCGGATCGCGAGGCTGTTCGATTCGGCGGGTTGTTCCGCTCTGCGAAAGCGCAACGGCCGGCATTCCAGTGAGCATTCCGGCGACTACGGCGACGAGAAGTAATTTCACAACAGCCATTCGATTTCACCTGAACACGAAATATCAGGCAGTCCGATGCCCGTTCACTCTACGTACTTTCCAACTATCGCTTTCAATCGGGCTTTTGCTTCGGGAGTAATCTTGTCCCGGGCCGTGATGATAGCATGCCGCAGGGACTGGCGGCACTTGCAGGCCCGACTGCCTCGGGCTAACCGCGAGACTGTTTCGGCGATTATTCTCTGGGCATTGGCGGCGTTTCGATTGAGGTAGTCGATCACCATCTCGATGGTGACGGAATCATGTTCGGGATGCCAGCAGTCATAGTCGGTCACCATTGCCACCGTGGAGTAGCAAATCTCGGCTTCGCGGGCGAGCTTGGCCTCCTGGAGGTTCGTCATACCGATCACGTCCATATTCCAGGAGCGATACAACTCAGACTCGGCCTTCGTGGAGAACGCCGGACCTTCCATACAGACATAGGTCCCGCCCCGATGAACGTCCACTCCCCTGGCTTCCTTTCGAGCCGCCTCTTCGATCGTATCCGCGAGTTCTTTGCAGACCGGATCAGCGAAGGTGACGTGCGCGGCGATTCCGCCGCCGAAAAAGGTCGAGATTCGGCCGCGAGTTCGATCGAGAAACTGATCCGGAATCACGATGTCCATCGGCTTGAGCTCTTCGCGAAGCGAGCCGACGGCGCTTATCGAAATGATCCGTTCGACTCCGAGAAGCTTCATCGCGTAAATATTCGCGCGAAACGGCAGCTCCGAAGGCAGGAGCGTATGGCCTCTCCCGTGCCTCGGCAGAAACGCGACCCGCTCCTGTCCCAGCGTACCAATCGTGAATGCATCCGAAGGGTTCCCGAACGGGGTTTCCAACGTCTGTTCTTCGACGTCGCCAAGCCCTTCCATTTGATAGAGGCCGCTGCCGCCTATCACTCCGATCTTGATCTCCGCCAAGTGTCAAGCTCCTTGAATTGAAAATGAACTCCAGCCGGAACAGCGCCGAATACGACGCGGTCAGATACTACTGCTCACCCTTGCCCGGCGCTCCCGGCTGAACGTGCCCTTCCGGAAGTTGTTTCGGGGTTACCTTGAAGTCGTCGGCGACTTCGACTTTGCTGGCGTTGGTGATTTGCTCGATTCGCTCGTCTATCTTCTTTTGTTTGATGGCGTCGGTGATCTTGCGCCGCGTCTTTTGATCGTCTAGCGGGGCGTTGCGGTGATCTTCGACCTTGATTATGTGATAGCCGAACTCTGTTTCAACCAGATCGCTTATTTCGCCGGTCTTCATTGAAAAGGCGGCCTTATCGAAGGCTGAGACCATCTGGCCGTGGGAAAAGTAACCGAGGTCGCCTCCGCTCTGCTTCGCTCCAGGTTCATCAGAATTTTCCTCGGCCAGCTTGACGAAGTTCTCGCCCTTTCGCACGCGCTCCAGAATCGACTGCGCTTTTTTACGGGCTTCTTCTTTCGAAAGAGGCTTCTTGTCGGCCTTCTCGTCCTTCTGATCTTTCTGATCGGCCTCTTCACCCGTGTTAGTCAAAGGCCTTGTGCTTATCAATATGTGGCGAGCGTGCACTTCTTCGAAGTCATTGGCGTGCTCGTTATAGTAGGCTTCAAGGTCTTCGTCCTTGATCAGCTTGTCGGCATTGCTCGCGAGATCCTTTCGATAGCTGCTATCGAGCACCTGGCTTTTGCCTAACAGCATTTTGAGCTTGGTGAGGTCGTCCTTTTCCAGGCCCTTTTCGCGGCCGTGGTTGCCCAGTATTCTCAGCTCCGCGTACTGGCGCTTATACTGCTCTTTCTGCGGTCCCTGCATTGTCTGTTGAAACTGCGGATTCAACTCCAGGAACTCGTCGAACGCGTTTGGGGTCAGCCTGTAGAAATTCTTGACTTCGTCCTCGGCGACTTTAACCCCCGGGTTCTTCTTCTGGAATTCAACGGCGAGAGCCTGATCTTCGGCGAGCGAGATCAGCGAACGAATGGCCGGCCGTTGGTCATAACCTTCCTGCTCGGCCTTCTGCGCGACAGCCAGCGTTTCTTTAAGATCTTTCGCAAGCGCCTTTCTTGCTTCGGCGTCCGAAGCAAGTTGCTGCTGTTGACCGGGCGGCAGGATTTCGCTCGCGAAGAGCTCCATATCGGCAGCGGTCAGCTTAACAGCTTTAACGGTCGAGAAGGATCTCTGCGCCAGCAGGAGAAGCGCCGATACGAGAAGCAGCACTATGATGGCCACCACGGCTTTGGTCGGTATTTTCATTGTTCTATTCCTCTTTCTTTCTCTACCAATTCCACGAGAACCCCTCCGGCGCTCGACGGGTGCACAAACGCTACGAGCTTGCCTTCGGCGCCGCGGCGCGGATAGCCGTCGAGGAGTCTCAACCCCCTGGCTTTGAGATCCTCAACCTTGCGCGCGACGTCATCGACCTCATAACAGATATGATGTAGTCCCTCACCACGACGCGATATAAACTTCGCGACGACCGTATCGTCAGAAAGCGGCTCCAGAAGCTCGATGCGCGAGTCCCCGATCGGCAGCAGGGCGACGGTTACGCCCTGATCTTCGACGACTTCTCTTTCCGCCTCGCGCACGCCCAGAACGCCTTCGTAGAACCCGAGCGAGTTCTCGATCGATTTGACGGCTATTCCAATGTGATCAATCTTCATAGTCCCAGCCTCGATATCACCTCATCCACGACTGAATACGGATCTTTCGTTTTATCGGAGACCATTCGAGCCGCGCCATCCAGGTACTCATCGGTTACCCCTTTCGCTCGGGCCGCCAGCAGGAGCTTATCGCGCAGCAGCTCTATTATTCGCGCGCGCGCCACACTCGAACGCCTCGCCTCGAAACGAGCGGGATTCGAAGACACGAACTCGCGGTACCGATCTATGCCGGACGCCAGTTCGTCGATGCCTTTCTCCTCCGTTGCGACTGTTCTTACTATCAAAGGAACCCAGCCATCGGAGCGTTCGGAAATCTGGAGCAGCGTCTGAAGCTCCTTCTCGGTTCTCAGCACGCCTTCCCTATCGGCCTTATTTATGGCGAACACGTCGCCTATTTCCATGATGCCTGCTTTGATGGCCTGAATGTCGTCGCCCATTCCTGGAACGAGCACGACTACTGTCACATCCGCCGTCTTCACGATGTCGACTTCGTCCTGGCCCACTCCAACAGTTTCGATGATGACTTTATTGTATCCGGCGGCATCGAGTATCGCCACGGCGTCGGCTGTCGCGCGAGCCAGCCCGCCGAGATGCCCTCTGGCTGCCATGCTCCTTATAAAAATTCCCGGATCGGTCGCCATGGCCTGCATTCGAATTCTGTCGCCGAGAATAGCTCCTCCGGTGAACGGGCTCGAAGGATCGACGGCGACGATCGCGGTTCGTTCGCCTCTGGATCGATATAGGGCGGATAGCCGATCAACCAGGGTGCTTTTACCCGCGCCTGGAGCCCCGGTGATTCCAACAATAAGGGCCTTGCCGGTGTGCGGGAACAATTCTCTTAGCAGGCGAGAAGCCTCCACGTTTGAATCCTCTACGGCGGTAATCGCGCGCGCAATGGCGCGTTTATCACCTGCTAGGATTTCTGACACACTGAGCTTGTTCAAAACAGATCTTTTCGAGGATTTAGGATATTTGCCGCTGATCAGGACTTGAGAATCTGCCGCGCAATGACTACTCGCTGTACTTCGCTCGTGCCCTCGCCGATTGTGAGGAGCTTCGAGTCTCGCCAGTACTTTTCGACGGGATAGTCTTTTATAAATCCATAGCCGCCGTGAATCTGAATTGCTTCTTCCGAAGCGCGCACCGATACCTCGCTCGCATAGAGCTTGGCCATCGACGATTCGCGAGTCGTCAGCTTACCGGCATCCTTCATTGCCGCCGCGCGGTAAGTCAGAAGCCGGGCCGCGTCAATCTGGGTGGCCATGTCGGACAATTTGAACTGGATGGCTTGAAACTCCGAAATAGGCTTGCCGAACTGGTATCGCTCCTTCGCATACCGCAGCGCGGCTTCGAACGCGCCTTGCGCCGTTCCTACGGCGAGAGCCGCGATGGAAATTCGCCCTCCGTCCAACACTCTCATGGCCTGAATGAACCCCTGCCCCGCTTCTCCTATGAGGTTTTCATTGGGAACGCGGCAGTCGTCGAAAGCGATGCTGGCGGTATCGCTCGCGCGCATTCCGAGCTTATTTTCTTTCTTCGCGATTGAGTATCCCTTTGTGTTTGCGTCGACGATGAAGGCAGAAATGCCGTGAGTGCCGGCCGCCCGGTCGCTTATGGCGAGTGCAACCGTCGTTTTGGCTAATGACGCGTTTGTTATGAAATTCTTGGAACCGTTGAGAACCCACTCGCCGTTCTTTTTGACGGCCGTAGTTCGCATCGAGCTTGCGTCCGAACCCGAGCTCGGCTCGGTCAATCCCCACGCTCCAAGGTATTCACCGCGGGCGAGCGGAGTGAGGTATTGTTTTTTCTGAGCTTCGCTGGCCCCAATGTAGATATGTCCGCCTGCAAGTGAATTGTGCGCCGCGACTGAGAGCGCGACCGAAGGATCGACGCGGGCGAGTTCCTCGATAATGGTTGCGTATTCGACGTAGCCCATTCCGGCGCCGCCATACTCTTCGGGAAAGAGCACTCCGGTTAAACCGAGCTTTGCCAGTTGCGGTAATAGCTCGATCGGAAACCGCTGGGATTCGTCCCAATCAAGCACGTGCGGCTTGATCTCGGCCTCAGCGAATTCTCTTATTGAGCGTTTGATCTGCTGCTGGTCTTCGTTAAGCTCGAAATCCACAGCCTACCCCCCTCTCCTGCCGTACCTGTAGTCGCCTCTGCTCCCGCGAGGAACCGCTTATTCTACACAGGTGAGTTGAAAAAAAGTAGTCGAATGAAGAATGGAACGGCGGCGGGTGAAATAGAGATTCGCTATGCGGCGCGAAGCCCGAATTTATGACGATTCACGATCAGAACTTTGCAGCCGCATTCGCGACAGTGCCGGGTCAAGCCGATCGGC
>Ga0066658_10000760_pt1 | contig 11451 bp, 8 predicted proteins | sample GraSoiAngelo_107_FD_75174 | JGI IMG/M metagenome (GOLD analysis project Ga0066658, IMG submission 75174) | Grasslands soil microbial communities from the Angelo Coastal Reserve, California, USA - 14_0903_09_30cm | ecosystem: Environmental > Terrestrial > Soil > Grasslands | place: USA...
CGGATTCTTGCAGAAAACGGTATCCGTGCGATATCCAAGAGATTTCGGAATGAGAGATTTGGATCATGAGAATTACATATTCATCGGAAGTCCCGCATTAAATCCCTCGCGAAAGCGAGTCTGTAGTCGGCAACAGCGTGAAATGCTTTGTGAACTTTAATCCTCTCCCAGGTGAAGGCTCGATATGAGGGCCTCCGTTGGACCGGTTCCCAAGGGGAAGACTATGCAACCATTGCGCCGCTTCCGAATGCTACCCACGACGGGACCATGCTCGCTTTGCAAGGTCTTCAGCAGGAGGGGACAGAAGCAGCGGGCCGCTTCCTAGCCGATCAAGAGAACCGGCGCCAATTAAGAGTTGCCTTGGGACTATCGCCTTCGTCGGAGACTTTTCCGGAAAGCATTTGGTTTGAAGCCCTCATCCGCTCGCACAGTTGCGGGGGCACCGAATTCAACTACGCTCGTTACCGTTCGCCGAATTCGTTAATGTTTTGCGCGGTGTCTTTTCGGAGCAATTCCATCTTTCAGATTGGTATACTTCTTGAATTCCACCGCGTTCATGAGGAGTTTGCGGTTTGAGACACGCGCACGGAAAAGGCTTTGGAGCAATGAGGAGGCCTTGGCCAGTCCTCGCCTTTTTCCTTGCCGCTATTTTGTTCAGGTCTTTGAGCACGCAGGCGCAAGCGAACTTTGCCCCTCAGCTTGACCAGGCTCACGCGCTGGAAATGAAGGGTGATTATGGAGCGGCAGAGCGTATATATCTGCAAGCCCTTGAGCTTGCCCCCGGGAATCCAGAGGTTCTGAAACGCCTGGGCATCCTGGAACAGACAGAGGTGAAATTTCCCGAATCGATTGCACACTTTAAGCAAGTCCTTGCTCACGACCCACGATACTCCGGGGTGAATTTTTTCCTCGGTGTGTCTTACCTCGGTGAAAACGATTTCAACCAGGCCATCCAGAGCTTTGAAACGGAACTTGCGAGCGAGAACCCGCATCCGCGTTGCCGCTATTATCTGGGCTTGGCGCTTCAGTCCGCGGGCCGTGCAGAAGAGGCGATGTCACAATTTAATCGAGCCGTTGCAGAAAACCCTGATGACGCAGACGCTCTTTATCAGCTGGCTCGCATGTACAAAAATGCCTCGATCCAGGTAATCGACCGGCTCAAATCTCTGGATCCCGATGCTTTTCAGTTGCACGTGCTGATGGGAGAGTTCCATACCGAAGAAGAGCGCTATGCAGAAGCCATTAAGGAATACCAGACAGCGCTTGTTAAGCGCCCAGATGCTACGGGAATTCATTATGCAATTGGAGTTGCCTACTGGGTCCAACACCAGAAGGAGTCGGCAAAAAACGAGTTCCTGCTGGCCTTAAAGGAAAATCCTAACGACTCCTTGACCAATCTCTATTTGGGTGACATCGCGGTAGACGATCATCAATATTCAGAAGCGCTCGGATATTTGCGCGTGGCTGAGAAAGGGCAGCCAACTCTGCCGCAACTGCACGTTTTGCTCGGGAAATGTTACCGCGGTCAGGGCAACTTCCAAAAAGCGAAGCTAGAACTGATAGCAGCCATCGAGGCGGATTCACAAGCGCCTGAGCCCCATTACCTCCTGGCTCAGATTTACCGGGATCTTAAGGAGCCCGAACAAAGCGCGAAAGAGTTTGCAGAGTTTGAAAGGCTTGCAAAGCTGGAAAAGGATAAGTCTGCTCGCAACACGCCACAAAACTGAGTCTTGCCAATTTCAACTAAGTATGGCGGGGATGCGATCCTCATGAATATCTCGTCAAACAGACTAGGACTTTTCGCACTGTTTGCGCGTTGTCTGATTGCGGCGTGCGCCTTGATGGTTGTGGGTTCCATGCGGATGCCGGCGCAAACAGCATCCTCGCACGCGCGCCATCCGTCCGGGTGGGAGGAACACTTTGGCTCTGCGCAGGCGGCCGAAAAAAGCCAGGACTATAGCACCGCGGAGCGAGAGTACAAGGCCGTCCTAGCCCTCAAACCCGATTTTGCCGAGGTCCACATGAATCTTGGCCTTGTCTATCAGCTTCAGGACCGCATTCCTGAGGCGATGACGGAGTTTCACCGCGCAATCACACTCAAGCCGGCATTGACTGGCGCAAACTTCTTCCTCGGAGTCGAGACTATTGCAGGAACGGAGACGCACAAAAGGCAATTCCGTACTTGAAGACAGCCGCACTAGCAGAACCAAATCGACCGGACATTTTTTCCTGGCTGGCCACGGCACAGGAGATGTTAGGCGAGATTCATGCCGAAATTGCATCCCTTCAGAAGGCTCTCGAGCTGCAGCCCGATAACGTGGATTCGCTTTACCTCTTGGGTCACGCATTCGAACAACTGGGAAAGCTTCAAGTCACGGCATTGCAAAAGATAGCCCCCGGTTCTGCACGGGCCGAACAATTGTTAGCGGAAAGCTACTCCTCAACGAATGAGTGGCCCACGACTGTCTTGCACTTCCAGAATGCGGTGGCGGCTTCTCCCAACACCCGCGGCGTGCACCTCGAGTTGGGCGAAGTGCTTTTGCGACAAGGCAAGGTGAAGCGGGCCGCCGATGAATTTGAGGAAGAACTGAGGCTCTACCCCTACAGCCTTCGAGCAGTTGTACGTCGCGCGGAAGTGAAACTCATTCAAGGTGACCTGGCGGGATCGCTACAGGATTGGGATCGAGCCCTGAACACCGATGCACGGCAGGCGGAGAGAATTCTTGGGCTCCAGGAAGCTGGTTTAGGAGATGCCGTGTTTGATCAACTTCCGGAGGATGTACGGAAAAACCTGGAGAAAGTTTCTCTGGACTTAGAAAATCGTCACACTCGTGCCGCACATTTTGTACTCGCTTTCCTCGCCGCTCAGAATGGCGATACCGAAAAGGTTGCTGCTGAATTCGCCCAGGCAAATCTCACCGCCACAAATACGGACGGCCAGAGCGTTTGCTTGCCGGATAAGCTCCGCGAAATGCTTGAGAAAGAGCAATATTCCAATGTCAAAACTTGTGCAACTCAAGTCTTGGAGACCGCCTCGCCGGCTGACTTTCGGCTTCAGATAGCCAGCGCATTATTCGAGATAGGGGCTTGCGAAGGCGCCCTCGATGTTCTTTCGAAACTGGAGATACCGGACAGAAATTCCTCCGAAGCAGCCTACTTGCGGGCGCGATGCTACGAGAGGCTGGCCACCGCTGCATATTTGAAGCTATATCAGGTAGATGCCAATTCTTACCGCATGCATCAACTCCTCGGTGACTTGGCTGCCGCCAAGAATGAGGATGGCAATGCCATCGAAGAGTACCGCGCGGCCATTGCTCTGAAGACTTCACTCCCCAACTTGCATTACAGCCTGGGGCATGTGTTTTGGAAGGATGTCAAGGTGAAAGAGGCTCGTGAGGAATTTGAGATCGAACTGAGAATTAATTCCCGACATCCTGGGGCGCTTAACGAACTCGGTGATACCTACCTTCTCGACCATCAGCCTGAGAAGGCCCTCACCTATCTAACGCAAGCAAGTGCTCTAGAACCCCATAATCCAGACTTCCATCGCGACGTAGGAACAGCTTGGTCCGAACTGCACCAATACGAAAAGGCAGCAGCGGAATTCCGCATCGCTCTCGCGAGTGACCATGATGGCTCCGTTCATTACAAACTCGCCCGCGCCTATCAGGCGATGGGGGAAAAAGAAAAGGCCGCTCGCGAATTTGAAGTGTCCATCGCTTTGAACAGGGAGTCCCACAGCAAGCTCGAAAAGCAAACGGAGCGGCTGGGCCAAATCGAAAAATGGGCTCGTGAGTGAAAAGCACAACTAAGAATGATTGGATACATTGAAGGTATTTTCCTCTGTCTCAGTTCGGACAGACTTAAGGATCAGGGTTGGCTTCGGCGCCTGATGTTTGCCCCCGTTTGCGCCGCTTTATCCGCTTTCATTGTGTCTCTCTGTTTTACCTTAAGTCTGACGCCCGCTTATTCTCAAACTCCCCCCGCTTCCTCAATCTCTCAAGAAGACTCAGTTCTCAAAGGTTTGAACGCTTTGAAACAGCACCGCCTGGACGAAGCGCTTGACGCCTTCACCGCAGCAGAACAGCGCTATCCGAGTGATGCAAATGTGCGCAATTTCCGGGGAATTGTTCTCGCCCAACTCGGCAGAAACGAGGAAGCTGCGGCAGAGTACCAAGAAGCGATACGCTTGGAGCCGAAAAACAAGGATGCTTACCGAAATCTGGGATTTCTGCGTTGGACGGAGCACCGGTACGGCGAAGCTCGAGAAGCTTTGACACGCGCGGTCAGCCTGTTCCCGGATGATTCTTTCGCGCATTACTATCTCGGGCGTGTACAGCTAGACACACAGCAATTCACGGAGGCCCTTCGAGAACTAAAGCTACCTGGCGTGCCATGGCCCGCCGATCCGGACTTCTTGATCCAGGTCGCAACAGGATACGAAGCGATTGGAAAGCGAGCAGACGCGTGCGAACCACTAAATGAATTACTGAAGCTTCCCCTCGATGACACCCAATCCGCGCGTGTCGCCTCCCTTCTTCTGAATGTGCAACAGAATGAAAAAGCCATCGAACTTCTCACAAAGTCAAGCACACGACAGCTCGCCGGCTCGGGATCTTGGGTGCAATTCGACCTTGCTTTGGCTTATCTTCTATCCGGGAGGGCGGAACAGGCCGTCGAGCAAGGCAACTCCCACCTTGAACTGCTGCGCAAAAGCAAGGCGAAGCCTAATGAGATGGCTCCCGCGTGGTCTCTGGTAGGCCTGGCGTATGCCCGGCTTGGACACGGCACCCTCGCAGTTGAAGCGCTACGGCAGGCGGCAACACTGGATCCCCACCGAGAAGAAGGCTGGCTGAATCTGACTCGTGAGTTGATGGAACTGGGCCGCTACGCTGAGGCGATTTCAGCAGCAGAAAAAGGTATTGCGGCAAACCCCAATTCATACGTATTGCAGCTCCGTCTTGGAGCCGCGAGTCTGGCGGCGGGGCAGTACCATGACGCGGAGAGAGTGTTTCGCTCTCTGGCCGACGCTGGTGATCCCCTGCCCACTAGTTACATAGGGCTGGCGCAGGTGTTGCTCCGTGAGGGTCGAGCAGAAGATGCCGTCAGTGAGCTTTCTGCCGCACGAGAGAGAATCGGCTCAAATTTCTTGATCAATTATTTCTTGGGTCTGTCTCTCGATCGCGCAGCAAAGCGCACTGAAGCAATCACTGCCTTCCAAGAAGCGCTGCGCCTGAATCCGGATAGCTCCGAAGCGAACTTAGGCCTCGGAAAAAGCACGTTGGCTGTTGGGCGGATCGGCGAAGCGATTGCCGCACTCAGTGAGGCGGTCCGACTGGCTCCGGGAAATGCCCAGGCGCAGCGGCTGCTCAGTCAAGCATACCGACGGATCGGCGATACAAAGAACGCCGCAAAGTACGCCGAGACATCTGCTGAGACTTCCTCGGTCCCCGAAACGGATCTGCTCGGCGACTTCTTGTTACCTGCTTGGCGCATGCCGGAGCAAAGCAAAAGGGAGTAGCTCTTGGTTTAACCAGCTCACGCCGAAATCGAAGAGAAGTGTGCGGCTCATCCCTCTCAGTGGCCAGGCGAGCGAGACTCTTGCAAGGCTTCGCACGAACAGCGTTCAGCCAGACGAACTCGTCTTTCATAGAGAAGCGGGTCAACCGTTGAATCGACACAATCTCTTGTGGCGTCAGTTGAGGCCGGCGTGCAAAAAAGTTGGGATGCACGGGATCACATGGCATTCACTGTGGCCAGGTGGAGGAAACCGCGAAAACGTGTGATCTTCATTCTCTGTGGTGCGGCGGGTTTAAGAATCGGAGAGGCGCTGGGCATCGAAATCGATAAGCACATCTCCGCCGACTTCTTGACGCTCCACGTCCAACAAAAGGTTCGTCGTGGGTAGATCGAACAGCGGCTCAAGACAGTGAATGCGTATCGTCAGGTCGATCTTCACCCGGCGATTGCCGCACTGCTCAGACAGTTCGTTGGCAACCGCAAAGCTGGACTCCTCTTCTGCACGCGAATTAGGAAGCCGCTTTCGGTTTTGCACGGTGTTCGGGGCTTGTTGTTCCCTTGCTGTTCCCCGATTCGGAACGAAACGGACGGCTCAGTCGATAAAGTCGATGACGGCCCCTTCGCGCCGGTCCAGGAACCCGGCGAAATGGCCAAAGTTTGGCGATGTCACGTTGTTGTACACCGCGTTAAAATTGCCGTGATTCGTCACGTTCAGCGAGTAGAAACCAAGCCGCACGTGATGCCCCTTGCCCTTCCCATGCTCCGAGCCAAGAAAAGGAATTCGGAACTGGCGATAGACTTTCACATCTAGTGTGAAAAATGAAGCAAAGCGCTGCCCGTTTGGCGTCCCCACATAATTTTGCAGCGTATCGATATTGGAGTAGGTATAGCCGGAGTGTAGATCTGCGATGGGACTGAACTTGAGGTTTTTCGGCAGAGAAAAAATCCCCCAGGTCACAACCCGGTTGGGCACATCGTAAGGCAGGATGCCATACACATTTGGCCGAATGACCGGCTGTTCGAAAGGAATGAGCACAGCAGAAAGATTATTCAAATCTCCGCGTGTACGGCTCCGGATGTAGGAGACATTTATCTCATCGGTTCGATGAAAGATGAAACGCGCGGTACCTTCCAGCTCGCGATAATGCGAAGAGCCCATGTTCGTAAGAGCCAAAAAGGATTGCCCACCGGCCGCAGCGGTGAACGGATTCACTGCAAAGAGGTACGTCGTGTGGCTATCGATGTAACCGACGCGCAAAAGCCAGTTTTTCCGCAACTCTTGTTCCATCGCGACATTCCATGTGAGGTTGCGTGGTGTCGTGTTCAGCTGGCTTGGCAAACTGCTGGCTGTCAGAGGGTTCGATCCGCCAACATAGACATTGGTGTAGGTCACGGGGAGCCCACTCTGCAAGCCCGCTGTATCGAACGGCGTAATCACTTGAGTCGGGTTGGCTGCGAAGTCTCCGGCAAGAAGCGGCAGCAAACTGTAGAACAAGCCAACGCCCGTCCGAATTACGGTCTTGCCCTCATTGCCTGGGGAATAAGCCACACCGGCGCGCGGAGCCACCGCCGCGGACCAGCCATTTGTTTCGCTCGACAAACGGGTCCCCAGATCTAGGGCCCAGTGGGAGTCCAGAACCCAATGATCCTGGACGAACTCGGCCACTGCCGAGTCCGACGCGTTCTGAATGGTCCCCGGAAGAAACGTAATCTCCTCCGCCAGAGTCCCGTCCCGACGAAGTATCTGCACTGGATGCGAACTGCTGACTCCTACGTATGACCGATGATCGATATCCCCGCCCGCGCGGAGCTCGTGGTGGCCGAGCCAATGTTTCTCTACGAATTGGTACGCGGAGACCACTTGAAGTTCCTTGCCCCTGCGTGACCATTGATTGAAAAAATCCCCGCCCCATCCTTCCGGTGTGATTAGCATGTCCGCAGGCCCTTGACCATGCGCATTGCTGTCAAACCGTGTGTACTGCGCAACGGTGCTGAAGATTGCGCCGGAGCTAAACTGGTACCGATCCGTTAGACCCACCGTCACGCCCTTTTGGTTCAGGTCGTTCGAAGCAGGCTGAGGAACGAGAGCATTGATATCCGCATGCTGGACCCGCAGCGGGTATGCGTTCACCGTTAGGGTTACCACGTGTGTCTTGGACAGGATCGCTTCGAGCGTCGAAAATGTGCTAAACCCCTGCTTCTTGCTGATGTCAAAAGGCCAGGGTAAGCCTCGCACCGTTCGCTTTTTCATGTCGTACTGGAAAATCTCCGAAAAGAGCAGTTTGTGTTTGAGCAGTGGTGCGCTGAAGTCGAACCCCGGGGTCGCCTCCTGGAGTCCGATCATGCTCCCGTTCTTCCCGAGTACCGAAGGAATAAAACTCTTTAGTCTGTAGCTCCACCCATCGTCCGGTGGTTTGGTTTCAAGCTGAGTTAACCCGCCGGAAAAGCTTCCCAGGCCAGCGTTATAAGGTGTCTTGTAAACGGCGAAGGATTGTACGGCATCGGTTGGCACAGGCACCGCGAAGCTCCCGGTCACTGGATCGGTGGTCCTGGCGGAATTGACGAGCAATAAGCTCTGATTCTCGTCCGCGCCTTTGAAGTTCAACTTTCCATCCTGCGTTTTCACCACTCCGGGGGTCGCCGGAAGGACTTCTCGGATCTTTTCCTGCGCCGTTGGAAGCGAAATCAACTGACGCTGCGTAAGTTCCACGCTCGGGGCCGTTATGTCCTCGGTCGCGATGGACTGAGTCTCTTCGCTGACCTCAACCCTTTCCGTGACGGTCTGGAGTTCGACCCGGATGTCCACGACGGCCGCCTCTCCGGCATGGAGGCTAAGGAACTTGGTAAAGGGCTTGAATCCCGGTTGACTTATGGAAATCGTATAGGTTCCAGGCTTCAGGTTCTTGAACTCGTAGTGCCCGGCATCATCCGTGTCGGCGATCAGAGGGCTGCCGTCGGGAGGCTCCTTGGTCAGCCTTAGGGAAATCCCTGCTAGCCCGCTCGAGGGGTCGTCCTGCGTCGTGGTGAGGGTCCCGTGGATAGATCCCAGAGGCACCTTCTCGCTGTCGGACTTGGTTGCCTGCCCATGGGCCGGGAACGTTGCGAGCATGAACACAGACGCGGCCGCCACTTGCCACAAGAAGATGTTCAAAGGCGCGATTTGGCGAACTACTGATCGGACTAAAGTCATGTGCTTGTCTAGCCGAAAGGCTAATTCCCAATTGTCTCGTGAGTAGTGCCATCCGATTCACTACTATCGCAGGCGCCCTTGTCCAGCCAGTGAACATGCCCGTCTTCGCCAATTTCAATCCCTGAGTGAGGTGGCCCAGCAAGATTGGGGTGCGGGTCTCTGGCGAATCCAGAGGCTGTCTTTCATGTGGCCCAGGAAAGTCAGCCAGGAAGGATCATCGGAGTTCTGCCCGCCCGGCAGTGCTGGGCGAGAATCCTTCGAACCACGTCTTTGTCGATTTGGATGTGGAACGCCAAGAACTATTTTCGAGAACGCCACGTCCGATATGCCGCCAATTGAAAAAGTGTCATCAATTTAGTGCTCGGAGTACAATACATAGCCATCGAGTAGACGAAACTCTTCCGAATGCTCGTTATGCTTTCCGCTCTCTTCACCGCGTGGGCTATAACACTCGCATCTAGCGAGTTGTTTATGGTAATCGTCAGGAGCCGAGAAATTGGCATACTCGTCAAAAAGCAGAACCGACCATGGACAGAGCCAAGTCTCTCGGGGTCTGCTCCGTTCACTTGGTTTGGAATTGAGTGCGAGTTCTCAGCGCCGTAAAGCCCGTCGGGCTGGATATCGTCATGAACAAACCTAATCGCAGCAAATATTACGACTCGAACCACAATTCTTCCCTTCTCAATCTTCCAGTGATGCGTGCCGCTTACTCGGACCGCACTGCCTGGCTCATGGCGCGCTGTTCCGAATTGGCATATGTCGAGTTTGAAGCTGGCCAGGAGCAGCAGCTCCGAGATTCTCTCAAGGAACTGGGCCTCGAGTTCGTGCGCGGATTCAGTCGCGACGCCACGTGCGCCTGTCTCGCTCGCAATGACCGCTTCGCTGTCCTGGCTTTCCGCGGGACCACGCAGGACTACCGCAATATCCTCACCGATATGGACATTCGCTTTTACCGCGATAAATCCGGCGCGAGAATCTCCGATGGATTCAGCAAAGCCTACGCTCTCGTGCAAGACGATATCGCCGCAGCCGTCGGCGCGCTCGCCGTCTCCCTGCCGCTCTACATAACCGGTCACAGCCTTGGCGGCGCTCTCGCCGTCATTGCCGCCACTCGCATTCAACCGTCGGACCGCATCGCCGCTTGCTATACCTACGGCTGCCCTCGCGTCGGCACCGGTGAATTTGCTAGCCAGCTCTGGAAAGTCCCTGTCTATCGACAGGTCCATTCCTCGGACATTGTGCCCCGCGTGCCTTTTGGGTTTGGCTACCGGCAGGCCGGCGACTTGCGCTACATCGAGCGTTCAGGAGCCTTGATCGAGGATCCCAACTCCATCGGTCTGTTCTTTTCTTTTGTCTTGAGCCTTGTCACCAACTTCAAAAGGGTGTTTGAAAATCATCGTATCGCCGGCTACGTCGCAAGTCTCCAGGACTGGGCGCTCTATCGCCTCAAGCTGGATAAAGACATGCAGGCCGCGTATGCCGCGGCTCACGGGTCCGCTCCCGCCAAGACGCTTTCCTCCTCCGGCAGCGTTGCGCACTGATTCATCGCATTTTACGTGGATTCCTGCCGCGGGGCCGCGCACGGCGTCTTCCCACGGAGTGCCTGAAGGAACTAGCTGGGGATTTACCCATACGCATTTCTTCATCTTTTCGGCGTCCAGAATTTCGCCCCATCTAGCTTTTCCAGTTCATACGAGATGCGTCACTGCGAAAACTCTGGAGGAGACTAAAGTTCGGTCGGCCTGTGGGTGGCGAATTGTCACGGGCCAATTTACTGGTAATCAGACTGTGAAAGTGAACTGGGTCTCATATTCGGAACGCATTCGGTTGCAGTGACACGGTCAGATCCGCGAAGGACGTTGCGATGCAAGAACACCGAATGATTTCTTGGAGGTTTTACCGAGGTCGACCGGATGCCGCAGCGAAGCCGCGAGTCTTTGGAGAATCATGCAGCGATGGGTGTCTGATATAAGGATCGACGATGAGGTTGCCATCGAAACGAGCGGAGATTGGCGACTGGTGGGGCCACAGCCGTATCCGGCGTTCGCCCTTGCCGTGCCGTATGCCTGCGATGGTTGTTGAAGTAGGTCCTGAAATCAAGCAGCTTGTTTTCGAGATCTGCCGTCGTCCAGAAGTCATCATTCGCGTGTGCGCGGCGCTTAGTATCCGGCGGTGATGTAGTTGACGAACTCAGGATTGTCGTGAAAAAGCAAAGGGAAAGAGCTTTCTGAGAAGTAGATCCACGCATGGATGTCCCACTTATCAGTGTCGCGAAAACCGCGTTCCCAGAGGGCTGCATGGAAAACCTCATGCTCGAGAGCCCGGACATTCTCGAAGCGGTCGTTGCTCCACGCGAGGGAAATTGTCTTTCTTTCGTAGTCAGTCACACCCTCGCCATGGGAGTCCCCAAACGCTGTCGTCGCTCCGCGATACAAAACGCTATAGGTCACGCAAGGGCGGTCTTTGATTCCGCATATCAGAATAGAGCGAGGAGGTGGGGTATAGGTCCTCGGTGCCTTGCTCATAGGTCGTCCATAAATGATAAGAGCCGAGAACCAAGAGGACAGCAGCCATCGATGCGAAACCAAGGGACTTCTTCATCGGAAACGACCCACACTGTGTTATTAGAATCAAGAATAATCGGGCTTGGAGCTGTTAGATTTGACAGAGAGCAACCTCCTAAAGGAAAACACAGTAATTAGATGGCCTACCAAGTCCTTTGAGGCACTTGCCCGCCTAGC
>Ga0066658_10000762_pt1 | contig 11431 bp, 8 predicted proteins | sample GraSoiAngelo_107_FD_75174 | JGI IMG/M metagenome (GOLD analysis project Ga0066658, IMG submission 75174) | Grasslands soil microbial communities from the Angelo Coastal Reserve, California, USA - 14_0903_09_30cm | ecosystem: Environmental > Terrestrial > Soil > Grasslands | place: USA...
AACGGACTCGAGAGTCGTGCTGGATGTCAATGGTGCGGAGGCTTTGCTGGGAAGGGGCGATATGCTCTACCTGGCGTCAGGGACGGGGCGGATTACCCGTCTGCACGGATCCTTCGTGGCGGACGACGATATGCGCCAGGTGGTGGACTTTATCAAAAAACAGGCGATGCCCTCCTATGGCGAGGAGCTCCGATCGCTCCGTCAAGAGGAAGCCACGGAGGAGCAGGAGCGGGATGAGGTCTATGAGCAGGCGAAGGAGTTGGTGCTGTCCTCAGGTCAGGCCTCTGCCTCCTTGATCCAACGGCGGCTGCGCGTGGGGTATCCCAGAGCGGCGCGCATGATCGAGCGGATGGAAGAGGAGGGAATCGTCAGCGCCCCGGCCCGTGATGGCAGGCGCGAGGTGATTGTACGACGAGGGCCGGTGGGGCAGGAAGAGGCGTGAAGCGTGCCGCGTCCATTGCGTCTCTCGCGTCACCGCGTGCCGCGTCTATCGCGAAAGATCCTAAGCAGGCGACACACGCAACGATTCGAAGGACGCTAGCGACGCCCTTGCCGCACCCCGCAATCGACGCGAAGGACGCGATGACGCGCAATAGCCGCCTGCCCGACCCACCTCATCTGAAATGAACAGATGAAGAAACTGCTGCTGGCCATTCCCATGACTGTTTGCAGCCTTTTGATCCTAGCCCCCGCCCATGCTGCTGAGGAGGAAAGGGATGATAAGGCGCTGAGGGAAGTGCAGGAAGTCGTTAAGAAAGTGCAGGCTCGGTACGAAAAGACGCGCGACCTCCAGGCTGACTTCAAACAGACCACGAAGATTGAAGGCTTTGCTACGCCAATTTCCTCATCTGGCCGGGTCTACATTAAAAAGCCTGGCCGGCTCCGCTGGGATTACCTTGATCCGAACGTCGAAGAGATCTACGTGAAGAAAGACGAAGTCATGATGTATGTCCCAGAACATCAGCAGGTGCTTGTTGGAAAGTTGACCCAGATGGCTGCCTCCCAAGCCCCATTGCAGTTGCTCCAGGGAGTAGCCAAGTTGGATGAGGAATTCGAGGTCGAGCCGACTCCAGATGGAAAACGTGTGGCGGGCGGAGTGCCCTTGGTCACGCTCCTCCCGAAACAGACGGCAGAGTCTGAGCGCGTAGGAACGCTCAATCGGATCGTCTTGGAGTTGCAGCCAAAGACGTACTTTATCAAGACCGTCTCCATCCATGAGATCAGCGGAAACGTCTCGACATTTGAGTTCACCAACCTAAAACCCAACCAGGGGCTCAAAAACGATTTCTTTCAATTTACCGTGCCGGTCGGCGTGGAAGTGGTCAAAGCTCCCACCTTGAGAGCGCCTTAAACATTCAGCGATGAGTTTCGAGTGATGAGTGTGAAGCGAACTCAGAACTCATCACTCAGAACTCATAACTAAGGAAGGGTCAACATGATTCTGACAGGCATAAGCGCCATTACGGAGGCAGTCGAACAGGCAGTGGCGGCCCTCGACTTCGAGCGGGTGCGGAAGGACTACTGGGCGCAGAATGAATTCGTCGTCATTGAGAGGTTCCTTCCCCGGACGATCGTGGAAGAGTCCCTGCTCCCAAGGACCGAGCAGCTCAAGCCACAACTCAATCGTAATTATATTCCGGGACACAAGAAAGGAGGGAGCGTTAGCTATTACACTGTGCTCGAGCAGGGGCCCGAGTTTGTTGAGCTGTACCGATCGTCGGCGTTCATCGATTTTCTCAGCCGGCTCGTGGATGCACGACTGATGCTCTGCCCGGACAATGACCCTCATGCCTGCGCGCTCTACTACTACACGGAGCCGGGGGATTATATCGGCTTCCACTATGATACGTCCTACTACAAAGGGGCACGGTACACCATTCTGATGGGGCTGGTGGACAAGTCGGACAGCTGTCGCCTACTGTGCCAGCTCTACAAGGATGATCCCACTCGCGAGACCAAGGAGTTACAACTTACGACGAAACCTGGCGACATGGTGATCTTCAACGGGGACAAGCTCTGGCATTCGGTAACCCCGCTTGGTGAAGGGGAGGAGAGGGTCGCGCTGACGATGGAATATGTCACCAATCAGGAGATGGGACGTTTCAAGCGGATCTATTCAAACCTGAAGGATGCCTTCGGCTACTTTGGGATCAGAGCGCTCTGGAGAAGGGCGCTTCCGGAGCGTTCAAAACCTGGGCGATAAGTTCGCCGCCTCATCCTACCGGTCCAACTTCCTTCATCATGATCAGAATGCGAGACCGCTGCCAGCCTCCTCGGTCAGGCAACCCGATTCCGTTTAAGACCACAAGCTCTTGGGGAGCCCCAATCAAGCGTCGGACCTGAAACTGTCCCCAGTTCCCGGCATCGATTCGGATCTGTAAGTCCCTCCTGATTTTATGGCAGAGGTCAGTGATCACCCTGGGGAGCACATCGCCTGATCCTGTCCCAGTCTCAGCCTGCTGGATACGCCGGCTCAGCTCCACAGCCTCTGGATTCCTATGAAGCACTTGCAGGGAGGTGTTGAATACCAGGATGCCGGAGCCGGGATTCCGTCCGGCGCGGGCGTGTGGAGGGCCATCTTGCAAAGGATTTGTCTGAGGATCTGTGGTCTCGATAGGGGCGCTCCCGTTCTCTCTCAGCCGATCTGTCAGTGTTGGGCGGCAGGTCAGACCTGTTCGCCAGTTTCGGCCAGACGGTTGACCCCCACCGCTCGGCTAAGGATCGTCTTGATTTCCTCTTGGTTGTAGGGTTTGGTTAGATGGGCAAAGGCATTCTTCACCCGTGTCTTCATGGTGCTCTCCACCGTCGTGTATCCAGTGAGGACGATGATCGGAAGACTCGGATCCAATTCCCTCATGACCCTGAGGACTGATGGCCCATCAAGGTCTGGCAATCGAATGTCCAGGAGGGCAGCCTCATAGTGGTCCTGCATGACTTGTCGAAGGCCCTCCGCCCCGCTCCCGACGGCCTTCACTCGGTAGCCTTCATGTCGCAGCATGTCACTCAAGACTTCTCGGATGTCCGAGTGTGCGTCAACGAGCAGGATGTTTGTCGGAGAGCGACGCGTTACATTCTTACCGGGCATCATGCTATCACTTGAGCAACTTCGATGCCATGGTGTGAGGCTTTTCCAGTGCGACCCGCTCTTGCAGAACTCATTGATACAGTGGTAGGAGCTCACTCACGTGGGAGAAGCGAGAAGAAGGAGAGACGCTAGGCGAGAGATGCAGAGTATGGAATTCCATACGTTGAGTGTCGAATCTGATACAAATTCCAGTTTTACAGAATCTTAACCTTACATGTTCAGGTGAAGATCCACTTCCATGCTGAATCGTTTCGCGCATGTCCTTTATGCATGAGGGATCACGTTCCGGATTGGATCTAGGGGTATGGTGAAGGAGAAGCGGCTGCCTGCGCCAGGCGTGCTCTCCACCCAGATGCGTCCCCCGTGCAGCTCCACCAGACTCTTGACGATGGCCAACCCCAAGCCCGCGCCGCGCGCATCAGATGGGACTGATTCCCCCCGATAGAATTTCTCGAACACCTTGGCGAGTTCTTCCGGCTGGATGCCACAACCGGTGTCGGCCACAGAGATCTGTACGAATTCGTTGCCTCGCACGAGGGACTCGACCCGAACTTCGCCGCCAGCAGGCGTGAACTTGATCGCGTTCTGGATCAAATTCATAAGGATTTGGTGGAGTTTGTCACGATCCCCGCGGATGATGGGGAGAAGGTCATGGTGGCAGGCTTCCAGCGTGATGGATTTCTCGCAGGCGAGCGACTGAAGGCTCTCCAACACCTCGGTGCCCAACTCGAGGAGCGACACAGGTCTCAGCGCAAGCTCGGCACGGTCAGCCTCGATCCGGGACAGGTCCAGGAGGTCGTTGATCATCCGAGTGAGGCGCTCAACATTGTACTTGACCCGATTTAGATACGAGAGCTGCTTCTCGGTGAGATGACCGGTCAGACCATCCAGCATATTTTCCATATAACCCTTGATGGACGTCATGGGGGTGCGAAGTTCATGGGAGACGATCGAGACAAAAGTTGATTTGAGTTGGTCCAACTCTCGTAGCCGCTCGTTGGCAACCTCTTGTTCCTTATTCAGGTGTTCCAACTCCTTGGTCCGCTCTCGCACCTTGGCTTCAAGCCCCTCATTTAACGATTCGATCTGCCGGTAGGCGTCCGCATTGTCCAGGGCAATGGCAACCTGACTGGCCACCGTCATCAGCAAGTTCGCATCGTCCTGAGTCAGACTGTGTTTCTGGCTCCGATCCACCGTGAGGGCGCCGAGGACCAGATCCTTCGTCTTCAGCGGGACCGAAATCATTGAGGTCACATTGGCCGCCAGTGCAAGGCGCTGATGGAATGGGTGGAGACGATCCCACACGTCCCGGATATTGCCTGCCAGGATGGACCTCCCTTGTAGCACCACCGTGCCTTCCACGCTGTTGGGATCGGTGACCGGCACCTCGAGCGAGCGAGCAAAGGCCGCAACTTCTTCAGAGACGCCCAACATGCGGGTGTCGCGCAACATTCGCTGGTCACGGTCGAAAAAAGCCACCATCGCCCGATCATAGTGAAGTTCGCGAACGATCGTCTGCAATACGTTCTGCAGCAAAGCCTCGCGGTCGAGCGTCGTACTGAAGAGCAGCCCCGCACGATGCAGCGTCGTCAATTGACTGATCATCTTCCTGAGTTCCACCGTCGTCCGTTCCTGTTCCAGATAGGCTTCGCGGAGTTCCTCGTGCCGGGCCTCCACGAAACGGAGCTGTTCTTGGATCAGCGCCTCCCTGGTCTGCACGTTCTTGCGCGTCGTTCTCCAGCTGTTGATTAGCCACAGGGCCATCGCCGGGAAGAGGGCTAGCGCCAACGCCTCCACGAGTGGCATCTCCGGATAGAGGATGCGCAGATACGCAAACGCTGCGCCGCCCGCCAGTAGCCCCAAGACCGGCCATGCAGAACGACGTGGTTGCAGAGGCCACCAGGTGAATTCCCATTCGCAATACTCGGCTCCGTCCGCAATGCATGTCCGGTCTTTGATCGTGGCTGCTGGCAGGTGATGCACTCGCTCCGGCACCGCTGCAAGCGCAGCCTTAGCGGACTGGCAAATAAGCTCGGCGCAGTGTTTCCGGTAGGGACCGAATTGCTGATACACTCGCTCGTTGAATTTCATGCGCAGGACCGCCGAACCGTCGGTCACGACTTCGACCTCGAACTGCAGGGACCCCTTGGCGAACTTTTCGCCGAAGTGCGCGAACATCTTGTAGATCTGGGAAACCGTGAAGGGGCGGCCGAGGGTTTGTATGATCGGGGAAATAAACTTTTCTTTTCCCACATGAAACTGAAAGTGTGAATCGTCGGAGAGACGCCGGCAGAATTCACCAAGGAAGCACACAAATTCGTATGAATAGCTGTGCCAGACGTTCTTGAGAAACGTCGAGCTCACATGGTACACAGGGTCGCGGATCCGTTCATTGAGGAGCTGGCAGAGCTGCTCCGCCACGCGAGCGCCGGCCTCTGGCCCTTGCCTTCGCCCAACCGCTTCTTCCAGGTACTCCACGTTGGCCTTGACCGTCAGACCGCTGACGTCGCGGATGTTCTCCCCGTGCGGATCAATCCCAAAGGGGCGGTGTTCCATGAAGCCCCTTTCGAGGATGGTATGGTCTTTGGACAGCAGCTCGGTCATAGCCTGGCGTTATCTCATTGTGCTCGCCCATCTCTGTTGAGAAAGGCGTGAGGCGTTAGGAGCGTCTGCAGCGTCTGTTGCGTGCCGCGTCTTTCGCGATAGACCGGGACCCATTGCATCCTGGAGGGCACCCGTTGCAGTCCCGGAGCAACGGGTCCCCGGTGCCCCGCAGGAGACGCAGCTTCTCGCCCTCACCCCTCGCGGTTTCGCGGAGCGGCTGAGCACGATGGTGTGTCAGAGAATAAGGCCTGCTACATATCGCCCTGTCGCAGGTTTGTCAAGTGAGCTAGTTCACAGTCAGGCGGGTTTTATGGTCGGCAGGAGGCCTACTTGCGACGGGTCTGTCTCCGGATTGAAAGCAAGTCTTACTGGTGCAGGTGTTTGAGGGCTGCGGCGCAGAGGATGATCAAGAGGCCCATCCAGAGGGCGGCCCGCTGGAACGGGATTGGTTCGTAGAGCTGTTCTTCTTTCTCCTCGGCTGTTTCCTCGCCGGTCTGTTCGGTCTTGAAGAGGACGGTATAGAGAAAGAGCGTCATGATCGCAAGAACCAAGCTGAGCTTGATGAAGAAGATGGTGAGATATTTCGGATGATTAGAAATTGAGAGACCGGTTTGAGCAGTCAATAGCACGTTGACATAGTGGAAATTAATTCCGCCGGTAACCAGGATGATCACCAGCAGAACGCCGATCACACGTTTGTATTGCTTATAGAAAGTGTCACTGATGGGCTTGACGTATTCCTTTGGCACGGCTCGTTTTAGACCAGGAGTCACCGCCATCACAAGAAAAGCCAGTCCGCCGATCCAGATGACGGCCGATACCAAGTGAAACCAGTGATTAATGATCGGGATGAGTTGGTTGATGTCGGTGAGCATAGACTGCAGATCGCTCACTTCTTCTACCGTGACGGGTGACAGGTGACAGGTGACGGGCAGGATGAGGAAGACAAGGCAAGTCTCCGGCTCGACTCGTTACGCGTCACGCGTCACTCCTCACGTTAGAATTTGAAGACAGGGGCCTCATTGCCGAACCGCTTTTTACGGAGCTCTTCCATGAGTTCCACGGTAATCACCGGAATACCGTGCTCCCGTGCGTGCCGCTCGACACCCTTCTTGACCATCGCGCGCAGGAAATAAGGGATTCGTGAGAGCCTCGTCAGAGCGGCCTCGTCCCAGACCCCGTCGAAGTCCTCCGCCATGTTGAAAGCCACGCGGATTTTCTCTCCTCCCTTTGGGGTGTAGAGACACCACTGATCCTCGTCCAGCCAATCGCCATGATCAACGTAAGGCCGCGCACGGCAGCCGCCGCAAATCTCGCTGTATTCGCAGTCGCCGCATTTGCCTTTCAGGTGGGGGTACCGGAAGGAATCGAAGATGTCGGACTTCTCCCAGAGATCCACGAAGCTCTTCTCCCGGATGTTCCCAGCCGAGAGGGGCATGTAAGGGCAGGGCGTGAGTTCGCCGTTCGGGGTCACGCGGGCGTAGTTGGTGCCGGCCAGGCAACCTCCCCCCATCTAGCCCTGGGCCTTGGTGATGGGAGAGTTGGGATCCTTTTCATATGCCAGTCGCTTGAAGTGCGGCGCGCAGCGGGCGCGCACCAGCATATCCTTGTACTTGTCCTGGCAATTCACGAGATAGCCCAGCACCTCCTCGTACTGGGCGGGGGTGATGTCGGTCAGCTCCTCTCCGCGCCCCGTGCAGACCATGAAAAACACGTTCAGCACCTTCGCGCCGAGCTGGTGGGCCCATTCGATGACCTGGGGAAGTTCCTGGTAGTTCATGGGCTGCGCGCTGAAATGAACCTGGAACTGGAGTCCGTTGCGCTTACAGGCCTCGATACCCGAGACCGCTCCTTCCCAGGCTCCCGGCAGCCCGCGGAACCGATCGTGTTTCTCCCGGTCCAGAGAATCAATACTGATCCCGACACCCATTACGCCGATCTCGACCAATTTCTTCGCCATTCGATCATTGATCAGCATGCCATTGGTGCCGAAGACTACCATGAACCTGAGCGCCGCGGCATGACGGGCGATATCCAGAATGTCCGGGCGGGTCAGCGGCTCCCCGCCGGTGATGACCAGCAGACACCCTTTATTCACTTCCGCGATCTGATCAATGAGGCGGTAGCATTCGTCGGTCGTCAACTCGTCCGAGCCCCCGCCAGCCTTGGTAGTTGCGTCCAGGTAGCAATGGGCGCATTTGAGGTTGCACCGTTTGGTGAGATTGAGGGCCACCAGGAACGGCTTGAAGTCATCCACCGTCCGGCCGTCGTTGGGAGTGGTAAAGGCACCAGGCGTGACGAACCGCTTCACCTGCTGTTCGAGGGAGTCGAGGGTCCCGGCAAGTTGCGAGAAGTTCAGAAGCGGTAAGGATTTCCCCATGGTCAGAGAGGTTCAGGTTAAGGTCAAGGTTGAGTGATGACTCGGATTAGTAATTAGACCAGAAAGGATGCCCTCAGCCTCAACCTTAACCTGAGCCTGTCTTCCCAGCGCTGGCTCCGGTCAGGCGCTCGATGATGTCCTTGAGGTTGCCGGTCTTCATGGCCTCTTCCATAGTCCCCTTGGCCTGCTCGATGCCTTGGTTGGCCACCTCAAGCGTGATGGTGGTCGCGCCGATTTTGTCGGCGTGCTTCTGGATCAGGGCCCTGGTGCAATCGCGCATGAAGCCGACGGGGACGCGCTCAAGTCTCTGCTGGGCTTCAGGAGTCCAGGTATAAGGGGAGGGTACAGACATCTGGTCACCTCCGTTGCCGCCGTTCGAACCGTTCCCGCCGGTCTCGTTCAACTTGGGTTCTGCCGAAGGAGCCTTACCGGATCCCTTGTTGCCGAAGATCGGGGTGTAGTCCTCAGCCGCGGCTTCTTGAATCACCGGCCCAGCGTATTCGAGAGTAATGGTCGTCATCCCCAACTTGCGGGCGGTTTTTTCAATCTTGGCTTTGGCGCGCCGCCGCTGGAATCCGGCCGGCACTGCACGGATGGCTTCCTTGGCGTCCTTGGTCCACTGCATTGGGACGTCGTCGTAGGCCAGTTCCGTCTCTAGCGCCCCTTCCGCTTTGGCGGCCGCTTCGAAGATGCTCTTGTCCACCTGTTTAAAATGCGCGCCCTCCGCGCCGCAGACCGGGCACTTCACCGGCATCTCGCCCTTGCCGATGTACCCGCAGCCGGCGCACACGAAATAGTCTTGGCTCATGCGGTCAAGATAGGCCTGGGTGCTGGCATTCACCTTCGGGGCTTTTTCCTGGACGATCTCGGTCATCATGCCGCTGAGGGTGGAACCCATCAGGTCCTTGGCGACGGCATCATCGGCTTGCATCTTGTTCCGATCAATCCCGGCTGCGGTCAGGTTCGAGCCGAGCGCCTTCATGGCCTCCATCGCGCCCTTCGGAAGAATATGGCCGACTGCCGCGTCTATCACGGTGTTGCTGATGATCGTGTGGCCTTTCTCGATCGCGTAGCGGTGGATGGCCGTCTTGGCCACGCCTCGGGCGAACACAGGGATCTTCTCCATTCGAGCCAGAGCCTCCTCGGTCCAGGCGATGGTGTATTCCGCCTGTGTATCGATGGGCGGCACATGCTTGCGGTTCGAGATGAGGATGTGGCACGGCGCAGTCCGCAGCAGGTTTTCGGTGTTGCTCCCGATGTCCATGTCGTCATCGCTGTGGACGCCGATGCGACCAACGATCAACAGCCAGGGCGGTTCTTTCCGAACGTACTGAATGATTTTTTCAAAGGCTTTGCCGTCCAGCAGGGTGGTCTTGATGTCCGTGTTCTCGGCCTGCGCCAGTTCCCGGGAGATATCCAGGTGCGACTGGTAGATCTTGGCTAGCCCGCTGTCGATGATTTCCTCGTGCAGTTTCTCCTGTTCTTTGAAGCGGAAGACTTTGCCGGCTTCTTCGTTGAGGACGCCCGAAATGCTGTGGAAGGCGGCGTAATGGAAATAGGGATCGAAGGCGGAGATCGCCTCGACCGGCTTATTCAGCACCTTGCCCAGAGCCAGGCCCGTCATGAGTCCGCCGAAAGAATAAGGACTTCCATCCACGGCCACGACGATCTTGCCGCCGTTCATGGGCTGGGTGTGCTTGATAATCAGCATGTCGGAGCCGCGTACCCGGCGCACCACCCGCTCGGTATTGCTGCCGATCACGCTGTCCTTGACCGCGCCAACGCCCAATGCGCCCATAATCACAAGCTCGTAGCCGTTGGTGTTGATATCCTCGGCCAGCACCTTCCAGTTCCGGCCCTCCAGGGAGCGGCGTTCCAGCGGCAAGTTCGCCTCGGTGCACTTCTTATCCACATAGTCCAGGTAGGAATCGGTGATGATCTGAAGGCCTCTGGTGATGAGTGAGTCGTGAATCTGCCGTTGCCGGTCCAGTTCCTTTTCGTCGTGGTACTCCTCGGGCAGGCCCGCCTCCATCTGCTTGAATCGTTTATCGTGCATCTTGGCGGCATAGACGTGGCTTCCCACGATTTTGGAGCCGAAACTCTTGGCCAGGCTCACCCCCAGGTCGACCGCCATATTGGAATAGTCCGAATTGTCCACCGGGATATAGATCGTCTTGTACATCAGACGGCTCCTTCGGAGTCACGCCTAGGACTCTATGCAGTCCGCTAGGAACGACGCAATTACATGAAAATCTGAATAAATGTCAAAGACCTAGGGCTGATAAGAGGAGGCATGATAGCACCGGGTCCAACCGTTATGCAAGCGACATCTGGTGGTGGGATCTCGGCTAACCGGCTGTGGTCGCGGCGGGAGTCTTTGTCGAAGATGGAGCAGAACCCATTGAGGATCCGTCGCCTTTCTGTGAGCGAAGAATTTCTTCCAAGTTCAGCAAAGCTTCTCGGCCGGAGTTCCCTTCAATGCCTCGAATCAGGTTGCCATCCGCATAAGCGGAAGTGGCCGGCTTCGTCTGTAGAGACCCGGACCAAGGGCGGGGGTCCTGGCTCCCATGTTTCTTATGCCAGGCGGACAGGCAGGCCTTGGCGATAATCTTATTGAGAGGGGCTGGGTTGTACAGGAGTCTCTTGATGCTCCCGGGGGTCAACATGAGCGGGTTATAGCCCGCAGAAAGATACCCTTCCTCCAGCAGCCGGTGCTCCAGATCGGTGTTCGGCTGGATGCCCAGGAAGAACATGAGAGGGAAGACCCGCTCTTCGCCAAGGATCGTCGCCACCACCTTATAAGACTCTATGCTCTGAAGCAGCGTCTCCTCCGTTTCTTTCGGGGAGTTGAGCGAATAGTTCAGGATCACCTTGCCACGGAATCCCGCCTCGGCTAGATAACGACAGCCATCGTAGAGCCGCTCCAGCTTGAAGCCCATGTGGAGGTTGTTGAGCACCTCTTGTGAGCCAGACGTGATCGCGACTTCGAGGTCCCCCACACCCGAGCGAACCATCAGCTTAGCGAGGTCGCCCGTGATCAGGGATGTTCGAATATAGCCGGACCACTCGATTTCGAGACCTTCGCGGATGATGCGCTCCAGGATCTCGGTGCACTGGGGATAGGCTTCCTTGCCGGTGATGAACTGGGCATCCGTGAACCAGAATCGGCGCGCACCCCATTGATGGTAGTGTTGCGAAATGTCTCGCATGACCATTTCAGGGGGCCGATACCGCACCCGTTTCCCCTCGATGTAGGGGTAGAGGCAGAAGGCGCAGTCGTAGGGGCAGCCTCGCTTGCTCTGCACCCCGATGGATTCGGCGACATACGCTCGGTACTGGGGGAAGATGGACGTCAAATAGGG
>Ga0066658_10000772_pt1 | contig 11357 bp, 8 predicted proteins | sample GraSoiAngelo_107_FD_75174 | JGI IMG/M metagenome (GOLD analysis project Ga0066658, IMG submission 75174) | Grasslands soil microbial communities from the Angelo Coastal Reserve, California, USA - 14_0903_09_30cm | ecosystem: Environmental > Terrestrial > Soil > Grasslands | place: USA...
AAGGATTGCAAGTTTCTCCCGCAGCTCCCATCTTACCCGGCTCATTGTGGCCCATAACCTCTGGTGGGATGCAGAAATGGAGGGGCGCGTACACCGGTCCGGCGAAAAAGATGGCAAGAACTTATGTCCGTTTCCGCGTCGGGATGTCCTTTGTCCGTAGCCGGTGCATCTCGGGGGCGTGCTCCCGTTTGGTCAAAAAACTCGTCCTGGTCGCTGCCATGAGCCAGAAATCATTGCTCTGTGCACGTTGCTGATAAATCAGGCCCGGGAGGTCTTTTGCCAGAAGAGTTCCCCGGCATCCTTAATATGTGCTGATTGGGAGCCACGGCCCGCTGTCTCGTCAACTTTTATGCCGCTTCCCTCTCGTAATACTTCAGCAGGCCGCCCAGTCGTTCTCGACACCGCACTGCTCCCATGTTCCTTCTTGCCTCCGTCTGCGAAGGAAACAAGATCCGATTGCCTTTGCCCTGATGGTTGCGCTCCTCGTGGTAATGTACGATATATTGCTGCAACGCTCGCCGCAGCGACGATTCTCCAAACAGGATCAGCCTCGACAGACATTCTTCTTTGACCGACCTCACCCAGCGTTCCGCGTACGAGTTCAGATTCGGGCTTCTAGCTGGCAATCGAAGCGGATTCACGCTTCCCGTCTTGATCAGTTCTCGAAATGATTGGCAGAACTTCGCATCTCGGTCATGCAGCAGATAGCGACAGCCTCTCAGGCATCCGCACTCCTCCATCGTCACGTTTCGCGCCTGCTGCTCCATCCACTCCTGATCCGGGTGCGGCGTGAATCCTGCCAGATTCACCCGCCGAGTCTCCAAGTGGATGAAGAACAGCACATAGTAGGTCGTCAACCCTTTGAGCGTTTGGACTTCCGTCGTGAAGAAGTCCATTCCCACCAAAACGTCAAGGTGTGCGCGGATAAAGTTCTTCCATGAGACCGATTGCTTTCGCTTCGGCACGGGAGAAATGCCGTGGCGACGGAGGACGTTGCCCACCGTCTGATCCGATAGACGATGGCCTAGATTGGCCAAGGCACCTACGATCCGATCGTAGCCCCAGCTCGGATTTTCCCTCGCCATCTGCAAGACCAGGCGTTCTGCTTCCTGATCTACTTTTGGGCGCCCTACACTTCGACGGAATTTCGACCCAACTTCCGATACCAACCCAGAATCGTATCGGGCCTGGCCGTTGCCGCCACGTCCTCCAGTGTCATGCGACCCAGGCGGTGCGCGATCTCGGCCAGTGTCGCCTTTTCTCCTTCTGAAAGCAGCAGCCGGCCCTTGATCTGCCCTCTCAGGATCCGGTTCTCCGCCGCCAGATATTCGTTTCGCAACAGGAGTTCTTGATTGACTGTTTCGGTGACATAGGCGAGCAGGCGCGCCCAAAGCATCTTGGATTCCCCTGTAATCTATAACTTCGTGAAAGCGAGATTGTAGGCGCAGTTTCCCGGTCGGAAAAGCCCATTCGAACAGGGAGCCTGTGCAAAATCCTAAGCCACGCCATTTCAAGCCGTTCGAGTTTTTTGACCACACGACCGCCGTCGCATTATCTTCCGATGGACGAATGCTGGAAAAGGACGGGAATGGCATCGAAATCATCGACCTGCCGTCGGGTGCTGTAAAAAGAACAATTCCATGGTCTAGCGGCATGGGTTCCGAAGACCACACAATCCAAAGTGTGACCATGAATCCGAACAATACCCAGTTATTAGTGGCCTCGAACGGGCAAGACCTCAAGGTGTTTGATGTGACCAGTGGGGCCCTTTTAGCCACGCTTACAAATACGAGACGAGGCACATTTTCACCAGACGGAGCTATGGTCATCGGCGGTGACTACCGCCACCTGATGACTTGGAATGCGGTGAATTGGGAAGTTGTGCGGGACCTGCCTAACGCTGGCCCTGGCTACGTGACGACGATAGCCGCTGACCCGGCGCACGATATCGAAGTCGTCGGGGGGTCGAAGTCGGCCCGTCTGCTGAGGTTAACGACTGGAGCACAACTTGGCACTGTCGGGGATGCTACGAATTTCGCGGCAATAAGCAACACTGGGTCGCTGGTATTCACTTACACCAGCCGTGGTTTTGCGATTTGGGACGCGACAGGCCGATTGCGCTGTCTCAAACCCGGAAACGGTTACTACGCGATGGCAATCAGCCCAGACAACCACTGGCTGGCGGCGGCTCCTTCCAATCAACTAACTGACGTGGCTGTTTGGGAGTTGTCACAAGTCATAGCCTCCTGCTCCAGTGACATGGGCGCTACAGGTAGCCAGCCAAGATAGCTCGTCAAGATGGCTTCAACCCGCTCGAGAGAGTTGCACTGGCCTGGTAAGTGGCGTTCCCGTCCATTTGACGAGGCTCCCTTTCGCGGCGGATTCCATGTGGACGGGAACGCTGTTTGGGATCTGACTGAATCGGGTACACGATTTCTCAGTTTTTCGTTCCCAGCGATTCATAGGTGGGAACATTAATCTGGGTACGGTGTACGCCTGCATCGCCTGTGGTCGCATTCTTGGTCGCGATCGCAAGCTGATACGTACCCGGTGCAACGGGAACATCCAGATGAGCAGTCAGGGCGAGCTCGGAATCGGACTTATCGTGCATAGCAACGCCCGCGACCAGCTCCGAGGTTGCGACAACCCAACCCAACGGCTTGCTAAGGCGGACAAACAGAGGGTATTCGGCAGCGGTTTGGGTACAAGTGTCGCAAGGAATTTTAATTTCGATTCGCACCAACGTGGTCGCATGCGTCGCTGCGGCGAACTCGATTCGATTGCTGAATTTCACTTGATCGCGGACTATGCGGGCAACCACGAGCGCTTCCAGATCCTTGAACCTTATCTTGGGAGGCCGTTCAGGGCCGATGCGCAGGTCGGGATTCGACTCGGCCTGACCAACCAAATCTCGATCAGCGTCTTGGAGAACGTAGTCGCCATAGCGGGTGACGTACTCAAAGTGGATTTGTACATTTTCGCCGATCCCTTTGATGTAGTGGTAGTGCCACGTCTGCATTGAATGCGGGGCAGCTGGATCAGAGTTTTCATCCACAGAGTCGGGTGGCCCGAAGATCACATAGAGTCTTCCACGGTCCGTGTTCCGTCCGGCGAGTAGTTTGCTGCCATACTTTTCATTGGCGAAGACAACGCGGCGGTAGAACTCAGTTTTGTAGTCATAATCCAGCGAAATGGGATCGACGGAGCGGCGAAACCAAAACTGCTCAATGAACTGCTCTCTCTCTTCGTCGGTATTCAGGTGCAAAAACGCGCAACGTTCCTGTGGCGTAATGATGTAAATGGCATCTTCTGCCAGCCAATAACGAGCACTCTCCGGAAGTCGACGAATCGCCTCCTTTGCGCCATTCGGTTGTTCAAAGCAGGCATGAGGCGACTTCTCCTGCGCGAGGAATGGCTCCGCGCAAAACAAAGGAAACAACAACAGAGCTGCGCGTATTGTGAAGTGAAAGATAGACATGCTCGAACGCTTGTTGTCAGTAGAGATTCGCTGCCGCCGATTTAGGTTGTCTAAGACAGCTTGCTTAGTGACCGGGAGCACTCAGCGACGGATTTCAAGTCTCCGAGATCGCTGTTTACCAGGACCTTCCCCCCTTTTCTGTGACGCTACGTGGCCATTCTTTAGACGAGGTAGTAGAATCCGGCGCAGCGTCGGCTCGCTGTCACGATGTGGTGTGATGGAAATCGTCTTTTACGCCGGACTGTTGTTGTTTGTCCTGTTTGGCCCGTGGATTCTGGTTTGGCGCATGAATCGAGGGCGCAAGCAGAACCGTGAGGAAGATCAATCGCGTTTGCGCGAATTGACAAATCGCGTACTCGCGCTGGAGCTGGGGTTGAAGGAGCTCCGAGGTCGTGCTGCCCCGCCCCTCAGGCCAAACCCAGTCACAAAAGAAGCGCCGGTTCCGGAGCTGCCTACGCCCCCACCTGCTGCTCCGGAGGGTCCAGCGCAGCTAGCAGCCGGGCCCCCGCTCAGTCCAAATCCGGTTCAGCAGCCGACGACCCCGCCGCCGCTGATTTCCTCTTCCGGTGCGGCTTCCATTCGACCGCCCTCGTCTCGGACCACCAGCCAGCTCCCGCCCTCCCTGGCACAGCACGTCAAGTCTTCGCTTGATCTCGAAGAAACTCTTGGCACCAACTGGCTGAACAAGCTGGGCATCGCGATTCTGGTGCTCGGAGTGGCCTTCTTTCTCGCTTACCAGCTCAAGACACTCGGACCTGCGGGCAAGGTCCTGGTGGGATATGCAGTCGGCGGACTGCTGCTGGGCGCGGGAGTGTGGTTCGAGCGGCACGACCGCTACCGAGTCCTGGCGCGTGCGGGCGTGGGCGGAGGATGGGCGCTGCTGTTCTTCACGACCTATGCGATGTATCACGTACCCGCGGCGCAGGTGCTTACGTCGCAACTCACGGACCTGGTGCTGATGCTCGCGGTAGCCACTGTGATGGTATGGCACACGTTGCGCTATCGCTCGCAAGTGGTTACGGGATTGGCCTTTCTGCTGGCTTTTCTGACCGTGACGGTCAGCCACTCCAACGTTTACAGCCTGTCGGCAGGCGCGCTGCTGGCTGCCGGTCTGGTGGTGATCGTTGGCCGTATGCAGTGGTTCGAGATGGAAATCTTTGGCATCCTGGCGAGTTATTTGAATCACTACCTTTGGCTGCGGCCGATCATCGAGTCCATGGGTGGCCATCGGCATCCGTTTCCGGAGTTTGCTGCAAGCGCGGGGATCCTGGTGCTCTATTGGTTGGTCTTTCGCGTTTCCTATCTCTTGCGGCAACCGCAGGGTGGGCGGCAAGAGCGCATCTCTACTGTCGCGGCGTTGCTCAATACGATTCTGCTTCTGCTGCTGTTCAAGTATCAGTCGGTGCATCCGGAGTGGGCGTTCTGGGCGCTGCTGACAATTGGCGCAATCGAAACTGCGCTGGGGCAGTTGCCGGTCACGCGGCGGCGGCGCAGCGCCGTAATCGTTCTGAGCACGGTGGGTACGATTCTTCTCGTTGCTGCCTTCCCGTTCCGTTATTCCGGAATGCGGCTTTCGGTGTTCTGGCTGCTCGAAGCCGAAGCGCTGCTGCTGATCGGCGTTTGGACGCGCGAAATCGTGTTCCGCCGCTTGGGGGCGGTAGCAACTCTTTTTGCGGCTGGCCACATGATTAGCGTGGATGCTGCGCGCGTTTACGGAATGCGGATGGATGATGCTGATCTGCGCAGCCATCCGCGAGTGGCGATCCTCTTCGCGGTGGCGGCGATCGTGTTCTACACCAACGCCCACTGGGTGTCTCGGCGGTGGAGTGGTCTCTTCGAACATGAATTTGACCGTCGACTGATGGCGCGATTGTCGTACGCGGGCGCGTTCATGGCATTTACTGGAGCGTGGATCTTCTTGCCCGAGGCGTGGAGCGCAGTGGCATGGGCTGCGCTGGGCTTGGGGCTAGCACTGGCGAGAGGTCGCTGGACGCTCGCCGATCTGGGATATCAAGCGAACCTCCTTGCAGCAGGAACCGTAGTGCGAGCGCTGTCCATAAACCTGAACGCGGCCACCAAATTTCACGGGGTCACGCAAAGGCTGATTTCGATCGTGCTAGTGACCGCACTGCTGTACATCACCTCGCGCTGGAGTTGGGCCGCTGAGGACGACAGAGGCCTGACATTTGGCACGCATCTGTTTTCTGCGCGGCACGTGGTTGGCGGCGCCTATACGTGGACTGCGTCATTCTTGCTTGCTCTGGTGACGTGGTACGAACTGCGGCCTGTGGGCGTGGCGGTAGCTTGGATGGTGGGCGGGCTGATTTTGCTGGAAGCAGGGCTGAGCCGCAAATCTCTGCAATTGCGGCTCCAGGGTTACGCCGCGTTCGCAGCCAGCTTCTTGCGCATTTGGTTTGTGAACCTGAATGCTTCAGGTAGCCCTGGGGAAATCAGCCCACGCTTTTATACCCTCGTGCCTCTGACGCTGGCTTTCTTCTATGCGTATTGGAGGCTTCACGAGGCCGGCGACCATCTTCGGGAGCTCGAGCGCAAGTACCGGGCCGCAGACTTCTGCTGCTGGCTGGGTACGATTACGCTCGCCGCGCTCATGCGCTTCGAACTGCCGGCAGATTGGGTTGCGACGGCTTGGGCAGCCCTGGCACTGGCGTTACTCGCAGTGGCATGGAGGAGCGGGCGGCGCCTCTTTCTCCACCAGGCGCTGCTCGTCGGAGCAGGAGTCCTGATGCGCACGGTGCTGCATAATTTCTACGAGCGGAGTTATTTCCCTGCGCCAGTCCTGGAGAGCAGATGGCTGTGCGTGGGAACGGCGGTGGCGTTGCTGTTTCTTTCCTTGCCGATTTTGTTTCAATTGCGACGTAAAGGCATGGCGGAATTGCCGGAGGGAATTCTCTTTCGTGTGCTCATCGTGTTAAGCCGACGGCCAGAACAGGTCTTCTTTTTCATCGCGCTGACTCTGCTCACGGTCCTTCTTGCCCTGGAAATGCGGCACGGCATGGTGACGCTTTCTTGGGGCGTAGAGGGTGTGGCGGTTTTTCTGCTGGCGTTGTGGTTGAGCGAGCGCAGCTTCCGGCTTTCGGGGCTCGGCTTGCTGCTGCTTTGTGTCGGCAAGATCATCGCCGTGGACGTGTGGCGCCTAAATCCGCGCGACCGCTATGTGACGTTCATCGTGCTGGGCATCGCGCTGTTGCTAGTTTCTTACCTCTATACGCGGAATCGTGACACGCTGCGGCAATACCTATGAAGCGTGGGCTGACATTAGCGGGGATTTTGATGATGGGCGTGGCTGCGGTAGTGGTCAGCGAGCGGCGCAAAGTGGATGCGCCTGCAAGTCCGGCGGCTCTGTTGTACCTAATTGCCGATACCGAGCAAGAACTGACGCGCATGCCTGTAAGGTTCACGCGCATGTCTGACCAGGACGAAGTGCGCGTCGGCAATGAAATCGCAAAAAGCTATTCCGCAGCGCGAACTGACAAATCCGATGCGGAAGTCACGGAGATTCAGGCATACGTCACGCAGGTAGGGTCGCACGTGGCGGCGCATGCCCACCGCAAGTTGCCTTACACTTTCCATTACATCCCAGAGAAGTACTTCGTTAACGCCTTCGCCCTGCCGGGTGGGCACGTTTATATCGGCGAGGGCTTGCTGGCGCTGATGGATAGTGAAGACCAACTCGCTGCGGTGCTCGGGCACGAGATCGAGCATATTGATCACTACCATTGCGCCGAGCGCGTCCAGCAGGAACATGCCTTGCGAAAGATTCCGTTGGCCGAGTTGTTTGTTCTGCCGATCGAGATTTTTCAGGCTGGTTATAGTAAGGACCAGGAGCTGGAAGCGGACCGCGAAGGGACGCGGCTGGCTGTCGAGGCGGGATATTCGGCGAATGGTGCGATCCGGATGTTTGAGACGTTCCAGCGACTTTACGAGGAACATCACACACGCGCGAAGACTCCGGCGGATGAATTGTCACAGGTGGCGATCGATGCGCTGGAAGGATATTTCCGATCGCATCCGCTGCCCGCAGAGCGAATTGCACAGGTAAACAAAATGATCGCGAGCGAACGCTGGGCTCCCCGCGCGGAGCATGACCTGACGGTAGCGTATATCTTCTGGATGGCACGGGCGCAGAATGCATTGGACGCCGGCAAGTACCTTCAGGCACAGCAACTTGCGACGCGGTGTCTACAAATGCGTCAGAATCTGGAGAAAGCGCTGATGGTACTGGCGCAGGCGCAATTCGCGCAGGCCGATTTTGCAGGCGCGGCGGCTTCCTATCGCAAGATTCTCGAAGTGCACGGGTGGAGAGTCGACTTGGCCAATTCTTACGCTCTGTCGCTAGCTGCGGCGGATCGTCCAGGCGCAGCGAGCGAATTCCGGAAATGGATGACGCTGGCCAAAGCGGATACACGGGAACTGCAAACGCCGTTGGATGGTCTCCTGCTTCTGGCTGACGACACGGCGCCAGCCCGCAAGCTGCAGGGGGAAATCCGCGCCAGTCTCGAGGATCCTTCAGCACCGGGCAAGCTTTCTGACCTGGGCGGGTGGTGGTACATGGCTGGAGACTACGCGATGGCGGCGGATCTGCTGCAAGAGGCGGTGCAAAGGCGTCCTGGCAATATTCAGATGCTGCTGCGGCTAGCCTGGACACAGATCGAACTACGGCGCTTGGCCGATGCCTTCCGGACGCTCAATACTGCGCCCCAGGAGAGTACCTTGCGGCCGGAGCAAGTTATGGCTGAGGCCGTGGCGCGGTGGCAGGCACAGCAGCCCGATATCGCGTTGCGTGACTTCGAGGCGGCGACCAGCCGCCAGCCGGAGTGGGAGAACCTGGGTTGGGTCAAAGCCCTCTATTCGCCGCTGGTCAAGAGAAGCATCCAAGAAATGCAAGTCGAGCGGGAACGGCGAAGAAAAGCCGCGGTCACCGCAAGGCCGTAAGACAGCACCTGCACAATTTCCCGCGAAAATGTCGTGGTATGAGCTTACCGGATACCGGGAACAGGCTAGTTCTAGGTATGAACACCGTAAAGTGGGGTTCTCGTCCATTTGACCGGCCAGGGCCGCGACGGAATTCAAGTCTACGAGAACGCGGTTTCTCGAGACCTGATGAAGTCAAGCGGGTGGCGTGGGCACACAATTAAGAGCCAGCCAAGTTCCATCGCTTTTCGCTCCCATTCTCAGCCGGCGCTTGGTCAATTCCTCCAAGAATCTCTCGCGTGGGAGCCAGTCTGGCAAAGGAACGATTCCTCGACAGGTTACTTCTCCTCGGAGGAGCATTTGGGTGGCAACGGACGGCAAAAGAGCTGGGATCACTTCCCCATTTTCTCCAGCGAATACACTCAGCCACATTTTCCTGGCCCCCGCGTGAGTCTGGCCGGAAACCTCAACCATCACGCCACCCTGCGAAGTGCCAAACAAGGATGCTGCGTAGATCAAGGCCTTGGACATTGGCAACAGCCAATCCGCATTCTTCGAATTTAAGACTCTCTTGAATTGGCGCACGGCCGATAAGGTGCGATTCAATATGTCCAGTTCTGAGCCGATCTTGAACTCCACAGTCTTGACGCCGAAATAGATCGGCTGGAGGAAATAGTCAGCGATATCGACGACGAAATAGACCCAGCGATTTCCCATGGGAGGCGGAAAACACACTCGTTCACGCCCTGTCCAACCGCGCACGGTCTGTCGACCGCCGCCGCTCGGTATCAGAAATTCATTCCCGACAGTAGAGAGCAAACAGAGAAAAGAACCTCGACCCCTCGGATGCTGAGTGCCAGGGCTAATGAAGATCCTCGTTCGCTCAATCAAAGGGATTTCCTCCTGACAATACTTCGTCAACAACGAAGACATGCCAGGCACTACCGAACACCCGACAAATGCGGTAATGCCCGCCTCTTGGACTACGGAAGAAAACTGATGGCAACGCACCACGAAGTCCCTATCGTCGGCGACGTCAACGTAGGCGATGTGTCGTTCAGTACAGGCCCGAAGCAGGTTCAAGGACTGCCCTTGGTAAGGGCCGATGCAGGAGACTACAACCGCTGCACCTTCAATGGTCGAGAGCACCGAAGCGTAATCGTTTATATCTGATTCGACCTTGTGTACCCGTGTTTCGAACGGGTGGAAGGTTGTAGCCTTTGGATGCCGCGAGGCGATAATGATTTCTGCAGACGAGTATTTCAGAAGGTCCTCGACCACTAGGTGCCCAAAGAAACCGTCGCCGCCATATACCACGACTCTCGGAAGAGCTGGCTCTAATCGTTTGAAGCCAATTCCATCCAACTCATATACACGCTCCAAGAGCGCGGAGTCATCGCGCAAGATGTCTTCTTTCTGCTTTTTGAAGAGCGGCCGCAGCACCCAAAACAAAGGCGCCAGGAACCAATGGAATTTGAAGGTAATGGTCTCCGTTTGCGTCAGATCTCCGTCTTGGCCTTCCATTAGGCCATCGACGCGCATTTTGGCTAACGGGGTGACGAATTCGTACCAATACCTGTTTTCATCAATGGGTCCGCCACGGGCTGTAGTCTCTTGTTTCAAGCCATAAAAGAGGCTAGTCAAATGGTATTCGACGTAGTCTGGCTTCTGGGCAACGATTCGCAAATTTCGAAACCATCGCTTATGCAGAGTGCAAACGTGATCGAGATCCATTATGTTCTCGAAGACGAAACGTCGGCTGGTTTTCACTTTGTGCCGAAAAATCACGGTGGTCTGCACGGTTCGGCAATTATAGACCCGATGACTTTTGCCGGAGATTGACTGCTTGTTTGGTGTCCGGAATACGAAGGGTGGGCAGGTACAACCTAAACATTCGGGCCAAGTCCCGTGAAGTCGCGTTCGCGGAGAAGTGCTGGCCTGTACCGTACATCATGGACGTGTCTATTGGCTTTTCCTCTGTCGCCCGGCCCCGGAGTTTGTCATAGCGCTGCGAGTTGTTCATGGCATGCCGATGATACGGTCAGATCGTGGAAATCGACAGACCAATCAGAAAATGGTCTGGCTGGGAGTGATAACTGGATTTCAGGAGTCTGGCTCAATCCCTATCCGGTCGTTCATTGCTCCGCGGAGCCGCTGTTTGCAGCCAAGATATTTTTCAGTAGTCTGCACGGACACATGCCCCAGTAGAAACTGAATTTGTTCTAACTCTCCACCCGCCTCATGGCAGAGCCGGGCACACGACCTCCTCAGATCATGTGGTGCGAGTTTCGACACTCCAATCTTCGCGGCGTACTCCTTCACGACATGCCAGACTACTTTTTCGGTTATTCCCTCGCCCCAAACGGTGCCAGCTCGGCAAACACGCCGGAACAGTCTGCCGTTCGTGACACCAGCTTCTGTTAGCCAATCGTCGATTGTTCGCTTCACCCAATCAGGAACGGGGACGGTCCGAATGTGACGCCCCTTTCCGACCAGATCAATGATGGCCCAGTGCTCTTCGCGACGCTGGAGATGGTCGAGCGTAAGGTCGGACAGTTCTCGACGACGAAGCCCGCAGCCAAGTAAAACGGCCAGAATCGCTCGATCCCGCTTGCTTTTTGGCGTCCTGCGTTTGGGGGCTGCCAGAGGGAGCGGGCCTGTTCTGCGGTTAACCAATTCCCTAAGCGAACACCCAATCTCTTGGATCCCTTTACCCTGCGAATACCGGCCGCAAGTTCTGGGCTCAGCAAGCCGGCTTCAGCCGCCTCGTCGGCCAGCCTGCGCACGGCCGCGAGTCTCACATTCGTAGTTCCCGGCGCCAGCTGGCGATCTTCGAGGTGAATCCGGTAACGGGTGACAACCGTCTTGTTGAAGGACAAGCGAGGCTCTGAACAATACCATCCAACAAACTCGTCAATCGCATGCCGATAGCTGCGCTGCGATTCCG